>FWPV01001735.1_pt1 | contig 55564 bp, 41 predicted proteins | sample 2228371 | NCBI WGS metagenome assembly FWPV01 (sample SAMEA103939776, study PRJEB20133) | metagenome
TTCTGCTACGGCTTTTGCCAGAGCGTACTGCATAGTCCGTGCCGCAATGGACACCTCTGTACGGGTACTTGTACGACTGAGCACTAGTGGGCTTCAATCGTTGGCTTTACAGGGGTATAAGCGCTTTTGTATATTCAAGTTCGCATGCGGGCCTCCGCTTCAGCGGCCTCTTAATCGGCTTCCTTCTCAGGGAAGGGGCCTCGAGGGTTTGCTTGGCGGGGCATCTTTTTTTATGCTGGGTTAGTTTGAGAGGCTCTGATGAAAACCGCCGAAATCCGCGACAAATTCCTCCAGTTCTTCGAGTCCAAGGGGCACCTGCGCCTGCCGAGCTTTAGCGTGATTCCCCAGGACGACCCCACCCTGCTTTTCATCAATGCAGGCATGACCCCGCTCAAGGCCTACTTCACCGGCAAGAAGCCGGTGTTTCCCGGTCACGAGGGCGAATGGTACCGGGTCACCACCTGCCAGAAGTCGGTACGCACCGGCGACATCGAGAATGTGGGCCGCACCAACCGCCACCAGACCGTGTTCGAGATGCTGGGCAACTTCAGCTTTGGCGACTATTTCAAGAAAGAGGCCATCGAGTGGGCCTGGGAGTTCCTGACCGACCCCAAGTGGCTGGGCCTGGACCCCGAGCGCATCTACGTCACCATCTACAAGGACGACGACGAGGCCTTCGAGCACTGGACGCGGGTGGGCGTGCCCCCCGAAAAAATCCATCGCTTCGATGCCGACGAGAACTTCTGGCCACAAAACGCCCCCACCAAAGGCCCCAACGGCCCCTGCGGGCCGTGCAGCGAGATTTACTACGACCGGGGGCCCGCGTTTGGCAGCGATACCTGGGCCGACTACTACGAAACCCGCGAGAGCACCCGCTTTGTGGAAATCTGGAACCTGGTCTTCCCGCAGTACGACCGCAAGGACGGCGGCATCCTGGAACCCTTACCCAAGCCCAACATTGACACCGGGATGGGCCTGGCCCGGGTGGCCATGGTGTTGCAGGGTGTAACCGATTTCTACGAGACCGACGAGTTCCAGCCCCTGATTGCCAAAATTGTGGAGCTGACCGGCGTCAGCTATGAGGGCCCCAGCTCGGTGGCGCACCGGGTCATCTCCGAACACGCCCGCGCAGTGGCCTTCATCCTGGCCGACGGGGCCCACTTCTCCAACACCGGGCGCGGCTACGTGGTGCGCCGCCTGTTGCGCCGGGCAGTGCGCTTTGGCTACCTGCTGGGCCTGCGCGAGCCCTTCATGTACAAGCTGGCCGAGGTGGTGGCCGAGGTGATGGGCGGGGTCTACCCCGAGCTAAAAGAGAACCTGGAAAGCGTGCAGAAACAGATCAAGATTGAAGAAGAGCAGTTTTTGCGGACGCTCGAGAGCGGAATCAAACGCCTGGACGGCATGCTGGCGGGCCTGAAGCCCGGCGATACGCTCTCGGGCAGGGATGCCTTCACCCTCTACGACACCTACGGCTTCCCGCTCGACCTCACGCTGGAGATTGCCGACGAGCGCGGCATCAAGGTAGATACCGAGGGCTACGAGAAAGCCCTGGAAGAAGCCCAGGAGCTGGCCCGCCAGCGCATGGCCTTCGACAAGGAACTTTTCAAGAAGTCCAACGAAGCCCTGGCCGCCCTGGCCGCCGACTACGGGGGCACGAGCTTTGTGGGCTACGAAGACCTCGAGGCCCAGGCCCAGGTCAAGCTGCTGCTGGTGGGCGAGCAGACCCTGCAAGAAGCCCCCGCCGGAACCGAGGTGCAGGTGGTGCTGGACAAAACCCCCTTCTACGCCGAAGGGGGCGGCCAGGTGGGGGATACCGGCATCCTGGAGTGGGAAGGCGGCTGGGCCAGGGTTTCTACCACCCAGAAAAACCCCGATGGCATCTTCTTGCACCTGGCACGGGTGGAAGAGGGCACCCTCAAGTCCGGTACGGTGGTGCGGGCCCTGGTGGACATCCACCGCCGCGACACCGAGAAAAACCATACCGCCACCCACCTGCTGCACGCAGCACTGCGGGCCGTGCTAGGTACGCACGTGCAGCAAAAAGGGAGCTACGTGGGGCCGGATCGGCTGCGCTTCGACTTCAGCCAGTTCGAGCCGATTGCGCCCAGAGACCTGGCCCGAATTGAGCTGCTGGTCAACCGCTGGATTCAGGCCGACTTCCCGGTAAGCTACACCTACAAGCCCCTGGAAGAAGCCCGCAAGGAAGGGGCCATGGCCCTCTTTGGCGAAAAGTACGGCGACGTGGTGCGGGTGGTGAGCGTGGAGGGCACGGTGGACAAAGTGGCCTCCAAGGAGCTGTGCGGCGGCTGTCATGTGCGGCGCACCGGCGAGATTGGCGCATTCGTGATTGTGGGCGAGGAGTCGGTGGCGGCGGGGGTACGGCGTATCGAGGCCCTGACCGGCACCGGAGCCACCCAGTATGTGCGCGAGATGCTGGATCGAATGAATAGCCTGGCCCGCGAGCTGGGCACGGCCCCCGAAACCCTGCCGGAGCGGGTAGGTAAGCTACAGAACGAGCTCAAGGCGCGGGAAAAGGAAGTTGAGAAGCTGAAACTGGACCTGGCTCGAGCCCAGCTGGGGGGCGGCTCGGCGGGAGCCCGGCTCCAGGAGGCGAACGGCTACACCTATCTGGCAGTCAAACTCGAGGGCATCGAGGCCGGAGCCCTGCGCGGCGCAGCCGACGAACTGCTGGACAAGCACAAAGCCGACCTGGTGGCGGTGGGCTCGGGTCAGAACCTGGTGATCAAGGTGAGCAAGGCCGCCCAGGACAAAGGCCTGGACGCGGGCGCGGTGATGAAGAAACTCTCGGAGGCCGCCGGGGGGCGCGGCGGTGGCAAGGGGGCGCTGGCCCAGGGCGGGGGGTTCGACCTGGACAAGGCCTTTGGCGCGCTCGAGGCAGCGCTAGGGTAAGGCGTAGCGCAAAACATGGCGATGTAGGGGCGGATTTCAATCCGCCCCTACAACCGCTCCGGGCCCCCCAATAGACCCCGGGCCAGGCGGCTCCACAGGCCCTGGCGGGGCTTGCTTTGGGGCTGGCTGGGCAACTGTTGCAAGCGGAAGGCATCCAGGGCTTGCACGTAACCCGACTGGCGCAGGCTGTAGAGGTTGTACAGCACCGTTTCCAGGGAGACCCGCAGATGGCCCGAGAGTTCGTGGGAGGAGGCCCCCTTGGGCGACTCGAGCCAGTAGCTGGCCTCGATCAGAAAACGCCCTGAGGCACCCGGCGGATAGCCGTCTTTGTCGGTGCGGCAGAAGCGGGTGGTGGGATCAATGAACTGATCGGCGTAGGTGGGGCGGGCGTTGGTAAAGGCCACCAGATCCACCAGCATGTTGGGCAGAAAATAATTCAGGTCGCCTATCCGGGCCTGAATGGGCCGACCCGTAAACTCGAAAGCGGCCTCGGGCACCAGTACCAGGTCCAGGAGAATTTCCTTGGCCTGCTCGAGGCTCAATAGCTCCCGATTACGATAAGCCCGAACCAGAGTACCCTGGCTAACCTCCAGGGCAATTGCGGCTGAAGGCATCTGCACCACCAGACCCCCGGTGCGCTTGACCAGAGCCGGCATCAAATCGGCAAAAGGGATGTATCTGAAGTTCCCAAACAGTGGCATAACCGGGCCCGTAATAAAGAATTTAGCAAAGCGCAAGGGGATTGTTCTTGGCCGAACCGGATACCGCGTTCTGGAGCGCTCTTCACCTATATTTGAGCCATCGGACCGTCCTGAGCAGAACCGTGGCCGTCGGGAAACTCGAAACCCAAGCACCCGAGGGCCGGGCCCGGCCCTCGGGTGCTTGTCCCTTCTCGTTTTCGCGGGCGGCTGCGTCTGTGAAGTGCGCGATAAGCACAAAAGTTGGCGACGTATCCTCATTTACGCCAGCCTTTCAGGCAGAATAATAGACGCGATGAAAGTAGTCGCGCTGGATGTGGGGGAGGCCCGGATTGGCCTGGCGGTAGGCGAAACGGGTTCGCCCTGGGCCTTTGGCCGGGGCTACCTGGTTCGTAAAAACCTCGAGGCCGACCTCAAAGCCCTGGCGGCCGTGGCCGAACAGGAGCGGGCCGAACGCTTTGTAGTGGGCCTCCCCCTGCGTACCGACGGCAGCCTGAGTGCCCAGGCCGAACGGGTGCTGGCCCTGGTCGAGGCCATGCGTGAGCAGGGCCTACAGGTCGAGCTCCTGGACGAGCGCTATACCACCAAGCTGGGGCAGCACCGCCTGATGAACGCCCCCAAGCGCATCCGGCAGGAGAAGGGTAAGCTAGACGAAGCGGCAGCCATTGCGCTGCTCGAGTCCTATTTGGCCCGTGCATGAGCCGCGCATTTCGGAGTATGTAGCATGGATGAGCCCAACAAGCCCTCCCTTCCAGAGACACCCCCCACAACCCCCGACGACCCCCAGGAACGGGGCAAGTCGCCCACCCGCTGGATTCTGCGGGGGGTACTGTTCATGTTTGTGCTGGTGGCGGTGGTGTTGGGCTACGCCCTCTACCTGATGGGCCCTACCGGCACCATCGCCGAGATTCGCATTCCAAAGGGCAGCGGGGCTGCGGCGGTGGGGCGTTTGCTCGAGCAGGCCGGGCTGGTGCGCTCGGGCTACTTGTTTACCCTGTACCTGCGCTTTTCGGGGCAGGACAAAGAACTCAAACCCGGCTACTACAAGCTCGAGGGCAAGGGTCTGCGGGCCATCGCCCTGGCCATCACCGACGAGTCGCGCCCCCTCACGGTACGCATCACCTTTCCCGAAGGCTGGCGGGCAGTGGACATGGCCCAGCGCCTGAGCGAAAACAACCTGGACGGCCCCAGGTTCCTCGAGCTCGTCAACAACCCACCCCCCGAGCTGCGCCCTGCCGAGGCCAGGGGGCCCACCCTCGAGGGCTACCTCTTCCCCGCAACCTACGAGTTTCCCCTCGACTACGCCGCCGAGGACGTAATCCGCGCCATGACCCGCCGCATGGCGCAGGAGTTCACCCCTTCGGCCCAGAGCCGCCTGAAGCAGCTGGGGCTTTCCAGCATCCACGACTGGGTTACGCTGGCCTCTATTGTGCAGGCCGAGGCCGCCAACAGCAGCGAAAAGCCCGTTATCGCCGGAATCTTCCTCAACCGCCTGGAAATCGGGATGCCGCTCCAGGCCGACCCCACGGTGGCCTATGGCCTGGGCAAACGCCTGCCCGAGCTCAACCGCAGCGCAGGCGACTTCGAAAAGGACACCCCCTACAACAGCTACACCCGGCGCGGCCTGCCTCCCGGTGCCATTGGCAACCCCGGCGCCGAAGCCCTGCGGGCCGTACTCAACCCCACCCGCACCAACGAAAAAGGCCAGAAATACCTGTACTTCCTGCACGCCCAGGGGCGTTTGTTCCTGAACGTGGACTTTCAGGGGCATCTGCGCGATACGGCAAGGTATTACCGCTAAGTTGCGCCTGTATAAGGTCTAGAGATGAATCCAGGCTGCGCTAGAAAATCATGCTCCGGGCGCAATACCCGAATGATTTTCGATCATGCCATTATCCAAAGCATAGGCGGGAGGCACTTAGTTTGCTGCTGATAGCCGATGGCTCATAGCCTATAACCCGTGCTTGATGGCCCGCAGTTTATAGCCGGTTTGCAAAAACCTGTGGCCTTGCAGGCCCTTGACCCTGCACTGTGAACGCGCTTCGTTGAGTGTTTACTGAAAGCGCCTTATCCACGTCCCAACCGCACCTGGTACAGCACCACCCCCAGGGCCACCGCCGCGTTCAGGCTTTCGGCCCCCTGGGCCAGGGGTATTTTGGCCAGCTCGTCGCAGTGCTCGGTCACCAGGCGGCGCATACCCTCGCCTTCCGAGCCAATTACAATCGCCAGAGGGCGATGGTAGTCCAGTTCGGCGATGGTCTTGCTGGCTTTGCCGCTGGTGCCATACACCCAGACCCCCTGCTGCTTGATTTGTTCCAGGTACCGGGCAATGTTCTTGACCTGCACCAGAGGAATCTTGTGCGCCGTGCCTGCCGAGGCTTTGAGCACCAGGGCCGATAAAGGGGCACTGCGGCGCTCTTCGGTGATGACCCCGTGCGCCCCCAGCGCAAAGGCGCTGCGGATCAGGGCTCCGTAGTTGCGCGGGTCGGTCACGCCGTCCAGCACCACCAGCAAGACCTGCTCGCCGCGCTGCTGGGCCAGCCGAAAGGGGGCCTCCGGGTCGGCATAGGTGGCCTCTTCAATCTCGGCCACCAGCCCCTGGTGCTGGGTGGTTCGCACCATCTGGTCGAGCTCGATGCGGGGCACCAGCTTGTAGGGGGCTCCTAGCTTCTCGAGCTCCTTCAAGAGCCAGTTTTCTACGCCCCTGGCCACCCAGACCTGCCCCACCTGGCCCTCGCGCAGGGCTTCCAAGACCGGGTTGCGTCCGTAGATCAGCATGAAGTAAGTCTAAGCCTCTACCACTTATGGGCAACCTAGTTGTTTGAGGCCCTGTTGTTTTATTTCAACGGACTTCTGGTAAGCTTCTATCTCGTTGTTGCTCAGGTTTTTGGGAAACCCACCCGGATACTTCCAGCGATTTCGCTGATGCACTTTTTCATGCTCTACGTGTGCGTTGAACAATATAACACCAGCTTGCTTCCCGTAGTTCTCCTCGTATGCTTTTAAGGCTTTAGGGTAGTTCTCCGTGGGCCTCCCATCCATATCAAGTATCTGAATCCAATCCGGCTCACCCTCTTTGCTCTGATTGAAGTAGACACTACCCGTATCAGGATCGAATGCCATTGCAGGGCCAAAAGACCCCTCGGTTCGCTGTGTAGTGTACATCGCAGCTACTTCCTCTGGAGTTAGAGAAGAAGGCGTTTTACCAGAATCCCAAACTCTGGCCACGTAATTCTTTACTGCACCATCATAATCGGTGTCATCAAGATTTCTATCTGTTGCGTACTTCAGCAAATCGGGATTTCCATAGGCATTCAAAGCTATTTGCTCCAATGAAAGTTCGTCCTTGATCTTTTTGCATTCGTCAATCTTATCATCGCCCTTGTTGGACGGAGCCAAGCGTTGTCTGGACGTATTACCCGGGTTGGCGATACCCCCATCCAGTTCCTTATTTCTGGTAGGCAATAGGGCTAGCAAACGGGCCGCAATCCACTGCACCATGGGGGCATACCCCGAGCCTGCTTCAAGGCTACCCTGGCAGCCCCCTTCCCGCTGGCACAGTGCGGCCTGCCAGGCTCGGTAGGCCAGTCCTAGGTGTTGCTTTACCCAGGCTGGGGCTTCGTTCGGGCTTTGCTCGAGTACTTGCTTGAGGGCTCGAGTGTATAGACCCAAATCTACCAGCACTCGAGGCTCCCCCTGCACCTTGAAGACCTGATCGAGCCCCTCAATCTGACGCAAATGTTCCCTCGCCCAACGATAGCGCTCTGTTGCATCGGTGTAGCGGCCCGTGGGTGCAACTGGCGAGCCAGACCCCATAGGCAGGCCACGCAACGTCCAGCCCCGGTTATCCAAGGTGAACTGCAGGGTCAAAACTATTTCTGGGGGAATTTCCAGGCTTTGTACAAAGCGGATTGTGCGAAATGCGTACCCTTGGATACCCGCATCGCCTGAAATAGTCAGCGGAGGAATGGCGTCGTCGTAGGTGGTTTCGATGCGGTTGCCATACGCATCGGCAATCGAGACAATCCGGCCCAGGGCATCGCGGCGCACCGCGAAGGCTTCGGGTACGTATATCTCCACACGGGTGCGAGAGTAACCATTGGGGAAGTAGCGGATAAAGTAGCCGTCGGGGTGATACGACCAGCGTCCCTCTGGTATCTCACGGCTGCCCTCGCCACGTGGGGCTACCCCAAAGCGCACGGCAGCCTGCTCGAGCTGCTCAAAGGTGGTGTTGGCCTGGGTCAAAAGCGAACGCAGCCGGGCCTCGGCTTCCAGCAGTTGCTGGATGGGTTGGGGTAGCCGGGCCATCATCTGCCGAAGCAAGCTTTCGGGAATCAGACCCAAAGCACCCCCGTTCACCTCGAACATCTCCTGGGGGGTGAGGAGCTGGGTCGCCACTGCCAGCATGCGTGGGGACATGTCGCTCAGGCGGGTGCGCGAGAGAATGGCCCAGATGAGCGCCTGGATGTCGCGCTGGGCAATCTCGGGCCGCTCCACCGAGCGGCGCAGCAAGCTGGCGATAACCCCAGCACGGGAGCCCTTGAGCGGTGCATATATATAGCCATCTCCCTTGCTGGGGGCATAGGCCCCAGCGTTCAAACAATAGCTCTGGGCTTCGAAAGCAAAGAGCCCTGGACGCAGCACAAACCCTTGCTGGGGGCCTCTGGGCAGGGCCGAGATACCCACAAAGCCCGTGGGGTTGAAATTGTCCAGGAAAGGAACGTCGGTGACGGCGTCGTTCAGGCTGGTGGTGATCGGGCGCTCCCCCTGCAAGAGCTGCTCGAGGCTGGGCCAAAGCGGCAGTTGCGCCAGAGCAGGAACCTGAACCCAGCCGGCCCCAAACCACAACACTACCAGCAACCTGGTCAAGATACGCATGGTTTTCACGGGACACCTCCCGAATAGCTAAACGAAAAGCAAAACGACCTGGGATTCTGCTGAAATTATGCTTCAAAATACCTGGGAAAGATGTCCTGCCGAATGAGACAAATCCCTTTGTTTGTTACCTGAGGGCAAACGGGTGTCACTGCAAGGAGGCCCCAGGCCGGCAAAGCAATCCAGGAATGTGCAGCCAAGCCTGGGCTACCCTGGTGATCTGGATTGCTTCCCCTCTGGCTTGGTCTCAGGGTCGCTATACACCTTCCGCTGGGGTCAACAGGCTTTTGGCCGTCTCGCTGCCAGTCTCTGAACAAATAACCCACCCCGAACACCGGGGTGGGCCTCCTGCAACGCAGTTTCAGTTACCGCGTTGTGCAACCGATTCGTCAATCAGGGTCTGGCGGGCTGCGTTGATTTGCAGGGCTTTTACCTTGACGTACTGGGCGCTGGTGGCGTGGGCCAGGGCGGTTTCCAGGTCAATCTGGTCGCGGGCGTAGAGCTCGGCCAGGTGGTCGTCGAAGGTCTGCATCCCATCAAGCGACGAATCCTTGAGGGCCTCGTAGATTTCGTTGGTGCGGTCAGAGTCTTTGATCAGGTCGCGGATGCGCAGGTTGCCCTTTAAGATTTCCATGGCACACACCCGCCCCCCTTGCTTGTTGGGCAGCAAGCGCTGGGAGACAATGCCTACCAGCGACTCGGCAAAGAGAATGCGGGCCACCTCCCGCTCGTGCGGGGGGAAGAGGTCGAGCACGCGGTTGACGGTACGCACGGTATCGAGGGTGTGTAGGGTGGAGAAGACCAGGTGGCCGGTCTGGGCGGCTTCCAGGGCTGCCGCCGCCGTGGCGTGGTCACGAATCTCCCCAATCATGATCACGTCGGGGTCCTGGCGCATGGCCGCTACCAGCCCATCCTTGAAGCTGGGGGCATCCTGACCGATCTCGCGCTGTACCACGATGGAATTTTTGCCCCGGTGCAGGTACTCGATGGGGTCTTCCAGGGTCACGATCATTTTGGAGTGGTGCTGGTTAATCTCGTCGAGGATGCGAGCCAGGGTGGTGGACTTACCCGAGCCGGTGGGGCCGGTGACCAGGACCAGGCCCTTTTCCTTATCGCGGAAGAAGTTGATGGTTTCCTGGGGCAGTGAGACAATCTTGAGCTTGCTCTCGTCGGAGTTGACCACCCGCATCACACAGCTTACCGAGCCGCGCTGCCGAAACAGGTTGACGCGGAAACGGGCCACCCCCTGCACCGAGTAGGCCAGGTCTACCTGGTTGCGTTCGGCAAAAATGGCTTTTTGCCGCTCGTTGCACATCATATCCACCAGCGCAGCCGTGTACTGGGGCGTGAGGGGGCTTTGGGTGATGGGGCCAAGTTTGCCGTGGAGGCGGGCCATGAGGGGCAACCCCACGTGCATGTGGATGTCGGAAACCCCTCGAGCAACTAGATTGGCGAGCAGTTCGGGAAAAGTCATAAGCAATTGCGATTGTAGGAGGACTTCAACAAGAAGGCCGGGCCACGTGAACGCTGGGCTGTTACGTTAATTTTGGTTGTTTGCGCTTGACAGCCAGCAAGGGGAATTCTCTTGTGTTTATCAGGTTTTTAGCCCAAAATGGGGGCGTTACGCGGTAGTGCGGGAGCGTTACGTTCTGGCATCTTCCGCAGGGGCTTTCGTCCTGACAAGCGAAGGCTAGATTAGAGTTAGAAGGACAAGGAGGGCGCAATGTACAAAAAAATCCTGATGCCCACCGATGGCAGTGCGTGCAGCCAGAAAGCCATTACAGAAGGGTTGGAGGTTGCCAAGAGCATGGGAGCCAGCGTGACGTTCTTGTATGCGGTAGAGAACATCAGCTCGACCCTGTGGATCAGCCCTGAGAGCGTGCCCTATGGCCTCGAGCTGATCGAAGACCTCAAGCGAGTAGGCAACGAGGCCCTCAGCAAAGCCGCCGAGCTGGCCCAGGCCGCCGGGGTAGCCGCCGAGACCAAGCTGGTCGAGGCCAAGCCGGTAGACGCCATCCTGGCCGAAGCCAAGAACCACGACCTGATCGTGATGGGCACCCACGGGCGCAGTGGGCTGGATCGCTTCATGCTGGGCTCGGTGACGGAGGCGGTGTTGCACCGTTCGGACAAGCCGGTGTTGGTGCTGCGGAGCAAGTAACCCGGAAATACCGTCGTAGACTAGAGGGGTGCTTCGCAAACTGCGCGCCCTCCTGACGGTCTGGTATGCCTACTTTCTGGAATACCGCGCCGAGGTGCTGCTCTGGGCCCTCTCGGCCATGCTACCCCTGATCCTGATGGGGGTCTGGACCCAGGCCGCCGAAGGGGGCAGTTTCGCGTTTTCGGCAGAGGAATTCGCCCGCTACTTTCTGTGCGTGTTTCTGGTGCGCCAGCTCACCATTGTCTGGGTTATCTGGGAGTTTCAGGACGACGTGGTGCAGGGGCGGCTCTCGTTCAAGCTGCTGAAGCCCATTGACCCCGGCTGGGATCACCTGGTGCAGCACGTGGCCGAGCGCCTGACCCGGCTGCCCTTTGGGCTTGTCATTGTGGCGGTTTTTCTGCTGGTCTATCCGCAGGCCCGCTTCGTGCCCGAGGTGGAAGGTGTGGTGTTGGGGCTGGTGGCCTCGGTGGCCGCTTTTCTGTTGCGTTTCCTGATGCAGTACACCTTCGCCATGCTGTGCTTCTGGACAGAGCGCGGGGCCGCCGTGGAGGAGCTGTGGTTTGTGGCCTATCTTTTTCTTTCGGGCCTGATTGCGCCCCTGTCGGTTTTCCCCGAAGCCGTCCGCAACATTGCGCTCCTCACACCCTTTCCCTACCTGGTCTACTTTCCGGCCTCGCTCTTTGCCGGGCTGCCGCTAACGGGCAGTGTGGCCCAGGGTTTTTTGGTGCTGGGGGTGTGGTTCGCGGTGTTCTGGATAATCAACCGCTGGCTGTGGCGCAAGGGGCTCAAGCAGTTCTCCGGCATGGGGGCTTGAGCAGCCCAGGTATGGGTGGAGGCGGGTGATAACGCCCTCATAACGTCGTGTGGGTTACCCTGAAAGCAAACCATGTCCGGGGTTCGGCTGCGCTTGCTGGGAGCGCCTGCGCTGGAGCAGGCGGGAAGGCCGCTGACCCTGCCCACCCGCAAGCTGTTGGGGCTGCTGGCGTATCTGGCCCTGGAAGGCCCCGCCCCCCGGAGCAAGCTGGCCGGGTTGTTCTGGAGCGAGCAGGACGAGGCCACCGCGCGGGGCAACTTGCGGCGCGAACTCAACCGGCTTCGGCATACGCCGATCGCAACCCTGCTGCAAACCGACCGCGACCTGCTGCAACTGGAGCCTATCCAGACCGACGTAGCCGAGTTCCATACCCACCTGAAGGAAGGGGAACTCGAGCCCGCCCTGGCCCTTTACCGGGGGCCGTTGCTCCTGGGGCTGGAACTCTCGGGCGCGGCGGGCTTTGCCGAGTGGCTCGAGGCCCGGCGCGAGGAGCTGGCCCGCCTTTGGCGCGAGGCCCTGCAAAGGCAAGCCGAACGCCTCGAGGCTGCCCACGACCTGCGGGGAGCCCTCTCGGCGCGGCTGGCCCTCCTGCGCGAAGACGAACTGCAAGAGCTGCACCACCGCGAGGCCATGCGGCTCCACGCCCTCCTGGGCGAACGGGAAGCTGCGCTGGCCCGCTTTGCCCGGCTCCAGGAGCTGCTCCGCAAAGAACTGCGCCTGGAGCCGCTGCCCGAGACCCTGGCCCTAGCCCGGCAGATTGAGCAGGGCGCCCTGGCCGCCCCGCCAGCGCCCCCGCCAACCCCAGCCCCGCAGGGTGCCGCACTCCACCCCCCCCTGATCGGGCGCGAGCGCGAGTGGGCCCGCATGGAAGCAGCCTGGGAGGCCCGGCAGGCCATCTACCTGGCGGGGCCGCCGGGGGTGGGGAAAAGCCGGTTGCTGCTCGAGTTTGCCCGACACCAGGGCCCCTTTTTTCTGTTGCAGGCCCAGCCCTCCGATAACGGCATCCCCTATGCCTTTTACAGCCGGGCCATCCGGCAGTCGCTGGCCCAGTTTCCGAACCTGCCGCTCCCGCCCTGGGCGCGGCGGGAGCTGGCCCGATTGGTGCCTGAGCTCTCGGACGAGCCGCCGCCCGCCATCACCACCGCAGAGGGCAAGCTGCGGCTGCTGGAGGCCATCACCGAGGTAATCCGGGCCCTAGGGCAGCAGGGGGTGAGAAGCATCATCACCGACGACTTGCAGTTCGTGCAGGATGCCGCCAGCAACGAGGTGGCCGCCTACGCCATGTCCCGGCTGCTGCCCGAAGGGGTGCTGCGCCCGCTGGTGGCCTTCCGCCCGGAAGAGCTGAACCCCCTGGTCCAGGAGACCCTCCGGCAACAGGCCCTTCAAGGCCAGGCCCTTCTGATTGACCTGAAGCCGCTCTCCGAGACCGACCTCCTGCGGCTGGTGCGGGCCCTATCGGGCGCCTCGGGGGCCATCCGCTTCACCCAGCGCCTGTACGGGGCCACCGGGGGCAACCCGCTGTTTGTGCTCGAGACCCTCAAGTCGCTCTTTGAGTCGGGGGCGTTGCAAACGGGCCCGGAGGGCTGGCGCACCCCCTACGACCAGGAGACCACCGACTACCGCGAGCTGCCCCTGCCGGCCTCGGTGCGCGAGGTGGTGTGGCGCCGGCTGGAACACCTGGGCGCTGCACCCCGGCGGCTTTTGGAGGCCGCCAGCCTGGCCGGCGATGGCTTCAGGCTGGAGGCGCTGAGGGGGGCCACCGCACTGTCGGAGTGGGAAAGCCTGGAGGCCCTCGAGCAAGCCCTGGCCGCCGACCTTCTGCGCCCCTGGGGCCAGGGCTACGCCTTCAGCCACGACCTGCTGCGGCGCTCGGTTCGGGAGGGCCTGAGCCCGGAGCGCTGCCAGCTCCTGCACCGCAAACTGGCCCAAAGCCTGGAGCAGCAGGGCGACAGCCCGGCCCGCATCGCCGAGCACTGGGAAGAGGGCGGGAAGCCCAAAGAGGCCATCCCCTGGCGCATCCGGGCCGCCGAGGCAGCAGTACGGGTCTATGCCCACACCGAGGCCCTGGAACAGTACCAGAAAGCCCTGTCCGACGGCGCAGAGGGCCGGGTGGCCTTCGAGATCCAGCGCGAACGGGCCCGGCTCTGGCAAACCCTGGACGAGCGCACCCCCTGGGCCGAGGCCCTGCACGCCATGCAGCACCTGGCCGACGAACTGCGAGAGGCCCCCTTGCAGGCCGAGGCCCGGCTGGGCTGGGCCGAGCATCACCTGCTCTGCGGGCGCTACCGGGAGGCTTTAGCGGAGGCCGAGGGGGTGTTGCAGCCCGGGAACCTGGCCGCACCCCTACAGGCCCGGGCGCTGTACCTGGTGGGCCGGGCCCTGGCCGCCACCGGCGGTCTGGAGGCCGCCGAAGCCCGTTTGTTGAAAGCCCTACAGTACCTGCCAGAGCAGCCCCTCACCCTGGAAATCTACGACTGGCTCAGCATTTTCGCCTACCGGCAGGGCAACCTGGAAGCCGCCCTGGGTTACACCGAAGCCGAACGGGCCCTGGCCCTGGCGCTGGGCAGCCGCACCGGGCAGAACAACGCCCTGCAAAACGCCGCCACCTTCACCGCTGCCCAGGGCCGCTACGACGAGGCGGTGCAGCTGGCCGAACAGGCCATTGCCGAGGCACGGGAGATGGGGGACGTGAACCTGCTGCGCTATGCCCTCTTGAACCTGTTTGCCATCCACTACCAGCGCAGCAACTTCGAGGCCGCCCTGGGCCCCCTCGAGGAGGGCCTGCAAAGCACCCGTGAGCCGCAAAACCCCGAGATGGAGGCCAAGTTTCTTAACAACCTGAGCCTGGTGTACTGGTACCGGGGGGCGCTGGGGGCCGCTTACCGGGCGGTATCGAAGGCCCTGGAACTCAGCCAGAAAAGCGGCCACCGGGCCGACGCCCTGTTCTACCAGGTGGTGCTGGCCGACGACCTGCACTGGCTGGGCCAGCCCGCCGAGGCTGCCGCCCTGCTGGCCTCCGCCGCCGAGGCCACACGGGCACTGGGGCTGTGGAGCCGAGTGCCCTGGGCCGAGACCCACCTGGCCCGCTGCGAGGTCTCGCTGGGGCGCCCCGAACAGGCCCTGGAGCGGCTCGAGCGCCTGCGCCAGGAGCCCCGCCTGGCCGGCTTCCTGAACCCCCCGCGCATGGCCTGGGTGGAGGGGCTGGCCTGGCTGAAGCTGGACACACTGGCACTGGCGTTACAGGCGGTGCAGGATGCCCACACCGACGACCCCACCACCGCCTCACAGCTCTGGAGCGTTCGGCTTTTGACCCAGGCCCGGCTGGGGCAGGTTTCCCCCGAAGACCTGCAAGCAGGGCTAAGGCTTTTGCAGGCCCAGGAAATACCCCCCCTAGAAAAGCTCTCGCTACGCCAGGCGGTGATGGCGGCCTTGCGTGCCCAGGGGGATTTGAACCAGGCCCTGAACCAGCAACGCCTGGCAGAGCAGGGCTTGCAGGCCCTATCCGAAAGCCTGAAGGAGTATCCGGAGCTACAGGAGGGGCTCGAGCGGTGGTACGGCGTTCAATAAGGACATCCCTTCTGAAAAGTTGAGGCATCCATACCTACAAAAAATCTGCGAGTTGAGGCACTGAGAATCTTTTGGGCCGAGTTGGGTTCAACTCCAAGCAGAGCAGGGTGCTGAGAGGGCTACATTTGGGGTTGAGCGCTGCGCTGTTTTCAGTAGCCAGGTGGAACAGCTAAGCCCGGATTTCCTCGACCCCGTCTCCTATGGATGGCACTTGCTGAGAAATCCAATGAAAGCTAACATGTTGAACACATACGAGTTTAATGTGTGCTGGCTAATGTCCTCGAGGCTAAGAACATTGCGAACATAGTTGAGGAAGGGGGAAGTTTCGGGCGAGTACCGTTTCTGGTTATTGGGTGCATCCAACATGTCATATATGGGGTGTTATACGACAGAGTGTTATTTGAACTAGTTCGGCTGATTACAGCCACCTACGTTTATGGCAGCAACCAGCATTAAACGCTCGACTTCCGTCTGGTACTTCACTGCCCCCTGGGATCCGGTTCCAATTCGACGTGGCGATGCACTCGGTTTTCGCGCAGGCGCGGACTACTTCGCCGACCTGCTCGCGCCCGGCTTGAGCAACGCAGCCTCCGATGCGAGGTGGATTTCGCTGCTGTCGTGGTGTCTTAAATGGTCGCACGTTGTCTGGCGAAACGCGGGCGGTGGCGACCTGTCACGACGCGACGTTCAACGTGCGAGGTACGCATGGCTTCGCCCGCTTGAGCTCCTATGGGTGGATCGGACCCTCGAGTCCGGGCAAACCACCGGCCAGCTCCGTGGGCGACGAAGCATCGAGCGTTGGCGCAACGCTAAGCGGCAGCTTCCGAACTTCGCGATGAGCCCCGACCAGTTCCACCGGTACCGCCAAGTCGGTACTTACGGCGCGTACCGCGTGGTCCTTCGCACGGTGCAGGGGCTCACGATAGGCGACGGCTGGACGCCTGCAGCTACCGCGCTCCAACTTGCGACCCTCGTCAACGAGAGCCTCCCCCGCGACGTACGGCTCAAGGACGAGCACTTCGAGAACGGCACCAAGTGGGCGCATTGGGCTAATAAAGAGGCGCAGTACTGGGTGAGGCACGGGTGGCCGGCTGCATGGACGAAGACTAGCAGCGGCTTGCTACCAACGCCCGCTAATGCCGTGAGGAAAAGGCTTCCTGAAGAGGAGCGGCGCCTGCTCGAGCCGGTGCTCTTCAGCGCCGAGTCCACTCGACGCGTCACCGCCATAGCCTTGGCCGGGGCGAAGGAAGCTTTGTCGCATGCCGATCTCTGCGACGCGCTCGCGAGCTCGAGTGTGCTCTCGAAGACGATCGAGCCAGGGTCGCTGGCGCCACTTCCTGCATTCACGCGCTTCGCCGACGCCTCAATGCACGCTATGCGAGGGCTATGGACCGAGATCAATAGTGACGACACCAAGCAGGCGCCTGCCCTCGACAAGCTAGCCCGCTCGTCGGAGCTACGCGCCAGGCTCGATATGGTTCGAGAGACAGGGGCCGCGTGGCTGCGCGCGCCTGGCCGGAGCATGTTCCCTCACGATGACGTCATCACTCGTCTGGCCGAGGCCATGCAAGCGGCGAAGACACCAATCGACCAACTGCGAGCGCTCGCGCATCATCACCACGAGCATGGCGGAGGCCGACGCTGGTTCCGCGAGCAGGCTGGCAAGATGGTTCCGCTCGTGGCGGATACAGGCATCGCCGCAAGCGACTACCGCTTCCGACTGCGCCCGCTCAGTCGCCTCGCAGCCCAATGCGGCGTCGCCAACATGAACTACGCACTCAACGCTGTTGAACGAAACGAGTTCACGCACGCTGCTCAACCCGAGCCCGATGACGAGGAAGGAGACGCGCTGTGACAGCTCCGAGCTGGAAAGACGTCCTTCCCTCGCCTCCTCCTGGGGGTCGACTCCACGAGGCGTGGATGACGAGCTTCGAACAGTCAGACGCCGGCCTCCTCGTTGAGCATTTGCTCCCGTCGTTGCTCGGCATGGACAACTCGCTCTCGCAAGAGTTCCAGGAGCGGAACCTGTTCTTCGGCGAGCTGGGCACTGCGCTCGAGACGCTGCACGGTCGGCTCACCATCATCTCGTCGCCACCGCGCCACACGCGAAAGGACGCGCAATACCCGTGGTTGTGGCGATATGTCAGCAAATTTAACGTCGGCTCCGAGGCACGCGCTGTCCAGCACGCCAAGCTCTGGGCATTCCACTGGAAAATCGGCGACAAGGAGGCGCTCGAGCTGCACGTCTCATCGACGAACCTCACTTCTGCAGCGTTCAAGAGCCAATTGCAGGCGGGTTGGCAGGTGACCCTGCCGCTTGGAGAGCGAGCCTTCCAGAGCACGCGCCGAACGTGGGGGGAGCTGATCCCGTTTCTCGAGGCGCTCGGCGCCTCTGCAGGAGCCGTCGCTGCCACGCGACTCCAGCGGCTCGTCACGTTGCTTGGGCGTGTGGAGTGTCCAGCAGACGTCACGTTCATCGCGAGCATCCCGGGCCAGAAGAGCGCAGCTCGACAGCTCGCCAAGTTCGAGCCGTCCGAGATCCACGTACTCACTCCGACCATCGGCGAGTGGAACGAGCGAACACTCGCTGCGTGGAGCGCCGACGTCGGCATCACGCTGAAGAAAGTTCATCTTAAGTGGATTTCCGAAGCCCACCCATGGGCCGCCACGTCGGGGTGGGCGCTGTCGAAGGCTGCCTGCGAGAACCTGCAGAGCAGCGGTGTGCAGCTCGACTGCCTCCCCAAGGAGACACGCTTCACGGAGCAGCATCGCGACGGAGACCAGCGCTGGAGCCACGCGAAGCTGTACTTGCTCCGCAGTCGCCAGAGGCGGCGGCTACTGATCACCTCAGCGAACTGGAGCGCCGCCGCATGGGGCGCCGGGCGAACCGCGCCCCGGAACTTCGAGCTCGGTGTCATATTCGAGTCGAAATGGACGGAGCTCGAATCGTTCGGCCAGCCATTCGACCCACCCGAGACCGTACCCTTCTGCGTCGATCGCATCGAAGAGGAGGAGCGCATCTCCGCGCTCGAGTGGGCAGAGGCGAGCTGGGACGGAAAGCACATTGCGCTTCGCGCACGCAGCACCGACAGCGTCACGCCAGTCGGCGTCGTCGTGACGTTCACGAGAAGCACGGAGGAGAGCATCCCCCTCGTCAAAGGCGAAGCGTCGATGCCATGGAACGACGCGGAGCGGGCGCCGCTCGCGGCGCGCTTCACGCAAGGAGCCGCAGTGCTGGAGGTTGACGTCCTCGACCTTCGCCCTGCTTCCAAGTTCGCCGAGACGCCATTGCCCGAGGTGGATCCCACCATTGAGCAGGCGCTGCGCGAGGCCTTCCTTCTCCAGCGCTACGGGGGTCCGGCCGTCGATCCCGAGTCGGTTCCCGGGCTGGGTGGCGAGCGCAGGTCTGCGAGGGACAGCACGACTGCCGACTATGGGGTTCAGGCCTGGATCGAGGCCCGCGCAGCCTTCAGCGTGGTCGACGCGTGGCGCGCCGCCCTCGATGACGCGGCGACCAACGCTCTACACCGCGAGCAAGTCTGCACAGACGGCGAGGGGCTTCGAGCCCTCTTCGCACGACGTGAAGGGCCTGGCGCACTCCTCGTGGTCGAGGAGCTGGGCTGGCGTCTCGACGAGGAAGCGTGATGGACGGCTTTAAGATTGACGCTCGACGCTGGCGTTTCCTCGACAACCCTGCTCGGTACATCGAACACGAGAGCGGCGGCCTGCAGGTCGAGCCGCTCACACGGCAGTTCAAGACCGCCAAGGAAATCCTTGCGCGATTTGCGAGCGGGCGCGGTGTGCTGCTAGCCGACGATGTTGGCCTCGGCAAGACTACAGTCGGTGCACTCGTCGCGTGGGTCGTCGCCTGCCAAGACAAACGGGTTCGCATCTACGCGCCGAACGAAGTTCTGCGCCGACGCTGGGCCAAAGAACTCGAGCGCCACGTGCCGATGCTCCAAAAGCTCGGCGCGAGCCGCGACCGCATCAAGCAAGGCGACGTCGGCAAGCTCAACGCGGGGCGCATCCAGGTCGCGACCCATCACGCGCTCGTAAAGAGCCACGGCAACAACGAGCAGCGCACAGCGTGCGACCTGATGATCATCGACGAGGCGCACCGCGCGAAGGGAGACGGCAGCGCGTTCAACGAGGCGCTTCGAAACCTCGGCGACCGCGCGAAGCGGAAGCTGATTCTCACGGCTACGCCGTTTAGTATCCGCCTTGCTGAATTGGAGCAACTCCTCCAGTTTGCGGGAGCGACTGAGCTCGGGGCGGTTCGCCGCTACGCAGGTGAGCTCAAGCGGCTCTACTCCCTCGGGGATGGGCACGACATCACCGCAGAGTCCAAGCGACTGGTGAGCGCCGCGAAGGAGGCAATCGAGCAGCTACAGCCGTATCTCATCCGCCACAGCATCGAAGACCTGTCGGCATCAGAGCGGGCGCACTTCGGCGCGGTCGCAAAGGAGCGTTGGGAGATCCCGACGGCACCAGCGACGCAGGAGGACTTAAGGCTGCTGCTGCGGATGGACCGGCTCCTCCAGCTCACGCCCGAGCGCAAGGGCGAACGTCGGAACGACCCTCGCTTCCACATCGGCTGGCAGCACCTGGGCGTCGAGCTCGAACGCGTAGCAGAACGGGCCACCGATTCCGTCGCACGTCGACACATCGAGGCGGCGTCGAAGGCGTTGCGTGCACGGCGCACGAAGCCCCACCCGAAGATCGCGGCAGTGAGCGACGCAATCCGGCCACTCCTCGATGCGGGTGAGAAGGTGCTCGTGTTCTGCCACCACCGTGCAACCGCCAGCGAGCTGCTCAGCGTGCTCGAACGGACGCTGAAGACGACGAGCGGCTCCTGCAGCGGTCCGCCTGAGAAGGTGTGGCGTGCCGCGTGGGAGTCGCTCCTGCCCGACGAAGATCCCCTCGTCCGGCCGATTATCGACTGGCTCTGCACTCCCGGTCTGCGAGCCCAGATTGGTGGCTGGCTCGGTGAGCCGGCGCTCACAGTCAGCGCACTCGCGGCTCAGCTCACGACGACTCGACCACGCAACCCGATGTCGAGTGTGCCGACGGTTCTCGAGTCGGCGCGGACGCTGACGAAGGTGCTGCTCGACCAGCAGTCGACGTCGACGCGTGCAATCCTGAAGAGCATCACTAAGGGAGCTCATACGTTCGGCGGTAAGACATCGCACTTCCCCGGGTGGCTCGATGAGGGCTTCCGCGTGATGGGAGCGTGGCACCACGACGGACACAGCAACCCGCCGAGAACGCTCTACACGGGCAAGCCCGACATCATCCTCGCGCTCTTCAACAGCCCCTTCGGGCCCGACGTACTCGTCACCACCGACCGCCTTAGCGAGGGCGTCGACTTGCATCGCTGCTGCCGCCACCTCATCCACTACGAGCTCGATCCCAGCCCCGTCCGCACGCTCCAGCGCAATGGCCGCGTGCGTCGCGTGGGTTCGTGGGCGGCAGTCACGGGCCAGCCGATCCAGTACGCCTACCCGACATTCGGTGGCACCCGCGATGAGAAGGCCGTCGGCGTCATGAGGCAGCGCATCAACGCCTTCGGGCTGCTGCTCGGGGGTGTTCCATCTCTCGATGACACCAGCAACAGCGAGGACACTTTTGTCGAGGTGGTCCTTCACAGCGCACGGAAAGAGTTGGCGTCGCTCAATCGAAGGCTTTGTGTAGCGTAACCGCCGTCTCGTCCACTGCCACGAATTGCGACTCGCTTGGAGCTGCGAGCGAGGCTGCCCGAGCCCAATAGCTGAACAGCGCTTGCTGCTGATGAGCGGACCGGAGCACGTCGTGAGGGCATGACGCGAGAGGTTCACTCACAGCAGAAGCATCCGTTAGACCCTCCAAACCCGCCTGAGCCATATCAAAACCACCCTATGCCCACCTGCAGAAACCTGGGATGGGTGAAAGCTGAACTCGAGCCCCCCTGCCACGCTAACCCCAAAATCCTGCCACGCCCTTGCCACGCCCCCCCTGCTAAGGTGGCCCGCACAAGGAGGTGAGGCGTGGATGATGACGAAAGCAAGCGCGAATACCGGCTCATCGTGCAGCCGCCGGACGAAACCCACCCCTGGCAGGCCCGCCTCGAGCGGGCGGGAGAGGTGCTCGAGTTCGAAAGCCCCCTGGAACTGGTGGCCTGGCTCGAGGCCAATTTTGAGCACGAGGGATTGCGGTAAAGGAGGTTCAAAGTGAAACGAGGGTGGATTCTGGCATTGCTTTTGGGCACTTTGGCTGCTTGCAGCAGCCCACCCCAGCAGGCCGATTTGGTGGGCCCGGATATCCGGGAGTTCCTGACTGTGGATGGGTACCCGGCAGTACGCCTGGGCAACGGCGAGGTCAAACTGCTGAATAAACCTGAGGAAACCAAGTGGTACCTGGATCGCTTTCCTCCGCCTGAATCGAGCGAGCCGGCTGCGTTGCGTCCGCAGAGCCTTCCCGCTGCGGTAGACCTTACGTCCTTTCAAACCCCGGTGAAAAACCAGTGGGAGCGGGGCACCTGCACAGCCTTTGCGGTGGCAGCTGCCCTCGAGGCTGCCTACAAGCGCACCTACGGCCTCACCCTGGATCTCTCCGAAGAGTTCTTGAACTGGCAGGACAAGGTGAACGTGCTAGATCCCCAGAGCCCCCCCGTACCCCCCAGCCAGTCCGAGAACTTCTTGGCGACATGGGGCGGAGGCAGCGTGAACTACAAGCTCCAAAACATCATGAACGGGCAGCGGGGTATCCCGCTGGAAAACCAGGCTCCGTACAACCCAAGTGGTTCATTCCAGGACTCAAGTAAGTGGCAACCCCCCATCATCCGCACCAGCCCCCAGCGCCTGATGAGCGATGCCAACTTGAGTCAGAGACTAGAGACCTACAATATTCCCTTTTCCTTCGACTGGCTGATGCTGCCCCAGGTGGCCCTCGAGCAGGGGCGCTACCGGGCCAACCAGGTTCTTTTTGCCAGCGGCAATAACCTAACAGACCCTGTCTGGTTCAAGACCCAGATGGCTGCCGGGCGCGAAGTGGCCTTTGGGGTTAAGCTACCTGACAGCGGCGGCAGCATCATGAACGGGGTCTGGAAGCCCGGCAACAATACCTGGGGCGACCATGCCATGCTGATGGTGGGCTACGACGACAGCAAACAAGCCTTTCGCGTGAAGAATTCCTGGGGCTCCAGTTGGAACGAAGGGGGCTACGTCTGGATGAGCTATGACTTTGTCACCAAGGGCAAGGTCTACGAGGCCGCCAGCATCCTGAGCGTGACACCGCCCAACTTTGTGGTACATACGCCGCAGCTCTTCCTGGGCCGCTACCTGCTGAACCACGACGGCCAGCGCGGGGTGCTGGACATCTACCACATCCCCAACCCCAGCGTGTTACGCTTCCAGAACGATACCGACCGCCGTCTGGGCACCTACTACGGCCCCGATGGTCAGGCCCGGCGGGTCAACGGGGTCATCAACGGACGGCAGATTGAGTTTTACCTCGACTGGAGCAATACCGGTGCACGCGGGTACGGCGAGTTAACCGGAATGCGCTTTACCGGCTTCCTCGCCGATGACAACCGCACGCTGGCGGGAACCATGCTGGACAACCGCGATGGCAAGACCTACGGGTTTTACGGGGTCAAGCTGCGGGACTACCTGAGCAGCGCCCCAGGGGGCAGCCTGGGGCCGAGTGCTTATCTGGGCAACTGGCAGATTGACGGGCTAGACGTGACGGTGGGCAGTTTCGCCATCACGGCGGTAAATCCCAGCACCGGGCAGGTCAGCGGTACGGTGTTTGGCGGCAGCCCGCTGGTGGGAACCGTAAACACCAGCGATCCTCGGCGCTTCAGCTTCCAGCTATTCGGCCAAAACTACGAGGGCTACATGTTTGGCTGGGAAACCGGGGTCATGGCCGGAAGGGTGGGCGACCGGGGTTTCATCGCTACCCGCCGCGACTTTAGCGCCCCGCAGGTGAGCATCCAGAGCCCACAGGCAGGCGCGACCCTCTACCGCACCCAGACCTATACCCTGAGCGGACAGGCACGGGGCGATAACGGCAGCGGGTTTATCGTAGACCTGCCCTGCCGCTGGACCAGCAGCGATAGCGGCGATACCCAGTTCCCCATCCAGGGCAATTGCAATCCCACCATCACGCTCCGGCCCGGAAGCCCCTCCAGCGTTACCTTCACGTTATCGGCCACAGCCCAGGGTGGGGCCAGCGCCCAGACCAGCGTGACGGTGAACGTGCAGAACCCACCCAACAGCGGCCCGCCCAGTGTAAGCATCATCGAACCGGCCAGCGGCAGTTCGGCCAGTGTGGGGAGCACGGTGCTGCTCGGGGGCCGCGCCGTGGGCGGTACCCCGCCCTACCGCAATTACCGCTGGACCTGGCAGGCCAGCAAGACCGGATGTGCCGAGATCGATCTCTCAGTCCAAACCGTGCCATCCGTGCCCAGTGGCGGTGGTCAGTACTGGAATTGGAACACCACTGGAGCGCAAAACATACCCGGCGGATGTGGTTTTGACAATGCCGGCGGCACCCTCCGGCTCTACGTGACCGACGACCTCGGTCTCACCGGTTCGGCCTCTATCGCCTTCCGGCTGTACTACGTGCCGCCCCCTAACTGAAAAAGGAGCAAGACTCATGAACCGAATGCTTCCATTTGTTCTGGTGCTCTTTTCGCTGGGCCTGGCCCAGAAAGACCCCCACCCCTGCTACCTGATGGGCATCTTCAACCCAAACAACACCCCCAACGCCCTGGGCTCGGTGGGCTTCGTGATCAGCAACGAAGGTCTCTTGCAGGATGGCAAGCCCCTGAGCGGCAGTGGCGGACAGGCGGTGGCCCAGGCCATTGGCTCGGTACAACCCATGTCCTACTGCATTCAGAACCGGTCCTCCGGTGGGGTCACCCAACTGCAATACTTCCGCAGCAGCCCCCAGGGGGCCCAGCACTGGCTGGGGGAAATCCGCAAGGGAGCCCCCAGCTGGGTGGGCCTGAACGTGGGGGACGAGGCCGGGTTGTTTCGCGGCGACCAGAGCCAGCCAGTCTTCAGCCTGGCCTTCCGCTACCGCGAGTATGCTTTTCTGCTCACCAACAGCAGCGTGAACGACCCCGAGTTCTACCGCAAGTGGGCCCTGGCCATCATTGAACGGGTACAGAAGTTCAAATAGGAGGAAAACATGCAGCTTTGGAAATTAATCCTGGTACTGGCGCTGGGCCTCTCGCTCTTCGCGCTGGCCCAGAGCGCCCAGCGGCTCATCCTGAACGGGCAGGTGGCCTCCACACGGGTGATCGTGGTGCAGGGCACCGCCTACGTGCCGCTGGCCGACGTGGCCAAGGCCCTGGGCCAGACCGTGGTCAAGGTGCAGGGCGGCTACGAGATTCGTGCTGCAGGCGGGGCCAATCAACTAACGGGGCAGTTCCAGGGCAAGGTGGGGGATCAGATCCTGACCGGGCTCTTCCGGGTGCAAATTCAAAAGGTGGAGCGGATGGAGAGCTACACCACCCGCTTCGACAAGAACAACCTGGCTATCCAGCCCCGCAGCGCCGAAGAAGAGCTGGTGGTGATCACCGCCAGCCTGCGCAACGCCAAACAGTCGGGTACGGTGGCCCCCTCGCTAAGTGTGAACAACGCCGGCAACACCGCCCTGGCCGGGGCCGATGGGCGCTCGTTTCCGCCCATCGCCTACGACAGCCCCGCTGGGGCTAACGTGGGTGGGGGCTTCACCTTGCTGCCGGGAGCGGCCCTGAACTTCGCGGTGGTGTTCTCGGTACCCAAGGGCACCGAGGTCAAGGCGTTGGTGCTGCGGGTGGGTGAGTATGGCGACACCGGCAGCAAGGACGTGCGGGTGAGTTTGTAGCCGACACCTTCGGTCTAACCGGTCCTTTGCGCTTGCAAGGTGACTTAATGCAGGAGTGAAGTGCGGCGCTTCCAGACCTGCGCGTAACGCTGATATAACGTGGGCTCAACTAGGCTGTGGTTCACATCATGGTTAGACTGGAGGGTACGGAAACCAGGGTGGAGCCAACAGCCTTACTACAGCCACGTCTTAAGGGTGTGGTGCTCAAGCGAGTTGGGCTGGCCCTGGCCCTGTGGGGCGAGCCGGGGGTCGGCAAGAGTCACACGGTCCGGCAGCTACTGCGCGAGACCTCCTGTCGCAGTTTTAGCTTTCCTGCCCTGGTGCCGCCGGGTGCTTTGGTACGGGGCATCCCTCAGCCCGACAGGCTGCCGGCCTGGGCCGAACCCCTGCTGTTCAAGCTGCAAAAAGGCGAGGCCCTGGATAGTAAACGAACGGCAGAGGCATTGGGGGCCCAGCTCTCCGCGCTGGCCCCGGTGGTGTTGCACCTCGAGGACATCCACGAGGCAAGCCTGGAGGGCCTCGAGTGGATCCAGGCCCTGGCCACTACTGCTTTGCGAACCAGGGGCGTAGCGCTGCTGGTCACCAGCCGCAACACCCCCCCCGAACCCTTTGAGGCCCATCGGGTGGCCCCCCTTTCCCCCGAAGCCTCGCAGGCCCTGCTCGAGGCCGAGATGGGAAGCCACCTGCCTGAAGGAGCCCTGGCCTGGATTTATGAACATGCCCAGGGCAACCCCCTGTTCAGCCTGGAGTATCTGCGCTACCTGGCCCGGCTGGGCTTTTTGTGGAGCGATGGGCGGCAGTGGCACTGGCGACCCCCGCAGGCGGCCACCCTGCCCCTGACGGTAGAGGCACTCCTGGAGCAGTGGCTGCACGAGGCAGCCCACTCCCCCACCCTTCGCCAGACCCTGGAAAGCAAGGCCCTGCTGGGGCTGGGAACCGACCCTGCGGTGTGGGCCAAAGTAGCCGGGCTTTCACCCCAGGAATTGAACACAGCCCAGGTGGCTTTAGAGCGGCACGGCCTGGTTCGGGCCGGGGAATTGGCCCATCCGCTCTATCAGGAAGTCATCCTGCGCGGCCTGCTGCCGCAAGCGCGCCGTGGGTATGCCCAAAGGGCCCTCGAGGCCCTGGCCGATCAGCCGCTGGCTGCCGCACGATTTCTCGAGGAAGCCGGGTTACACAGCGAACAAATTCTGGCCCGCCTGCAAGGCGCTGCCGAGGCCGCCCAGCAGCAAGGGGATGAGCTACAAGCTGCACGGTTGTGGGCCAGGGCCTCGACCCATGCACCTGCCCCTCAGCGCGGTGAGCTAGCCTTTGCGGCAGCCAGGGTTCTGGAAAAAGCCGACCGCCCTGAGGCCATGCGGCTGCTGCGGTGGGTGCTGGAAGACCGGCCCGATCACCCCGAAGCCCTCTACCTGCTGGCAGGCTGCTACGCCGACCTGGGCGATTCGCGCGAGGTCGAGCGGCTGATGGGGCGCTTCTCCGACCACGAAAAAGCCCAGCCCGACTGGATCAAGCGCCGGATTGCCCTGCAATTTGCCCTGGGGGACTACAAGGGTGTACTGCAACACTGGGAAGCTCACCCGGCGCTGCACCACGAACCCACTCCCATGCTGGCCTACAACATTGGCTTTGCCCGCACCCTCCAGGGCGACCACGCGGGCGCCGAAGCCATTGCCAGAACGGCTTTGAATCAACCTTGCTCACTGCTGGATCGGGCGCGGTTGCTGACGGTTTGTGGGCTGGCGCGTTTTTATCAGGATGACCTCGAGGCCGCCCTTTCCCTTTTCAACCAGGCCGTGGAGGCCGCTCGTGGCGCAGGCCAGCCGGCCTACACCGCCTCCACCCTGCACAACCGGGCCATGGTGCTGGAGGAACTCAGCCGCGAAGCTGAGATGCTGGCCGACACCGAGGAAGCCCTGCGCCTGTATGCCGAGGCCGGTATCAGCCGCCACTACGCCAGCACCCTGACCAAGAAAGCTCGCATTCTGCACGAGATGGGCCAGTACGAGCGGGCCGAGGAAGCCTTCCGCGAAAGCCGGGAGATTTTGCAGCAAAGCGATGCCTCGAGTTTTCTGATCACCTGTGAAGCCCAGCTCAGCAACCTCTATCTGGACTGGCAGCCCACCTATGGCTACACCCTGGCCCGCAAACATGCCGAAAGCGCTGTGGAGCTGGCAAAGCCTTTTGGCGGTAGCAAACTGTTCATGGCCCTCTGCCAGCTATCCAGGGTAGAAATCCGTTCAGGACGGGCCACACGCGGCTTGCAAATAGCCCAGGAGTGCCTGACGATGGCCCAGGGGTTTGGCATCAAACAACCGCAATACCAGGCCCTGACGGCCCAAGGGCTGGCCCTGGCCGAGCTGGGTCAGGCCGAGGCGGCCCGTGCCTGCCTGCACGCTGCCTATCAACTGGCTTCGGGTTCAGACTGGCAGGTGTACGCCGAACGCATTGGCCTCGAGCTTGATCGCGTCACTGAGAACCTCGAGGGTGCCCGCGCGCGTTTGCGTTGGTTCGAGGAGCGCGGCCTGCTGAACGGAGCCCACCTGGCCCGCCGCTACTTCCCCGCATTGAACCAGCAGCCCCCATCGGATAGCACCCCATCCCAGGTTCTGCTCCACCTGGAAGTGCTGGGCCCCATGCAACGGACGCTGGGGGAGCAGGGTGAGACCATTCGGGGGCAAAAGCGCAAGGAGTTGCTGGCGGCCTTGCTCGAGACCCGGGTGGCCGGACGGGGTGAGATGAGCAAGCTCGAGCTTCTGGATCACCTCTACCCCGGCGAGGACGAGGAGCGGGCAGCCTCCTCGCTCAAGGAACTGATCCACACGGTGAGAACGAACCTGGGGGCTTCGATGGTAGCCACCACCCCCTCCGGGTATGCCCTGGGCGCGGCGGTCAGCTCCGACCTGGAAGAGTTTTTGCGTACCGGCGAGACCCGCTTGTGGCGGGGGGTTTACCTGGGGGGTCTCGCGTCCCTTCACGAGACCGTGCGCGAGTCGGTCTATCTGGCCCTGCGTACCCACGCCCAGGCCTTGCTCGAAGCCGACCCCAAGGAGGCCGCCCGGCTGGGAAGAATCCTGCTGGAGGCCGACCCCTACGATCTCGAGGCTTTGCGCCTGACCCTGGGGGCCCTGCGCCGCTCGGGGAACCACAAGAGCCTGGGTCGGCTCTATGAGGAGGCCAGGGGATGGATGCTCGAGGTGGGCGAGACCTTGCCGGAGCGCTGGCAGGGCTTCCTCACAGCCTGAGCCACCCAGCGCCCCCCTGATGGGGCTGTCGGCCCAGACGGCAACAGCTCCGTTTGGGGCAAAGAATTTTGAGTCTTGAATGGCTCAATCTTACGCACAGGCCCCCCGCGAAGGGTGGGGGGCTCGCTTGTTGTTCGGCAAAACCCCCTGCAATTCTGACCCGCTTCTGACCGGCCCTGGGGCACCCTGGGGGTCGAAAGGAGCAACCATGTTCGACCCTAGATTGCGCACCCTGGCCGTACTCTTGGCCGCCGGTATGGCGCTGGCGGCGGGCACCACCTACAGCATCGTGGTGGGCGGCCAGGTGGCGCCGGACAAAGCCATCGTGGTGAACGGCAAAACCTATCTACCCCTCTCGGTACTGAAGGAGCTAGGAATCCCTTACAGCCTCAGGGGAACCACCCTGACCCTGGGCGGCTCGGCCCCCGCCAACCAGACCCCCGGCGGGGCCAACCAGCGGGCCTCGCTGGAAGGCTGCCTGGGCGAGACCCTCTTCAACGGCATCTGGCGCTTCCGGGTCACCAAACTCGAGCCCATCGTGAAGGACGCTGGAACCCCCCTGCAAACCCAGGGCTGGGGCGTGACGGTAGAGCTGCGTAGTGGCGCCAGGGCCATGGTGCAGCCGGTTTTTACCGGGATGCGCGACCAGGGTATCCAGGTCGCCTTCGACGACGCCCAAACCCTGACCGCCGACGCGCTAGACGTGCAAAAGCTCACCTATGCCAACCTCCCGCCGGGGGGCGTGCTAACCCACCAGCTCAAGTTCTGGTACCGCTACGACACCCCCAAAGACCAGATCAAAACCCCCACCAAGCTGCTCCTCGAAATCAATCCCAACGGCTTCGAGAACACCATCCGGGCCAGTGGGGCCAGCTACACCACCCCTACCCCCAGCCTGCGGGTGCGGCTGGACTGCCAGAAGTAGGACATTAGGCCATAACGGAGGTGACCATGTGGAAGGAGAATCCGGCCTTTTTTATCACATCTGCCCGCGCTGCTCCCGCGCCGTACCAGCCCATGTACAAGAGCACTACTGCCTCAACGACGGCGAGCGGCTGCTCGAGGCCTGCCCCCGCTGTGGGGCTCGGTTTACCTCGCCCTATGCCAGGTTTTGCGGGGTTTGCGGGCTCGAGCTGGCCAAGGTTCCAGAAAACAGGAGGGGTTAGATGAACGCATTTAAGTGGCTAGGCATCGCGGCCGTTTTGGTCAGCGTACTGGTGGCCTGCTCCTCGGGCGGCAGCAAACCCGATCCCAATCTGTTCAGCGAGGGGAATGCCTGGAAGGAGGGCCTCCCGGCGGATGCCCAGGTGGTGAGCCCCCAGGAGTTCCAGAAGGGCATCGCCTCGGGTGAGCTGGTGCTCACCAGCACCGCCTCGGTGGCCGCGGCCAAACAGGCCCGGGAAACCCAGTACCAAAGCGATAAGGCTTTCCTGGGCAACCTCCCCAGCCCAGATCCCAACACCGCTGCCCTGCTGGCCGAGGCCAGCGGCAGCCCCAGCTTTGAGGGGGACCGCCCGGTCAGCGGGCCGGGCGGGGAACCGGTGGTGCTCTTTGGCCTGGGAACCCAGCTCCACAACGCCGTCGAGACCCAACAACGCGCGCAGAGCCTGGACAATGCCCTGGCCGACTACGGCCTGAGCTACTCGCTCCTGCCCGACGACCTCAAGCCCCAAGCCCCCACCCCCGATAGCCTCAAAGGGAAAACCCTGGCCGAGGTCCAGGCGGCCCTTCAACAGCTCAACGACCTGCTGGGGAGCAAGCCCGCCAGCCTGCGCACCGCCCGGCTCGAGCCGGGCGGCGGTATCCGCCCCCAGGCCATCAGCCCCGGCAACGGCACCGACAACAACGGCCCCTGCACCCCCACCAATCTGGTCAAGCGCTTCTGGTTCCCCCTCAAGAACTTCATCAGCCCGGTCAAGAACCAGGCCAAGCGCGGCACCTGCTGGGCCTTCACCGCAATTGGGGCCCTCGAGAGCCGCGAGCGGGTGCAAAACAACAACCCCGTAGACCTTTCCGAGCAGTTTTTGGTCAACAAGGTCAAGCAGGACTGGGACTCCAGCGACTACACCGATGGCTACTGGTCGGAGAAGGCCCTCGAGACCGCGGTGGACAAGGGCCAGAGCTTCCCCTCGGAGGGGGCCTGGACCTACAACCGAGCCAGCTCTCGGCCCAGTGTCAAGGACGGCGACAGCGGCTCCTATGCCAATAGCTGCAACGGCTACACCGGCACCTGCTCCGACACCGCCCACGAGAGCCGCCGGGTCTGCACCACCTTCATCTTCACCTTCTGCAGTTACGCCAAGGTGACCTTTGGCGGACCGGGGGTGGCCTCGAGCCGCACCATCCAGGTCTGGAAAAACGGCGAAACCTTCAAGCTCAACCTCCTGCGCAACTACCTCTCACAGGGCTATGTGCTCCTGGCCTCGTTCCCGGTGTACAAGGGCTTCATGGACGACGTGAAAAACGACGGCGTGGTCAGCAACTACGCCAAAACCAGGCTCGACGACAAGGGCAAAGAGGTCAGCGGCTCCTATGGTGGTCACGCGGTGCAGATCGTGGGGTTCCTCTCCAACGAGGACATGACCCAGTTCGGCCAAACCCCCAACATTGGCGGTGGGGGGTATTTCATCGTCAAAAACTCCTGGGGCTGCGGCGCAGGCGACGGTGGGTTTTACTATGTTCCTGCGGATTACGTGAGCGGCCTCTTCAACTCCTTGAGCGTGCTGAACTTCGATGGCCGCCGCAGTCAGGCCTGGCAACAGGAGCAGGCCGCTCCGGGGGGCTCCGAAGCCCCAAAAATCACCCTCAAGACCAACCCCGCTACCGTGCAGCTACGGGTCGAGACCAACCTGGCCCAGTTCTTCCAAATCACTCACCCCGTGGCCAAAAGCGTCAACCTGACCGTGACCTCGAGCCAGGACGGCACCCTCTACAACGGTAGCTGGAACACCGATCCCAACAGCCTGTTTGGTCCCGAGCTGAAGCGCACCTTCGCCACTCAAGGCAGCCGCACCCTGACCCTCCTGGCCAAATACGGCAGCAGCCAGGCCACTTCGAGCTTTGTCGTCAACGTGATCAACACCCCGCCCACAATCACCCTGCAATACGGCGGGAATGCCAATCAGGGCGTGGCGTATCCCATCACCGCGCTGATCACCGACCCCAACGAGCCCGACGTCACCAAGCTCTGCGCCAACACCACTTGGGCAGTGGACGCGCCCGACACCCTTTCGGCCTCGACGGGCTGCCAGGTTCAGGTCACGTTTGGCACGACGGGCTGGAGGCAGGTGCGGGTGAGCACCACCGACAGTGACGGGGCCACCGCCTCGCAGACCGCGACCCTGAACGTACTGCCCCCGCCCGTAAACCCTTACCCAACGGTCACCGATTACGGGGTGTACTCGAGGGAGTTCACCGGCAGCGGACAGTTCCGCTTTTGCGAGAGCGTGAAGGTCGCAGGGGGCAGCACCATCATCCTGAGCGATCTCGGTTGCACCCTGCGCATCGGGCCTGCCCCTACCCGCTACTACGGCGGCATAACCGTGGAAAACCCCAGCAACGAGACCTTAACCTATGACTGGAAGCTCTATGTCAGCGGCCCAGGGTTTGACACCCTCCTCCGCACCGATACGGCCTCGAGCAGCAACGTCTTTGACCTCTACAACGTCTACAACGCGGGGCTGGGCACCGACAACTGCCGGGTCACCGTAAAGGTCAATGCGCCCGACCCCAGCCGCAGCAAGGGCCCCTTCACGGTCTGGAGCGGCCGGTGCACCTACTATTCGTTCCGGCTCAACTAGAGCGGTTCCCGCCGGGTTTCACCCCAGCACCACCCCGTTTATCGAGGCCTTCCCATCCGGGAAGGCCCTTTTGGCCTGATTGCGAAAAGTAGCCAGGGTCATAGTAGTGTGGGGGTATGAAGCGTGTCATCCTGGCCTTTGGAATCTGTCCTGAGGCCACCAAAATGGCTCCGGTCTATCATGCCCTCAAGGCCCAGCCGGGCCTCGAGCCCCTGGTCTTTCTGACCGGTCAGTACCGTGAGCGGCTGGTTCAGGCCCTCTCCCTATTTGAGGTTTTAACCTCGAGGTCTTCCCTCTCGCCTTCACCAAACCTACATATCTCGTACTGCACCCATACACAAGGATCCCGGAACATTGCTGTCGCGGAGGTAACGTCTTGAAAAGACTCTTTCTCACCATCGCCACCCTGCTCGCCCTGGCACCTCCGGTTCTGGCCCAGGGCTCCCTGGAACTGGCCGATGCCCTAAGAGCTTTGCCCAGCACCCTGGACTGGAAAAGCGCCGACCTGAACTACGAAAGCGCGGTGCGGCAGTTGGAAGCCGCCCAGGCTGCCCTGGGCTTCAAGCTATCGGGCGGGGCCGACTACACCCTGCGCGAGAGCGGCAGCAACCTGAGCCTTTCCAGCACGGCCAGCATGGGGGTACTGCCCTGGTCTACGAGCGCCGACGCCGTGCGTAGCGCCGAGCGGGCGCTGGAGCGGGCCACCCTGACCCGCCGCGATGCCCGCAACACCCTCTACCTCGCCCTGCACAACCAGTACTATGGCCTGCGCCAGGCCCAAACCGACCTGACCATTGCGCAGGCCAGCCTGGCCCTGCGCGAACGCCAGTTGCAGATTGTCACCGCCCAGAACCAGGCCGGTACCGCCACCCTGAGCGACCTGCTCACCGCCCAGCAGAACCTGGACACCGCCCGCTCGGGGCTGGTGAGCGCCCAGGGCGCCCTCGAGCTGGCCCGCCTGACCCTGGCCAGCACCCTGGGCCTGGGCCCCCAGCAGCTAGGCAATCCCATCACCCTGCCCGAGGAACCCAGCCTGCCCGGCGAGGGCCTGGAAGCCTTGCTGCAAAGGGCGCTGGCAAGCCGCTCGGATGTGCTGCGAACCCTGTCCCAACTGCGTGATGCAGAAGAAAACCTGGCCAGCGCAGAGCGTGACCGGCTGATTCCTAATGCCGCCCTGAGCGCGGGCTACAGCACCGGGGGCAGCAACGCCACCTCGGTCTCGGCGGGCCTGAACTTCAAGAGCGGGGTGGCCTCGCTCTCGGGGGCGGTGCCGCTGGTGCAGGGCAGCGGTGGGGCCATTCAGCCCCAGGGTTGGAGCGTGGGGCTCTCGCTCAGCGTACCCATTTTCGACCCCGTGAGCGATAGCCGTATCCGCACCGCCCAGACCGCATTGCAAGCTGCCCGCCAGGCGCTGGAAACCACCCGCAAGGCCGCCGAGCTGGATGTGCGGCAAAAGTATCAGAACCTCCAGACCGCCAAAGCGGCCATTGCTGCGGCTCGGGCCGGTCTGAATGCGGCCAACCAGAGCCTGCGCACCGCCCAGGCCCGGCTGCAAGCGGGCACCGGTACCGGCGTGGATGTGCAGGCTGCCCAGCTTAACCAGCTCCAGGCCCAGCGCAACCTCGAGGCCGCCCTGACCCAGGCCCAACTGGCCGCCCTGGCCCTGCAAAACGCCCTTGGCCAAGACCTTACCGCCACCCTCGGAGGGAGTCCATGACGCACCATGTTCCGAACCTTCTATCGAAGCCCTTGCTTTTGCTGGCGCTGCTGCCAGTTTGCTCTTTGGGGTTAGCCCAGAACACCCTTACCCTACCCCAGGCCCTTTCGCAGGCCTACAGCCGGGGCCCCTCGCTGCAAAGCGCCCAGGCCACCCTGCAGAACGCCCGCTTGCAGCTGAGCGCCCTTAGCGCCGACCCCAGCACCCTGGTGGTGGCCCGCACCCAGGCCGAGCAGAACGCCCGGCTGGCCGAGGTGAACCTCGATGCCACCCGGCTTTCGGTTATGCAGAGCGTGGTGAACGCGTATGTGGGCCTCTACGAAGCCCAGCAAAATGTGGGGCTGTTCCAGGCCCAGGTGGCCCTGAACCAGCGCAACCTTGAGGTGGCCAAAGCCCGGCAGGCCGCCGGCAATGCCACCGCGCTGGATGTGGCGCGGGCCCAGACCACCCTGGACAGCTCGAGGCAGTCCCTCACCAACGCCCAGTCCCAGATTCCGGTGCTGGCCGCCCAGCTCGCCACCCTGTTGGGCCTGAGCGACCTGGGCAACGTCACGGTGGCCGCCCCTCCGGCTCCCCCCGTGCTGCAAGCCGACCTCCAGGCCCTGAGCCGCGATCTCTTTACCCGACTGCCCAGCGTGCTGCAAGCCCAGCAGGCGGTGGAGCTCTCCGAACTGAACGTCAAGCTGGCCGACAACGACTACACCCCCGCCGTCCAGCTCACCAGCGCCAAAACCAGCCTGGAGAACAACCAGCGCACCCTGCAAACCGCCCAGCAAAACGCCCAGACCAGCCTGACCAATACATATCAGGCCGCCCAGAACGCCTACCGCAACATCGCCCTGGCCCAGGCCAACGTTGCCAACGCTCAGCGCGTGGTGGAGCAGAGCCAGGCCGCCCTGCGGGCCGGCACCATCTCGGCCCTGCAACTGCAAACCGACCAGGTCTCGCTGCGCGGCGCGGAGTACAGCCTGGTGCAGGCCCAGGGTAGCTACTGGAGAGCCCTGGCAGCCTTTTCGGTGGCGGCAGGGCAGGACTTTACCGGCCTGGTGCGGGCAGCCAGTGGGCCATAGTCAACCATGCGATTTGGGCTGTGCTTACCCCTACCGCATCTATTCCGGGGCCGGGGCCAAAGTGAAGCCATAACACCAGGCAATAACAAGGGGAGGGCTTGGCGATGGGTTTTAGGCAATGGGCACTGATGATTGTGCTGGTACTGGTTGGGGGTCTGGCCGGTTACTTCTTGCGGGGCAGCCCGGCGGCCCCGCAGCCCTCGGTCTCGGGGCCGGGGGGCAGCTTCCAGGGAGGGCAAAGCAGCCGGGGGGGGCCAAGGGCTCCTGCCCAGGGCCAGGGCTTTCGCGGCCAGAGGGGCGGGCCTGTTGCGGTCATTCCAGTGCAGACCACCAGGGCCGAGGCGGGCCTACTGGTCGCCCAACGCCAGGCCGCCGGTACGGTGGTACCGGTTCGGGAAAGCCGGGTTGCGGCAGCCAGCAACGGCGTGGTGGCCCGGGTGTTGGCTCAGGTCGGAGACACCGTCAAGGCCGGGCAGGCGGTGATACAGCTTGACGATACCCAGCTTCGCATCGCCGTGCAGAATGCCGAGATTGCCCTGCAAAATGCCCGTATCAGCCTGAGCAGCCAGACCAACGCCATCCGTGATGCCTCCTTGCGGCTCACGCAGCAACTGCAAGCGGCCCAGGCGGCCCTGGTAGCTGCCCAGAACACCTATGCCTCGGCACAGAAGGTCTATGCCCTGGGGGGACTCTCGGCCAACGACCTGCAGAATGCCAAAAGCCAACTCAGCACCGCCCAGGCCAACGTGGCGGCAGCCCAGGCCGCGCTATCGCAGAACCAGCGCGCCGGTAACGAGGCCCTGGCCCAGCTTCGTCTGGCCATCACCCAGGCCGAAAACCAACTACAGCAGGCCCAGATCAACCTGGCCAATGCCAGCATCAAGGCCCCTTTTGATGGGCAGATCTCGGCCATCCAGGTCAGTCCAGGCGAATCGGTGGGCTCGAGCACCCAGACCTTCACCCTGGTGAGCCTGGAGCGCCAGGTGCAGTTCAGCGTTCCCCCCAGCGACGCCCCCTCGCTCTCCCCTGGCCAGCAACTCAGTTTCCGTACCAGTAGCCAGACCTACCCTGTGCAGATCGCCCAGCGCCCAGCAGCCCCGGTCAACCAGAACGTGAGCCTTACGGCCCGCTTCGTGGGCGAAGCCGTGGCGGCGCCGGGTCTGGTGGGCAACCTGAGCTACTCAGTGAAACTGGCCCAGGGCACCTTGCTCCCGATAGCCGCGCTGCAAAACGACGGAACCCGCAGCTATGTTTTTGTCGTGCTCGAGGGTAAGGCCAAGGCCCAGACGGTAGAGGTATTGGGACAGGCGGGCAACACCACGGCGGTGCGCGGCGTTCCGGGTGGCAGCGAGGTAATCGTGAGCCCGCCGCCGGGCTTGCTGGACGGAGCCTCGGTGGTCAACCAGGAACAGGCCGGACAGCGCCCGGGCAGCCAGAACCCATCGGGGGGCCAGGGTTTTCAACCCGGCTCGAGGCCCCCGCAGGGGAGTCCCGACGCTGCCGAACCGGGCCGTCCGCGCTCCCTGCCTGAGTCCGGAGGCCCGGGCACAGCTCCCGGCTCGCGTCCTGGCAATTCTCCGGGTGGGGCCAGTCCACCCACCCCTGCTCCCCAGGGAGGTCAGCCATGAGGCCACTGCGCGAACTCCAGGCCCGCTTGTTCGAGCGGGTCAACCCGTTGGTCGGTTTTTCGGTGGCCCGCTACGTGCTTTCGATTGGCCTCTTTGCGGCGGTAGTGCTTTTTGGTTGGCTATCCAGCCGCACCCTGGGGGTCGATCTGCTGCCCACCACCAATGTGCCGATTGTGTTCATCAACACCCAGTACCCCGGCGCGACCCCGGCGGCGGTGGATCAGCAGGTTACCCAGGTGATCGAGGGGGCGGTCTCGAGCCTCTCCGGTATCACCAACATCAACGCCTTCAGCAGCGCCGGTAGCAGCCGGGTAGTGATTGCCTTTGGCCCCGACACCGACCAGAAGAGCGCCGCCAATCAGGTGGCGGCCCAGGTTTCGGCGGCGGTACGGCGGCTGCCCAGTGGGGTCAACCCGCCCAGCGTGCAGACCTTCGACCCCAACTCCCAGCCCATCCTCGAGTTCGGCCTGCTGGGCAATGGAGCCCGCCTCGAGGAGGTCTACGAATATGCCCAGAACGTGCTGGTGCCCGCCCTCCAGCGCATCTCCGGTGTCGCCAACGTGACCCTGACCGGTGGCCCTTCCCGCCAGTTTCAGGTGCTCCTGGACCCCAGCCGGCTCTCCTACTACCGCCTCACCCCCCAACAGGTCACCCAGGCCATCGCCAGCTCCTCGGTGGATCAGCCCATCGGCACCCTGACTCAGGGCAGCGACACCCAGAGCTTCGCCACCCGCAACATCCCTAGCAACCTCGACCAGGTGGCCCAGATTCTGGTGGACACCAACCGGGGCATCCGGGTGGGCGATCTCAGCAACGTGCAGGATCGCTCGGCGGTCAGCAACTATGTGCGGGTGAATGGGCAGCCGGCAGTGCTGGTTTCGGTACAGCAGACTGCCGGTTCCAACGCAGTGGCGGTGGCCCACGCGGTACAAAAACTGCTTCAGGAAACCCAACTGCCCCAGGGCTACCGGGTCAGCATCAGCAACAACACCACCCTCCCGATTGAAGCCTCGGTGGAGAGAACCTACCACGAGCTCTTCATCACCGCAGTGGTGGTGGGGGTGGTGGTTTTGTTGTTCCTGGGCCGCCTCAACACCGCCTTTACGGTTATCCTGGCCATTCCCATCTCGCTGGCCGCCGCCCCCATCCTCTACAGCCTGCTGGGCTTCACCTTCAACCTGGTCTCGCTCCTGGCCCTGATTGTGGCCATTGGCATCGTGGTGGACGACTCCATCGTGGTGGCCGAGAATGTCGAGCGCTACCGCGACCAGGGCCTGGGGCGCATGGAAGCGGTGCTGAAGGGCGCCAGCGAGGTCTTTAGCGCGGTGGCGGCGGCCTCGCTCTCAATCCTGTCGGTGCTGATTCCGGTCAGCTTTATCGGCGGATTTGCCGGACGCTACATCGAACAGTTCGCGCTGGGACTGTCGGCAGCGGTACTGCTCTCCTGGCTGGAGGCCCTGCTCTTCCTCACGGTGCGCATGGCCTATACCCCCGATTCGCAGCCCCTCACCTGGCGCGACTTTGGCCGGAGCCTGCTCCAGGTGCGCGAGGCTCTGGCCTGGGGCTTCAGGGCCCTGCGGAGTGCCTGGGGCATCCTGCTGCTGGCGGGGCTGACCATCTTTTTGTGGCGCACCCAGCCGCCGGTTTATCTGCTCTCGCTGCTGGCTTACCCCCTGGCCCTGGGGGTGGCGTACTACCTGGGCCGGGTGCTGCTGAGTTTCTTGGAAGCCCTCACCACCACCCTGCATGGCTACACCGAGGCTGGCCTCGAGCGCCTGCGGAGCGGTTATGCCTATGCGGTTGAGCGTCTGCTGGGCTACAGCGCTTGGGTGCTGGGGGGTGCGCTGATTTTCTTTGTGTTCACCGTGATGGTGATAGCCCCCCAGATTCCCTTCCGCTTCGTGCCGCAAAACGACAGCGGCTTCATGAACGTGAACCTGCGGATGCCCAGCGGCACCTCCCTCGAGTCCACCAATCCCATTGCTGCCCGGCTGGAAAGCTACCTGACGGGCCGCCCCGAGGTGGCCTCGGTGCAGACCACCGTCAGCAATGCCAGCGCCCGCCTGGTGGTACAGCTCAAGCCCATGGAGGAGCGCCCCAGCGTCTTCAGCCTGATCCCACAGTTCCAGCGCGGCCTGCAAGCCCTGGTGGAAGACCAGCCCTCGGCGCGGGTCTTCATCAGCGGGGGTGGGGGCTTCCGGGGGCAGGGTACCTCGCTCAACTTCAACCTCAGCTCACCCAGCTACGAGGTGCTCAACACCCGCATCAACCAGGCCGTGCAGCTCTTGCAGTCCGACCCCAAGATTCTGAGCGTGAGCAGCGACCTCAGTCAGACCAGCCTGCAAAACAACTTCGTGCCCGACCCCAACCGCCTCGAGGGCACCGGCATCACCCCCAACAACGTGGCCCAGGCCCTGCAAACCTTCACCAGCGGCTCCCAGGTGGGCACGGTGGAAATTCAGGGCCTGAGCTACCCCATCCAGGTGCGGGTCAACCCGCTCTTCCTGGCCGATGCCCAGTCGCTCTTGTCGCTCCCCATCTACTCCCCCACCCTGCAAACCAACCTCACCGTGGGGCAGCTCGGTAGCATTGTGCAGCGGCAGGCCCCCCTCACCATCAGCCGCACCAACCGCCTCTACACCGCCGAGCTCTCCATCAACCCCGCCCCCGGCGCACCCGCCCCAGCAGTTTTCGAGCAACAGCTCCGCAGGCAGCTCACCCAGGCGGGCATCCTGGACAACCAGGTGAGCCTGAGCGAGGGAAGCGTGTTTGGGCAGGCCGCGCTGGCCCGCCAGCTGGCCACCACCGGGCCCCAGGTGTTTGCCCTGGCCTTGCTGCTGGCCTACCTGGTGATGGGCGCACAGTTCAACTCCTTCCGCTATCCGCTGTATCTGCTGCTGCCGGTGCCCTTTGCCATTGCCGGGGCCTTGTGGTTTGTGTATTTCTTTGGGGGTAACCTGGACATCTTCAGCCTGCTGGGCTTCTTGCTGCTGATTGGCCTCTCGGCCAAGAACGCCATCCTGTACCTGGACTTCGTGATGCAACGCCTGGGCCGGATGCCCTTGCGGCAGGCCCTGGTGGAGGCGGCCTTCCTGCGCTTCCGGCCCATCGTGATGACCACCCTGACGGTGCTGGTGATTAGCTTTCCGCTCATCCTGAGCCGGGGGGCTGGCTCGGAGTTTGGCAAGGGGCTGGGGGTGGTCATTCTGGGCGGCATCCTGCTCTCGGCCATCCTGACCTTCTTCGTGGTGCCTGCCGCTTTCTACTTCTTCGAGCGGGGCCGCCCGGCACCCACCCAGGCCATGCCTACAGCGAGTGGAGCGGCGGATTAACGCCCGGCTTCACCGGCTACCGGAAGCGTGAGCTCCACAGAAGCGTACACTTGCAGCCGGGTGCAAGCTCTTGTTCGGTTAACCCTCCCCTGGGACAGCCTTATGCGTGGTCGAGTACAGCAAACACATCCCGGAAAGGCCCCAGAAATTTTCGCTCCGGCGACCAGTCGGTAATGGCAAAGACAATTTCGGAAAAAGCGCCGCTAAACTCGTTCTCCAGGGCGAGCCGAAAATCCATCGCTGTGCGGTGTGGGTCATTCTTGAATGCGCCACAGCCCCAGGCCCCCAGCACGAGGGTGGAGTATCCGAATGACCGCGCAATCGCCAGCACCCGATAAATCCGCTGCTGCAACAGGTCTCCGGCGCGAGGCTGACCCACGGCAGGCGCATACGGCGCCGCACAGGTGAGCACACTCAGGCGCCATGGGTGTTCAAGCTCCGTGCCGTCATCCAGGCGAAAAACAGGCACATCGGGCGAATAAATGGCCCAATCGGTCGAATCTGGCAGCGAACGCTTGCGATGGGCCTCGTACATGGGGTCACCGACCAGGGTCAGGTAGAGGGCGCTCGAGCGACACAGCACCTCCTCCTGCGCCCTGGCTCCACTAAGGAAGCCCCCGCCCGGATGGATGCCGTTGGCGAAATTCAGGGCAAGCGGACGCAACCCACGCTCGACAAGCCGTCGGGAGGCTCCCAGGGTGGTCTCATTCGTAACCTGAACCGTGGTTTCCGCAAACGCTGCTTGGGCGTTGCTCGGTAGTCGGGCCTCCGGAGGAATGCTTTGTTTGGCAGCACGGGCAGCCTGAACAGCCTCGAGCCAAACGACTTTTTGCCCCGTCCTGTTCAGGTAAAAACCCGCTTGAGCTGCTTCCAGCGCAGACCGACCCAGCGAAGCCGCAACCTCTCTGGGGATGTTCAACTCCTGCCGACGAGCAGCAGCCATTTCCTCAGAATCCAGGCAAGGCAGTACCCGCAGGGAACCCATCCGTTCGCACCCCTCTTCCTCACCACGCCGCCAGGTAGTACAGCGCTCTCGATATACCGATTGTAGCCGATACAGCCTACAATCGCCCCTTGACTGAACCGGGCTTCTACTCAGAACGATGACGCGATAGGCACATAAACCCAGTCAAATGTGTCGTTCCGAGCGCAGCGAGAAATCTGATGCGCTACCATCCCCAACATTCACTAGCCTTGCGCCGTACCAGATTCCTCGTCGGCTTACGCTTCCTCGGAATGACAGGTGTATTGGTTGTTGGATTCGATGGTTCTTGAGCCATTGACGCAGCCGTTCCCAGTAATCTCGGCCTTTACCAAACAAGCGGCATGGCTCACCGCATGCAGCCCCGTACCATGTTGCGAAGCGCTTTGGCTTCAACCCCCTGGCCAGAGCAGGTTTGTCTGGCATGGGGTTGCGCGCAAACCTAGTGGGTGTTGTGTTTGCTGAGCAAATCCTGCAAGTCTTGCTGCATCAGTTGGGCTACTCGAGGGCTGGGGGTTTGTTCGATTGCCATCACCAGCCGCAGCGCTTGCTGGTGCCAGCTTTCGTCTGCATGCGGGCAAACAAAGCTGTCGTGTACGGTGAAGCGCTTGGCCATGGCCGAAGCGAAACCGGTAGGGCCATAGACATTTCGCCTCACCTTGCATGGCGCCTTGCACACCCGGCAGTGCATGGTTTGTTCTGCTCCTGGATTGGTAATGAAGAGATCGTAGCCTTTGGTTGCCATGGATCCCACCTTACAACCAGGGGGCGTTTCTTTTGAGCGGAAAATCTATCGGTACGGCGTGAGTGGTCAGGCAACAACCGAAAGACCAAACCTTCGAATCCTATGAACAAAGCCGTTTGCTGGTCTCAGCAGTCGAGCGTCAATTGAGGATTCATGGATGAAGCAAAAATCGGCAATCAAGGGAGCATAGATTATCGATCAGGTAAAGTGGCAGATGAAGCCAAAGTGAAGTGGATGCGTAGCCAGTCTGCTTGAACTAGTTGCTAGAGCGACGGACATATCGAGCGACCCAAAGTCACTATCTCTGGCCTAATTTCACGTATGTCTTTGGCAAGATCTACAAAAAAAGAAATTCCTTCTTCGCCTCTGTATTTCAACTGGTAATGCTTATACTCATGGCCACGATTACTTTGAGGATACTTAAGTGCCTGATAATAATCGTCAATTGTGATGCCAGACGTTTTGCAAAATGATGCCAGCACTTCTGGCAATTGATTTTGCACGATGTATTTTCTTGCCATTGATCCGATGACGTGCCCAGGATTTTGTTCTTCAAACGCTGCTACAAGCTGCGAGAGTTTATGGTTAGGCTTGAACGAGGCACCAGTTACAACCAAGAAACCTTTCAGCACGACTTCAATCCCGTGGTAAAAGTTAAACAGCACAGGAATAACGAGGTTATGATCTGACCACTTCGTGTCTAGTTTGTACTGTTCTAAACTGATTTCCTTATCAGAAATCACAACATGTGCATTTCTCTGCGCGATTGTCTCGTAAATTACATGCTCGACAAGATGCATATACTGGAGGCCTGTATTCCAGTACCCCAGCGCTTCTTGACATCTATCCTTGCACGCAGGCATATCGAAAGAAATTAATGTCACAGTCTAACGTCAGGTACAAATGTGGGATACAGCGACCAAGCATACTGCAAAAGCCCGTGTCGCCCCGTGATTGTCTGTTCAAACCCCATGACTTTAAACACCTCAACTCTCCGACATCCGGTATTCGGTTTCCATGATGCCAAGTAACTCTCTTGTTGTAGACTAACTGCAAAAAAATAGTCCATAAAATCGTGTCCTTTCTCACTCGGTGTGAAATGTTCAATTGAAGGTTTTATCCACTGTACAAGCCATTTTACTTCCTTCCAAAATCAAGTCCCCGACACATCTTCATCAAACCTTCGCATTCCATACACCGAACTTTGGCTATGCTAGAGGAACATCGAGGGGTGAATATGACCCGTTCCCGTCCACGCATGCGCATACCCTGGCTCTGGCTTCTGGCGGCTCTGGTGGTGGGGGGGCTGGGGGTGGCGGCGTATGTGCTGCTCCGGCCCAAGGCGACCCCGGCCAACACCCCCACGGTCGAGACCGCTACTGTGCAAAGGGGGGTGTTCAGGGTCTCGGTCTCGGGGCCGGGCACCCTCGAGGCCGCCCAGTCCCTTGCGGTCAAGCCCGCCGTCAACGGCACCGTGCTCAAGCTGCCCACCGTGGGCGACCGGGTGCAGCGGGGGCAGCTTATTGTGCAGCTCGACCCCACCAACTACACCCGCGCCCTGGAAAACGCCCGGCTAGCCCTGCAAAAGGCCCAAGCCAACCTGGACAAGCTGCGGGCCGACCAGGCCAGCGCCCAGGCCACCAACCGGCAGAACATCGCCAGCGCCGAGGTGGCCTATGCCAATGCCAGGCGCGACCTCGAGGCCGCCCGCGCCAACCTCCAGGCTACCCAGAAGCTATACGAGCTGGGGGGTGCCAGCGCCCAGAGCCTGCAAAGCGCCCGCGACACCTACGCCAAAGCCCAGGCCAGCCTGGAAATGGCCCAGGTCAACCTGAACACCGCCCGCCAGGCCCTCTCGCTGCGCAATAGCGCCAACGCCCAGGACCTGCGCAACGCCCAGATAGCCGTGGAGCAGGCCCGGCTCGAGGTCAAAAACGCTGAAGAAAACCTGGCCAATACCAAAATCTACGCCCCCTTCGATGGCGTGGTGGCCGAAGTGAACGCCCAGGTGGGCAGCATCGGGGTGGGGGCCACGGTTAGCAACAGCACCGCCCTGCTCACCTTGATCGACGATTCCAGCGTGAACCTGCCGGTGCAGATTGACGAGAGCGAGATTGCCAAGGTGCGGGTGGGCCAGCGGGTCGAGGTGACCCTAGATGCCTTCAGCGGGGAAACCTTTGAGGGCAAGGTTACGGCCATTGCCCCCAAGGCCCAGATTCAGCAGAACATCGCCTTTTTCTACGTGACCGTGAACATCCCCAACCCCGAGCGCAAGCTGCGGCCCGGCATGAGCGCCGAAGGGGAAATTATCCTGGAGGAGATTCCGGACGCCCTCACCATCCCCAAGCGGGCCGTGCAGACCGTGCGCAACCGGGCCTATGTGGATGTGCTCCAGCCCGACGGCAGCAAAGAAACCGTGCGGGTGGTGCTGGGCCCCGACGACGGGGTGAACCAGGTGATCCGCGAGGGGCTGGAACCCCGCCAGACCGTGGTGTTGCCCAGCCGGGCGCCCTCGAGCTCGAATAACCAAAGCGGGCAGAGCGGCCTGCGCCTGCCTTTAGGCGCCCCTCCGGGAGGTGGGCGATGACGGTGGTCGCGCTCGAGCAGGTGCGCAAGGTGTACAAAACGGGGGCGCTCGAGTTCGAGGCCCTCAAGGGGGTCTCGCTGGAAATCCGCCAGGGCGAGATGGTGGCCCTGATGGGCCCCTCGGGCTCGGGCAAAACCACCCTGATGCAAATTATTGGTCTGCTGGACCGGCCCACCAGCGGGCACTACCATCTGGCCGGACAGGACGTGACCACCCTCACCGAAAACGAGCGGGCCGAGGTACGCAACCAGGAGATCGGCTTTGTCTTCCAGGCTTTTCACCTGCTGCCGCGCCTGAACGTGCTGGAAAACGTGGAGGTACCGCTCATCTACGCGGGCTACGGCCCCGAAGAACGGTACGCACGGGCCGTGGAGGTACTGCAAAAGGTGGGGCTGGGGGACAAACTCAAAAACCTGCCCTCGCAGCTTTCGGGCGGCCAGAAGCAGCGGGTGGCGGTGGCCCGGGCCCTGACCATGCGCCCCTCCATCCTGCTGGCCGACGAGCCCACCGGCAACCTCGACTCCAAAACCGCCGCCGAGGTGATGCGGCTCTTTCAGGAGCTCAACGACGAAGGCACCTGTGTAATTGTGGTCACCCACGAGGCCGACATCGCCGAGTACACCGGGCGCATCGTACGCATCCGCGACGGGCAGATCGAGTCGGACGGCCCCAACCCCCACCGCAAGCGCCCCGTAGGAGGGTTTGCATGAGCGTGGCGCTACAGCCTGCCAAAAAAGTACGCTCCCGCGTGGCGGGCATGAACCCCTGGCAGGTGTTTCGCATTGCCTGGCGGGCCATTCTGGGGAACCCCCTGCGTTCGATTCTGACCACCCTGGGGGTGATTATCGGGGTGGCGGCGGTGGTAGCGCTGACCATGGTAGGCCAGGGCTCCACCGCCAACATCACCCGCTCACTGCAAAGCCTGGGCACCAACCTGCTCACCATCGGGAGTGCCACCGGGGGGCGCGGTGGGAGCTTTAGCCTGGTGCGCTTTGGCGGCCCCCAGACCATCACCCTGGCCGATGCCGAGGCGGTCAAGGCGGCCTTCGCGGGCCGTCTGGCCGGGGTGGCGCCCGCCCTGCAAAGCAACCAGCAGGTGAAGGTGGGGGCCGGCAACCTGAACGCCACCGTGATTGGCACCTGGCCCGACTACGCCAGCGTCCGCAACGCCCAGCCCGCCGAGGGCAGCTTCTTCAGCGAGGCCGACGTCCAAAGCCGCAGGCGGGTGGCGGTAATTGGCTACGGCATCGCCCAGGACCTGTTTGGCGGCCAGGACCCCATCGGCCAGCGCCTGCGCATTGCGGGCATCTCCTTCACGGTGGTGGGGGTGCTGCCCGACAAGGGCGACTCGGGCTTTGCCAGCCCCAACTACCAGGTGATGGTGCCGCTTTCTACCTACCTGCAGCGCCTCGCCCGCAGCAGCACCGGTGAGCCCAGGGTGAACGCCATTTATGTGCAGGCCCCCGACAAGGACTCGCTCTCCCGCCTCCAGCAAGAGCTGACCGACTTCATGGCCCAGCGCCGCAAGGTGAGCGACCCCAGCGAGTACGACTTTAGCGTGCAAAACCAGGCCGACGCGCTGGCCTCGGTGAACCAGGTTACCCAGACCATGACCCTCTTTTTGGGCGGGGTGGCCGGTATTAGCCTGCTGGTCGGCGGGATTGGCATCATGAACATCATGCTGGTCTCGGTGACCGAGCGCACCCGCGAGATAGGCATCCGCAAGGCCCTGGGGGCCAAACCCCGCGACATCCTGACCCAGTTCCTGGTGGAGTCGGTGGTGCTCTCGGTGGGGGGCGGCATCCTGGGCATCTTTTTGGGGCTGGCCATGGCCCGCAGCGTGGGGCAACTGCTGCGGGTGACCCCGGTCTTCGACCCCTTCAGCATGGTGCTGGCCTTTGTGTTCTCGGTGGCGGTGGGGGTCTTCTTTGGCTACTACCCGGCCTCGAGGGCCGCCCGGCTCGACCCGGTGGAGTCGCTCAGGTACGAGTAGCAGAAAGCCCGCAGTCTTTCGCCATTGTGGGGGGGGTTACGCCGTCCCAGGTCGCAGGTCTCATGTCGCAAGCCGGAACGTCTTGAGGCTTTGGCAAAGCGAAGCTAAAGCAAGTGCCGTCAATAACTTGCACGAAGCTAAGCGGTCTTTCAGAGGAAGCACGATAAGATGGCATGCAAACCTTAAGTTTTCGGCTATCGGCCATCGGCTATTGACTATAGACCATCGGCCATCCACCTTTCTTTATCACTTCTACACAATGCCCTGGCACACTACAATCGCTAAAGGAGGGTACATGAAGAGATTGCTGAGCCTGCTGGCTACCCTGGCTTTGGGTCTGGCGCTGGCCCAGGGAGGGCCGCCCAACATCACCCCGGAGATGCGGCAGCGGTTTGATGCCTACCGTCCGGTCTTCGACCTGGTGGCCACGGTGGGCCTGATGGACGAGCTCGAGAAACAGCGGGGGCTGGCCTTCACCAAGGCGCAGGCCCAGAAGCTCTTGCCCATTCTGCGCGACCTGCAAAACCGTGCCGACCTGAAGCCCGCCGACGCCAGCAAAATCCTCTCCAACATCGAGGACAACATCCTGACCCCGGCCCAGCTCAAGTGGATGGATCAGACCATTCTCAAGCAAAGGGAGGAAGCCCGCCAGCGCCGCGAGCAGGCCAGCGGCCAGAATCCGCAGGCGGGGCAGGGTGGTTTGCAGGGGCCGCCCGGAAGCCGGGGCGGGCTCTTCCAGGCCATCGCCCAGGGCAAGCCCTACAACCCCTTCAAGGAGCAGCCCCGCACCGCCGATAACCTCAAAAACGTGATTGCCTTGCTTGCGAAGAAGTAGGTGAGGGCATGGTCAGACTGCTCTGGCTGGAGGGCTTGATAAATCGCCTAGAAAGGCTTCCAGGCACGCTTGAGAATCAATCGGGGTGAGCATCTGCAGGGTTTCGGGGGTGACCTCGAGGCCCGCCCGAATAACCCCCAGCCACCCCACATGCACCCCCAGTGGCTTCTGGGGCTTGCCGTGCATCTGGGCAATGTGGTTCAGGTTCCAGGCCGCCAGGATTTCGGCCAGGGTGCCCACCCCGCCTGGCAGGGCCAGACAGGCCACACTCACGTCAATAAGCCGCTCGATACGGGTGAGCAGCGATGAAGACGGCAACTCCAGATCCACGTGCACGTTAGGCCCATCGCGGTGGGGGAACAGGACGGGCGCGGTGATGCCCACCACCAGCCCACCGGCCTCCTTGGCCCCTTGCGAAACGGCCTCCATCGCCCCGTTGTACCCACCCGTAGCCACGCCAAACCCAGCCTCGGCAATGGCCCGCCCCCAGGCGTGGGCCTCGGCAAAAGCCGGGGTACCGGGCTGCACCCTGGACGAACCAAACACAGTTACGAGTCGCATATACACAGCCTACCCTGCAGTACGGGCTTGATCCCAGTAGGGGTTTACTGGCGGTATCATCCCCCCCTGGACTACTTCGATGACCCGTGGCCTCCTTGTAACTGGGCTTTTTGCCATCGGCTTTATGTGTGCCTTTGACCCTCAGCCATCGGCTCTCGACCATCGTCTGTTGACCATCCGCTCTGTTCAAGCTTTCGGCCTTCAGCCTTCAGCTATCGGCATTCAAGCCCACCCCCTGCTGTTCTACTTGCGCTGGCCCATTTCAAACAGCACCCGATTTTTCACCGCATCGGCCATCAGAGCCACACCCGAGTTAAGCACCACCAGCCCCAGGGTGCCCAGCCAGAACCAGGGTTCCCCCTGTGCTTTAAGGTAGCTGGCGTGATCGGTCAGGGAGATACCGGCTCCAATAAGCGTAAGGCCCAGGGGCGCAAAAACCTGCCACTTGCGAAAAGGGGTCATGGCCCCAATTGTAGGGGATCGGGTACGCGCCGAAACAACCGCTCTACAGGGGGCTAGACGATACGTTCCAGTTCCATTGAAGCTCAATGCCCTGGGCTTGCAGGGTACGTTCCAGATTGTTTTCGTGCTGCCCCAGGCGGTTAATCAGGTCGTGCAGGGTTCGGGTGGCCAGGAAGGCTTCTTCCAGGCCAATCAGGCCCGCACCTAGCGCCTCGAATAGTTCGTGGGTGTCCATCAGGGTCAGGGTTCCGTTGTGGGCAATGCCCAGATCCAGGTACAGGTCTTTGACCTTCAGAACATGCCCCTCCCGCTCGACCTGCACGATGTCTATGTAGAACTCGAGGGGGTAGTCGTCCTGGTGGGTGGAGTACTGGCAAATTTGCAGATGTTGTTCGGGCAGAATATGGGCCTTCCAGTAGCGAAAGGTGGGGTGCCCGATAAAAGCACGCTCGACATACACCCCGTGGCGGTGTTCGTGGTACAGCGCCACCGGAAAGGTGCCCGCCTTAACGGTGTGGGTTTTGGCAATCAGATTATGGGTCTGCACTTTGAGGTGCATAAAACATTGTACGGCAAGATGAGGTGGACAAATACCCCTTGGTTCTGTCACCCCACGCTGCCTGCACCTCATCGCCCGGCAAACTGCCAGGGCAACCACTAGCAAAGAGCCTTCAACCGGCCTACTTCACGTAGGTCAGCCAGGACTCGTATTTGGGGTTTTTGCCCTGCACCGCGTCCATGTAGGCGGCCCGGAGCTTCATGGTGTGCTCGCCGGCTTTGCCGGTGCCAATGGCCCGGTGGTCGAGGTAGGAGATGGGCGTGACCTCGGCAGCGGTGCCGACCATGAACATCTCGTCGGCCATGTAGAGCTGGTCGCGGGTGGCCCGCACCTCGCGCACTTCATAGCCCATATCCCTGGCAATCACCATCACCGAGTCGCGGGTAATCCCCATCAGGTTGACCGAGTGCTCGATGACGTAGAGGGTATTCCCCCGCAGGAAGAAAATGTTCTCACCCGAACCCTCGGCCACGAAGCCTTCCTTGTCGAGGAGCAGGGCTTCGTCGGCCCCGGCCTGCTGGGCCTCTACACGGGCCAGGGCGCTGTTGACGTAGTTGCCCCCCACCTTGGCCTTGCCGGGCATTACGTTGGCGGGGAAACGGGCCCAGGAGGAGGTAATGAGCCGGGCCCCTTTGCGCACGGCCTCATCGCCCAGGTAGGTGCCCCACTCCCAGGCGGCAATCATCACCTCGGCGGGGTTGTTGGGCAGGGGGTTCACACCCAGGGTGTGGGCCCCCATCCAGGCCAGGGGGCGGATGTAGCAGCTTTTGTAGCCGTTGGCCCGGATGACCTCCAGAATGGCCTGGTTAATCTGCTCGGGGGTGTAGGGCATCTCGAACATCATCACCTTGGCGCTGTGGAAGAGGCGCTCGGTATGTTCGTGCAGCCGGAAGATGGCGGGGCCTTTGGGGGTCTCGTAGGCCCGGATACCCTCGAAGATGCTGGTGCCGTAGTGCAGGGCGTGGGTCAGCACCGATACCTTGGCCTCTTCCTGGGGCACCAGTTGCCCGTTGAACCAGATCAGGCCCGCCTTCATTTTGCTGTCGCCACCAACGCTTTTGGGTTTGGTTTCGGTTGACATGAGTCCTCCAGGGTGGGGCTCTTCTGCGGATGGGCTGTATACGCTTGGCATAAGCCCCGGACGCTTTGGCAGGAAAGGGCCGCCAGTGCTTCAATCATACCTCTTTGAGCAAAGAGACCAGCGTTTCGGGCAGCAGATGCCGGTAAGCCCGAACGTCTTTCTCGCCGGTGCGAAGCTGCAAGTAGCGCCTGGCGGTGTCTTGCAGGATGGGCATCAGTTCCGGCTGCTGGATGACCTGGGGCAAAAGCTCCCGGAGCTGGGCCTCGAGCTTCTGCTGGGCCAGATAGAGGGCGGCCTCGAGGGGGTCGCCCTCGAGGCGCGTCTTGAGCGGAAAGCGCGAGAGTCGCCCCGCCTCGCGCTGTACAGCGGGGTCGCTCAGGAGCTTCTGACAGGGTTTGCAGGGACGCTCAGGGCTAGGGGCGCCGCAGATGGGGCAGGGCGGGTGGGGGTTCTCTTTCTGCTTCTGCAAGACCGCCCTTCCGGCCCGGAGGATCACTCCCTGGAGATCTTCGGGGGAGTGCTCAGCTAGCTTTCGCAAGCGAGCTTCTTCCTCGGGGCCTAGTTTTGGCAAGGTCATGGGTTTGCTCTTGGGTTTATTCTTTTTTTCTGCACCCACCAAGAACCGCAGCTCCTGCACCAGTCCGGGGAGCTTTTCCTGATAGCGCCGGATGAATTCTTCGCGCAGATAGGTCAACTGGTGCGCAACCACCGAGTCGACCACCCGCACAAACAATACCCCGTCCTCCAGGCGCTCCGCCTCGGTGAGCTCGCTCAGGGCAGGCCCGGCAATCTCGGGCCACAAAGCCATTACTTGGCCCCGCCGAACCCCTGCGCTAAGCCCTTTTTGGCGCAGAATTTTGGCGATAATCTCGGCAGAGGGTCTGGCCTTGGACATCCCTATACAGGCTAGACAAAAATACCGGGCTTGGCTACGGCCTGCCCCCCCTGGGAGATTGGGGTATGGTAGCGACCATGGAGCTGAGCCCCCCATCCTGGGTCGTGGCGCTGGTGGCTGCCTGGCTGGTGGGCGCTTCCAAGACCGGGCTGTCGGGGGCCGTAACCATAGCGGTGGTCTTGTTTGCCAGCATTATTCCGGCCCGCGAGGCTACGGGCGCTTTGTTGCCGGTGCTGATTTGCGCCGATTTCATTGCGGTCAGCATGCTCCGCAAGAACGTACGCTGGCAGGAGCTTCTGCGAATTTTCCCCTGGACCGCCGTGGGGGTTGGCCTAGGTACGGTAATGCTCTACTTCAGCAACGACGCGCAGGTGCAGCGGGTGATTGGCACGATTATCGTGGGCATGACCACGTATCAGCTCTACCGCAAGGCCCGGCGTCTAAACGACGTGACCATCTCGGCACATCCGGCTTTCGCCCCCAGCATGGGGGTAGCCGCCGGTTTTACTACCATGGTGGCCAACGCAGCAGGGCCCTTTGTGCTGATCTACATGCTGGCCATGCGGATGGGGAAGCTCGAGGTGGTGGGCAGCATCGCCTGGTACTTCCTGGTGGTTAACCTGTTCAAGGTGCCCTTTGCGGTGGGGCTGAGCCTCATCACCTGGGAATCGCTCCTCTTTAACCTGTGGCTGGTGCCCGCCGTGGGGCTGGGGGCCTGGGCAGGCCGACGCCTCCTGGACTACCTCCAGCAGGACACCTTCGAGTGGATGGCCCTCACGCTGGCCTTGCTGGGCGGGCTTCGTTTGCTACTGGCCTGAAGGTACTTTGGGATTCGCAGCAGGAATCTTTACCTGGCGAAGCCATACGAGTCTGAGTGCTTTCGGCCTTCAGCTTTGGGCTTTCGGCCAAATATCTGGTAATACCAGCTGTAAATGTAGCCAGCTTTCAACGATACCCAGGGTGGAAGTGGGTGGTAGGAGGTGGGTAGTGGGTCTCCAACATCTGTCCCCTGACCCCTATCCCCTGTTCCCTACCTCACCACTCCTTGAGTATGCAAAGCGTTCAAGCAAAAATGCCATGAGCCTCTAGCGTTTGCGCTTCTTTTTGGATGGGTTGGTTTTGACCGACTTCGGCTGGGGTTTGGCTTCAACCAGCGGGGCCCTGGCCCAGGCCCGCCGCAGCCAGAGCAAAGCCCATACCGAAGCCACAAAAAGCCCCAGCGAAACAGCAAAAGCCGTGCCGGCCATCCGAAGCCAGGAGGGGTGGAGCCGCTCCCCGGAGGACAGGGTAACGAAATCGCTCGAGGCCGCCAACAACCCCGCATGGGGCAGCAGGCGTCCCAGGGTAAAGCCTGCCAGTAGGGCCACAATCCCGGCCAGAATGGCCAGCGAAAGCAAGAAGGCCCAGGCCAGCCCGCGCTGGGCCTCGCGGATGGAGTAGGGGTTCACACCTTGTTCCTTTGCCATGGTTTGGTCGCCTTCGGTTGATTTTGCGCCATTTGGGGCCCCCGCGGGAAGCGTCTTTCCGGCGCGGGTGCGGGTGTGTTGTCTGTGTCGAGCTAGTCCATCCTGCGAAAGCTTCCCGTGGGGTAACTAGCTCCACACCCCCGCCTCAATCTCAATCACGGCCCCCCCACCTGGGGTCTCCAGCCCGGCCAGAATGGCCTGGGGCAGGCTCTGGGCGTAGGCCAGCAAGGCCCCACGGCGGCGGGCGTCTAGCTCGGTGTTCCATTCGTCTACCAGCAAGAGCGGGGCCTCTTCGTAGTGAGACCAGAGCAGGCGGTGCTCGGCCAGGCGCAGGGCCAGGGCAATGCTGCGGCACTCCCCCCGGCTCCCAAACCGGGCAGCCTCGCGGCCCGAGAGCAGAAGGATCAGGTCGTCGCGGTGGGGCCCCACACTGGTGGCACCGCGCTGGAGGTCGTCGGGCAGGTTGTCTTCCAGGGCCTGCAGGAAGCGCTCGGGGTCGGTGGTCTCGGACAGCTCCAGACCCAGCTCCCCCGGCGCCAGCTCGCGGTAGGCTTCACGGGCCAGAGGGGTCAGCTTAGAGAGCATCCGGCGGCGTAAGCTGAGAATTTCGCTCCCGTACTTGACCAGCTCCTGATTCCAGATGCCAATCGAGGTTTGGATGGAGCTTGGCTTGCCCTCTCCCTCTCGCCCCCTGGAAGCAGGGCGAAAGCCGCTTTTCAACAGGGCGTTGCGCTGCTGCAAAGCCCGGCTGTACTGGCCCAGCATGGCACGGTAGCGGGCCGAGAAGCGCGAGAGCAGTACATCCAGAAAGCGGCGGCGTTCTTCGGGAGGCCCCAGCACCAGTTCCAGGTCGTCGGGGCCCAGCAGCACCGCACCCGGCAGTTGCGAAAGCTCGCGCAGTGAGGCCGGGGCCTCGTTGAGCTTGTGTTCACGGCCCTCGCGGCTGAGCCGGACTTCCAGGCGGCTGTTGCCGAACTGGGTCTCGACCTCGGCGTGTACCCAGGCCTCACTCTCGCCAAAGGTGATGCGCTCAGTCATGCCGTTGCGCAGCTCGCCCCCCAGAACCAGTTCGATGGCCTCGAGCAGGTTGGTCTTACCCTGGGCGTTACCCCCCACAATGGTCGTGAGGCCCGCCCCCGGCGCAAAAAGCGGGGTACTCAGGTTTCGAAAGTTTTTTTGCCGCAACCGCAAAAGACGCACCAACCACAAGGCTAAAGGCAGAAGGCCCAGGGCTCAAGGCCCGGAGGCTCATTTGCGGGTTCCGCTCGAGGCTCGCCGGAACAACACCACCAGCAGATACACGCCCGCGGCCAGCATCCCGCCCGGCAGGGTGAGCAGGGCAAACCAGCCCATCACCCCCAGCGTGTAACGTGTAAAGGGTTTCGCCGTAATCCCGCCCCCCTACCACGCAGGGGTGGACACTCCCTTCGTGCAGGGTGCAGCCATTGGCCTGGGCAAAGGCTCCGGCCAGCAGCGCCAGCAGCAGGGGGCCCATGCTCAGGAGCGCAATAATACCCAACACCAGCCCATGTCGCAGCCACGGCTTCATTGCAGCAGTGTAGCTCGAGGCCCTCCCGAGGCCAGCAGCCCAGGTAAGATGACCCTATGACACGCGGGTTCTGGGTGTTGCTGCTGGTGGTTTTGGGAGCCGGGGCCTGGGGCAAGGGAGACCATGCCCTTGTGGAACAGGCAGTGCCCGTAAACCGGGGCGTGGTGCTGCCCTTTGCGGGGCCGGGCGGCCATGCCATCGCACAGGCGGTAGCGGGAGGGCTGGGGGTGGCCCCGCCCTCGCTGGCCGCCATTTTGTTGCCGGACATGCCCTGGCAGGGCAGCTACGACCTGGCCGCGGGCTCGCTCGGCAGCGCCGGGGGAGCGCGGCTGGCCTGGGAGATTAGCGGGGCGAGCTGGGTTCTGGTGGGGCAGGTAGACCGGCAGGGCTGGCTACAGGTCTTCCTGGCCAACGCAGGGGGCCTCCAGAGCGCCCGCTTCAGCCGACCCGAGCTGGTGCTGTACTGGGTGGCACGCCAGACTGGGGCCAGACCGGGAGCCTGGCGGCTCGAGGCCGCCCGCAACGACGACTTTGCCCGGCTGGCCCAGGGCGACCTGACGGTACAGAATACGCCTCTCCCCCTCCCCTATTACCGGGCTGCCCTAGCCGTGCGAGAGGAAGGGGTGAACTCGCTTCTAATCACCGAACAACTCCCCAGGGAGCTGCAAGATTTCTGGAGTCAGGTGCGGCAGAACAAGCTACCGCTGGCCTACCAGGCCCTGGTGGACTTCTCCGAGCGCCGCCGCACCGAGGCGCTGAACGCAGCCCGCAAGCTGGCCGAAGGAAAGGTGTATGAGCGGCTCACGGCCCTGCTGCTCTTTCGGGGTCTGGAAGACAAGCAGTGGGGCGCGGTAGCCCGCAACCTGACCCAGCTCGCCCCTGAGATGCCGCTGGCCTGGGAGGAACTGAGCTTTGTGGCCTTTGACGAGAACAACGCCCCGCTTGCCAGAGAGGCCCTCGAGCGAGCCGCGTCCCTTTTGCCCGAGAAAAACCTCTACTGGACCAACCTGGGCTGGGCCTACTATCTGCAGGGCGATTACGCCCGCTCGGTTCGGGCTTCGTTGCGTGCCCTGCGCCTCGAGGCCCAGGCCCGCGAGGAATACGCCGTGCCCGCCTACAACCTGGGGCTGGTGCGGGCCCGCTACGGCGATCACCTGGGCGCCCGCGAAGCCTACAACCTGGCCCTGCGGGTAGACGAGGGCTCGGAATTCGAGGCAGCCCTCAAAGACTTGCAGGAAACCCAGGAGACCCGGCTGGAGTTCTGGCAGGGCTACCTGGCCGAGCGGGCCGGACTGAGGGAGCAGGCCATAGGGCACTACCGAGGCTTTTTGCAAAACCACCCCAAAAGCCCGCTCTCGGCCTGGGCGAACCGCGCCCTGAAGCAAATGGCCGAGGCCAAAACCACCCTCTCGCTACAACGCCTGATGCTGCGGGCCGACGACCTCGAGGCCCGTCCCTTTGCGGCGGGCGAAGCAGTGTTCCCGCAGGTGAGCCTCGAGGGGTTTCCCTACCTGGGCTCGGGCACCCTGGTCACCCGATTGCTGGATGCCCAGGGCCAGCTACTGCAAAGCGCCAGCAAAGCCGTTGCGGTGCGGCCCCTGACCACCGGCCTGGTGCAGACCGGGGCGGCAGTGCGGCTACCTGCCGAGGGTACCTACACCCTCGAGGTGCTCTACGGCACGGCCAGCGCCCGCCTTTCGCTTACTGCCGGGAAACCCAGCCTGGCCCGCCAGCTCTACACGGCGGGGGTGGAACTGCGCAACCTGGGCAACGCCCCCTTGCTGAGTAGCACCCAGATGCTCTCCCCCCAGGGCGAGGCCCTGGTGATCCAGCAGGTGCAGAACGCCCTGCGCGAAGCCGCCCCAAGTGCGCGGCGCAACGCCAGCCTGAACCGCCCGCTCCTTCGGGGCCCCTACAGCGGCCAGAGCATTGTCGAGCTGCTGGAAAAAGCCGACGAAGCGGTGGTGCGGGCCTTCCTCGAGGCAGTGGTGCGCCAGCCTGACCTGATAGGCGATCAGGATGTGGTCAATAGCTTTGTGGCCTGGCTGCAAAACAACCAGCGCTAGAATCTACAAACCACCTTACCCAAATCAGGCACTGCGGTTATGTTTAGAGCATGAACCGCCGTGCATACCCCTCGGACGTCAGCGATGAGGAATGGGCCCTGGTGCTGCCCTATCTGA
>FWPV01001822.1_pt1 | contig 55558 bp, 43 predicted proteins | sample 2228371 | NCBI WGS metagenome assembly FWPV01 (sample SAMEA103939776, study PRJEB20133) | metagenome
GCCGCCGCGCCCCTGCCCCCTCCCGGGAACCAACCCGCCAGCGGGGAGGGTTTGGGAGGGCTGCGCCCTCCCAAGAACAATATTATTTTCATTCTGGCGTTGTGCGCCATGCGCATGACCGTCTAACGTGAACGCAGGGAACCCGGGGTTCCCTCCGCTCCCGTTCACCGGGATGCCATGCGCCCCCAACGGCGGTTGGAGGGTGGGGAACCCGGGTTTCCCCACCTGTGGTGAGCTTGCCGAACCACGCCCCTCCCTGTGGGGAGGGTTTGGGAGGGCTGCGCCCTCCCAGCAGCAGATTTAATATTACGCTCCCTCGATATCCAGACCAATATCGAGGGCCGGGGCGCTGTGGGTCAGGGCGCCCACACTGATAAAATCCACCCCGCTTTCGGCCACGGCACGGATGGTTGCCAGCGTAATGCCGCCGCTGGCCTCGGTGCGCGCCCGCCCGGCCACGGCGGCCACGGCGGCGCGGAGTTGCTCGGGGGACATATTGTCAAGCAGGATCAGGTCCGCGCCGGCTTCGGCGGCAACGGCAGCCTGCTCGACACTCTCCACCTCCACCTCAACGCGCACCATGGGCCCCACCGCCGCCCGTGCCCGGCGCACCGCCTCGGCCAGATCCACCCCTTGCGCCGCCAGGATGGCCAGGTGGTTATCCTTGAGCATCACCCCGTCGTACAGCCCGAATCGGTGGTTGAGGCCGCCCCCAACGCGCACTGCGTATTTCTCCAGCGCCCGCAGACCCGGCGTGGTCTTGCGTGTGTCGAGGATGCGCGCCCGGGCGCCGCGCACCGCCTCGACGTAGCGGGCAGTAAGTGTGGCGATACCGCTCAGGCGCTGGAACAGATTGAGGGCCACGCGCTCACCGCTGAGCAGCCCGCGCGCCGGACCGGCGATGGTGGCAACGCACTGCCCGGCGGCCACCCGCGCGCCCTCGGGCGCCTGCGGCCTCAGCGTCAGCGCCGGATCCACCAGCGCAAAGACGGTCGAGAGGAGCGGCAGGCCGCAGACAACCCCGGCCTCGCGAAAGACGAAGCGCGCCTCGGAGCGAGCATCGGGGGGGATGACCGCCAGGGTCGTTAGATCGCCCGTGCCCACGTCCTCGTGGAGGGCCCGCGCAACCACATCGCGGATGCGTTCATCAGGAAGGTCGAGGTAGTTCATTGGTTCTCCGGATCACTCAGTTGCCCGCTGGAAAGCTCTGGGGTAACCACGCCAGCCGGGGGAGCGCAGCGCCCCTCCGCGCCGGGAGGGTTTGGGAGGGCTGCGCCCTCCCGGAAGAATCTCGCACAGGCGTCCAGATGCGCCCCGCCCGATCTCCAACCGCAAATCTGCCATCTGCAATCGCGCTAGTCAGCCGCGTGCGCCCGCGCCAGCGGCGAGGCGATCGTTTCGACCAGAAACGGCGCCTGGCCCTGCACCTGCACCAGATGCGCCTGCCAGCGCTCGCGGGGGTGGGGAAAATCGGCGCGGAAGTGGCCGCCCCGGCTCTCTTCACGCAGCAGCGCCCCGGCCACGATCAGCCGCGCGGTTAACGCGGCATTGACGGCAGTAAGCCCCTCCGGGTCATCGGGATCGGCCTGCTGGGGCCAGGAGGCCAGGCTGGCGGCCCCGGCTCGCAGCCCTTCACCGTCGCGCAATGGCCCGGCGGCAGCGCGCAGGGTGGTTGCCAGCGCCTCGCGCCAGGTCGGGCCCGAAAACGCCGCGGCATCCCGGGCAGCAACGCGAGTGGGAGCGGCAGAGGCAGGGGCGAGCCTGCCGGGGCGACGCTCCAGGGCCGCGGCGATACCGGCGCGCCGCCCGAAGACCAGGCACTCCAGCAGCGAGTTGGACGCCAGACGGTTGGCGCCGTGCACGCCGGTGCATGCCACCTCGCCAGCGGCGTAGAGTCCGGGCAGACTGGTGGCCCCGTCCAGGTCGGTACGCACACCGCCCATCAGGTAGTGCGCCGCCGGGGCTACAGGGATGGGCGTGGTGGCCGGATCGAGCCCGTCGGCGCGCAGGCGGGCGCAGATCGTCGGGAAGTGGCCCTCAATCGTCGCGCGGGGCAGGTGGGTCAGATCGAGCAGCACATGGTCGCTGCCCACGCGACGCATCGCGGCATAGATCCCACGGGTCACCACGTCGCGAGGCGCCAGTTCGCCGCGGGGATCGTAGTCGGGCATAAAGCGTTCACCGTCGGGAGTGCGCAGGATGCCGCCTTCGCCGCGAGCGGCCTCCGTAATCAGGAAACCCTGCCCGGCGCGGGTGCGGTAGACGGTGGGGTGGAACTGCACAAACTCCAGATCGGCTACCTCGGCCCCGGCGCGGTAAGCCATGGCGATGCCCTCGCCAAGGGCTGTGGGCTGATTACTGGTCAGACCGTAGAGTGCCCCTGCGCCACCGCTGGCGAGGATCGTCGTTGCGGCGAGCAGGCGGCGCCAGGCGCCCGCCGGGTCGCGCGCCAGCGCGCCAACGATCCGGCCCCCCTGGTCGAGCAGATCGGCGGCCTGCCAGCCCTCCAGCAGGGTGATCCGCGGATGGGCGCGCGCACGGGCGATCAGGGCGGTAACCACCGCCAGGCCAGTTGCGTCGCCCACATGCACAATCCGCCGGGCCGAATGGCCGCCCTCCAACCCCAGGGCAAAGCGTCCCGGGGCCACCCGCTCGAACGGCACGCCCCCGGCGGCCAGTTCGCGTATCAATGCCGGCGCGGCGTGGGCCAGAGCCGCCACAGCTTCCAGATCGGACAGACCGGCGCCGGCCACGAGCGTATCGGCGATGTGGGCGCGGGGCGAATCGGCGGCATCGAGGGCCGCGGCGACGCCGCCCTGAGCCCGGGCCGAATTGCTCTCCGGCAGAGCGCCGCGGGCCAGCACCAGCACCTCGGTGTACTCGGCGGCCGCCAGCGCCGCTACCAGCCCGGCGGCGCCAGCGCCAATCACCAGCACGCCGGTGGTGGTGGTCGTTACGGCCGCGGGCCAGGCCGCGAGCGCGTAACGGGGAGCGGTTATCGGTTCCATGGTCGGTTCTCATTTCCAGTTGATGCGACAGGCGTCATTCGCGGGGCGCACAACGCCAGAATGTGTTCCTGGGAGGGCTTTGCCCTCCCACATCCTCCCGGTGGCGAGGGCATTCCACCCCGCAGGCAGGGGCGCGGGGAACCCCGGTTTCCCCGACGGGCGCATCGGACGGCCCTGTGGCGGCCCGCATGGCCGCGCTGGTCGCCTCACAGGGCGACCATTCGCTCGATGGCCGTGCGCGCGCGGGCGGCCAGCTCGGGCGCCACCGTCACCACATGGGTCAGATCGCGGAGGCTGTCGCGCACCTTCTCCAGGGTGATCATCTTCATATACTTGCAACTGATCGACTCATCGATCGGCAAGAACTGCTTTTCAGGATTAGCTTTACGCATGCGGTGGAGCACGCCAATCTCGGTGGCGACGACGAAGCGCGAGGCGTTGCTGCTGGCAGCGTGGCGAATCATCCCCTCGGTGGAGAGAATATGGGTGCCCTGGGGATCGATCCTGCCATTCGCCAGATAATGCATGGTGCTGCTCACACAACCGCACTCGGGATGGATCAGGAACTCAGCGTCGGGCATGGCGGCGCGCTGCCGCTCGACCATCGCCGGGCGAATGGCGGCATGCACGTGACACTCGCCGGCCCAGATCTGCATGCGCCGGCCGGTTACCTGGCGCAGATAGCTGCCTAAAAACATATCGGGAAGAAAGAGGATCTCTTTATCTTCAGGGATAGCCCGAATGACCCGCTCGGCGTTGCCCGAGGTGCAACAGTAGTCGCTCTCGGCCTTCACTTCAGCCGACGTATTGACGTAGCTCACCACCACCGCGCCGGGATGCTCAGCCTTCCAGGCGCGCAGTTGCTCGGCGGTGATCGAGGCTGCCAGTGAGCAGCCCGCCTCGGGGTCGGGGATCAGCACCGTCTTCTCGGGCGAGAGGATGGCGGCCGTTTCGGCCATAAAATGCACCCCACAGACAACCAGCACCGGCGCGTCGCTCCGGGCGGCAAACCGGGCCATCCCCAGCGAATCGCCCACATAATCGGCCAGATCCTGAATCTCACCGTACTCGTAGTTATGGGCCACGATCACCGCATTGCGCCGGGCGCGCAAAACGTTGATCTCTTCGACCAGGGCCGCGGCCGCCTCCGGGGCGGTGTGGGTGAGCGCCATGCTCATAGACAGCCTCCTTGATAATCCTGCGTTAATCCGGAGTTATTAGTGTAAAATTAACACTAAATGTTTCCGCCAAAGAGGCCGAGCGACCAGCATTTGTGTCTATTTGACACTAACTCTGTCTGGAAAAAAGTGGCCGCCCGGCCTGTTGTGAAAGTGACACTTAGTATACGATGCAGGTCAGCAGTTGTCAATAGGGATACCCGGCAACCCGGCAACTGCGCTACTGCGCTCGCGAGACTTGATAGGATTCCCGCTCTTTGCTATAATAAAAGCCGCTGGCCCCCATAGTCTAGCGGCCTAGGACGTCACCCTTTCAAGGTGAAGATCGCGGGTTCGAATCCCGCTGGGGGTACCACGAAACGCTGAGCGCCAGGGCTTCGCCCTGGCGTTTGTGTTACCGCGTGCCCCTGCCCATGGGGGTCGCAAGCGCTCCCACCGGCAGGGGCGCGGTTCGACAGGCTCACCACAGGCGGTGAGCTTGTCGAACCGCAGGTGGGGAACCCCGGGTTCCCTGTATGTTCACCTCAGGGAGGGGTATGGGGAACCCCGGGTTCCCCCGTTCCCAACCGCGGTTGGAGGCGGCTGGCGCTCCCACCGGCAGGGGGTTGGGGAAACCCGCTTTCCCCATACGCTCACGTCAGGGCCTGGCGATCATCTGGAGTACTTCCTCCAGCGCATTCACCCCGCCCTGGTTGTAGGCGACCCACTGAATGGCGGGACGCTCGCGGGCCTGCTGTGCCCGCAGCGCTTCCTCCCACCTCGCAAGATCTTGCCCGACCAGCTCGCGCGCGTCTACGTCCGCGGCCTCCCGGAGCCGCCGCCGGAGGGTGCTCAGCGCCACCAGCCGCCCCTCATCGTATTTCATGCCCCCCGTTACGCGCCCGTCCTGTTGCAACCGGCAGACATTCGTACCGCCGGTCTGGTCCGTCAATGAGCGCTCCGCCGCAGCAATACGCTGATCGAGCAGGTGTGCCAGTTCTTCGTTCGTATGGCCTCCGCTTCAAACACGTCTGATACAACCAGAGGAAACCGGGGTTTCCCGCGCTCCTGCCCGGCGGGGCGGCGGGCCCGCCCCGCCGGGAGGGTTTGGGAGGGCGCAGCCCTCCCGGAAGAATCGCTTTTCATTCCTGTCGGGTGCAGCGCAGCCGCGCAGGCATCTGATCGGAACATTGGGGAAACCAGGTTTCCCCGTGTCCCTGCCCGGCGGGGCGGCGGGCGCCCCCGGCTCCGGCGGAGGGTCGCAACCCGCCTGTCTCCGCGGCGCGGGTCTGGCCAGGCAGCCCTCCACGAGCGTATCTCCCACGCGCTGACAACGGTTCACAGTATGCGGCACGCGCCGCCTGTTGTCGAGCGTGAAGGAGAGGAACCAACCGTGCGCTATCGCCACTCGCTCATCCTGGCCCTCGTTGCTTCGCTCCTGGTGACGCTGGCTCCCGCGCCGATCGCTCGCGGCCAGACGCTGCAGACACCGGCGCTGCCCGTGCTGCAGGTCGGCGATCACGTGGTTGAGGAGCCGTTCCGGAGTTTCATTCTGGCCCGCGGCGGCCTGGAGTGGTCGGGCCTACCCCTCAGCGCCGCATTCTACGACGCTGAAACCCACGCCTATGTGCAGTATTTCACCTATGTGCGCCTGGAACGTCGGGGCGACGCGGTAGAACTGGCTCGCCTCGGCAGCCTCTACGCTGCCGGGCGCCAGGACGAGGCGCCCTTTCGCCCACTGGCGCCCGACGCGCTCCCCGGTGCTGGGCGCGTCCTCATCGTCGCAACGGGGCATACCCTGGGTGGCGCTTTTGCCTGGTACCACCGCCGGCACGGCGGTGTGCCCCTGCTTGGCTATCCCATCTCGGAGGAGTTCTACGAAGCGCAGCCCGATGGTTCAGTGCTGCTCGTGCAGTACTTTGAGCGAGCGCGCCTGAGCTACCATCCCGAACACGCTGGCAGCAACGATGAGGTGCAGCGCGCGCCCCTCGGCGCCTGGCTGGCCGCCCACGCAGCGCCTGCCACAGCCATCACCCCGCAGCCATTGAAAGTGCTCGCCAGCGCCAGCATGCGCTACCGCGCGGGTAGCAGCAGCGGCGCAAACATCGAACTGGCAGCCGCGCGCCTCAACGGCGCCATGCTCGCCCCCGGAGCCGAACTCTCCTTTCTCCATACCCTCGGCGGCATCTCTGCCGCCACCGGCTTCCGGCCCGGTCCAGGCATCGTGGACGGCCAGGTGGTGGAGACCATGGTCGGCGGTGGGGTCTGCGTGGTGGCGACCCTGCTCTACCGCGCGGCCTGGGAAGCCGGGTTGCCAATTACTGAGCGGCGCGGGCATAGCCGCTGGCTTGCCGCCTTTGCCGACCGGCCCGGCCTCGATGCGGCGGTGGCCGACCCCGGTCTGGATCTGCGCGTCCGCAACGATACCGGCGCGCCGATCTACCTGGTTGTCACGGCCCGCGGCGGCCACGCAACGCTGAGCCTCTGGGGGCGCGGCGATGGGCGCAGTGTGATCCTCAGCGCGCCGCAGGTTCGCGGCGGCGCCCCGCTGACGGTTATCAACACGCGGGCCATCCGCGCGCCCAACGGCGAAATGCTGCGGAGCGAGCGCGTGGTAAGCACCTACCATCCGGGCCGCTAGAGGGTGAACATACGGGGAACCCGGGGTTCCCTGTGCCCCTCCCTGAGGGAAGGGTGTGGAAGGGCGCAGCCCTCCCGGGAACCAACCCGCCAGCGGGGAGGGTTTGCGAGGGCTACGCCCTCCCAGGAAAAGCACCTGTCTTCATCGTGCCAGAGGATGGGGAAACCCGGTTTCCCCATACCCCTCCTTGAGGGGAGGGTGTGGGAGGGCATAGCCCTCGCCGCCGAAGGCGGACGCTGCTCAAGCCCCGACCTCCCGGCGCGCAGCGTTTGACAGATCCGACAGGTTATGTTAGACTATATTCCGTAATGTGAAAATATTATCCACTATACGGAAAATCAAATGCTTCAGGCGCTCACCACCCTGCTCGGAATGCAACTGCTCGGCGAGATCCTGGCCCGGGCGTTGCACCTGCCGGTCCCCGGGCCGGTGATTGGCATGGTTCTGCTGGTTGTGCTTTTGCTCCGACGCAGGACGCCGCCAGCGTGGCTCGAGCCGACGGCCCGGGGGTTGTTGCGCCACCTGGAGTTGCTGTTTGTGCCTGCGGGTGTGGGCATCATCGTCCACACTGAGCTTCTGGCGCGAGCGTGGCTGCCGCTGCTCCTCACGCTCCTGCTGGGCGCCACGTTGACCCTGGTGGTGACGGCGCTAAGCCTCCGCCTGCTGCTGGCCCTTACCGCGCGCCGCGCGCGCCGCGTTGCGGAGACGAATCATGATTGAACTCTGGGCGTATCTAGCGCACACGCCGCTGCTCTGGCTGGCGCTGACACTGGCGACCTACCTGCTCGCTTCTGAGGCGGCCCGGCGCAGCCGCAACCATCCTCTCTGCAATCCGGTGCTGCTCTCGGTGGTAACGTTGATCGGCCTGCTGCGGATCAGCAACACCTCCTACGCTACCTATTTCGACGGGGCACAGTTTATTCACTTTTTGCTGGGGCCAGCCACGGTAGCCCTGGCGGTGCCGCTGGTGCAGGTAGTAGACCGGGCGCGGCAGGTGGCGGCGCCACTGGCGCTGGCCCTCGGCGCAGGCGCCCTGGTGGCCGTCGCCAGCACCGCGCTGTCTGGTTGGATCCTGGGGTTGGATGCGGTGACCCTGCGCTCGTTGCTGCCGCGCTCGGTGACGACCCCGATCGCCATGGGGGTGGCCGAGCAGATCGGGGGCGAGCCGTCGCTCACAGCGGCGCTGGTGATCCTGACGGGGATGATCGGCGCGCTGATCGCCAATGACCTGCTGCGCCTGCTGCGGGTCGAAGAGCCGGCCATTCGCGGCTTCGCAATGGGCCTGGCCTCGCATGGCATTGGCACCGCCCGGGCGCTGCAACTGCACGCCGAGGCGGGCGCCTTCGCCACGCTGGCAATGATCCTCAACGGTTTGCTGACGGCGCTGCTCTTGCCCCTGCTGGTAAACTGAGGTGACCATCCGGGGAAACCGGGTTTCCCCGCCTGTGGTTCGACGAGCTCACCGCAGGCGGTGAGCCTGTCGAACCGCACCCCTGCCGGTGGGGGCGCCAGCCGCTCCCACCAGGGGTTGAGAAATGGGGAAACCGGGTTTCCCCAACCTCCTGCCTGTGGGGTTGCCAGCCGCTCCCACCAGCGGTTGGGGAATGGGGAAACCGGGTTTCCCCATCCCCCTGCCTGAGGTGACCATCCGGGGAAACCGGGTTTCCCCACCTGCGGTGAGCCTGTCGAACCGCCTGCGGTGAGCCTGTCGAACCGCACCCCTGCCGGTGGGGGCGGTAAGCCCTCCCACCCTTCGCCGCGCCCCTCACGTCACGCGTGTGCCGCAATTCGGACAGAACATGGCCGTCCCCGGCATCTGGAAGCCGCAAACGCCGCAGTGTTTCACGGCAGGAGTGCTGGAGGGCGGTGGGCCGTAATCAATCGGCACCGACTGGCTCGGCGGCGGGGCGGGCGCGGGCGGTTCGACATACACCTCTGCCTGTGTCTGCTTCAACTCCTCTTCCTTCACCACCAGCGCCGAGCGGAGTTGATCGACCGCCGTGCTCAGCTCGGCCAGGGTCGCCGACTGAATCTGGCCGGCGCGCAGCAATTCGTAGGCCCGCTGGCCCAGTTCGTTCAGCTTTGAGTCGATCTGGCGACGAAGCTCGTTCACCTCGCTCTGCAGGCGAGTGGTCTTCTGGAACTTTTCGGCCTCAAATTTGGCCCGGTCAACGCTCTGGGCAATGGTTCTGCTAATCTGATCGAAGAGACCCATCGGGACGCCTCCTTGGACGTGTTGATCTCGCGCGCGTCTGCGCGTGTCCGAGGATAAGACGCGCCAGCGAACAGCGGGGATGCAAGCATACGATATTTTAGCACACCGTCCCTCCGACACCCCATAGTAGGTCCCACGCTAAGCAAGCACATAAGTACTATGGACGGCCCGGAAGCGTGTTCGTACCATAGCAGTGGCAGGCATACATCGCACCTGGCATCTGGAACCAGCCTGCCCGTGTTTGAGGATCTTCTATGGATGATTTCCCCGTTGCCGAGGCGAACAGGCGCCTGGTGACCCTGCTGGAGCGTCACTGTGCCGACTTCCCCTGTCTGTGCGAGGAACTCGACCGTCACCGGCGCCTGAGCGATGCCCTGGCCGAGCAGCGTGAGCGCAGCGCGGAGGCGCTGGTTGCCTGGCGCTCCGCCCTTGCCCGGCGCTGGCGCTGCGAAGTGGCCGCACAGCGCATCTACGCCGATGCGCAGCGCCAGTTGCGCCGTTACTACCAGAACAGCCCTTCCCACGCCCGGGTGGTCGGGCCGGCTCACCCCGATCGCCCCTGTACCGCCGGCGCGCTGTTGCAGGAGGTGCTCCGGCTCGCGGCGACCCTGGAGGTGCTTGCGCCACTCCCGCCCTTTGCCGCCGACCTGCGCGCGGACCTGCGCGCCGCCGCTGCCGATCTCGCTGCTGCAATCGAGCAGACCGAACGGTGTGAGGTTGAGCGTCGCCGCCTGCGCACCGCGGAACGGATCGCCACCCAGATGGTGTTGCAGGCAAGTGAACGGAGCCACCGCCTGCTCAGCCAGTACGTCGGCGAACAGAGTCTCTGTTGAACCCCGATTGCCCCGCTTGCGACAAGCCTGTCTAACCGCGTCCTCGCCCGCGGAGCGGGTTGGGCGGGGCGCAGCCCTCCCAGGAGAGTCGCCGGGTATGCCCACGGCGAAGGCGTTTTAGCCCCAATACCATTCAAATAAGCTGCTGTTCCCCCTCCCCCTGCCTGTGGGGGCGGCAAGCCCTCCCCACCAGGAGGGTTTGGGAGGGCGTAGCCCTCCCAGGAGCACATACTTATTTGAATGGTGCTGGTCTTAGCCCCAACCCGCCTGGCGGAACCCGGTGGAGCGCCGCTCAGACCGCTCCGACCGATGGAGCCAGCAAGGTGAGCTGGGCGCGCAGAGCGGCGATACGCGCAGTGTTGCCGCGCTCCTCGCCGAGGGTTGCAAGCTGGTGCTTCTTCTGGGCCAGTTCGGCGCAGGCTTCGTAGAAGCGTCGCCACGTCTTGCCGCGCATCCGGGCCTGCGCCTGCCTGCGGATGGAGGTAGCGGTGCGGTAGTGCTCCTCGCTGATCGTGCCCAGGTCTACCTCCTCGCGCAGGTACAGGCGCATCCAGCGACGTTCGCGGAGGATTTCCCCGATCACGATCCCGAACACCACCAGCCAGCTTATCCAGTCTACCAGCAACGTTGCCGCCAGCCCGCCCAGACTGCCAGCCAGGACTGTGGCCATAGCGTTGTGCAGGGCGTGGAGAAACACCGCCACACCCCACCCGAGCAACGGAGCAAGCAGTTTGATCGGCCAGTGGGGGCTCAGGCGCGCCACGGCCAGCCCGATTCCGATAAAGGCGGTGTAGACAGCGTGACCCCAGCCCCCCAGAATGACCCGCAGCACAAAGAGCGCGATCATGCCCGGATAGCCGTCCTCGGCATACCCCAGAAAGTAGAGGTAGAGCAGGTTTTCGGTAGCCGCGAAGCCCAGGGCGGTGATGGCGCCGTAGACCATGCCATCGAGGATCGAGTCGAACTCCTGGGGAAAGGCCAGGAAGATAACCGCTACCGCCAGACCCTTCAGGGTTTCCTCAACCAGCGGCGCAACCAGCGCAGCGCCACTCAGGTCGATCAGGAACGGGTCGCTTATGAAGATCTCGATGCCTATCTGAAGCACGGAACTCCAGATAATCGCGCCGACGGTGGCAACAAAGGCCCCCCAGCCGAAGGCCCCGACGAGCAGCCGGAGCGGTTCTTTCTCAAAGCGATCGAGCCAGTAGACAATTGTGGCGTAGATAAATGCCGGAACGAAGCTGAGCAAGACAGCAATCACAAAGGGCATAGGGTGACCCTCCAGGATGTGGCGCTGTTATGTCGATTTTAGATTGTGGATTGTGAATTGCCACTTTAGATTGTGGATTGTGAATTGCCACGCTGGGCAGCGCAACGCCTGAAACCGCTTCAAGCAATGCGGCATCATCAATGGTAATTGGTATTACAACACTCCTTTGGTGCTGGGAACGGCGCCGGCCAGGCGCGGGTCATAGCGCGTGGCGGCGTCGAGAGCCCGTCCGAGGGCCTTGAAGAGGGCCTCGACCTTGTGGTGGTCGTTGTGACCGTAGAACACCCGGGCGTGCAGGTTCAGACGCCCGTGGATGGCGATAGTTTCGAGCAGATGGGCGATCAGGTCGGTGCCGAGCTGACCAACGCGGGGCGTGACGAACTCGGCCTGCACGACGCAGTACGGCCGTCCGCCCAGGTCTACGGCGACGAGGGCCAGAGCTTCGTCCATCGGCACGAAGCTATGGGCGGTGCGCACGATGCCGCGCCGCTCGCCGAGAGCCGCGTCGAGGGCGCGCCCCAGGCAGATGCACGTATCCTCGGCGGTATGGTGCTCGTCAACGTGCAGATCGCCGCGGGCGGTCACGTGGAGGTCGAACAGGCCGTGCTTTGCCCAGAGGGTCAGCATGTGGTCAAGAAAGCCGATGCCTGTGTTCACGGCGGCCTGACCGCTCCCGTCGAGGTTGAGGCTGAGCGTGATCTCCGTTTCGCCGGTGGCGCGATCAATGGTGGCGGTGCGGGGGGGGGCCATAGCGGCGCCTCCGACTACTCGGCTTCGCGCCGGAGGCTGCGGGCGCTGCTGAAGCCATCGGGGTACCGGCGGCGCAGTTTTTCGACATTCTCCTGCATCACGTCGCCGAGGCGCAGGCCCAGCGCGTCGGCGGCGAGCGCCACATACCAGAGCACGTCGCCGAGTTCAGCGCGCAGGGCGCCCTCGTCCAGGGGATGGTCGTGGAAGAGGTGCTTCTTGAGGGTCTCGCTGAACTCGCCGGCCTCGCCGGTGAGGCCGAGGGCGGCATTGAGCAGACGCGCGCGTTGATCGCGCCCGGGGGCCTCGGTGCGCAGGGCCAGGCGCTGGTACTCGTTGGCATCCATCGCTATGCTCCAATCAGGCGTCGCAACTCATCGAGCACGGCGCCGTTGGTGCCGACGCCCTCGCCGCCTTCGATCGTCGGCGTGCCCTGCCAGTCGGTGAAGGTGCCGCCAGCCTCGGTGAGGATCGGCAGCAGCGCCGCGGCATCCCAGACGTTCATCACCGGGTCGAGAGCCACCTCGGCCCGACCGGTGGCGACCAGCACATAGCCGTAGCAATCGCCCCAGGTGCGAAACAGCCCCGCCGCGTCGAGGATGCGCCCAAAGGCTTCGGCCTTGCCGTAGCGTTCGTAGCCTCCGGCAACGGTTGCGACAACCAGGCTCTCGCGCAGGGTGGCGACCTTCGAGACGCGGCAGGGGCGCCCGTTCCAGGTGCAACCCAGGCCGCGCGCGGCGGCGACACTTTCGCCGAGGGCCGGCATATGCACCACGCCGGCAACCGGCTCGCCCTCGCGCAGGATGCCGATCATGACTCCGTAGAGCGGGACTCCATGGATGAACGATCTGGTTCCATCAATCGGGTCGAGCACCCAGCGATAGGTCGCTCCGGGCGCGCCACTCAGGCCCTCCTCTTCGCCGAGGACGGCGTGGCTGCGGTAGCGCCCCCGGATGGCCTCGCGCAGATAGGCTTCAGCCTCGCGGTCGGCCACCGTCACCGGCGAGGCGTCGGCCTTGCGCTCCACGACCAGGTCGCGCTGGAAGTGACGCAGGGTGATCTTTCCGGCATGAATGGCGATCTGGTTGGCGAAGTCGAGCAGTTCGCGTAGTTCGCTCATGGCTCTCTCCGGCGCTCTGGGAGCGGCAGGCGTTACAACGACGCGCGGCGGCGAGGGGGATAGCGCCCTCGCCACGTTGAGAGGGATGTGCAGGTAGGGCGCTATCCCCCTCGCGCCCCGCCCGCACCCATATGCAGGTGTCGTGAGACCGATCAGGTTCTGGAGCCGCCTGTAGTGTACCACGCCCTCAGTTGTTGAGAAAATACTCATCGCGCGGCAAGAGGTCGGTGTTGATCTCGCCTCTGCGCGGCGTTTCCGGGGTCCAGAAGACGACCGGTTGCGTAAGGACAAACTGCCGCACCAGTTCGGGGTCGATCCCGCCCCGTTGCAGGTGCGCCTGCACGTCCGGGTGATCAAGGCGCTGCACCAGCGCCTCCGGCTGGTAGGTTATCGGCTCGTTGCCTCCGAGGAGCATAAAGTCGCCGATCTGCACGCCGTAGGGGAAGACCTGACGGAAGGTGCTGGCGGTGCGTTCGGTAGGTATCCACTGGGCCATGATGCCGCCCCTGGCCAGACGCGCCCGCGCCTGTTCAAAGAACTCGCGCGAATAGAGCAGGCCGCTGCCCGCGCGCCAGGGTCGGATGGCATCGGCCTGGATCAGGTCATACTGCCCGGTGCTATGGGCCAGGGCCTGCCGCCCATCGCCAACGACCAGGTGGTAGCGGGGATCGGCGAGCAACGCCTTGAGTGGCGCGCTGTCGCTGGTGCGGGCAAAGTCCGTTAGCGCCGGAAGCTGCGATCCGACCAGTTCGACCGCCAGGATGCTGCGGGTTTCGGGGCGCAAGCCGGCGCTGTAGGGAGTGCCTCCGGAGCCGATCCCGATAATCAGCAGGCGGTGTGGATGCGGGTGCGTCAGCGCGGGCAACGCGCCGAGGACGACGTGCACGTCAAGGAAGGGCACCTGGCCCTGGTCACTACCACCGGAGTAGAGGGTCGCCCGTTCGCCGCGGGCGATGATTACGGTGACCCCGGTGGAGTCCTCGACCACGGTCGCCCCGGCTGGCTCGCCGCCGTGCAGCGCGGCCCAGAGGCGGCTATTCGAAGGCGTCAGGGCGATAAGCGCGGCGAGCGTCAGGGCCAGGGTGAGGGGCGGGGTGCAGCGCGCGGCCCGTGGCCGCGGGAAGGCGCAGGCCAGCGCCCCCAACGCGAAGCCCAGGCCGACCAGGGCAAACATGGTAAGCACCCCGCTGGCGCCGAAGGCGTCGAGCAGGAGCGTGCCGGTGAGCGTGGCTCCGGCTACATTCCCGACCAGGTTGGCCATCTGGAGCAGGCCGACATTGCGCCCGACGCTGGCCGTCTCGGTCTGCACCGCTTTTTGCACAAAAGGCAGCGTGAGGCCGATCAGCAGATTGGGGGGCAGCAACAGGGCCAGCGGCAGAACCACCAGCAGGAGCATCTGCGTGGTGAAGGGCTGAGCGGCAAGAGCGTGGGCGCCGGAGTCGGGATCGCTGAGGCGGGTCGAGAGAACGCAGAGCGCCAGGACCGACCCGAGCACGTAGAGCATAATGGCCGACTGGGTCAGCATGAACCAGGGCCGGGGATCGGCGACGCGCCGCACCAGGTGGGCGCCGAGAGCCGTGCCGATCCCATCGCCGAGCAGCACCAGGGCCACCAGGATGGCGAAGGTATAGGCCAGAGACTCAATCGGCACGCTGAGGAGGCGAAACCAGACCACCTGCAAGCCGATGGCGAGAAAGCCAGAGAGAAAGACAAGCGCGCTCCAGAACCACAGGCGCGCCGAATGGCCGGCAGGGGCGCCCTGCCGTTCGGGTTGACGGCGATCATTAGCGGCAAAGGCCGGCGCAACGGCGAGGGCTGCCACGCCGACCAGGGCGCTGAGGGCGGCCCCACTGTAGGAGGCGCCATCAAAGCCCAGTGCGCCAATGAGCAGGCACCCGCCTACCAGCGCGCCCAGGGCTGCCCCGATAATATTGATCGCCTCAAGGCGCCCGATGGTCTGCGGCGCTTCATCGAGGGAGCGCACCAGCGCCCGCGACAGAAGCGGCAGGGACATGCCCATCAGGGTGGTGGGGATCAGCAGGGTGAGGAACGAAACGACCATCAAGCCCGCCAGATTGGCGGCGAGCGTATGCAGGCGCAGGAACAGCAGATCGTAGAACAGCAACCGCGCAACCAGCGCGAACCCGGCAATCCCCAGATTACACAGCCCGAACAGGCGAACCGCCGCGCGGCTCGAGAGCCGATCGGCGATCACGCCGCCGATCAAACTGCCGGCGCCCAGGCCGGCCAGGTAGGCCGCCACAATGATCGTCACCGAGCGCACATCGGCCCCGGTGAACAACCCGAGGAGCCGTTGCCAGGCCGTCTGGTAGAGCAGCGCGCAAAACCCCGACACAAAATAGACCCAGAGAACGATCCGTGCCGACAGGCTGCTCCGCGCCGTAACCAGCGTTGCGGGCAGGCCTGAATGGTGGGTTGCAGACTTCATTGGTCCCCGCACGCAGGTAATACCGTTCTCGATGACAGACTTCGGAGTACAGACCGCCGGGATGGCGCTCCAGCACGCGCTGACCGGAGCAAGCACGCGGGCTGTTGCAGAGCCAGGGGGCAACGGATTGACCCTATGGTCAGCCCGGATAGGCTGTCGCCTCTGGCCGCCGCATGCTATGATAGCCGTGTCGTATTACGAAGATCAATCGAGGAACGAGGTCAACGGTAGGTGCGCGGCGCGGGATAGGCCCGTCGTCGGCGGCGCGGCATCATCAACGTGAGCACGACACCAGCCACAAAGCCGCCGATATGGGCCCAGAAGGCGACGCCGCCCTCGGCAATCTCCCCCAGATCCTGAATCCCCAGAAACAGTTGCATCAAGAACCAGAAGCCGATCCAGAGAAACGCGGCGATGCCAAAGGTGCCAAAAAAGATCGAAAACGGCCAGATAAACAAATTAACTCGCGCTGTCGGGAACATCAGCACATAGGCGCCGAGCACACCGGAGATGGCCCCGCTGGCCCCCAGGTTCGGGATCGGCGAGAGCGGCCCGGTTGCATACTGGGTCATCGTAGCGGCAATACCGCAGACCAGGTAGAAGAGCGCGTAGGGAACACGGCCAAACACATCCTCGACATTATCGCCAAAGATCCAGAGGAAGAGCATATTCCCCAGAATATGCCCGAGACTCCCGTGCAGGAACATCGCCGTAAAGATCGTCACCAGCACCCAGAGGCTGCCGCGCCCCTGCAGCAACGCCGTCAACTCCAGTGGCACGAAGCTGAAGCGCAAGGTGAACTCCACCCCCTGCAGCAACTGGAGACCGAACACGATCACGTTTATGAACAGCAACGTTCGCGTCACAACGGGAGCGCGACGCGTGGGATTGTCGTCGCCTACGGGTATCACATCGGCGCCTTTCTGCGCTGCGCGCGCATTGAAGTGTTCCGGGTGTATTGTACATGGGATGGGCCGGCACGGGTAATACCGTTTCGACTTGATGGCGCCGCATTGGTTCAGATCCCGCAACGCTCCAGCTCCACAGCGCCACAAAGCCCCGTGTGGGGGCTGTCGGGCTGTGGAGGTGATGCTAGAGCATGCGAGGTCGTCAATTCCAGTTGGTATAATGCCAGGTGGAACTGAAACCGTCGCGTTGTCCAGTTCAGCTCCACAGCTCCACGAAACGTTGTGTAATGAATAGCTGAGGTGTGAACAGCTACTCTTCGTTGTGCGTGTTCACACTTCTCCCAGGTGCGCGGGCATCTTGCACGCATCCAGGCCAGTGCGGGCGGGACGCCCGCGCACCCGGGGTGACGCCTTACCCCACGTGTGAACACGCACTTTTCGTTTGCTTCTTGCCAGAATAGTACACATGTGCTACACTTTATCTGCACCTGCCCACGGGGCGGACGACAGCCCCCTGCGGCTGGGCCGCACTCATCGGCGCGGCCAGCGATGCTCCCGGGAGGGCGGCACCCTCCCAGGCCTTCCCGGTGCCGAGGGCTTGCCACTCCCGCGGGCAGAGGGATGGGAAACCCGGTTTTCCCACGGTCATAGCAGGAATGCTGCTGGAGGGCGTCGCCCTCCCAAACCCTCCTCAGAGGGAGGGGCGTGGGGCAACCCGGTTTCCCCACCTTCCAACCGGTGCAGGGGGCTTGCCACCCCGGTGGGTGGGGGCGTGGGGAAACCTGATTGCCCCATAATTTTCAGGAAGGGGTTACAACCTTCCCGGACAGTAAGAGCCTATCCGAATAACGCAGGATACCGAAAAACCGCCCCTTCGATACGCGCCGCGCGCTACTCAGGATGCGGTTTTTCGGATAGGTATTAAGCGCGAGCAGATTCGGAGCTTTAGAGAGAACCGGCAGGGGTGCCCCCGGCGGCGCCCGGCAAGGAGCGCACCTATGGCCACTTCCCGTGGCGACGAGCGCACGGTCACGCGGACCTATCGCGCGGCTGTACGCCTTGGCGAAGATTACATTACGCTTGAAGAAACGATCACCCTGCCGATTGACGCCAGCGATGCGGACGTGCAGCAAGCCGTGGACCTGGGCTGGCGCATCTACCGCGCGCAGCGCGACGCGATCGAGCAGCAGATCGCCGCCGTGCGCGAGGCCCAGGGCCCGCACCCGGCGATCATCGTGCGCGATCCCGACGCGCCTGCCAGCGAGAAGCAGCGCAACTACATCGCCACGCTCCAGGATCAGTTGCACTGGACGAGCGACCAGTTGACCGCCTTCGCCGGCGAACACGGCGTGGACCTGGTGACAATGACCAAGGGCCAGGCCTCGACCTTCATTGACGGGCTGAAGAAACTGGCCGAAGAGCGTGCCCGCTATACGGTCGAGGCGCGCGCTCGTGTTGTCGAAGAGGCGCGCGCCGTTCGCGACGGCGCGCCCCCGGCGACTGAGAAGCAGGTGCAGGCCCTGGCGCGGCTGGCCCACTCGCGCGGCCTCGACCTGGATGCGGAACTGGTTCGCCGCTTCGGGGTTGACAGCAGCGCCCTGAGCGATGATCAGGCCCGGGCACTGCTCAGCGAGTGGCAGACGCGCGCGGGTCGCGCCGCCAGCCCCCGCCGCGAACCCGCGCTCGACGAGCAGCGCGAGGAGTGACTGCCCTGGCGGAGCAGGGGCGCGGGGCAACCCGGTTGCCCCTCCGGGCGCCTCAGCCGCCCATACGCCTGCACCCTCCCGGTGCGGGGAGCGCGCCGCCCCGGCGGGCAGGGGCGCGGGGCAACCCGGTTGCCCCACCTTCCAAGCGGGGCAGGGGCGCGGGGCAACCCGGTTGCCCCTCCGGGCGCCTCAGCCGCCCATACGCCTGCACCCTCCCGGTGCGGGGAGCGCGCCGCCCCAGAGGGCAGGGGCGCGGGGCAACCCGGTTTCCGTCTTCCAAGCGGAGGGCTTGCCGCCCCGGCGGGCGGGGGTCTGGGGCAACCCGGTTGCCCCGGTTTTTATCAACAGCCCATACGGCTGCGCCGTAGAGGAAGGGGGCCGGGGAAAGCCGGTTTCCCCGATTTTTACCCTGGAACCATATGCGTGGTATCATAAGGGTCATGGAACCCTTACACCACCCCGACGGCGTGGCCGTCATTGACACACACCATATGGGCCGCGCCCATGTGGTGGCAAGTTTCGTGCTTCTGGGCGATGAGCCCGCCCTGGTGGACCCGGGGCCGGCAGGCACGCTGCCTAGCCTCGAGGCCGGGCTCCAGGCCCACGGCCTGAACCTGGAAGACATCCGCCACGTGGTGCTGACCCACATCCACCTTGACCATGCCGGCGCCACCGGCATGATCCTCGCCCGTAACCCCTATGTCCAGGTCCACGTTCACGAGAAGGGCGCGCCGCACCTGATTGACCCCTCCCGGCTGGTGAGTAGCGCCGGGATGTTGTGGGGCGATCGTCTGGAGACCCTCTGGGGCCGTACCATCCCCGTGCCGCCGAAGGCTATTCTTACGCTGGTGGGCGGCGAGACGCTCCGGCTCGGCGGGCGGACGCTGCGGGCCTATGATGCCCCCGGGCACGCTAAGCACCATCTGGTGTGGTTCGATGAGCAGAGTGGCGCGGCATTCGTGGGCGATAACACCGGCGTGCGCCTGCCAGGCCGGCCCTTCACGCGCCCGGCCACACCGCCCCCCGATGTGGACATTGAGGCCTGGCTGCAAACGCTCGACACGATCGCCGCCCTGACCCCGCAATGGCTCTGCCTGACCCACTTCGGCGCCTTCAACGACGTGGCGTTCCACCTGGCCGACTTCCGCGAGCGGCTGGTGCACTGGGCCGAGCTGGTCCGTGACGGGCTGCGCGGCGGGCGTGCCGAGGCCGAGCAGATCGCTGCGCTCGAGGCCCTCGGCGCTGCCGAGGTTGCCAGTCTCAGCGCGCCTGAACGGGCCGTGCTGGCCCAGCAGACGGGCGACCTGGCTCTGAGCTGGCGTGGGCTGGCGCGCTACTGGCAGAAGCGGGGGCCGTAGGACCCACCGGGCCGCCCGTATCACTCCAGATGCGTAGGCGCAGCCTCGCGCCTGGCTCCCCGTCGCCCCCCACTGGCTGCGCCGCACACCACAGGAATCCCCGGGAGGGCGCAGCCCTCCCCAACCCGCTTCTCAGGTGTAGGGTTCTGGGGAGCTGCGCCTCCAGTCCCCGCATACCCCGCCCTCCTGCCGTCTCAAGCGTAGAGTTGTTGGGGGCGCAACCCCCGGGTCCCGCATACCCCCTACCCTCTCCCCTGGCAGGCTATACATTACCCACAAGTTGGGATGGGCGGGTGAAGACAAAGCCGCCTGAATTGCTCTCAACCGCTCCATGGGTCCGTAGGATTGCTGGCGCTCAGGGGTGGGCAGGTCCTCACCCCCCCATCCCCCCTCTCCACCGTTCCATGGGTCCGTAGGATTGCTGGCGCTCAGGGGTGGGCAGGTCCTCACCCCCCCATCCCCCCTCTCCACCTACGGTGGAGAGGGGCGGGAGCAGCCTGATCCCCCCGCTCCAGCTCCGCTAGAGCGGGGGTTCAGGGGCGGACAGAACATCCGAGCCAACGTGGCTTGCGCCGCATTGGAACGCCCCCGCGCACGGCTCTGGTCTCCCCTCTCCAGCGAAGCTGGAGAGGGGCAGGGGGTGAGGACGAACCAGCGCATCCCAACGCCAGAACGCCCGTCGTCGCCCATATGTTCTGTCCGCCCCTGAAAGAGCGGGGGCAGGGGGTGAGGACCAGCAGCGCATCAGGAGGCCATCTGCCGGAAACCTTTCACGTGAGATGGTCATGCACGTGGCGCACAACGCCGCGATGAAAATAATTATTTTTGGGAGGGCGCAGCCCTCCCAAACCCTCCCCGCAGGGAGGGGGCTGGGGAAACCCGGTTTCCCCATGTCCCAACCGCGGTTGGGAGCGGCTGGCGCCCCACAGGCAGGGGTATCGGGAAACCTGGTTTCTCCGTATTTTCACCTCAGAGCCCAACTCGCCCCATTGAAGGGGGGCCGGGAAGCCGGGTTTTTCCCTGCCAACTTGCGCGGTAGCACGTGAACCAGTATCATAGGCGCGCTCGTGGGCAGCCGCGTCCACGCGCTGGCGAAGGCGAGCGCGCCTCGCTGACAACTCGCGCGGAAAAGCAGAGGAGAATCTTCGATGCGTGTGCTGATCCTTGGCGGTGATGGTTACCTGGGGTGGCCTACCGCGATGCACCTGTCGGCGCGCGGTCACGACGTGGCAGTGGTGGACAATATGGCCCGCCGCGGCTACGACAACGAACTTGGAGCTGAGAGCCTCGTACCGATCGCTTCACTCCAGGAGCGGGTCGGTCTGTGGGAGGCGCTGACCGGCCGGAAGATCGCCGCTCACATCGGCGACATCTGTGACTACACCTTTTTCGGACCGGTGGTGCAGGAGTTCCAGCCTGAAGCGATCGTGCACTACGGCGAGCAACGCGCCGCCCCGTATTCGATGATCGACCGTCGCCACGCTGTCTACACGCAGGTGAACAATGTCGCGGGCACGCTCAATGTGCTCTATGCGATTGCCGAGTACGCGCCCGATTGTCACCTGATCAAGCTCGGCACGATGGGCGAGTATGGCACGCCCAACATTGACATCGAAGAGGGGTATATCACCATAACCCACAAGGGCCGCACCGACACGCTGCCCTATCCGAAGATGCCCGGTTCGTGGTACCACGCCTCAAAGGTGCACGACAGCGTCAATATCCATTTCGCCTGCCGGATCTGGGGCCTCCGCGCCACCGATCTCAACCAGGGCGTCGTCTACGGTGTGGATACCGATGAGATTCTGATTGATGAGCGCTTGCGCACGCGCTTCGACTACGACGCGGTATTTGGCACCGTGCTCAACCGCTTCCTGGTGCAGGCGGTTGTGGGCGTGCCGCTCACGGTCTATGGCGAGGGCGGGCAGACTCGGGGCTTCCTCGACATCCGCGACACCCTGGCATGCGTCGAACTGGCGATGCTCAACCCCGCCGCTCCTGGCGAGTTTCGGGTCTTCAACCAGTTCACCGAGCAGTTCAGCGTGTTGCAACTGGCCCAGGCCGTGCAGACGACCGGACGCGAACTGGGGCTGGAGGTGGCCATCCATCATCTCCCCAACCCCCGGGTTGAAAAAGAGGCGCACTACTACAACGCTGTCAACACGAGCTTGCTCAGCCTCGGCCTGCAGCCGCACTATCTCAGCGATACGCTGCTCGAGTCGGTTATCCACGTGGTGCAACGCTATCGTCACAACATCAAGCCGCACCTGATCCTGCCCAACGTGAACTGGCGCTCGACGGGGGCCCGCCCCGTCGAGCGCGAGGCGACGGCTGATTAGCGTTTCGGCATTCCTGCGGACATGTTCGAAGATGGGGACCCGCTGCGCCCCAGGCCCCCACGCGAGGGTAACGGCTGGCAGGGGGCAGTCCTTCCTTGCTTCCTGCGAGGGGTGGTGAGGAACCCGGGGCTTCCCACGCCTCTGTCCGGGGAGGGGTTGGCCAGGGCGGGCCAGCGTACACGCGCGCTGCTTCCAGGCGGAGGCAGAGGCGCGGCGCCGCCGCGCCCCTACGCCCAAACCCTCCCGCACACGGGCTACTGTCACCTCAGCCGTCCATGCGGCTGGGCCTTCCCAAACCTTCCCCACAGGCAGGGGCCCGGGGAAACCCGGTGTCCCCATGTCCCAACCGCCCTGGGGGGCGGCTGGCGCCCCCACAGGCAGGGGCCCGGGGAAACCCGGTGTCCCCGTATGTTCGCATCAGACGGTCATGCGCACGGCGCACAACGCCAGAATGAAAATACTTGTTCTTGGGAGGGCGTAGAGGCGCGGCAGCGCCGCGCCTCTACGCCCAAACCCTCCCACGCACGGGCTCTGTTCGCCTCAGAGTCAGCCACGCCGCTCGCATTCGTTTATTCGTTTCCCATTCGTTGGCCCATTTCCCCTCTGCGTCCCAGGAAGCCTATCCCAGAGCAGGTGAAACCCATTGAAGGACTTCGCCCTCCCAAACCCTCCCGCGGGCGGCCTATGTTCACCTCAGGCTACTGGCTCTAGACAGCCCCCGCCAGGCGTCGCCGTCGCGCCTGCGAGCACTGAAACACCCGTGTTGCCAGGCGGTAATAGTCAATCAACTGGTCCATCGTCGCCTGCCAGGAGCGCCCGCGGGCGTGGAGCACGCCGCGCTCGGCCAGCCCGTGCCGCAGATCCGGGTTGTCCTTCAGGCGCCGCACCAGGGCGCCGATCTGCTCCGGGCGCTCCGGGTCGAAGAGCAACCCGTTTTCCCCATCGGTAATAATGTCGAGCACGCCGCCGGTGTTGGCGGCGATCACCGGCACGCCGCAGGCCATCGCTTCCAGGGCCACCAGGCCAAATGTCTCCGTGGTTGAAGGAAAGAGAAAGACATCGGCGGCCCGGTAGGCTGCCACCAGATCGTTGCCGCGCAAATAGCCAGGGAAGGTGGTTGGAGTGCCGCGGAAATGCCGCTTGAGTTGCTCTTCGCTGGGGCCACCGCCAACCATGGCCAGGCGCACACCCGGCACGCTGAACAGCGGGTCGCGGATCGTCTCCAAGCGCTTCTCGGGTGAGAGCCGGCCCACGTACACCACCAGCAACTCGTCGGGCCGTCCGCCGCTCAGCCGATCGCGCACCGCAGGGTCACGCGGACCGGGGCTGAAGCGTTGCGTGTCAATACCGCGCTTCCACCAGCGCACCCGCTCGAAGCCGTGACGCCGCAGGTCCTTGAGCGTTTCGGTGCTCGGGCAGAGGTTCAGATGGGCCTGATTGTGCAGCGCGCGCAGGTATGACCAGACGACCGGCTCGATGAACGCGCCGCCGTAGTGCCGCACGTAGCGGGGTACATGGGTGTGGAAAGAGGCCAGGATCGGCACGTTCAGGCGTCGCGCATACGAGAGTCCGAACGGCCCAAGGAAAAATGGCGCCACGATATGCACCAGGTCGGGCTGGAAGCTGCGCACCCGTTCCCAGACGAAGCGCCGGGGGATGTTGATGCGTAGCTCCGGGTAGAAGGGCAGCGGTGGCCCCCCCACCCCGACGATCTCGGCCCCGGCATACTCTTTCGGCCCCCCCGGCGGCCCGAAGAGCAACACCTGATGACCCTTCTCGCGCAGGCGTTCCAGGGCCTGACACAGAACCGTCACGACGCCGTCAATTTTGGGCAGAAAGGTCTCGGTGAAAATGGCGATTTTCATAGGGGCATGCAATAGTTCGTGAACTCGAGTCCGCTGATAGCTGCTCGCCCCCTCTCCGGCCCTCCTCCGCCGGGGAGCGAGCGGGACGCCTCCCTCCAGGGGTTTAAGGGCGGACAGAACATCCGCGCCAACGTGGCTTGTAGCTCATGGGAACGCCCCCACGCACGGCTCTGGTCTCCCCGCTTCGACAGGCTCAGCGCAGGTTCTCCAGCGAAGCTGGAGAGGGGGAGGGGGTGAGGACCAACCAGCGCATCCCAACGCGTAAGTGTTCACACTTCATCCTGGGAGCGCGGGCATCTTGCCCGCATCCAGGCCCTTGCGGGCGGGACGCCCGCACTCCCGGGGTGACGCCTTACCCCACATGTGAACACGCACCCCAACGCTACAACGGCGCCCATATGTTCCGTCCGCCCCTGAACCTCGAGCGGGGGAAGTTGAGAGGAGCGCACCACCGGAACGTGTCATTACGCACCACGCAGGTGCGTAGAACAGGCTCACACCTCGGACACGGGCGCCACCGGGAGGAAAACGCGGTTCCCGCGAGGGCCCGGCCCTCCCGAGCCCTCCTCACGCGCACCGGCCTGGCGGCTCACAACTCAAAGCTCTGATGGATGACCCGCACAGCCCGGTCACCCTCCTCCGCCGACACCACGAGCGAGATGTTGTTTTCGGTGCTGCCCTGGGCAATGGCGATCACATTGATCCCCGCCGCGCCCATCGCGCCGAACAGGCGCCCGGCGATACCCGGCGTGCCGCGCATCCCCGATCCCACCAGGGCCACGATCACCACCGGGTCCTGCACATCAATGTGTTCCACATCGTGGGCCGAGAACTCAGCGGCAAGTTCGTGGCGCAGTTCGGCTACCGCTGCGGCGGCCTCGGCGCGCGGCACGGCCAGGCAGACGCTCTGCTCGCTGCTGGCCTGGGAGATCAGCAGGATGTTGGCCCCGGCACGGGCCACGGCGCCGAAAATGCGCGCGGCAACCCCCGCAACGCCGAGCATGCCCGGCCCGCCCACGGTGATCAGGCTGACGTCCTTGATCGCCGTCACAGCCTTGGCCGCCCCGGCGCTCTCCTCGGCGCTGATCAGCGTGCCGGGGTGCTCGGGGTTAAAGGTGTTGCGGATGCGGATAGGAATGCGCCGCTGCACCAGCGGCAGCACTGTCTTCGGATGCAGCACATTGGCCCCGTAATAGGCCAGTTCGGCCATCTCACTGTAGGTCAGTCGCGGCAGGGTGCGGGCCTCCGGCACTACTCTGGGGTTGGTGGTGAGCACCCCGTCAACTTCCTTCCAGAACCAGACCTCATCGGCGTCGAGGGTTGCGCCGAGGATGGCGCAGGAGTAGTCGGAGCCGCCCCGCCCCAGGGTGGTTGGGACGCCAGAGCGGGTGGCGCCGATAAAGCCGGTTACGACCGGCACGACCCCCTCGGCCAGGAGGGGCAGCAGTCGCTCGCGCGAGCGCTCGCGGGTTTCGGTCATCAGCGGCGAGGCGGCGCCGTAGCGCTCATCGGTGATGATCAGCCCCGTCGCATCCAGCGCCTGGGCCGGGACGCCGGCGCTTCGCAGCGCAGCAGCGATCAGCCGGGCGTTCAAGCGCTCGCCGAGGCCGCTGAAGAGGTCGAGAGCGCGGGGGGTCAACTCGCCAAGCACGGCGATGCTTCGCGACAGGTCGCTCATATAGTCGAGCATACCCTGCAGCTCGGGCTCCAGCGCCTCGCGCTCCTCGGGGCCGACCAGCTCGGCGGCGACCCGCATGTGCAGATCGAGCAGCCGCGGCGCGGCCAGGGCGGTTGCCTCGCCGTCACCCTCGGCCGCAGCGCGAGCCGCGGCGATCAGCGTGTCGGTTGTACGTAGATCGGGGGCGTTCATTGCCGACACCACGACCACCACCTCGTGTTCGCGGCGGCTCTCGGCTACGATCCTGGTCACCTGGCGGATGGCGTCGGCGCTACCTGCCGACGTGCCGCCGAACTTCATCACAACGCGCATACACTCTCCTGAGGCATGGTTCAGATCCGCTTGACCATCCGGCCTTCATCTCCAACATCTCGACAGCGCTCCAAGCCGGTTGTGCGGGGGTGTAGAGCTGTGGAGATGTGGAGCGAGACTGTACAGTTCAAACGCCCGCTTTTGAGCCTTGCCTGAGGTGAACATATGGGAAAACCCGGGTTTCTCCACCTGCGGTGAGCCTGTCGAACTGCCTGTGGTGAGCTTGTCGAACCACCTGCGGTGAGCTTGTCGAACCGTCCCCCTCCCTGCGGGGAGACGCCCGGTTCCCTCCCCCAGCGGGGGAGGGCCAGGGAGGGGGCGGCCCTCCCAGAGACACCGCATATCTGCATTGCGCTAGGGCGCGATCAATACCTTACCGGTCGTCTCGCGGCCCTCCAGGGCGCGGTGGGCCTCAGCGGCTGCGCGCAGGGGGTATTCGCGCTCCACGCGCACCTGCAATGCGCCTGAAGCCATCCAGGTGAACAGGTCGCCGGCCCGCCAGTCCAGTTCCTCGGGCGTGGCGATGTAGTTGGCCAGGGTGGGCCGGGTAAGGTAGAGTGAGCCTTTCACGCTCAGCAGCAGGGGCTCGATTGGTGGCACCGGGCCGCTGGCGTTGCCAAAGAAGACCGCGTAGCCCCGCGGGCGCAGGCAGTCGAGGCTCTGCTCCCACGTGCTCCGTCCGACCGAGTCGTAGACAACGTCCGCCCCGCGTCCGCCGGTCAGTTCGCGCACGCGCTGGTCGAAGCGTTCCCGGGTGTAGAGAATGATCTCATCGGCGCCGGCCTCACGGGCCAGGGCGGCCTTGGCCTCGGTCGAGACCAACCCGATCACCCGCGCACCCAGACGCCGGGCCATCTGCACCAGCAGCAGGCCCACGCCGCCCGCCGCCGCTGTCACCACACAGGTATCGCCGGATTTCAGCGGATAGGTGCTGTGGGTCAGGTAGTGCGCGGTGGCGCCCTGCAACAGCACCGCAGCGGCCAGTTTGAGGTCAATGGACTCAGGCACGCGCACCAGCTTTGCCGCTGGCGCCAGCGCATACTCAGCGTAGCCGCCGATCCCCGAGGCCGTTGCCACCCGGTCGCCCACACTCCAGCCCCGGGCCTCAGCGCCCACTGCGTCCACAATTCCGGCAAACTCTCCGCCGGGGATGAACGGCAGGGGCAGTTTGTACAATCCTGTGCGGTGGTAGGTCTCAATGTAGTTAAGGCCGGTGGCGACGACCCTGATCCGCACCTGGTCAGGCGCCGGTTCGGGAATCGGCACTTCCTCGTACCGCAGCACTTCCGGCCCGCCGGTCTCGTGAACTCGAATTGCGTGCATGTGCTCTCCCGACACATCGCGCCGCTCTCGCAGCGCGGCTGATATGAACATTGGGAACCCGGGTTTCCCCACGCCCCCGCCGACGGGATGGCAAGCCATCCTCACCGGGAGGGTTTGGGAGGGCTACGCCCTCCCAAGAATAGTTATTTTCATGCTGGCGTTGTGCGGCGCAGCCGCATGGGTGACTGATATGAACATTGGGGAACCCGGGTTTCCCCACGCCCTTCCCTCTGGCGCATCCCTTGCGCTGAGATCGAAAGTCGGCCTATACTATAACAGGAATCTTGCAGCATCACGGCGCCACTACGCGCCGCCCCCCTAAGGAGACGCCGTGCGCCGGGAGAATCAGCTTCCCCGAAGTTATTTCGCGCGCTACGATGAGAGCGATGATCGGCTCTTCTACACCTATCCCCGGCTGACGGCGCACATCGACGAGGCCGCCTGCGCCGCGGTAACCCGGTTGTTCCGCGAGGAATTGCCCCCCGGTGGTCGCATCCTCGACCTGATGAGCAGTTATGTCAGCCACCTGCCGCCCGAGGTGCGCTACGCCCATGTGGTAGGTCTCGGGTTGAATGCCGAGGAGCTGCGCCTCAACCAGCAACTCGACGAGTACCTGGTCCACGACCTGAACCAGACGCCTGACCTTCCCTTCGCCGACGCTTCGTTCGACGGCGCCGCCTGTACCGTCTCGGTGCAATACCTGGTGCATCCGGTCGCCGTTTTCGCCGAAGTGGGGCGCGTCCTGCGCCCCGGCGCGCCGTTCATTGTCACCTTCTCGAACCGCTGCTTCCCCAGCAAAGCGGTGCGGATCTGGATTTCGACCGGCGACCGGCAGCACAGCCAGTTGGTGCAGCGCTACTTTGAACTGGCCGAACGTTTCACCGACATTCGCGCCCTCGACCGCTCGCCGCGCCGCTGGCTCAGCGATCCGCTGTATGCGGTCATCGGTCGCGCCAGGTAAGAGCACGTTCAGAGGGCTGATCGCGGGGCGTGGCGATGGTGTGCCGGCGCGCTCCGCCGGTGGCGCATTGACGGCGCGTTCGATGCGAAGTGGTGGAAAGAGGCCTGCTCGGGCCGCGGGGCGCCTCCGGCCGCTGCACGCGATCGGGCAGGGTTTGATATAATCACCATAGCAAAACCGCGGTGCACATACCAGAATCCATACGAGTGCGCCGCACAATGACAGGATGAACACAGGTTTGTTCCCGGGAGGGTTGCGCCCTCTCAAACCCTCCTGCCGGGCAGGGAGGTGGAGAACCCCGGGTTCCCTGTTTTCTCATCGGCACACGTCGTTTACAGACTACGCGTGGCTCGCCACGTGATGATGCGGAATGCAGGAGCGCCTCGTGCGCCGCGATCCGGCACCATCACGGTGGCAGGCCACCAGTTGAGCGTACCACGCGGGGCCAGTGAGTGGAGCGGTCTACCTGCTGCCCTTCGCTTCAGGGAGAGAGTGTATGCCTGCCGTTGCCCCTCAGCCTGTTCAGATCACCTGCCCCGCCTGTGGCGTCCCCTTTCGCGCAAACATCTACACCCTGGTTGATGTTACCGACCAGCCGGCGCTCAAGGCAGCCCTGCTCAGCGGCCAGCTCAACGTGGCCGTCTGCCCGAATTGTGGCGCGGGGAGCATGCTCGGCGCGCCGCTGATCTACCACGACGCCCGTAAGCAACTCTGCCTGGTGTACTTTCCGCAGGAGCTGAATGCCCGCCCGGAGGATCAGGAACGCTTCATTGGCGAGGCGACCAGTTTCTTGATCCGCTCGCTGCCCGCCGACGCTCCGCGCGCCTATCTGCTGGCGCCGCGGCGCTTTCTGACCCTGCCTTCGCTCCTCGATGCCATCCTCGAAGCCGATGGCGTCAGCCGCGAGACCCTCGAACGCCAGCGAGCCTATGTTGATCTGATCAGCGAACTGGCCGGCGTGGTGAGCGATGAGGAGCAGTTCAGCGCCCTCGTCGCCAGGCGCCGCACCGAGCTGACCCCGGAGTTTTTCGCGACCCTCGAGGCTTTCATTCAGGCTGTACCCGACTCGCAGGCCGCTTCGCGTGATGTGCTGATCCGGGTGTACGAACGCCTCAACGACCTGGTGGGCGCAGGCGAGGCTGAGGCCGAGGCCGAAGAGGTCAGCCAGGCCGTCGAACGGCTGATGACCGTCGCCGACGACCAGCTTGAGCAGGCCGTGGCCGATCTGCGGCCGGTGCTCGACTATGGCTTTTTCCAGGCGTGGACCGAGCGCATCGAGGCGGCGCAGGCCGCCGGCCAGGCCGGGGAGGCCGCCCGTCTGACCGAACGCCGCGCGCGCATCCTGGCCCTGGTGGAGGAGTTGGACCGGGAAACTCAAGAGCTGTTCGAGGCCGGCAACGCCCTGCTCGCCGAGGTGCTCGAAGCCCCCGACGCGCTCGCCGCGCTCCGCGAACGGGCCGAACGGGTGGACCAGGGCTTCATGGTCGCCCTCTCGGCTAATGCCGCGGCGGCCCAGCGGTCGGGACGGGAGGACCTGGTGCGGCGCCTGGAACCGCTCGCGGCAGCGGCGGTTGAGATCATTCAGAGCCGGCTATCGCCCGAAGAGCGGTTTATCAACGAATTGCTCCTGGCCGAAACACCGAAGGAAGCCACAGCGCTGCTACGCAAGAACGTGGCAAAAATCACCCCCGATCTGGTCAAGAAACTCAATGAGCTGGCCACCCAGGAAGAAGGTCGCGCCAACCCCACCGCCGCCGAGCGCCTGCGGCAACTGGCCCGCGAGGCCGGGGCAATGCTGTTTTAATCGGGTATGATGCTGGTCCTGCTGCGCTTGCTTGCCCTACTGGCGCGGCCACTGACCCGGCGGGCCACCCCTGGCCCGCCGCGCCGTGTCGTGCTGATCAAGCCCGACCATCTGGGCGATCTGCTCCTGGCTACGCCCGCCCTCCAGGCCCTGCGCGCCGCCCTGCCCGAGGCCCACATCAGCGCCCTGGTCGGGCCATGGTCGCGGCGGATGTGGCAGGGGCTGCCCGAGGTGGATAGGCTGGGCGAACTACCTTTTCCGGGCTTCGAGCGTAACGGAGGGGGCCGGCGCCACCGGCTGCGCCCCTACCTGATGCTGTTCCGTTACGCCGTGTTGCTGCGCCGCGAAGGCTACGACGCGGCGTTGATCCTGCGCGACGACCACTGGTGGGGGGCGTTGCTGGCGCTACTGGCGGGCATTCCCCGGCGCATTGGCCACGCCTGTCCCCGCTGCGCGCCGCTGCTGAGCGAGGCGCTGCCCTTCGACCAGCGTGAGCACGTGACCCGGCAGTGCCTCGACGTGGTGGCGCGGCTCACCGGGGTTGACCTGCCGAACCACCCCGGCACGCCGTCGCTGCGTTTTGCGCCCACCCCTGCCGAGCGCGCCTGGGCCCGCGCATGGATCACAGCCCACCTGGAACCTGTCGAACGCCTGGTGGTGATCCACCCCGGCAGCGCAGGGGCGACGAAGCTCTGGCCGGCTGAACGCTGGGCGGCTGTGGGCGATGCTCTGGCTGCGCGCCCCGGTGTGCGGGTGCTGCTCACCGGAGGCCCGGGGGAAGAAGGCCTGGTGCGTCAGGTAAGCGCCGCTATGCGCTGCCCGCCGCTGACCCTGACCGGCGCGACCAGCATCGGCCAGTTGGTGGCTCTGCTGGCGCATGCCACGCTGGTGCTGGGGGTGGATAGTGGACCGCTCCATCTCGCCGTGAGCCAGGGAACGCCGACAGTGCACCTCTTTGGCCCCACCGACCCGAAGCGCTTTGGCCCCTGGGGCGATCCGGCGCGCCATCGCGTGGTGCGCGCCGGGTTGGCCTGCAGCCCGTGTCACAACGTGCAGCGCTGCCCGCGCGGCACCGTCGGTCCGGAGTGTATGCACGCCATTGCGGCTGATACGATCGTTCGCATCTGCCTCTAAGGGGTATGGGGAAACCGGGTTTCCCCATACCCCTGCCTGTGGGGGTGCCAGGCGCCCTCAACGGCGGTTGGGACATGGGGAAACCGGGTTTCCCCAGCCCCCTCCCTGCGGGGAGGGTTTGGGAGGGCCTTGCCCTTCCACGAAAAACCCCATGTTCATAAAACATGGGGAAACAGGGCCGCCCCCAGGGAGGATGTGGGAGGGCAATATCCTCCCGGGAACCACAGTGTTGCGCCAGGATAGTCTCTCCGGCGCTGAGGGATTACGACACGCGGGCCTGTAGCAGCGCGCGCGCCACGGCGTCGAGCACGGCGGCCGGGCGGTTGCTGGCAGGCAGCCCGATGCGGCGAATGAGCGCGCGCCGATAGACGTGCAGTGAGGCCGGGGCGAAATGACAGAGGCGCCGGTGCGGATGGCGGTGGGGGGCAGACTCCGGGAACAGGTGGACGATCATAGGTCGCTCGCTATGTTCGTGTTTTCTCTCACAATGTTATCATAGCGCCTGCGCCGCACCGCGTCAAGCAGTGTTTCCCGCGCATTTGCTGTGCATTATATGGCGATGTCGCGAAGGGCTCCTGGCACGCATGGCCCGTCTCTCTTGTAGCAGGGGATGGGGTGGCGGGGAGAAAACAACTCGCAACGCCGCGGTAAGGAACGGCTACGGAGCGATGGGGACATCGGGTTGCGCCCGGGGCCCGCGGCGGCGCCGCGCCTCTACGCCCAAACCCTCCCCTCAGGGAGGGGGCTGGGGAAACCCGGTTTCCCCATCTCCCAACCGCGGTTGGGAGCCGCTGGCACCCCCCACAGGCAGGGAGATGGGGAAACCCGGTTTCCCCATCTCCCAACCGCTGCGGGGAGTGGCTGGCGCCCCCAGCCGGCAGGGGGCTGGGGAAACCCGGTTTCCCCATATTTTCGCATCAGGAGGGTTACGCGGGGGCTTCCACGAACCGCAGGGCCTGGCGCTTCATGTAGGCCAGGATGGCGCTGATGCCATTGAGGCGCTGGGGGCTGAGGATCTGGTGCAGGCCCATCTCGACGAAGAAATTTGCCGGCACGGCCAGCACCTCGGCGGGAGTGGCGCCGCGCAGCCCTTCGGCGAGCAGCGAAGCATAGCCGCGCGTCGTGGGGGCCTCGGGGGGCACGTCGAAGTGAAACAGCAGCCCTTCACCCTGACGTTCGGTGTGCAGGAAGACCGGGCTGGCGCACTCGTGGACCTGTTCCATACCCGCCCGTTCGCGCAAGTGTTCGGGCAGCGGCGGCAGCCGGTCAGCATACTCGAGCATCAGGTCGAGCTTCTCGTGGCGGTCGCAGCCCTTGAACTGCTCGATAATCGCCTGCAAGCGCGGCGTGATGGCAGCACTCTCGGTCATTGGTCAGTCAATCTGTAGAATATAGCCCTTGCCGCGCACATTGAGCAGATAGCGGGGCGTGCTCGGATCAGGCTCGATTTTCTGGCGCAGGTGGTGGATATGGGGCTTGATCAACTCGCCTGCTTCCATGTCGCTGGCTTCGTAACCCTGGGCGCAGCGCACCAGTTGGGTGTACGAGAGCATCTGCCCGGCGTGCTCGGCCAGACACAGCAGCAAGCGGAACTCCGTCGGCGTGAGGTTCAGCGAGCGCCCGCCGAGCGTGGCCGTCTGATGCCAGGTGTCGAGTTGCAACTGGCCGATGGTCAACTGGCGCTCGCTGGTGGAGGCGCTGGCGGCCGGGGCTGGCGCGGGCGCCGGGGCCGGCGCGGGTTGGGCGCCGCCGATGAGCTGGTCAAGCGTCTCTGGCACGGGCCCCGCGCCGGTGAGGGCCCGGGCCGCCGCGCTGATCGCGGAGATCAGCGCCGACTGGCGCAGACGCCTGGCCCGCTCGGCCAGACCCGCCGCGACCCGATCGAGGATCTGTTCGGGATCGCTGGTCTTCAACATGTAGTCGAAGATGCCCTGGTGCATCCCCTCAATCGCCGTCTCGAGGGAACCGTGCCCCGTCAGCACGATCACCATCGTATCCAGGTTGCGCTGGCGAAGGGCCTCAACCACCTGAATGCCGTTGATCCCCGGCATCTGCAAGTCAACCAGCATGAGATCGAAGCGCTGGCGGTCGAACAGCGCCACGGCCTCTTCGCCGGTGGCCGCTGCGGTCACCACGTAGCCCGCGCGACTCAACAGGGCGCTCAAGGTCAGGCGGATATTCTGTTCGTCATCAACGACAAGGACCTGGGCAGGCTGGCTCATGCTGTTTGCGCTCCGTGCCGAAAAGCACTATAGTTGGGATATCTGGCATTGCTGGCATTATAGCGTGCTGATCTTCAGGGTGTCAACGTGAGGCGCATATGGCATTCCAGCGCCGTCTGCCCCCCTTGAGTGATGCGGAGATAATCGTATGGGCGAGTTAGAGACCCTGCGGGCCCGTGTAGAGCAGTTGCAGGCGCAGTTGCGGGAAGCTGAGACTCGCGCCGAGCAACTGGCTTGCGAGGCGGAGTTACAGCACCACCGGGCCATTCACTTGCAGGCGCGCCTCAGCGCTATCCTCTCGATCTCGGCGGCGCTGCTGCTGAGCCGCGATGTTGACGCGATTGTGCAACTGGTAATCAACGAGGTGGTGAACCTGTTCCCGGGCACCAGCGCTGCCCACCTTTACCTGACCGATGGCGACTCGGAACGCCTGACGCTCCGCGCCGGCGGTGGCGGGTATGCCTGCGGCCAGATGGTTGGCCTGGCCGGTCTGGCGGTGCTCTCGCCGCGCGCGATGCTGCTGGTAGGGCCGGAGTTGGAGTTTGCCTTCGATCAGTTGAGCGATGCCGAGCGCGAGGAGTTGCGGGCGCTCCTGCCCAACTGGCCGCCTCAGAGCGCCCTGATCACGCCCCTGCGGCTGGATAACCAGCGCCTGGGGGCCCTGGTGCTCTACGGTGGCGTCAATGCCCACCTGTACCACCCGCGTGACCTCCCCTTCGTGCAGGCCCTCGGCGACCTGACCGCGATTGCCATTGATGAAGTGACCCAGCGCGCGCGCGCCGCCGCGCTCCAGCGCGACCTGGCCATTACCCAGTCGCTCCATGCGGAGGCCCAGGCCCGCCTCAACACCGCCCAGGCCCAGTTGCTCCAGAGCGCCAAGCTCGCCGCGGTCGGCGAACTATCCGCCTCCGTTGCCCACGAGATCAATAACCCGCTCTACGCCGCGCGTAACAGTCTCTATTTGATCGAGCAGGATCTCCCCCCCGACGCGCCACAGCGCGGCTACCTCTCGATCGCCCAGCAAGAACTGGGGCGCATTGCGCGCATTATCACCCGCATGCGCGATTTCTACCGGCCCTCGCGCAGCGAACTTGCCACCACCAATATCAACAGCATCCTCCGCGAGACGCTCGAGCTGGTGCAGACGCACCTGCGCCACGGGCGGATCACCACCACCACCAGCTTCGACCCCGATCTGCCCCTGACTGTGGCGCACGCCGATCAATTGCGACAGGTGTTTCTCAACATTATCCTCAATGCCTGTGATGCTATGCCTCGCGGCGGCGAGTTACGGGTCTCCACTCAGTTGATCAAGGCGCGCCAGGAGGCGCCCGATACCATCGGCGTGATCATCAGTGATACCGGCGTGGGCATTGCTCCTGAGCACCGCCCGCATCTCTTTGAACCGTTCTACACCACCAAGCCTCAGGGCACCGGCCTCGGGTTGGCGATCAGCGCCCATATCGTAACCCAGCACGGCGGGCGGATCACCGTTGACAGCGAAGTGGGCAAGGGCACCACCTTCACCATTCTCCTCCCCGTTACCAGCGACCCGCAGGAACCGTTGTCCGCCTGAGGGCGGGCGCCCACACCAGAGAACCCGGCGACTCCCGGGGGCGCCTCAGGCTGCTCCGCGCCCGGGTGCGCCCCGGCGCGCTACCCTATTTTAGATTGTAGATTTTAGATTGGAGATTTTGGATGGCAGCCTGGCGCCCAGGGCGTCCAGGTGGATTGTGGCCCAATGCTGCATGCGGAGGGTTCACATAACACCGGCAACTACCCTGCATGCCGGCGAAGCGCGGGCGTGGAGAAACCTGGTTTCTCTACGTTCATATGAGTTGACAGGTGCCGTTATTTCGCATCTGGGTGCAGTAGAGGTAAATTCTCGTGTAATACATCACAAGTTGTTGCTTCGCCACTAGTAGTTGTCACCTCGTCCCATCACAGGCTACGGTGAGACTGCTACGATAGGAGCGATCGACCGGCGAGAGTTGTGACCCTGATCCTGTGCGCCGGAGGAGTGATCGCACTATGCCACCGAGGCAGATCTACATTGTTGACGACGATCCTACTGCCGCGCTGATCACCCAGCGCGGGCTGCAAACGTTGCTAGGTGAGCAATTCACCATTACGGTGGCTCCCTCCCCAAATGCGGCCTGGCTGGCCTGCGCCGATGATCGCGTGGATCTGCTGATCGTCGATCCGAGTCCCTACCTGAGCGGGGTCATGTCGCTGGTACGGGCGGTACGCACCTTTCGCCCGTCCATTCCTGTGCTGGTGCTCACGGCCTACGATACCCCCGGGCTGCGCGCCAAGATGCGCGACCTCGGCGTGGACAAGTACGTCGCCAAACCGATTGACCTGCACGACCTCCTGCCGGTGGTGACCAGCGCCCTGGCATCGCTGCCGCCGCGCCTGGCCCCCGGCCCCTCCCTCGCCACCATCAGCGCCAGCCTCGTCCACGGAAAATAACAGCCTCTTCGCCTCCACCCGCACCGCGCTGTGGTATGATGGGTGCAAGGCGTCGGAGAGGCTGTTATGCGTGGAGCGCGTTTTGACTGGCGCTGGCTGGTGCTGATCGGCCTGATCGCCATTCTGGCAAATGCCCGATCCCTCCCCTGGTTCGTTACCGCCCTGGCCCTGGGCGCGCCGGGCGGCTATCTGCTCATGCTGGCCTGGCGCGCCTGGGAGGGGAACGGTGGTGGGGGCAGAGGAAATGGCCGCCGCGTCACCTACTGGCGGGGCCAGCGCATCGAAATGCATGGACCTCCCCGCCGCGTTCGCCCCGAGACGTTGAGCGCGGTCGCCCCGACCCTGATCTACGGTCTGGTGGGTCTGGCCCTTGTTCTGGCTGCGCTGGCGGTGCTGGTACAGGCCTTGCTGTAGGGCGCGTTGGTGCGTGTTCGCCCTTCTCCCGAGAGCGTGGGCAGCTTGCCCGTATCCATGCCATTGCGGACGAGACGCCCGCGCGCCCGGGGTGGCGCTGTACCCGGGGGTGAACGGCTATGGCGCGTTTGAGCAGCGGGCGCTCCAGCCTGGCGCGGTTAGTGCGGCAAGGGCGCCGCCCTTGCAGGCCGTCCTATGCAGCCGCGGCCGGCGGGCAGGGGCGTGCCGCCTGTCGCCTGACCCCGGGCGAGCGTGGCGCCGGCGCCCCTCGCCCGGGCGCCGGGTGACGGCACTCAGACCATGAATCCTCAGGGGTGACGCCTTGCGACGTCACCCCTGGGGAGAGAGGAGAAGGAGATAGTCCAAGTATAGCACCTTTCACGAACCTCCGGTGTGTTCTAGATTACAAATTTCATAACCTTAGCTTAATCTTTTGCAACGAGGCTTAATCAGATGGCCTTCATGGACGGCCTGCTCCAGCGCAGGCGTTTGACCACAGCGCAACAGGACAAACTCCTGGCCGAGTTGCGCGGCCTGCTCGAGGACCTCGACGCGGCGTTTGAACGCTTCGGCGCCGATGTTGACCCCGGCGATCGGCGGGCCTTGCGCGAGACAATTGATCACCTGGAGGAGCTGTTTTTGATCGTAATCGCCGGGGAGTTCAACTCCGGCAAGTCGAGTTTTCTCAATGCCCTCCTCGGCGAACAGATCCTGCCCGAAGGGGTGACGCCGACGACCGATACGATCACCCTGCTCCAGTACGGCGAGGAGGTGAACAGCGTGCTCCGTTCCAGCGGTCTGCGCGTCACCACCTACCCCGCCGAGGTGCTGCGCCAGCTCAGCATCGTGGATACACCGGGAACCAATGCGGTCATCCGCCACCACGAGCAGTTGACGCGCCAGTTCATCCCCCGCGCCGACCTGGTGCTGTTTACCACCTCGGCCGACCGCCCGTTCACCGAGAGCGAGCGCGGCTTTCTGGAGTTGATCAAGGAGTGGGGCAAGAAGATCATTATTGTGCTGAACAAGATCGACATCCTCAGCCCCGAGGAACTCGAGCAGGTGCTCGGCTTTATCAACACGAACAGCCGCGCGCTGCTCGGTCTGACCCCGGAGATCTTTCCGGTCTCGGCGCGCCAGGCGATGCGCGCGCGCCAGCAGGAGGGTGAGGAGCGCGAGCGCCTCTGGGCCGCCAGTCGCTTTGGTGAGGTCGAAGACTACATCATCAATACCCTCGATGAAGAGACGCGCGTCCGCCTCAAGCTCCTCTCGCCCCTCGGCGTGGCCCGCAGGCTGACCGGCGTCTACCTGGGCCTCACCGAGAACCGCCTGGCAACCCTGCGCGAGGATCTGGCGACCCTCGATAACGTTGAACAGCAGCTCGGTCTGTTCAAAGACGATCTGCGGCACGACCTGAAGTACTACCTCGGCGAGATTGACCGGATTTTTGCCGATCTGGTCGAGCGCGGCGAGGTTTTCTTCGAGGAGCATATCCGCCTGACCCGCCTGCCCGACCTGATGAACAGCGAGCGGCTGCGGGCCATGTTCGAGCAAGAAGTGCTCGGTGACCTTGATCAGCAGATTGACCAGAAAGTCAACACGATTGTGGACTGGATGGTGGAGAAGAGCCTGCGCCTGCAACAGAGTGTGGACGAGTACATCAAGCGGCGAGCCAGCCAGCACAGTGAGAAGCTGATCGGGAGCGTGGGCGGCAGCTTCGAGTACAACCGGCGCGCCTTGCTCGACACGGTGGGCCGCGCGGCCACCGAGGTGGTTGCGAGCTATGATAAGCAGGCCGCTTCGGCCGAGCTGGCCGACGAGGTGCGTTCCTCGATTGCCGCGACGGCGATCACCGAGGTGGGCGCCGTGGGTCTGGGCGCAATCGTGGTGGCCGTGGCGCATGCGGTCTGGCTCGATTTTACCGGCATTCTGGCCGCGACGGCGCTGGCCCTGGGGGGCTTTGCGCTGCTGCCGGCCAAAAAGCGGCAGGCAAAAAAGGCCCTGCGGGAGCGCGCCGAAACACTGCGCGGCCAGTTGCGCGCGAGTGTGGAACGGCAGTTCGAGCGCGAGGTGGATCGCTCCATTGGCCAGATCCGCGAGCGCAACGCCCCCTTCACTCGCTTTGTGCGCGCCCAGCAGGGCCAGTTGAGCGAGTTGCAACAGAAGTTCGCCGATATTGACACAGGGCTGGGTCGGCTGCGTAAAGAGATCGAGGGGTAGATCGAGCGCAGCCTCTCTACCCCTGCCTTCAAGGGCGCACAGAACCTATGGGCGCCGACGGGCGGTATGGCGTCGGGATGCGCTGGTTGGTTCCCGCCCCCGGAGACCAGAGCCGCGCGCGGGGGCATTCCAGTGCGGTACAAGCCTGCTGGCTCGAATGTTCTGTCCGCCCCTGAACTACCCCTGACCGCCAGTCAGCCCACCGGGCCAGCCCCCGTCTCATCGGATTGCAGCACGCCTGGGATTGCCGCGATGGTAGTCCCGTGCGCTCTGACCGTGGCGCGCCCGGGGCCGGTTGAGGCCCCCCGGTATCAGAAAGCGCTCCCAACCTTTCAATTCGGTGAGAAAAGTTGACAGAGCCACTGCCGAACGCTACCCTGTAGGGGCAAGCGTTTGCCGGCGCCTGCGCTGGCGCGGACTCAACACCCCTGACGTGAACCTGTGGGGAAACCGGGTTTCGCCATAGTCCTGTCCACGGGGTGGCAAACCCTCCCCGCCGGCAGGTTTTGGGGGGCGCAGCCCTCCCGGAAAAGACCTTTTTTATCTTGTGATTGTGCGGCGCAGCCGCATCGTCGTCGATTACGGATGATTCTGGCCGTCTATGGATCTGTCACGTCTCTGGGCGCGGCTCAATCCCCTGACCTCGCCCTTTGCGTTGATCGACATCCTGGTGGTTGCGCTGCTGGTCTACTGGCTGCTCGGGATTGTGCGCGGCACCCGGGCGGTGCAACTGCTGCGCGGCATCGGCATCGTGCTGGCGCTGACCATCTTCGTAGGCACGGTTGCCCGCGATCAACTCCAGACCCTGTCGTGGCTCCTCAGCACCATTGTTACCCCGGCCCTGATTGTGGGTGTGCCGGTGCTGTTTCAGCCGGAGCTGCGGCGCGCCCTCGAGTCGCTGGGGCGCTCCAGTGAACTGCTCAGCCGCCCCCTCTCCGGCGCTAACCGTTCCGAGCTGCTCGAGACGATCAACAGTATCAGCCGCGCCGCTATTCAGCTCTCGCAACAGGGGGTGGGCGCGCTGATCGTCATCGAACGCAATTCGCGTTTGCAGGAATATGCCGACCGTGGGGTCATTCTTGATTCGCGGATTTCTACCGCCCTGTTGTTGAACATTTTCTACCCTAATGCCCCTTTGCATGATATGGCAGTGATTGTGCGCGGCAATCGCATTCTCGCCGCAAATGTGGTCCTGCCGCTGAGCGAGGATGTGATCGGGCCACGACGCTACGGGACGCGCCACCGCGCCGCGAAAGGGATCAGTGAGCAGACCGATGCGCTGGCCGTGGTGGTTTCCGAGGAGACCGGGGCGATCTCACTCGTGCAGGACGGACGGATGGCCAGCTATCTGACCGAGGCGCGCCTCCGCACTATGCTCGCGGGATTGCTGAGCGTGCCGCTGGAAGCCGAGGGAAAGTAGTGGACCCGGCCATGAACGTAGAACTATCAACGGATAGACAGGGGCATGTCTAGCTTTCGCGCCAGGCTGTTGCGGGTCGCGCTGTCGGTTGGCCTCAGTTTTTCGCTCTGGGCCTTCGTCTCATTCAGCCAGAATCCCGAAGAGAGTGTGACCTTTTCCGATCTGCAACTGGAGGCTGCCGGCCTGGGGGAGGGCCTGGTGATCGTTGATGCCAATGGCGTGCCCACCCAGGCGCTGCCGCAGGTGGATGTCGCGCTGGTCACCGACCGTCGCCAACTGGCACAGTTGCGGCCGGTGGACGTGCGGGCGGTGATCGATCTCAGCAATCTGGGGCCGGGCGATCACATCGTGCCGGTGAACGTTCGCCCGACCCGTAACAATATCTCCTTCACCCCTCGCCTTGTCGATCCTTCGTCGGTGCCCATCCGGCTCGAGCAACTCAGCGTCCGTCCGGTGCCAATCAGTCTCCAGGTGCAGGGCAACCTGCCCTTCAGTTTCGAGCAGGGTAAGCCGAGCATCACCTTCGGCGGACAGCCAATCGAGGTAGTGGAGGTTCGCGGGCCGCTGAGTCGGGTGGAGCGGGTCATCGCCGCGGGCGCCATCGCAAATATCGAGCAGTTGCGGGCCACCTATCTGGCGCCGCTGGCGCTTACAGCGCTGGATGGGCGCGGGCAGACGGTGGAGGGGGTGCAACTCAGCCCTGCGACAGTCACGGTGGAGATCCCGATTAAACCGGTGGTGGGGCTGAAACTGGTGCCGGTGCAACCGACGGTGATTGGCCTTCCTGCCCCCGGCTACGCGATTACCGGGGTAACCGTCAACCCACCGTTGATCGCAGTGGCCGGCAGTTCCGGCCCGCTCGATCTGGTTGATGTGCTCCGCACCGAGCCGATTAACGTGAGCGGCGCCCGCGCCCCGCTCGAGCAGACGGTGCCGATCATCTTCCCTGAAGGCACCTCGCCCCGCGAAGGCGAGCCGGATCAGGTGCGGGTGACGGTGCAACTGGCGCCGGTCACCCTGCCCTTGCAGATCCAGTTGCCGGCGCCGGTGACGCTGGTGGGCCTCGCGTCGGGGTTGCAGGCCAGTGTGACCCCGCTGGCGCTGGAGTTGACGCTGGCAGGCACGAGCCAGGCGCTTGCAACGTTGAGCCAGGCGCCGCTGCGGGCGGTCGTGGACGTGAGCGGCCTTGGCCCCGGCGGCTACCGTTTGCCCGCCAGGGTGGATCTGCCCCCGGGCGTCAGTCTGAGCGGCGCCCCGCCCGAGGTGCAGGTCACGCTGCGCTTCCCCGCCACGCCGACGACCACGCCCGACACGGGTAGTCTGGAAGGGACGCCGACGCCGGAGCCAGGCGCCTCGCCAGAGCCGGGCGCCACCCCCGAGGTAACGCCGACACCGTAGGCGCCGGCCTCGCGCTGGCGGGGAGTTCCTGCCAGGGGCGCCGGAGGTACGTGCAGGAACATCGTCGGGCTACGCCTGGGTTGATGGACGTTGATGAAGTAATCGGGTATGCCCGCCGCTGCTATCCGCCCCTCGCCCTCGCTGGTTTAAGGGTGGACAGAACATCCGAGCCAACGTGGCCTGTACCGCATTGGAACGCCCCCGCGCATGGCTCTGGTCTCCCCTCTCCCTGAGCGGGCTATACATTACCCACATGTCGCACTGCGTTATGCACTCGAATGTTGCGGAACGCGTCCCAATGCGGTAACCAGCCCTGGCCCGCGGGAAGCCCCTCGCCTCGGGGGCAACAACGCGTCTGCGTTGTACCGCATGAGGAAGCCATCGGCAATGTTGTGGGCAATGTATCGGCTGGGCGGAGAGAGGGGGAGGGCCTCCCTCATACCGTTTTGACTTGATGGCGCCGCATTGGTTCAGATCTCGCAACGCTCCAGGTCCACAGCGCCACAAAGCCCCGTGTGGGGGCTGTCGGGCTGTGGAGGTGATGCTAGAGCATGCGAGGTCGTCAATGCCAGTTGGTATCACTCCTGCCCCTCGCGCTAGCCGAGCTGGAGCGGGAGGAGCAGGCTGCTCCCGCCCCCCCTCTCCACCTAACGGTGGAGAGGGAGGATGGGGGGGTGAGGACCTGCCCACCGCTGAGCGCCAGCCGCCCTGCTTCCAGTTTGACACCCTCCCGGGGGCGTGTTAGAGTCGCGCGTATCTGCGATATTTCTCACACAGTGCAGACGCCGGTCTGCGCAGCCTGGCGCGGCGCAAACCGGCGTGGGTCGGTCAGTCAGGGTAAGGAGAAGATGTACAGCACGCGAAGGAGAGAGCCGTGAGCGAGCGATTGGGAACCCCTGAGCGTCCGTTGCGTGTTGCAATTGTCGGCGCGGGCCCCGCCGGGTTTTATGCCGCCGAGGCCCTGCTCAAGCAAAAAGATCTCGCTTGTCGGATAGACTTCTTCAACCGGCTGCCTACCCCGTATGGACTGGTGCGCGAGGGGGTTGCGCCTGATCACCAGTCGATCAAGTCGGTGACGCGCGTGTACGACAAGCTCGCCGCCGCGCCGAATGTGCGCTACTTTGGGAACGTGACCTTTGGCCGCGATGTGCTGCACGCCGATCTGCGCCAGCACTACGACCAGATTATCTACGCCGTGGGCGCGCAATCGGATCGCAAAATGGGCATCCCCGGGGAGGATCTGCAGGGGAGCATGCCGGCGACGATCTTTGTCGGCTGGTACAACGGCCATCCCGATTACCGCGACCTGCCGATTGATCTCTCCTGCGAACGGGTGCTGGTGGTGGGGAACGGCAATGTGGCGATGGATGTTACCCGCATCCTCGTAAGTGATCCGGAAGAACTGGCGAAAACTGACATCGCCGACCACGCGCTGGAAGTGCTGCGCGCGAGCAAGGTGCGCGAGGTGGTGATGCTGGGTCGCCGTGGGCCGGCCCAGGCAGCCTTTACCAACCCTGAGTTGAAGGAGTTCGGCGAGCTTCCCGGGGTAGACGTGATTGTTGATCCTGCCGACCTGGAGCTTGACCCGTTGAGCGAGGCTAGCCTGGCCGAAGACAAGACGGCGGCGAAGAATGTCGAGATGTTGCGCGCCTACGCCGCCCGGGGGAGCACCGGCGCGCCGCGGCGGATTGTGATGCGCTTCCTGGTTTCGCCGGTCGAGGTGATTGGCAAGGACGGCAAGGTTGCGGCGGTACGGATCGAACGCAATCGGCTGGTTCAGGCCCCCGATGGGAGCATGCGCCCGAAAGGCACCGGCGTGTACGAGACGCTGGAGTGCGGCATGATCCTGCGCTCGGTGGGGTATAAGGGCGTCCCGCTGCCTGATGTGCCCTACGATGAGGCCACCGGCACCATTCCCAACCGCGGCGGGCGGGTGATCGACCCGGCTACCGGTGAACCGGTGCCCGGCGAGTATGTGGTCGGCTGGGCCAAGCGCGGCCCCTCCGGCGTGATCGGCACCAATAAGCCCGATGCTGCCGCGACGGTCGCCCTGATGCTCGAGGATGTGCCCGGGTTGCCCCCCGCGCCTGGCGATGGCGACATCGAGAGCCTGCTGCGCGAGCGCGGCGTGGACTTTGTGAGCTACGCCGACTGGAAGACGCTCGATACCCACGAGACCAGCCGGGGCGCGGCGCAGGGGCGCCCGCGCGTAAAGGTCACGCGGGTAGACGAGATGATGGAGATTATCCACGCCGGGCGGCAGGCGTAGCAGGGGCGAGGCGTTGCCGCCCGGTGGCCGCCCCGGGTCAGGAGAGCGAGAACCTCCGGATCGAGGAGGACTAACGTTCGCCTCGATCCGGGGACAGGCAAGAGCGTTTCGCGCGAGGGACCGGTCCTCCCACCCCCCATCGTGCTGATCTGCGCGCCTTCCGGGTGTAATACCAACTGGAATTGACGACCTCGCATGCTCTAGCATCACCTCCACAGCCCGACAGCCCCCACACGGGGCTTTGTGGCGCTGTGGAGCTGGAGCGTTGCGGGATCTGAACCAATGCGGCGCCATCAAGTCGAAACGGTATAACGTCCAGACGCCCATGCGCATCGTGATGCTGGCGCCGTTCGGCATACGCCCCAAGGGGACGCTGCTGGCGCGCATGCTGCCGCTGGCCCGCGCCCTCATCCACCGTGACCACGCGGTGAGCATTGTCGCGCCACCGGTGCACAACCCGGAGGACGCCGCGACACGCGTCGTTCACCACGGTGTGCCGGTGATCCACACGGCGCGGGTGCGCTCCGGCCCCTCCGGCGCGCTGGCGCAGAGCGTCGCAATGCTGCGGCAGGCGCTGGCGGAGCGGCCCGATGTGCTGCACCTCTTCAAACCGCGGGGCTTTGGCGGTCTGGCTGCGCTGGCCGCCCGCGGCTTGCGCCCCGGCCTGCCCCTGGTGGTGGACGCCGACGATTGGGAGGGGTGGGGCGGCTGGAATGACCTGCTGCCCTACCCGGCCTATGCCAAACGGCTCTTCGCCTGGCAGGAGCAAGACCTGCCGCGCCGCGCCGCTGCCGTTACGGTCGCCAGCCGGACCCTGGAGAGCCTGGTCTGGGCTATGGGCGTGGCGCCAGCGCGGGTGTTTTACCTGCCCAACGGCCTGGCTGCTCCCTCCGTGCCGCCCGCGCCTGCTACGGCCCCCGCGGCTCAGTCACCGGCACTGCTGCTCTACACGCGCTTCTGGGAACTGGACGTCGCCGAGGTGGTCGCGGCCCTGGCGGCCATCCACGTGCGGCGGCCCGAGGCGCGCTTGATTGTGGTGGGACGGGGCGAGCGGGGCGAGGAGCGGGAGTTGCGCGCCCGCGCCGAGCGCGCGGGCATCGTCGCCATGCTCGACGAGCGGGGCTGGCTCGACCCGGCGCAGATCCCGGCGGTGCTGGCCGAAGCCCGAATCGCCCTGGCGCCCACCCGTGATACCCTGATCAATCGGGCCCGCTGTTCGGCCAAGCTGCTCGAGCTGCTCGGCGCTGGACTGGCGGTGGTGGCGAGTGATGTGGGTGAGGCCCGCACCTTCATCGAGCACGAACGCAGCGGCTTGCTGATCCCCCCTGACAATCCGGGCGCCCTGGCCGCCGCAGCCCTGCGCCTGCTCGATGACCCGCCCCTGCGCGCCCGCCTTGCGGCCGGAGCGCGCCAGGCAGCGGCGCGATTCACCTGGGAGGGACTGGCTCCGGTGGTAGAGCGCGCATATGCGGTCGCCCTGACGTGAATGCAGGGGAACCGGGGGTTCCCTGCGCCATCGTTCGGTTGGGGGCGCCCGGCGCCCGGATGGGCAGGGGCGTGGGGCAACCCGGTTGCCCCATATCCCAACTGGTGGTGGGGGCGCCAGGCGCCCGGATGGGCAGGGGCGTGGGACAACCCGGTTGCCCCATATCCCAACCGGTGTTGAGGGCGCCAGGCGCCCGGATGGGCAGGGGCATGGGGCAACCCGGTTGCCCCATATCCCAACCGGTGTTGAGGGCGCCAGGCGCCCCGATGGGCAGGGGCGTGGGGCAACCCGGTTGCCCCATATGTTCACATCAGCCGTCCATGCGGCTGCGCCGCACAACGCCAGCATAAAAATAACTATTCTTGGGAGGGCTTCGCCCTCCCAAACCCTCCCGCGGGCGGGCTATTTTCACCTCAGGAATGAACACAGGCTATGTTTGACTGGTTATTCGGCAAGCGTCGCCCGCCCGCGCCGACGGCGCCCATCGTCCCGGAGCGCCCCACCGCCGTTGCGCCAATTGAGCTCCGCGTGGCGATGATTGTTCACGACCCGGTGCTGGAAAGCCGTGGCGGACGGCGGCTGCACCAGCACTTCGGCTGGCACGATCCTGACGCCCTGGCGCGCCAGTATATCGCCGACCTCCACGCCTGCTCGGGGGGCATTGCCCGCTATGCTATCGTTGAACACCACGTGGTAGACGGCTACCCGGTGAAGATCGACGGCTTCGTCTACGACGACGAGCACTACCTGGCATGCTGGGCGCGCCGGGGCGGCTTCCACCAGCCCGACGCAGCCGACTACACCCGCCTCCTCGACGAGTTTGCCATTGCGCCGAAGATGCTGACGGGCGAGATTGATGAGGTCTGGCTCTTTGCCTTTCCCTACGCCGGCTACTACGAGAGCCATATGGCCGGCGCAGGCGCCTTCTGGTGCAACTCGCCACCCCTGGCGGGCAGCGAGCGCTGTGACCGGCGCTTCGTGGTGATGGGGTTCAACTACGAGCGCGATGTCGGCTGCATGCTGGAGAACTTCGGCCACCGTGTCGAGTCGATTATGGCCCATGTCTATCGCGGGCATCGCGGCGAACGCAACCTGTGGGAACGTTTCACCCGCTACGACCTGACCCACCCCGGTCGCGCCGAGTGCGGCAATGTCCACTTTGCGCCCAACAGTCTCGCTGACTACGACTGGGGCAACCCGCGCCCGGTTGTGTGTTACGCCGATGCCTGGTACCACTTCCCCGACCTCAGCGCCCCGCCACGGATGGTGGACGCCAGCGAGTGGGGCGGGGGCGATATGCGCCTGCACCACCTGTGGTGGCTGGCGCACCTGCCCCGCGCCGCTGGCGAAACCGATGGCGTGCTCAACAACTGGTGGGCCTACGTGCTGCGCCCGGAGCTGGTGAGGTAAGCGCAGCCGCTGAAAGTCTGAGGTGAGCCCATGTGTGGAAGGGTTTGGGAGAGCTGCGTCCTCCCAGGAGACAGCCCGCCTACGGGGAGGGTTTGGGCGTAGAGATGCAGTAGCGCTGCGTCTCTACACTACCAGCCGTAGACCTCGGCTGAACAGCCACGCAGCAACTTCCGCTCGATCCACGAACGCGACCCAAGCGGTGGAACGGTCGTTCCCTCTATCGTTTCGGACATCACAAAGCGCCCGCCGCGCTTCCATACGGCGATCCGGTAGCGCCCGCTCATCAGATTGCGGATATACGCGCTTGCCCGGGCCACATCATCGTCGGCATCGGGGTTCAGCGGACTGCCGAAGTGCAGGTGATGCAGGTCAAACCCCACGGTTACCTCATCGCCGCCCGTGCTCAGCCAGAACTGGCGTCCGGACGGCGATTGTAACTCGATCAGCAGTGAGCCATTGGCCTGTTCGCGAAGCTCAGGCAGCAGTTCCGGAAACTGTTCGGCAATGGCGCGACGAACGGCTTCAGAGTAGGCGTTCAGGGGCATGTGGCTTTCTCCAGCACGGTTCAGGTCCCGCCGCCGGGACAACGTCTCGTCAGGCATGGTTTCATACCATTTTGGATTTTGGATTGTGGATTGCCACGCTGGGCAGCACAACGCCTGAAATCGCTTCAGGCAATGCGGCATCATCAACGGTAATTGGTATCAGAAGGGCTATGCTGTATAGCGCCGTTGCGTGCTGAACCGTCCCCTCCCGCACCCTTCCCCGCCGGGAGAGGGAACCAGGCGCCTCCCCCAACGGGGGGAGGCGGGGCTTTCAGGTGTAGAGTTTTTGGCGGATGGCGTCCTGATGCGCTGCGTGTCCTCACCCCCCAATCGCCACCGAGGCGGTCATATTCCAGCGCAGCCGCTCGTCCCAACTGGTGGGCTTGACCACGATGGTGTAAACGATGTCGCCCTGGCGGTTCTTACCCAGAGGTTTGATCCGCGCCACGGCGCCGGGCAACTCAAAGCCGGGCAGGGCGTCAAAAGTGATCCGTACCGGGTCGCCTTCACGGATCTGCACCACGCTCAACTCGGTGAGGTCCTCGGTCTCAATCTGCCAGTTGCGCAGATCGGCCAGCACAACGGCAGAGGTGGTTGGGCTGGCAACTTCGCCGATCTTGAGGTTCAATTCGGCCACTGTGCCGGCGATGGGCGCCTCCAGCGTGGCCCGTTCCAGGGCGAGCTGGGCCTGTTTGAGGGCCACCTCGGCGCCGCGCACGCGGGCCGCTGCGGCGCTGAGGGTGGCGTCGGTGGGAGCGGCCTGCAACTCGGCCAGGCGCGCCTCGGCATTGCGCACGCCGGCCTCGGCGGCAGCCACGTTACCCGCGCGCTCCGCGCCACCCAGCCGCGCCAGGCGCGCCTCCGCCGCGGCGATCTGTGACCGCGCCGCCGCGATGGCATCGGCCTCGGCAGGGCTGACCAGCCTGGCGTAGCGCGCCTCAGCGTCGCGCACAGCGGCTTCAGCCGCCTGAATGCCGGTGATCTCGGCCTGCCGGGCCTGCTCCAGCGTCAGTTGCGCCTGAGCCATAGAGGTCTCGCCATCTTCCACTGCCCGCTGTGCGGCTGCCTCCCGATCGCGGAACTCTTGCGGCAGTTCGCCAGGCAGCTTTTCACGCTCGCGGTTCTGCCAGTAGACGCGGCTGTACTCGTCCTGGGCGTTGCGCAGAGCATTGGCGGCCCGCTCCAGGTTCAACTCGGCGTTGATCCGCGCCTGCGCCAGCGCATCGCGCTGCTGTTGCAGACCGATGCGCGCCTGGTCTATCGCAGCCTGGGCCGAAGCCACGTCGGGGGCCCTGGGACCGGCCTGCAACTCGGCCAGGCGGGCGCGGGCACTCTCCAGCTCGGCCCGGGCCGCAGCAACATCCGCCGGGGTGACGCTGCCCACCGTGGCCTGCAACTGGCCCCGCGCGCGGGCGATCTCGGCCTCGATGGCCGCGATCTGCTCGGGGGTGGCCCCCTCCAGCAGCCGGTCGTAGTCGGCCTGCGCCTGCTCCAGGTTGACCTGCGCCTGCTCGACCCGCAGGCTCAGGTCGCGGGTATCGAGGCGAGCCAGGGGCGAGCCGGCCTGTACAGTGTCACCTTCCTTGATCAAGATCTCCGCCACGGTGCCGCTGCTCTCGAAGCTCAAATTGACGCTGCTGGCCGGAACGACCTTGCCCTCGGCGATCACCGTGCTTCCGGCCTGCACCGCTGGTAGTACCGTCGGCTGGGGCGGTTGCGTCTCTGAGGTGGGAACGGAACAGGCCACCAGGCCGGCCAGGACCAGGCCGGTTATGGTACTGATGAGGATCTTCCGCATCGCGGTAGGCTCCTTTTCTCAAGCTACCGGAAGGTAGCCGCTAGGCTCAAACGTTGATGGTGTGTCTGGCGCTTGCACAGAGGGGCCTGCAACCCCTTCGAGCCTTCCCACGCGCGCCCACCAGCACCGCAGAGTGATACCATTTTAGACTGCCGATTCTGGGTTGCGGATCACGATCCCGGGCATTACCATGCACTATCGCAGCTCGGGTTGTACGGAATGTTCGACAGAAAAACGACACGCATCGCCTCCGGGTTGTGCGCCGTCTATTCGTAGGCCAGCACGTCGCGCACGGTGACCCGTGAGGCGTTCCAGGCGGGCAGGAAACTGGCAACGGTCGCCAGAACGACCACAATCCCCAGCCACTGGGCCACGCCGATGAACGAGAACACGAAGGCAAACGAGTTATTGGCCTGGAAAATGGCCGCCAGCCCCTGGTTCATCGCAAAGCTGACCGGGGCGGCCAGTATGGCGCCGATAATCCAACTGATCAAACCAATGAGCAGACCCTCGGCGATCACGATGCGCTGGATGGCCCGGTCGCCCGCGCCAATCGCGCGCATCACGCCGATCTCGCGGGTGCGCTCGAGGACATTGATGCTCATCGTGCCCATCAGGCCCAGTCCTCCTACCAGCGCCAGCAGCGCGGCCATCAGCAGAAGGAAGAAGATGATCATGTCAATGCCGATGCTGTTCTGGGCACGGAACTGGGCCAGGGTGCGGGTAAAGCCGACTTCAAGGCCCTGGCGCTTGAGCAACTCGCCCGCGGCGGCGGCCACCCGCTCCTGTGTAGCCGGGTCACGCTGGTCGGTGATCAGGCGCACCTCGGTGGCCATGCCCGTGTCGCCCATCTGCCGGCTGAAGGTCGGCAGATTGACGTAGATGGCTGCAATCGGGAAGGGCGTCCGCGAGAGGCCCACCACGGTCATGGACAGTTCTTTGCCCGCGACCTTGATCCGCACCACATCGCCCACGCGGGCGCCGGGATAATCGGTCAGGTAATCGCTAGTGAGCACTACTGCCCCGTAGTCGTCGGGGAGCAGCCAGCGACCCTCGTCAATCTGCACGCGCAGCGCATCGCCGTCGGCAGGCGCGGCAATGACGCTGTAGGTGTCACTGCTCTCCCGGTTGTCGGCTTCAATCACCCGCGCGCTGTAGCCATTCCAGTACTCCACATCTGCCACGCCGGGCAACGTGGCGAGCTGATCGAGCACCGTGGTGCGGTAGGGCCGGTTCATCGAGATAAAGACATCAATGTTGAGCTGCTGGTAGACCCTGTCAATAGTGGTGTAGAGGCTCACCCGCTGGCTGATCACGGCCATAAAGATCAGGCCGGCCAGGGTCAGGGTAGATAGAGTCAGCGCCAGGCGGCCCTTGCGGCGGAAGGTGTTACGGAGTGAGAGCAGCATCGGCCGGGAGAGGAAGCGGATACGCTCCAGCATCCGGTCGAGGGGGCTGCGCCCGAACCGGCCCTTGCCCAGCCCATAGCTACCAATGGCCTCGCGCACGGTCACGCGCGTGCCACTGATGATCGGCACCAGCGCCGCCAGCACCGGTATCAGCAAACCCGCGGCGATCTGCTGGGCGAGGACCGCGGGTGTGGGGGCCACGCTGGAGATGTTGAAGTTGAACAGCCCCACGAAGAAGGCGGCCAGGCCCCAGGCGCCCAGTACGCCGAGGGGAATGGCGATGATTAGCGAAAGCGCGCCAAAGGCCAGCACCGTCACCAGATAGAGTTGCGCAATATCGCTGTTGCGCGCGCCAATTGCCTTCATCACCCCGATCTGACGGATCTGCTGGGTGAGCAGGGCGCTGATCGTGTTGATCACCAGAAAGCCGCTCAACAACAGGGCGAAGAGACCGATGATGCTCAGCAGCAGCGTAAAGGCCTGCACAAAATCATCGGCGGGGTAGACGCCCGGCTTGCTGATGAAGATGCCCCCCGAGACCCGCCCGCTTTTCTCGATCTTGTCCTCCACCTGCTCGGCGATGGCGCGCACATGCTCCTGGTCGTAGCGATGGTCGGCCACCAGAATATCCACCGAGTTGTAGCCGGGCGGCACGCCGAGCAGTTCGGCCGACTGGTCGCTGATATAGCCGTAGCCGATATTGGCCAGCGCGGTCGGGAAGCCACTGCCGAGGTTATAGACCACGCCGCTCACCAGCAGGTCCAACTGCTTGCCATCGCGTCGTTCGATGCGCAGCATCTGGCCCTCGGCGGCGCCCAGGAAAGGCAGGGCGGCCCGTTCGAGCACGATCGTGCGGCGCGGGGGCGGCCACTGACCGCTGAGAGGCGTCGGGACGTACATCCGCAGGTCCTCGACCTTGCCAACGACCTGGAGTTGCAGGTCCTTCCACTCGCCGGCGGGCGTCAGCGCGCGCACGGTGACACTGCGCGTGGCCTGGGCCTCGGCAATGCCGGGCATACGCCGGATGGTCTGCACCAGCTCGTCGTCAATATCGTTGGCCGCAATCGAGGCGCTTGCCGGGTTGGTGGCGTTCCAGTCGCCGTTAAGGTCGCGCATCAGGATGGCGCGCCCGCCGGAGACCATACCGATGGCAAAGACGCCAATGGCAATGGCGAGCACAACCAGCAGCGTGCGGGTCTTGTTGCTCCAGAGATCGCCGAGCACTTTACGCCAGCGTGGTGCGAGCACAGGCATCTCCCTTTCAGCCGTTGGTGCGGCGCAGCCGCACACTGCCAGGATGAACAGCGGGGTGTTTCCTGGGAGGGAGCAGCCCTCCCAGACGCTCCGGGTGGGGAGGGCGTGCCTCCCCGGTGGGCAGAGGCACGGGGAAACCCGGTTTCCCCATATGTTCAAGTTAGACATCCATGCGGCTGCGCCGCACAACGCCAGAATGAAAATAGTATTGTTCTTGGGAGGGCTGCGCCCTCCCAAACCCTCCCGCGGGGGGGCTATTTTCACCTCAGAGCAGCGCGCGCGTCGCTGTTGGCAGCGCGGCGCTCGGCGGCCACCCGCTCAACATCGGCGCGCGTGCCTTCCGACTCGGCCAGCAGGGCGTGGAACTCGTTGCGGTCCAGGGCGACCACCTCCACCACGCCGTTATCGTGGGCCGCGCGCACCGTCGCGTTACGCACGCCGCCGCCGAGCAGCGCCTGTTCGCCGAAGTACTGGCCTTCTCCCAGCACCTCGGCGATCAGTTCGCCGCCTCCGGGCTGGTCAATAATCACCTCGACCCGGCCCTTCGTAATGATGTAGAAGTACTCGGCCTCAGCGCCCTGACGCACGATCGGCTGGCCCGGCTCGTAGGTAAGCCGGTCGATCTGCCGCGTCACGGTGATCAACTGGTCGAGGCTGAGCCGTGGCAGGGCCCTGGCGAGGTACTGGTTGACGATCTCGCCGTCGGAGACGATCACCGAGCGCGTGGCGCGTCGGGCCAGGTCGTTGTCGTGGGTGACCATCACAATGGTTTTGCCCGCATTGACCAGATTCTCGAAGAGTTGGAACACCGCAGCCGAGGTCTTACTATCGAGGTTGCCGGTCGGCTCGTCGGCGATCAGGATCGGCGGGTCATTGGCCAGCGCGCGGGCGATCGCAACCCGCTGCTGCTGACCGCCGGAGATCGCCGAGGGCAGCTTATGGGCCTGATCGGCCATCTCAACCTGCTCCAGCAAGTGCAGCGCCCGAGCGTGCCGTTCGGAGGGCCGGTACATGTTGCAGAAGTCCATCGGCAACATGACATTTTCAATAACGCTGAGCGAAGGCAGCAACTGGAAGAACTGGAAGATGATCCCCAGGTTCCTGCCGCGCCAGACTGACATGCGCCCCTCGCCAAGCGTGTGTACCGGCGTGCCGCCGACAAAGACCTCGCCGGAGGTGGGCCGGTCAATACCGGTGATCATATTGATCAGCGTTGACTTCCCGGAACCTGACTTGCCAATGACCGCGACAAACTCACCGGCATCCACCGTTAGATTGACGCCCTTGAGGGCGGTGAAGCTCCCGGCGGCGCTCTGGTATGTTTTGATCACGTTCCGCAGATCGATCAGATGGCCGGGACCGCCAGTATCGGTTCGCGACCTGTTCGCGCCGTTTGGTTTGAGCCAGCGTCCGAACATTGTCTTCTCCTCCGGTGCGGCCAGTGTACTGCCACCAGCGTAGCACCTTCCGCCGCTGACGGCATGGGTCTCTGGTAGGGTTGCACGGGGCGATCTGGCGCCCACCTGGCTGTGGATGCCTCATCCTTAAGTATGAGACAGACTGAAGCGAACGGTGGATGCATCAGAACGGCGGGGAAGAGGGGCGAGACGAATAGCATCCTGCTTCACGCCCGGCCTGCTACCATTTCAGATTGCAGTCGTCTATGCGGCTGCGCCGCACAACGACAAGATGAACATGGGTTTTTCTTGGGAGGGCTGCGCCCTCCCAAACCCTTCCGCGGAGGGCTATTTTCACGTTAGATTTTGAATTTTATATTTTCGCAATATCGTTGCAATTTGAACTGGTAAAATGTATGTATATAGCTTGTTTAATTCAAATTGGCATACGCTCCTTAAAACCTATCAGCCGCGAGGCATGGGAAATCGCCGGCATCCCCGCTGCATGCGGCAATACTCATCGCATCGGTTGTCACCCTACCACCTGATGTGCTTGACAGTCCGCCGTGGTTGCGGTAAGGTATCACCAACAAACGATCTTCGGGGCAGGGTGAAATTCCCGATCGGTGGTATAGCCCACGAGCGTGTTGCGAGGCACGCAGGATCCGGTGCGACTCCGGGGCCGACGGTTACAGTCCGGATGTAAAGAAGATCCAGACGACGCAGTGGCGCGCGATAGAGCGAGTGCTCGTTCGCGTGCGCTGTAATTCGGTGCATACGGCATCCCATGCCGCTATGCGCTGTCTGGTTAGTTCTGCCCCGATGTGCTTATGCACAACGGGGCTTTTTGTTGGGAGGGTGGGCATGCAGCAGACGTTACCGATGCAGCAGGAGATCAGGGCGCCGCGGGTGGCGCGCGCGCCGTGGATCGGCCTGGAGGCCTTGCAGTGGGCCGGGTTGCCCACGGCGATCATGGGCCTGCTGGTACTCTGGCAGGCGCTGGTCAGCGTAGGGGGCTACCGCCCCTTCATCCTGCCCGGCCCGGCCCTGGTCGCCGAGCGCTTCGTGGTAGCGGCGCAGAGTGGCCTGCTCTGGAAGCACACGGCAGCAACGCTGCTGGTGGCCCTGGGCGGGTTCGGCCTCGCCCTGCTTGTCGGGCTGAGCCTGGGGTACATCCTGGCGCACCTGCCCTGGCTGGAGCGGGCCACGGCCCCCGTGCTGGCGGCCAGCCAGGCCATTCCCGTGGTGGCCGTCGCGCCCCTGATCATCCTCTGGTTCGGCCCGGGCCTGACCGGCAAGTTGCTGATCGCCGCGCTGATCACCTTCCTGCCGGTGCTGATCAGCACCGTGGTGGCCTTGCGCTCCATTCCGCGCGAGTTGCGCGAAATGGCCCTGATCAGCGGGGCCAGCCGCTGGCAGATGCTACGCCACGTCGAGGCGCCCCTGAGCCTGCCGGTGCTCTTCGGCGGCATCCGCACCGGGCTGGCCCTGGCCACCACCGGCGCGGTCGTCGGTGAGTTCGTGGCCGGCCGTGAGGGCCTGGGCGCGCTGATCAACATCGCCCGTGGCCTCTTCGATACTCCGCTGATCTTCGTGGCCCTGATCACCCTTGCAGCGATTACCCTGTGCCTGTACCTGACCGCATCGCTCCTGGAGCGGGCGCTGGTGCGCTGGGAGCTGGGGTGAGGGGAACTGCGGAAGTGCAGGGTTAGGCAGGGGACGATTTGGTCCGAGACGGTAACCTGAAGCATAGCCCTTCTGAAACCTTAGATACGCTGAGGGGATCACATGTTGAAACATCTCTGCCTGACGACCATTCTGGCCGTGCTTCTCGTCGCCTGTGGGCAGCCGGCGGCGCCTGCGGCTACGCCGACCGAACCGGCGGCAGCCACCACCGCCCCCGCGCTGCGCCAGGTGACCCTGGCAATGTCGTACATTCCGAATGTGCAGTTCGCCCCCTACTATATGGCCGCGGCGAAGGGCTACTACGCCGAGGCCGGGCTTGAGGTCACCTTCGACTACAACTTCGAGACCGACGTCGTCCAGCGGGTGGCGGCCTGGCCCGAGAGCGGCGTCACCTTTGCTACCGCATCGGGCACGTCCACGCTCCTGGCCCGCCAGCAGGGTCTGCCGGTCAAAACGGTCATGACCCTCTACCAGCAGTTCCCGATCGTATTCTTCGCCAGGTCAAGCACCAGGCTGAAGAGCGCCGAGGATCTGAAGGGTAAAACCGTCGGCATTCCCGGCAACTTCGGCGAGAGCTTCTACGGCTTGCTGGCCATGCGTTACGCCAACCAGCTTGCTGAGGACGCCTTCACCGTGCAGGAGATAGGCTTTACCCAGGCTCAGGCGGTGTTGGAAGACAAAGTGCCGGTGGCGATTGGCTACGCGATGAACGAGCCGGTGCTCCTGCGCCAGCAGGGCGTCGAGGTGGATGTGCTGCGCGTCGCCGACGTGTACAACCTGGCGGCGAACGGGATCGTCGTGAGCGAGCGGCTCATCGCCGCAGAGCCGGAAGTGGTGCGGGGCTTCGTTACCGCGTCGCTGAAGGGGTTGCGCGCCACTCTGGACAACCCCGATGAAGCCTTCGAGGTTAGCCTGGGCTTCATTCCAGAGGCCAATCTGGGCGATGTGGAGCTGCAGCGGCAGGTGCTGCTGGAGAGTCTGCCCTACTGGTACAGTGAGAAGACCAATGTCGAGGGGCCTGGCTACACCGACGTGGCCCTGTGGAAAGCGACGGAGCAGTTTATGCGCGATGCGGGGTTGCTGGCCTCTCCGGTGGAAGTCAGCGATGCGTTTACGAATGAGTTTATTCGGTAAGCACGCGCCCCGCTGCGCCACGCACCCCTGCCAAACCATCCCGAACAAACATGCGGTTATACACATAATCCACGGGTTATCCACAATGTAGAGACGGCCCGGCGGGCCGTCTCCACCCCGCCCCGCGGTACGGCGCCGACCGATGGGCGGCGGGGGCGCCCCGCCCCACCGGGGAGACGGCCCGGCGGGCCGTCTC
>FWPV01001743.1_pt1 | contig 55550 bp, 43 predicted proteins | sample 2228371 | NCBI WGS metagenome assembly FWPV01 (sample SAMEA103939776, study PRJEB20133) | metagenome
GAAGGACGTGATAAGCTGCGATAAGCTGTGGTGAGCCGCAAATAGGCCTTGACCCACAGATTTCCGAATGGGGAAACCCACTAGAAGTAATGTTCTAGTACCATAACATGAATACATAGTGTTATGGAGGGATACCGGGGGAACTGAAACATCTAAGTACCCCGAGGAGTAGAAAGAAACATCGATTTCCTAAGTAGCGGCGAGCGAAAGGGAACTAGCCCAAACCAGTCTGGGTAACTAGGCTGGGGTTGCGGACCGGCATTTAATATTGGAGCTTTAGCTGAATAGATCTGGAAAGATCAATCACAGAGGGTAAAAATCCCGTAAGCGAAAAGGCAAAGATATGAGCCGAGATCCAGAGTACCACGAGACACGTGAAACCTTGTGGGAAGCAGGGAGGACCACCTCCCAAGGCTAAATACTACCTGATGACCGATAGCGCATAGTACCGTGAGGGAAAGGTGAAAAGAACCCCGGGAGGGGAGTGAAATAGAACCTGAAACCGTATGCTTACAATCGGTGGGAGCCCTATGTCGCAAGACAGGGTGACCGCGTACTTTTTGTAGAACGGACCAGCGAGTTACGTTAGTCAGCGAGGTTAAGCACTTAAGGTGCGGAGCCGAAGCGAAAGCGAGTCTTAATAGGGCGTTAAGTTGGCTGATGTAGACCCGAAACCGGGTGACCTATCCATGGACAGGGTGAAGTTGGAGTAAAATCTAATGGAGGCCCGAACTCACCGTTGTTGAAAAAACGGGGGATGAGCTGTGGATAGCGGAGAAATTCCAATCGAACTCGGAGATAGCTGGTTCTCCCCGAAATAGCTTTAGGGCTAGCCTCAGTATAGAATACCGGAGGTAGAGCACTGAATGGGCTAGGGGCCTTATCGGTTACCGAACCCTATCAAACTCCGAATGCCGGATATTTGTTTACTGGGAGTCAGACTGCGAGTGATAAGATCCGTAGTCAAAAGGGAAACAGCCCAGACCATCAGCTAAGGTCCCCAAGTATAGACTAAGTGGTAAAGGATGTGTGACTACACAGACAACCAGGATGTTGGCTTAGAAGCAGCCACTCATTCAAAGAGTGCGTAATAGCTCACTGGTCAAGTGGTCATGCGCCGAAAATTACCGGGGCTAAAGTCTAACACCGAAGCTATGGCACCGAAAGGTGGGTAGGGGAGCGTCGTATACGGGCAGAAGCTATACCGAAAGGAGTAGTGGACTGTATACGAGAGAGAATGCTGGTATAAGTAGCGAGAGTGAAGTGAGAATCTTCACCATCGAAAATCTAAGGTTTCCTGAGGAAGGTTCGTCCGCTCAGGGTAAGTCGGGGCCTAAGGAGAGGCGTATAGCGTATCCGATGGACAATCGGTTGATATTCCGATACCACCAAGTATCGTTTGAAGGAAGCAGTGACACAGGAGGATAGGGCGTGCACGGAGTTGGTTTTCCGTGTCCAAGCACTAAGGCTGGCTAGTAGGAAAGACCGCTAGCTATTAAGGTTGAGGTGTGATGGGGAGCGAAATTAGAGTAGCGAAGTGTCTGATTTCACACTGTCAAGAAAAGCTGCTAACGAGATATAGGGTGCCCGTACCGCAAACCGACACAGGTAGATGAGGAGAGAATCCTAAGATGAGCGAGAGAAGCGTTGTTAAGGAACTCGGCAAAATAACCCCGTAACTTCGGGAGAAGGGGTGCCACCGAAAGGTGGCCGCAGTGAAAGGGCCCAAGCGACTGTTTAGCAAAAACACAGGTCTCTGCTAAATCGAAAGATGACGTATAGGGGCTGACGCCTGCCCGGTGCTGGAAGGTTAAGGGGAAAGGTTAGCGCAAGCGAAGCTTTGAACTTAAGCCCCAGTAAACGGCGGCCGTAACTATAACGGTCCTAAGGTAGCGAAATTCCTTGTCAGGTAAGTTCTGACCCGCACGAATGGCGTAACGACTTGGGCACTGTCTCGACAACGCGCTCGGCGAAATTGTAGTACTAGTGAAGATGCTAGTTACCCGCGATTGGACGGAAAGACCCCGTAGAGCTTCACTGTAGCTTGACATTGGGTTTTAGTATTTCATGTACAGGATAGGTGGGAGACTTGGAAGCGAGGACGCTAGTCTTTGTGGAGTCGACGTTGGGATACCACTCTTGAGATACCGAAATTCTAACCAGTGGCCATAAGCTGGTCATGGGACATAGTCAGGTGGGCAGTTTGACTGGGGCGGTCGCCTCCTAAAGAGTAACGGAGGCGTTCAAAGGTTCCCTCAGAATGGTTGGAAATCATTCGTAGAGTGCAAAGGCAGAAGGGAGCCTGACTGCGAGACATACAAGTCGAGCAGGTACGAAAGTAGGACTTAGTGATCCGGTGGTACCGAGTGGAAGGGCCATCGCTCAACGGATAAAAGCTACCTCGGGGATAACAGGCTTATCTCCCCCAAGAGTCCACATCGACGGGGAGGTTTGGCACCTCGATGTCGGCTCGTCGCATCCTGGGGCTGTAGTAGGTCCCAAGGGTTGGGCTGTTCGCCCATTAAAGCGGCACGCGAGCTGGGTTCAGAACGTCGTGAGACAGTTCGGTCCCTATCCGTCGCGGGCGCAGGAAATTTGAGGAGATCTGTCCTTAGTACGAGAGGACCGGGATGGACGAACCTCTGGTGTATCAGTTGTCCTGCCAAGGGCATGGCTGAGTAGCTAAGTTCGGAACGGATAAGCGCTGAAGGCATCTAAGCGCGAAACCGACTCCAAGATAAGATTTCCCACAGCGAAAGCTGGTAAGACCCCATGTAGACTACATGGTTGATAGGTCGGAGGTGTAAGCACAGCAATGTGTTCAGCTGACCGATACTAATAGGTCGAGGGCTTGATCTAAAACAGGTTTTTCAGTTAGAAATTCCCTTTTGCGTTCGATGGCGTGAATACGCCTGAGAGGCAGCAAAAGAGGTGGAATTTGTTACTACAAAACCGTGAAAGCAAACTTGTGAAAGCAAGAGCAAGCAAACTTTACGATAGTGTGCAGTTTTGAGGGTACAGCGCCAAAGGCGCCAGGTACGAGGTCCGAGGCACGAGGTGCGCGGGGAACGACCTGGGATACCTTTAAAAATGAATATTGAAAGGGAAAGGGCATCGAAGGAAAGTGCAAAGGGAAGAACTCCCCGAACCACGAACCGCGAACCCCGAACCTGAACTTCACAAAGTGAAGTTAATCTGGTGGCAATGACGGAGAGGTCACACCTGTTCCCATCCCGAACACAGAAGTTAAGCTCTCCAGTGTCGATGGTACTTGGACCGCAGGGTCCTGGGAGAGTAGATCGCCGCCGGGTAACAACAAGAACGATAGAAGAGATTCTATCGTTTCTTTGTTTTTTGTCGGTATGCAGTGAGTTTCGATATTAAATGTTGTTACCCGGTGGCAACAAGCTTCGCTTGTTGATGTCGATATATTAAGGAAAGCTGTTCTGCGCAGTGATGCTTATGGGCAGCTCACGCAGAAAGCATTGATCGCCGCCTGGGTTGTGCTTATGGGTAGTTTGTTGAAGGCTCTGATCGCCGCCTGGGTCGTGCTTGTGGGTAGTTTGTTCTGCGCAGTGATGCTCTGTGGGTCACGGTTTTCCACTAAGAAATGCTATGAACTTTTGCTACATCGCGGTGCTCCCGCACAGCGACCCGCAAAAGAGAATTTCTAAGTGGAAAACCTTTGCGGTGTTTCGCTGTAATTCGACAGGATTTTACATATAATTTACAGTTTGTCAATACTTTATTTTTGAAATGTATAGTTTATCATATAATTGGTAAGGCGATAGGTTTTTGAGTCTATTTATAGGACTGGACTACTATATATATAAAAGTCATGTTTTAATTCTATCTTATAGACTATACTGAAAATACCTGACTGTACTAGCTTTATTTGGAATAAAATGCATAAAAAGGGTGGGTATATTATGAAAGAAACGTTAATAAGCGTATCACTTAAAATTAAATATGTCCTGGCTTTTTTAGCTGCATTGTTTTTTGCTTTCAATATATTATCCGTGATTTTTATGTATGCAAACTCCAACATAGGCAGCGACAAGATGTTCAGAGCACTAGCGTATAGCGAGGTAATACTGATACTGTTCATCAGCTACAGCATGTACAACCTTATGAAGAGTAATTCAGTGCTTACAAGTGCAACAGGAATTATGAAGGACGAGATATCTGAAGGCAGCACGATATTCAATACAATCTCAGATGGAATAATAGTTGTTGACAATAAAGGCAAGGTTAGAAATGTAAACCAAGGTTTGTGCTGTATACTAGGACTTGAAGAGAATCAGATAATCAACAAGAATTTATACAATTTGCTCAATGAGTGGGATAATAACAACCAAAACAATTTGCTGCCGGAGATAGTGATTGAGTCCTTAGAGACACAAAAAGAATTCAGGCAGCAGGAGAAAGTTTTTGTTAGGAACACAGAAGTGCTTTATCTTGCTGTATCAACATATATGCTAAGGAATAAAAGTAAAAATTTGATGGGCGTTCTTGCGGTTGTCCATGATTTTACCCAAAAGAAAAAGCTTGAGCAGCAGCTGATGCATGTAGAAAAGCTGGCAACTGCCGGACAGCTGGCCGCCGAGCTTGCTCACGAAATAAAGAACCCTATATGCTCTATCAAAGGACTTATTCAGATAATGGGAAAGAAACACTGTCTCGAGGACAGCAAATATTATGAAGTGATTACTAGCGAAATAGAAAGAATAAGCGTCCTCCTGCAAAGATTCCTTGCCCTTACACAGAACAAGCCAAAGCTTGAGAAAACCAGTATTAACAAAGTTGTAGAAGAAATAATACCTTTAGTCGAAAGCTATGCTGAGAGCAAGAATATCAATATCAACGTAGATATGCAGAAGGAAATGCCGGATATTTTTGCCGACAAGGAAAATATTAGACAAGTAATAGTAAACATAGTTCAGAACGGAATAGATGCTCTGCCCAGAAATGGGAGAATGAATATAAGCATTTGGTTCGACCAGATAAATGACTTTATTAAAATGGAGTTCAAGGATAATGGAAATGGTATAAAGCCGGAATATTTGGATAAGATTTTTGAACCGTTTTTTACTACAAAAGACAATGGGTCAGGTTTGGGACTGGCAATATCGCACAAGATAATTGAAAACCACTATGGAAAGCTATTTGCATTTAACAACCTGGACGGAGGAGCTACATTTGTAATTGAGCTTCCTGCTGCTAAAAGCTGTGATATGAATAATATGCTTTCTTAAGCTGAAATTTTAAAAGCCGCATTGCGGCTTTTTTTTATTTGTATTAATAAAATTAATCATTACAATATTTACCTAAACTTTGGCAGTATCCCTGCATGCTGACAGGCTTTTATAGCAACCACTGTAGTGGGTCCGAGAATAAGACCTGCTGCACCTATAAGCTTCATGCCTGCAAACATTGATATAAGTGTGACTACAGGATGTATTCCCAGCTGCTGTCCTACTATCTTTGGTTCTATCATATATCTAACCACTGTTATTATTCCGTATAGGACAAGAAGTGCAACTCCTAGCCGGTAATTTCCCAATACAAAGCTTGTAATTGCCCAAGGGACGTAAATGCCCCCGGTGCCAAGAACAGGAAGTATATCCAGCAAAGCAATGACGATTGCCAGAGTAAATGCATAGTCAACACCTATAAAGGTCAACCCTATAAAGGATTCAAAAAAGGTTACGCTCAATATAATGGATTGAGCTTTTAAAAAACCTATCAAGGCCCCGAAGAGATCTGTTTTTAATGAAGTTAGGTTTGTGCCCCAGGATGATGGAAGCTGCCTGAAAACAAATTCCTTTATTATATATTTGTCTTTTGTAAGGAAGAAGGTCGCAATAAGTGTGATTATTAAGAATATCAAAGTAGACGGCAGTGCTGTTAAAGTATTTATCAGCCATGTTGTTGTATGGCTTAAGAAGGTTGTGGCCTGCTCAAACACAGTTCTGAGCACATCCTGTATAATGTTGAGAGCTTCCGGGGGCAGTTGAAGATACAAGTCGGTGACCTGCTGAATTATTTTTGTGGAAAGGTTGTATAACCCCTCATAATAATTCGGAAGCCTGTCATAAAGCTTTATGAATTCATATACTATCCTGGTAACTGCTAATATTGAAAAAGCAATAAAGCCTCCAAGGAAAAGCAAGATTGACAATGCTACTGAAATGCCCCGTTTCAGCTTTAGCTTCTGAAAGAACTTTACAAGAGGCTCTATTAAAAAGGACAATACTAATGCAGTAATAAAAGGCGTGAAATATATAAACACAAGCCTAAGTGCAAAGTATGAAATCAAGCCTATTGTTAAATATGCCAGTACCCTGAGTATTATATGCAGATATTTTTCTATCTCCGGTCGGAGCATAACATCACTCTCCAATACTATACTAGTGCTTATAAACATAACAAATAAATAATCAATAAAAATGATAAAAACGTACTTCCTTGATGTTGTATCTTCCACACCCTAGAAAAGATTACTATACATCGCACCAGTAATTTTACATAATGTGCCCCATATTACTATATATGCGGCAGAAAAGAATATGTTACTATCTTTATTATATATAATAAAGGGGTAATAATCAAACGATATTGAATGCATAAGGGTATTTTATGCAGTATGATGTAAATTCAATAATAATAATGTAATATTTACACGAAATTTGAATGAACAATGAGAATATTTTTGTGGAATATATAGTTCTTGGAATAAGTGACAAAATCAGAAAAATATGCATGAACAACAAATTGTAGTATATATTTTTTTAAGTCTTTATTGCAGCTTGATTTATTAGTATAATTAGAATAATAAATATGAAGTTATTTAAGTAATAGCCAAAAGCTATAAATATATTCACAAGGAGAGGTAGAAGTTGAGAGAGATAAATGTAGATATCATATGCGAAACTATAAAAGAGCTTTTCATAAATGCCAACTATTATTTAAGTGCAGATATCAGAGAAAAGCTTGACGAATACAGAGATATTGAGATTTCTCAAATAGGAAAAGAAATATTGGATAAAATAATCGAAAACGCGGACATGGCTGCAAAAAATCAGGTAGCTATATGTCAGGATACAGGCATAAGCGTGGTATTCCTTGAAGTAGGACAGGAGGTGTGCTTTATTGGCGGTGACATTAATGAAGCCGTTAACTCAGGAGTCCGAAGAGCCTACAAGGATGGATACTTAAGGAAGTCTATGGTCGCGGACCCGATTAGGAGAGAAAATACAGGGGATAATACTCCTGCCGTAATATACTATGAAATAGTGCCTGGGGATAAGGTACGGATACAGATCATGCCCAAGGGCATCGGAAGCGAAAATATGAGCGGCATAAAAATGCTGAAGCCCTCAGATGGAGTGGAGGGAATAACAGAGTTTGTGCTGGATACAGTAGTCAATGCAGGTTCTAACCCTTGTCCGCCGATAATAGTAGGGGTTGGAATAGGGGGAACCTTTGAAAAGGCAGCTTTACTGGCAAAAAAAGCGCTGTTGCGCCCCTTGGACGAGAGTAATGCTGATGCTTATTACAGAGACCTTGAAACATCCCTTCTGCATAAGATAAACAACTTGGGAATCGGACCTCAAGGGATGGGAGGCATCACGACAGCTCTCTCGGTTAATATAGAAACCTATGGCACACACATTGCCGGACTGCCTGTTGCTGTGAATATTGGCTGCCATGCATCCAGACATATGGAGAGGATTATTTAGGTACCCCTTGTCTTGCTTGCTTCTGACCGTTTTCGATATTAGTATGCTTAAGTGAAAGGAAGATTGAATTTTATGTATAAGAGAATAACAACACCTTTAGAGGATGAAGATATAAAGCAATTGAACGCTGGAGATCGTGTACTGCTTAGTGGAGTCATATATACAGCCAGAGATGCAGTCCACAAAAAGATGCATGAGGCGCTTCAGAGGGGGCAGGCCTTGCCTTTTGATATACGACAGCAGATCATATACTATGCAGGTCCATGTCCAGCCAGACCCGGTGCTGTGATAGGCCCCATTGGTCCTACCACCTCGGGGAGAATGGATAAGTATTCTCCGGAGCTTATCGAGCTAGGACTAAAGGGTATGATAGGCAAAGGAGACAGAGGGTCGGTCGTTGTTGAAGCCATGAAAAAGAATAATGCAGTCTATTTAGCTGCTATTGGCGGGTTGGGCGCGTATATTGCAGCGACAATAGAGTCACTTGAGGTGATTGCATACGAAGAGCTGGGAACGGAAGCCCTGATGAAGCTTACAGTAAAAGACTTTCCACTCATAGTGGCTATTGATAGCAGAGGTAATAACCTGTATAATACAGAGCCTCAGAAATATAGGGATAAATTTTCACAAGTGAGTAAAATATAGCAGGAGATAATTGATGAATATAGACAATATGCCAATATTAAAATCACTTATAGAATACAGGGATGAGCATGCTGTGTCTTTCCATATGCCAGGTCATAAAAAGGGCAGCATATTTAAGAAAGCAGGCATTGAATTACTAAGCGGTGATTTGTTTGCTCTGGATGCCACTGAGGTGCCCGGGATTGACAACCTCCACTGCCCTGAGAGTGCGATACTAACTGCCCAAAGGCTTGCTGCAGAAGCTTTTGGTGCAGATCATTCATTTTTTCTTGTCAATGGCACTACCTCTGGGATATATTCAATGATAATGGCATCAGCAAATCCCGGGGATAAGATAATAATACCGCGCAACTGCCACAGGTCGGTGCATGGAGCTGTAATATTAGGCAGGCTGATGCCGGTGTATATAGACCCGGAAATGGATGATGAACTTGGAATAGCAATGGGTATAAAACCTGAAACAATTGAATATATATTGGAGAAGCATAGGGATGCAAAGGCTGTTGTTATTACTAATCCTACTTATTACGGGGCATGTTCTGACTTGGAGAAAATCGCAGAGCTCACACATGAAAAGGGTATGCTGCTTCTTGTTGATGAAGCCCATGGCTCTCATTTCGGCTTCAATGAAAGACTGCCCATGTCGGCGCTTGCAGCTGGTGCAGATATGACTGCACAAAGCATACATAAGACACTCCCTGCGATGACTCAAAGTTCAATGCTGCATGTAAAATCCACAAGGGTAGATATAGAAAAGCTGAAGCTATTCCTGCAGCTGACCCAGACCACAAGTCCCTCGCATATACTTCTGGCGACCTTGGATGCAGCAAGATATATTATGCAGGAAAAAGGCCACGAGCTGTTGGCGGATGTTATAGCTTGGAGTAATTGGGCAAGAAGTGAAATCAATAGCATTGCAGGACTGTACTGTTTAGATTACGATAGAATTGGCAGATATGGGATTGCTGCTCTGGATCCAACAAGGATAACAGTAAATTTCAGTGCTGCCGGAATAAGCGGTACCAAAGCTGAAGCTATCTTGAGAAAGGACTTCAAGATACAGGTCGAAATGGCCGATTTATATAATATAGTTGTATTAACGACAATAGGGAACCACCAAGTTGAATATGAAAGGCTGGTGGATGCATTAATAAGCATTGCAAAAACCCCAGGAAGCAGACCGGAAGGGGCAAAGGCCACAGCAGCTTTTCTTAAGCCTCCTGAGCTTTCCATATTGCCGTGGGAAGCGGTATACTGTGAGAAGGAGCAGGTAGAAGCTTCTGATGGCATAGGTAGGGTATGCGGAGAAATGATAATACCTTATCCCCCGGGGATACCTGTACTGATGCCCGGAGAGGTGATTACCCGGGAAGCTTATGAGTATCTGAAGCTCTGCGTGCAGCAGGGGATAAAGATAAATGGGGCAACGGATGCCAAGCTGGAAAAGGTATGGGTGATAAAGAGATAGGGTTCGAGGTGCGAGGAGAGACGAGGTTGCGAGGTTACTGGGAACTTGCTTCGAAGTTTGAAATAAATTTATAATAAGAATTTAAGGAGGAATAGCAATGAAACTTGTAATAGCAGTTGTACAGGATGATGATGTTGATGAGCTGGTGGAAAGGTTGGTCAAAGAGAAGCTCAGCAGCACAAAGCTTGCTTCAACAGGTGGGTTCTTAAGGGAAGGCAATACTACACTTATGATTGGTGTGGATAAGGATAGGGTGGATTCGGTAATAACCATAATCAAGGATATCTGCAAGAGCAGGAAGCAGACCTTTACGACTCCCATTCCGCCCACAGGCTCCGCAGGAGTATTTATTCCATATCCAATTGACGTAATGGTCGGTGGGGCGACAATATTTGTAGTTGATATAGACAGGTTTGAGAAAGTATAAGGGAGCACAATTATGAAAATATCAGATATAAAAAGCCATCCATCTACAATTTCCAGCGTTGTTGCCCGAGATGACAGGAGAATGGACATGGCAAACGACAGGGCAAGCTTTGGGGATACCCTGAAGAAAACTGAAGAACAGGACTTGGCAAGCCGTTTGAACAGGCTGATGAGTGATATCCAGAAGCAAGGAGAACACTTGACCAAAAGCATGGATATAAAAGAATTGAAAAACTATAAGAAGCTTATTACTGAATTCATGAGCGAGGTAGTGAACAATTCGCTTAAATTCTCAAAGCAAAGCCATTTTGACAGAAGAGGGAGACATAAGGTATATGCCCTTGTAAAAAAGGTCAATGCCAAGGTTGAGGAGCTAAGCAGAGAGTTTTTGAAGGAAGAGAAGGATAACATAAAGATACTTGAAAGTATAGGAAGCATTAAAGGGATGCTTTTTGACATGTACATGTAGTTCGTGGATATTGAACGCACATAAGTATTCACATAGGGTAAAGTGCGAATTCAATAACGTCAAGGATAGCATTTTGCAAAATCTGATTAAACAGTTAAGAGGATTTTTTGCATAATGCTTTGAAGGAGAATAGTAATGGGTTTTAAGGACATATCAGGTCAGCGGGTAATAGTTGAGAGCCTGAGAAACGCAATAAAAAACGATATGACCACAAACGGTTATATTTTCAGTGGATCCAAAGGCTGTGGTAAGAAGCTCATGGCCTTTACTTTTGCCATGGCCTTAAACTGCACCGGGTCGGTTTCAGACAGGCCTTGTGGTGTATGCAGCTCCTGTATAAGGACAGGCAGCGGCAACCATCCAAACGTAGAAGTAGTGAGACCTACCGGCCAGAGTATAAAGATAAAACAGATCCGCCAAATAATAAGTGATGCATCCAAAAAGCCTTTTGAAAGCGGATATAAGATAATAATAATTGAAAATGCAGAGAAGATGACTCATGATGCACAGGACGCATTCTTGAAAACTCTTGAAGAACCTCCTGCAAATACTGTATTTATACTGCTTGCAGAAAACCATAACCTTTTATTGCCTACAATTGTTTCAAGATGTCAGATATATCAGTTCAAACCGGTGGACATGAAGGAAATGAAGGATTTCATTGAAGGAAAGTACGATTATCCAACCGCAGAGATTGAAGCGGCGGTAAGGCACTCCAAGGGAGTTGTAGGCAAGGCGCTTGAGTTTCTTAAGGATAAGGAGAGCCTCAAGGCTCGTGAAGGTTTTGCGGATATACTTGAGGAGGCTTTGATGGGGAACGGGAGTGAGGCATTACTTCTTGCTTCAGCAGTTGTTGGGGATAAGGAGGGAGCGGAAAGATTCATGGAGTTTTCTCTGGTGTGGTTTAGGGATTTAATGGTTTATAGGGAGAGTCAAGAGGCTCATGAGCAGCTTATTATCAATATTGACAGCTTGGACCGGCTGTCAAAGCATAATTCTATTTTGACGGAAGTCAAATTAAACAGTATAATAGATATAACCAAGGATACAATGAGGTATGTCAAGCATAATGTTGGTATAAAAAACAGCATAGATGGCATGCTATTAAATATTGTGGAGGTAATTTTATACAATGGTTAAGACGGTTGGAGTAAGGTTTAAGAAAGCCGGTAAGATATACTACTTTGATCCGGTTGATTTCGAAATAAATGTTGATGATAGTGTTGTTGTAGAGACTATCAGGGGTATTGAGTTTGGGAAGGCAGTATTGGGAATAAGAGAAGTGTCTGAGAATGAAATAATCGCACCACTGAAGAAGGTTTTAAGAATTGCTACGGAAGAAGACAACAGAGTGTATGAAGAAAACAAAGCAAAAGAAAAAGAAGCCTTCAACATATGCCTTCAGAAAATAAACCATCATAATCTTGGAATGAAGCTTATTGATGTGGAATATACCTTTGACAACAATAAAATCATATTTTATTTTACAGCAGACGGACGTGTGGACTTCAGGGAGCTTGTGAAGGATTTGGCTTCGGTTTTCAAGACCAGGATAGAGCTTCGCCAGATAGGCGTAAGGGATGAAGCTAAAATGATCAGCGGTATGGGGCCTTGTGGAAAAAGTCTTTGCTGCTCTACCTTTCTTGGAGATTTTGCACCGGTTTCCATTAAAATGGCAAAGGAACAGAATCTATCCCTCAATCCTACAAAGATTTCAGGTATATGCGGGAGACTTATGTGTTGCCTGAAATATGAGCATGAAACATACGAAAACTCAAGGAGATACATGCCTAAGGTAGGGGCACTGGTTGACACTGCTGAAGGCCGTGGGGAAGTGGTGGAGTCAAATATACTTCTTGAGATGGTCAAGGTAAAGCTGGAGCTTATGGAGGGCAATCTTCGCGTTATAAAGGATTTTCCTGTTAAGGAAATAGTGCAGCTGAAACCAGGGAAGGATGTAGAGCCTGATATTGAGGGTGATATAGAGAACCTTGAGCTGCTTGAGGATAACTAGTGCCCTGATGCTTGAAACGGATTCTATTACAGGGCACATATTGAAAAACTGTATAAAAATTGACTAAAGGGTTTTATTTATGAATAATTAGTGATAGAATGTAAATGTAATTCATATAGGAGGTGTAACTATGGCATATAAAATACTTGATTCTTGCATAAGCTGTGGTGCATGTGAACCAGAATGCCCAGTTAACTGCATCAGCCAGGGCGATATATACGTTATCAATCCAGACGAATGCATCGAGTGCGGTGCATGTGCTAATGTCTGCCCAGTTGATGCTCCGGTACAGGAATAATTAAAGCTTGAAAAAAGACCGTAATGGTCTTTTTTTCCATTTAGGCTTCGGAGCCCCCAAATTTCTTAAAAGAGGTATGTCATGGAAGAACTTATATTAGAGAATGAAACTGTTGATGATTTGCAGAACGGCTACAGAATAATACAGAAAAGCCATTCCTTCAGGTTTGGCGTAGATGCAGTGCTCTTGGCGGATTTCGCAAATATTAAGCATGAGCATTCGGTGATTGACCTGGGCACCGGTACAGGTATCATTCCTATTCTAATATATGCCAGGAAAAAGCCCTTAGAGATAACAGCAGTGGAAATACAGCAGGATATGGCTGAGATGGCTCTGCGCAGCATAAAGCTCAACGGGCTGGATAAAAGCATTAAGGTGCTGTGTATGGACCTGAAGGATACTCCTAAGCTTTTGGGAAAGGCAAAGTACGATTGCGTAGTAACCAATCCCCCCTATGTGAAGAAGGAATGTGGGATAAACAATCCCTCTGAGTCCAAGGCTATCGCGCGGTTTGAGATAATGTGCAGCCTGGAGGAGGTGCTGATGACTTCCAGAGAGCTTCTTAAGCCAGGAGGAAAGTTTTTTATGGTGCATAGAACTGACCGCTTGGCAGATATAATTTTCGAAATGAGAAGCAATGGCATTGAGCCAAAGCGTATAAGGTTTGTACACCCCTCCATAGGGAAAAGGCCCAATCTTCTGCTGATTGAAGGAGCCAGAGGGGGAAACAAAGAGCTTAAGTTCATGGATCCGCTGTACATACATGATGAAAAAGGTGAATACACTGAAGAGATACATAGGATATACGGGAGGAGGGCATAATGGCTGGAGTTTTATACCTGTGTGCAACACCCATAGGGAACCTTGAGGACATAACCCTGAGATGCATCAGGATACTGGGAGAGGTGGACATTATTGCCGCAGAGGATACCAGGCAGACAATCAAGCTGTTGAACCGCTATGAAATCCGAAAGCCCTTGATAAGCTATCATGAGCATAATAAATTTGAAAAGGGCGGGCATATAGTAGATCTTTTAAAATCCGGAAAAAACATAGCTTTGGTCTCTGATGCAGGCATGCCTGCCATATCGGATCCCGGAGAAGAGCTGGTGAGGCTATGTATTGACAATGACATAGATATAATCCCTCTGCCTGGACCCACTGCCTCACTCACAGCATTGATTATATCGGGGCTTTCCACAGTAAAATTCTGCTTCGAAGGCTTCCTGCCGTCAAACAAAAAAGAAAGAAGGGAAAGGCTTCAGAAGCTTTCTTCTGAAACAAGAACCATTATACTTTATGAAGCTCCGCATCGTTTGCTGGATACACTAAGTGACATCAGGGAACAGCTTGGAGAGAGAAGAATATCTGTATCAAGAGAAATAACCAAAAAATTTGAAGAGACTGTAAGAGCTGAGATAAGCCAAGTAATAAGCATTTTTGAAGAGCGGACAATAAAAGGCGAATTCGTTCTGATTATTGAGGGTATAAATGAAAAAGAACTTATTGATATTGAATTGAAGAAGTGGGATAATATATCCGTTGAGGATCACATAAAAATGTATCTGCGACAGGGAATAGACAAAAAGGAAGCAATTAAAAAAGTAGCAGAGGATAGAAAGCTCCCGAAAAAGGAAATATATAAAATAGGGTGTAACATTGAATAACGCTGTTCTTGTTTTGCTGCTATATAAATCGCGCAAAGAAGAGTATTTCGATTAGTTGCGATTTATAACAATAATGAAAATGTTTCCCAGTATTGAACAATTTTAAAAGGATTTACTGTGAAACATATACCTGTCAGAGAATTTTGAAAGGAGGACGAAATATGAATTTCACAAAGGATATGACTGTGGCTCAGATATTGAGAGCAAATCCTAGAACTGCTGAAGTTTTTATGAGATATGGTATGCACTGCCTTGGCTGACCGGGTGCTACAGGAGAGTCTGTGGAGCAGGCTGCCATGGTTCATGGTTTCGACGGAGACCAGCTTTTAGAAGATTTGAATAAGGCAAATGAGTAAAATTTTAAGGTTAGGATTTCTCCTAACCTTTTGATTACTTCTTGAATTCTTCCATGCATGCTGGGCATATGTTCTTGCCCTTGTAAACAATTACGTCCTTTGCATTTTGGCAGAATATGCATGCTGGTTCATATTTCTTCAATATGATATGCTCACCATCAACGTATATCTCTAACGAATCCTTTTCCTCTATATTAAGAGTTCTCCTTAATTCTATCGGAATTACAACCCTGCCTAGTTCATCAACTTTTCTTACAATACCTGTGGACTTCAATTCATACTCCTCCTTTTACATTAAACTACAAATTTCGACAATTTATTTTCTAATTAAATGTTAACATTTATGACAATAAAAGTCAATAGTGTATAAACATAAAATAATATTTATTCATATCCAAATTCATTGATATATATTAATATCACTGTACTTCGTATTACTATAAAGGACTTTTAAAAGTAAAAACAAACACAAATAAGGCATAAATATTCAAAAAACTCTAGCTAATATGAATAAGTATTATTTTCTTCCGTTTTGTTGATATTGTAAAAACATAATGATAAAATTGCGATGATTACATTATATTTGTCTTTTATATAATAAGGGGGTTAACTATTTATGTCAAGGCAAAAGGCTCCTAAATCCAGAATAGTCCTCGTCATTTTATCAATAGTAATAATAGTTGCAGGGGTAGCGGCTTACTTTTATAATGATGCAATAGGGACGCTCAAAGCCGATTCCGGCAGCATAGTTGTTTCCGAAGGATGGACTGCGGTGGGAAATGAGATAATGGTCAGCGCAGGTTCTTCAAATATGACCTTGATAGTCTCGGAAGGAAAAGGCTTGCTTGTAGATTCGGGATATAGGAAAGATGAAGCCTAGAGAATCAAGGATTATCTTGATAAAAATAAAATTGTTATAGAGAGCATAATACTGACTCATTTGCACAATGATCATACAGCAAACCTGGCAATGTTTATGAATGACGGGTTAAAGCTGTATAAGCCTTCAGACGTAGAGGATGGCCAGGAGATAGCTTTTGGGAGGAAGAGGCTGAGGATATTGAAAACCGATGGTCATACACCTAAGAACAGCCATGTAAGTGTTGAAATTATTGAGGGCAACGTACTGATTGCAGGGGATGTGGTGATAACTGACGGGATTCCTGCTGTAGGGGGAAACTCTAAGGATTTGATAGATACACTAAAGAGAATAGACAGTAAAGGATATTCTGTAATCGTACCTGGTCATGGAGCTATAGTGGAAAGCAAGGCTGCAGTAGCAAAAAACCTTGAGTACCTTGAGAATGCAAGGAAAAAGGTTGAAGAGCTGATAAGCTCAGGTGGAGCCCTGCCGCAAATTGAGTCTATCAGTATTGAGGACTGTGTAAGTGGTATAACCAGTCAGAATAAAGAACTCTTAATCGAGGTACACCGCTTTAACTTGAGCAATATGTATCAGCAGGTCAAACTGGAAAAAGTTAAATAAACATTATAAATAAATGCGGCATAAGCTGCATTTATTTTTTTGTTCACTTCTCCACTTTAAAATATGATGGGAATAATTTTGCAAAACAAGTAAATCATAGCTACGAAGGGTAAATTGTCATGAATACTACAGGGAGTGAAAAGAGTTATGGAAAAAAGCAAAGCTGTGAATCATATGGACTTTAAGACGCCGCCTGAGTCTTATTGGCTGGCATCCACTGACAGGACTAACTATCCAGCCTTGGAACAGGATGTGAAAGTGGATGTTGCAATAATAGGGGGCGGCATGACAGGTATAACCTCTGCCTATTTACTGAAAAAAGAGGGTTTAAGAGTAGCTGTTATTGAAGCAGACAGAATCCTTCAGGGTACAACCGGACATACCACAGCAAAAATCACATCACAGCATAGTCTCATATATGGTAAAATAAAAAGCTATATGGGAGAGGAAAAGGCAAGGCAGTATGCTGATGCAAATGAAGCGGCTATCAGCACCATTGCAGGAGTGATAAAGCATGAGGGGATTGACTGCGATTTTCATTGGGAGCCTGCATATACCTTTACGCTTACCGATTCGTATCTGCAAAAGGTGGCAGATGAGGCAAACACTGCAGTTAAACTTGGTTTAAAAGCGACCTTCATTGAAAACATTCCACTTCCTTTTAAAGTTAAAGGAGCGGTAAGATTTGATGACCAGGCGCGTTTTCATCCCCGCAAGTACCTGCTCGCTTTGGCTAAGAAGATAGAAGGGGATGGGAGCTTTATATTTGAGCATTCAAGAGTGGTCGACATAAATGAGGGGAATCCGGGTACTGTAATTACAAATCAGGGGAAAAAGGTAACTGCAGGCAATATTATCATAGCCTCTCATTTTCCGTGCTATGATGGCATGGGCTTTTATTTTGCCAGAATGTATCCCGAGAGGTCATATGCCATTGCAGTCAGGGTAAAGGAGAAATTCCTTGGAGGCATGTACATTACGGCAGAAGATCCTGCAAAATCAGTACGCTCTCAGGAGCATGAAGGTGGAGAACTGCTGATTATCTCGGGTGAGCACCACAAGACAGCCCACGGAACCAATCTGCACAAGCATTACGAAAACCTCATGGAATTCACAAGGAAGCACTATGATGTGCAGGAATTGCTTTATAGGTGGTCTACACAAGACTATACCACTCTTGATAAAGTACCCTATGTAGGTAGATTGACATCAAGAACACCTAATATATACGTGGCTACAGGCTTTAGAAAATGGGGCATGACAAACAGCACAGCCTCAGCGATGATTATAAAGGACTTGATTGTGAAGGGCGAAAACCCATGGGCAGACGTGTATGACCCTTCAAGATTTATCCCCAATCCTTCGATTACCAGCTTCATATCAATAAATGCCGATGTTGCGGCTAAGTTTGTATCCGGAAAACTCAAGCCTGTGCTGCACGACGTTGATATTGAAAAAGGAGAGGCAAGAGCTGTAGAAATTGAGGGACATAAAATGGGGGTGTACCGGGATGAAAAGGGGCAGCTTCATACTATAGATACTACGTGCACGCATATGGGTTGTGAATTGAAATGGAATGATGCGGAAAAGTCGTGGGATTGCCCGTGCCATGGCTCCAGATTCACCTACGAGGGTGAAATAATCGAAGGTCCTGCAATTAACGAATTGCAGCACGATTGCCATGTGAAGAATAAGATTGATCCAAATATAATGTAGTATGCAAGAACTCAGCGGCAAAGCCCTGAGTTCTTGCTTTATGTATTTAAATGTTTTCAGCATTATATAAATATGATAAAATAGATTATAATACTCTAAACACTATAATTATTTGATAATAATGTTCCTGGATAATTTATGCAGATTATTTATTCATTTTAAAAAATTAGATTCAGGGCTTTATTAAAGGGAGGTGAATAGTTTTACTTGTTGTTTTTTTGTACCAGGACTTGTTGCTATTATTATATAAGTAAAGGAGAAATGATTGATGAAGGACGTTAAGTCTATGTTTAAATTTATTATTTTCAGCATTATCGGTATTATTATGTTCTTTGTACCTATTTCTTGGAGAAATGCTTCTTCGATACCAGTCGATCACATCGTAACTTTCATAAGGACTGATTTTCCAGTTGCAGCTGTTTGGTTTGCTCTTCTGGTTACTACACTGGGAGGGCTTTGGCCATGGATAAAAGGAACTTGGAAGAAATCCAAATTTGATATTGTATTTTCAATTTTTAAACTTGCAGGGATTGTAATAGCATATATGATATACTTCAAAGCTGCTCCTGCGTGGATGATGGATCCTAGCATGGGACCCTTCCTATTCAATAAGCTTGTTGTTCCTGTGGGTATATTGGTGCCTATAGGTTCTGTATTCTTATCTTTTCTCATATCCTACGGTTTAATGGAGTTCATAGGAGCATTTGTAAGACCGATCATGAGGGCCTTCTGGAAGACCCCTGGCCGCTCTGCTATTGATGCTGTTGCATCTTTTGTAGGCAGTTATTCCCTTGCACTGGTTATCACCAACAGAGTTTATAAGGAAGGCAAATATACAGCAAAGGAAGCTGCAATAATTGCTACAGGCTTTTCAACAGTTTCAGCTACGTTCATGATTGTGGTAGCAAAGACTTTAAAAATAATGGATATATGGAATCTGTTCTTCTGGTCAACTCTGGTCATAACGTTCATTGTAACTGCAATAACAGCTCGTATTTGGCCTCTTTCAAAGATACCTGATGAATATGTAGGAGAGCCGGATCCTGAAAAAGAAATAAAGACACAATTACTAAAAACAGGCTGGGAGGAAGCTGTAGCCGCTGCTAAGAGTGCACCCAGCCTTATGCAGAATATCAATGGAAATCTAAAGGATGGCTTTAAGATGGCAATGGCCATACTTCCTACCATTATGTCCATTGGTTTGCTTGGACTGGTTCTGGCAGAATTCACTCCGGTGTTTGATATAATAGGATATATTTTCTATCCTTTCACATGGTTGATGCAGATTCCTGAGCCAATGCTTGCTGCTAAAGCATCCGCTGTAGAAATTGCAGAGATGTTCCTGCCGGCGCTTTTGGCCGTAGGTGCACCGCTGGCTACAAAGTTTGTTGTAGCTGTAGTATCAATTTCATCAATACTATTTTTCTCTGCTTCAATACCGTGTATTATATCCACAGATATTCCGATTTCCATACCTAAGCTGCTTGTAATATGGATAGAGAGAACTATTTTAACCATAATACTTACCGGAGCATTTGTGTGGTTTATATTCTAATTTAAGAGGGTATTGAACCCAAAACAAAATAAACAGAGTCTCCTAAAAAGGAGGCTCTGTTTATTTTATGTTCGAGTCTTGCAAACCCCGCCAATACAAGTGAGAATGCCAAACAAGCAAAAAATGTCGCAATTTATATAATTATTAGAGGAAATTTGTAACAAGTAGAGAAACATTTTACATATAATTATCTGCTTAAGGAGGCTGGGGATATATGCGGGAATTGACTCTGGGGCTTGTTCAGATGAAGTGTCAAAAAGGGGCAATAGAGTACAACATAATAAGCATGTATAAATATCTGGAGGAATGTAGGGAAAAAGGCGCTGAGGTAGTCTGTTTTCCCGAAATGAATATAACCGGATATATCAATCCTATCAAATATCCTCATGCCGCAATCTCAAGGTATCATTCCGCTATTCAGCAGGTGGCTGATATGAGCTTCATTTACCAGACTACCATTATTGCAGGTTTTGCAGAGAAGAACTATGAGGGTAAGCCCTTCGTAGCTCAGCTGGTAGCTCAGGAAGGAAAGATCTTGGGCTGCTACAGGAAAAAAACTATATGTGGTGATGAATCGGACTGGTTCTGCCCGGGGACTGAAGTCCCCATATTTTCGTACTCTGGAATCAATTTTGGGTTGGCAATATGTGCAGATTTGGAGGATGGCAGTATATTTAAAGAATATGCTGATGGGGGCGCCAGCTTGGTTTTTGAAAGTGCTGCTCCAGGATTATACGGTGAGCAGGAGAATAGAAACTGGGAGTCGGGCTTTAACTGGTGGAAGAATGAATGCAAGAGCAAGCTGGGAAAATATGCCGCTGAAAACGGCATTTATATAGCAACAGCAACCCAGGCGGGACGTACAGAAGATGAGGATTTCCCGGGAGGCGGTTATATTTTTAACCCTCAGGGCAACTGTACTTATGAGACGGAGGATTGGCACGAGGGTATTCTTGTTGCTAAAATAGAGCTTCCTTAGAGACGATAAAAAATCAAATTTATTGATGAGTAAAAGCTTTTACTGTGGTAATATTATATTATGATAAAACTACGGTATAAGTTTTATTTTTGATATTGAACTTTATATAACAGGTCCCTTCCAGGCATAGCCTGTCAGCAGTGAAGCATAGCTTCGCTGACTGGACTGATTAGGGTATGTTTTAATGAATTAAAACTAGGAGGTTTTTATGCAGAAAGTAGTAGAGAGGTTTCTTAGGTATGTCAGCTTCGATACAACCAGCAGCGAGGATTCAAGCTCTGTACCCAGCACCCCTGGACAGCTTGTGCTTGCCGGAGAACTCAGACGGGAGCTGGAGGAACTCGGTTTAAAGGATGTAACCCTTGATAAAAACGGATATCTTATGGCAACATTGCCGTCCAATACGGACAAAAGTATTCCGACAATTGGATTTCTAGCACATATGGACACAAGTGACGGTGCAAGTGGAGCCAATATAAAGCCCAATATAGTGAAGAATTATGACGGAGGGGACATACTGCTCAATGAACAGCAGAACCTTATACTTTCACCCGGGGAATTCCCTGAGCTGTCTAAGTACGCAGGACAGGATTTGATTACCACTGACGGCACTACCCTGTTGGGAGCAGACGACAAGGCGGGCATAGCGGAAATAATCACAGCTGTAGAGCACCTGTTGAAGCATCCTGAAATTCCACATGGTACTATCCGTATAGCGTTCACTCCCGATGAGGAGATAGCAAGAGGTACTGACCATTTTGATGTGGAAAAGTTCAATGCGGACTTTGCTTATACTATTGACGGGGGAGAGCTGGGTGAGCTGGAGTATGAGAACTTCAATGCAGCAAAGGCTGATATCGTCATAAATGGAAGAAGTGTGCATCCAGGCACTGCAAAAAACAAAATGATAAACTCAATGCTTTTAGCAATGGAGTTTAATTCAATGCTCCCTGAATTTGAGGCGCCAGAACATACTGAGGGTTATGAAGGGTTTTTCCATTTAGAGAAAATATCAGGAAGAGTGGAAGCCACCTCTATGAAATATATTATCAGGGATTTTGATAAGTCAAGCCTTGAGGTTAGAAAAGAGAGAGTACGCAAAATTGCTGAGTACTTGAATGATAAATATGGTAAAGGAACAGTAGTGCTTGAGCTTGCTAATCAATACTTCAATATGAAGGGGAAAATCGAACCTGTAATTCATATCGTGGATAATGCCAAAAAGGCAATGGCAGAAGCAGGGGTGACACCGATAGTGAGCCCTATTAGAGGGGGAACAGACGGTGCAAGACTTTGCTTCATGGGGCTTCCCACTCCTAACATTTTTAGCGGCGGGCATAACTACCACGGAAGATACGAATACATATCCGTCAATTCCATGAACAAGGCAGTTGAAGTAATACTTAAGCTGGTTGAAATATACAGCAGATAATAAATTGAAAAGCTGGTAACGGTTACTTTTATAGGTAGCCGTTATTTTTTACTCCTATGCTCCCTCTGCCTGAATGGAACGATTTACCCTTGGCAGGATATCTTAAATAATGAAGGACCCACTTGGTGAGCAGGCCCTTCATTAAAGCAGCTAAAAAACTATAGAAATATTATTTTGTCGGACGCACTTGTATCTCCATGAAGGGCGGCTGATCGCCTTCATTTTGTGAACGAATTATAATACTCGTGCCTGTATCAGGATTCATTACACTACCTCGAGGATTAGCGGGATCATAATACAGGATGCTATCTTCAAATACACTTACTTCCGGTAAACTTTCAACTGGTGACAGCTCGCTGTTAACATGTATATTGGAAATGCCGTCTGTCGGGTACAATGAAAATGTTGAATCATAGGACTGTATACGATTACGCCAGAGGATGCCATCAACACGATCCAATGCTGTATAATGTGCGTCAATCGGTAGAACCCTACCCTCTCCAGGATGCACACGTGTATTATTATCTATATGTGATGTATCCCAGTAGTTAATAAGCAGGCCATCCTGATAAGGGAAGTGGTCAACGAAGTTACCCATATCCGGATTGTCCAAGTAGCCAAAGAAGTATGGGCCATTCTGGAGGGTGGAGTCGTAGCCCTCATAAGTTCTGTACTCTGCCACATAGTAGTGGCTGAAAAGTTTACTCTCGTTTCCGGTAGAAACACGGAAACCTGTAGTTGGATTATAAGTCCAGCCGGTATCGGTTTCTGCACCATCTACCTCATTACCAGTTATGCTGATATCGTCTACCATGAAACCAATCTCGCTAACACCACCATCTGTCAAATAGCGGAAACCAAGCAGGACATTTCCGGTTGGGAGGTCGGCAGTCAAGTCAACCCATTCATCATTGGAAGAACCTGTGATACCATAGTCATATTCTTCGGACTCTGAGAGGTTTGTCTCTAACTTCTGCCAATTTGCGCCATTATCTGTCGAATAAACCAGAAAAGCATAGTCATAATCAAGCTCTATATCGTATTTTACCTTCGCCGATAGGCTTGCACCATCCGGTAAATCGAAGGATTTATATATAAAGTTGTCCAGATCGTCACCGGCTCCGCTGTAGTAGAAACAGGTCCCATCGTATGGGTCACCGATGTACTTCTCAACAAACTTCTCGGGAAGGACCACAAACACGGCTTGAGCCTGCTTTGTGTTGAATTCCATAGGTCCTAATCGGTGTGTTGATTTTTTCCCTGCGCGAGCTACATCATAATTCAGCCAGCCGAGCTGAAGCTTTTCCCAAGCACCCATATGGCTGGGTTTCGAACCGATATCTTCAGTACCGTCGCTCAGCCAGGAGCCGGAGGACATCAGCGTCCAGAAGCCGGTTCCGTTCTCACCGCCGGATGTATCGTAAAGATCAGGCAGGCCCAGGTCATGGCCAAACTCGTGTGTAAACACTCCAACACCGCCATTTTCAGGCTGTATGGTATATTTGCCAACCCAGTAGTCACTATTGCCAATCTGGATACCGCCCAGTTTATTGAAAGCTGGTCCTGCAGTACCTTCCAGAGTGTAATAGGCATACCAGCTGTGACTCCATATTGTCCATTCAGGTGCTCCAGCCTCTTCACCCTCACCGGCATGCACTGACTGGAAAGTGTCGATATAACCATCCGGTTCATTAAAGTCGCCGTCACTATCATAATCGTAACGATCCCATACATCGAACTGGCTGAGATATTCATCTATCTCGTCAGAAGTTTTCCCCGCTGCAACTTGTTGCTCATACCAGCCATTGACAGTGTCCTGCAGGAAGTTCCAGACGTTCGCATCAGGATTGTCATTGTAATCTACGGCATTCTTGGGAACTTCGACCCAATCAGTGACATCGCCATATACGGTATAGCGACCGGAGGACTGCTCAATATAAAAGTTGCTCATAGAGTTTGCATCGGGTTCCTCGTTGAAGAGCAGGTCCATATAATAATCCCTGCTAAAATCATCTGCCCAGATAGTTGTGTTATCAACGGAACGGTCCGGTTCAGGGATAGTATTGTGCTCTAAATCGGCAAACTCGCCAAGTACGGTCCAGATAGCACCTTCGCCTTCACGTTCAAGCTCAACATATTGGCCTTTTGCAACTTCGTGAACTTTATCAACTGCCTTGCCGGCAAGTTTAGCTTCCAGAGCTTTCTCTTTTAATTCAAGCTGTTTGGTAGTTAGCGGGTCGGGCTTATTGTCTTCCTTTTGAACAAATTCAGAACCATCATCGGTGGTTCCGTCAATTACCGGTGCAGCGTATACCGACGTTGTTAAGCTTACAATCATTATGAATGCAAGCACTAACATGAAGAAGTTTCTTAATTTCATTCGGATACCCTCCTTATTTTTTGAAATTGTGTTAGGAACGTTCAAATTCAGCGCTACATCTTCACCCCCCCATATATCAGGTTGGCACACAGCTTTTTCAATTTATCAGGAACATGTTTTGAAATGTAGCATTTCATCGTTTGCACCATATTAGATGGGATATTAATTATATATATACAAACTATACAATACTTAGGACAAGAAACTTGTAATAATCGCTTGTCTTTTTAGTACTATTTTTCTGCAAGACTGAAAATAAGGGGCTAATGTGTTAAGAATTGGGAGTCTGGTTGATTGCCGCTATGATTCTTATACATGTTTCTGTGGACAATGAAAGGATGGGGGCTACAGCCTTTTTAGCAACATAAATCTCCCGAAACCACCATACATTTTATTGATAATAGAATGAATGGTGGTTTTATAATGATTAATAAGCTCTGGTTTTACATGATAGTCATAGCTGTTGCGTTTGCGGCTACAGGGGGAAGGCTTGAGACTCTTACAGAAGAAATATTTGTTTCACTGCGGTCCTCTATTGATCTGGGGATTGGGCTTTTAGGCGGAATGATGCTTTGGTGCGGTGTACTGAAGGTGGCCGAAAGGTCGGGCTTGGTAGACAATATATCTTCTTTTATAAGGCCTGTTATGAGGATGCTTTTTATAGGGATACCTTCAAAAAGTGCTGCCATGGGAGCGATGGTCATGAACATCACCTCAAACATGCTGGGACTTGGGAATGCAGCTACTCCTCTGGGTTTGAAGGCTATGCAGGAGCTGCAGGAGCTGAACCCGAGAAAAGATACAGCAACAAATGCCATGTGTCTTTTTCTGGTAGTTAATGCAGCGCCTATACAGCTGCTCCCTGCCACTGTACTATCCCTAAGGGCGTCGGCAGGTTCAACAAATCCGGGGATAATAATTCTTCCGGCCATTATTGCTTCCTTTACTGCCGTGACCGCTGGAGTCATAACCTGCAAGCTGCTTGAAAGAGCACGGGGAGGTGCAAGATGAGCTTTATTATACCGCTTATTATACTGATTATACTTGTCTATGGGTATCTCAAAGGGGTTAAGGTTTATGATGCATTCATTGAGGGAGCACGGGATGGCCTCATTATAACCTTCAAGATACTTCCATACATAGCGGCGATGCTTCTTGCGGTTGGGATGCTCCGGAGCTCAGGGGGATTGGACTTCATGCTGTATATTTTGAGACCATTGACAAATGCAGCGGTCATACCCGAAGAGGTGGTGCCGCTTATTATCATGAAGCCCTTGTCGGGAAGCGGTGCGTTGGGAGTGCTCGCTGATATATTGAAAACAAGTGGTGCGGACAGTCATGCAGGAGTGCTGGCAAGCATAATAATGAGCAGCACAGAAACGATTTTCTACACAATAACGGTATATTTCGGCTCTGTTGGCATAAAAAACATACGCCATACCTTGGCGGCGGCTTTAGTTGCAGATGCGGCAGGATTAGCAGCGGCGATATTTTTATGTAAAATTTTGTTATAATGAGAGGAATATCCACAAATTTATAGAATTATTAAATAAAAGTAGATATTAGGATGGAGTGATTTTGTGGGGATTAAAAAAATAGCATTATTTGCAGTATCCATGCTTCTTATTATAAGCTTGAACATAGTTAATTTGTATGCAGCAAAAGGTGCACCTGCAGTAAACATAAATACCATTGCTGACGCGACAGTAAATAATGTCGAGGAATTCCGTACTTCAATATATGCTGCAATGAAGGAAGCTAAGGATGTAGTAAAAATTAAGATTGGCAAGTATGATAAAAGTGTCTATGAGATAAGCAGTGCTTTTAATAAAATATTGATTGATAATGCGGAGCTGTTTTATGTAAAGGATTGCACAAGCAGTTGGGCGCAAGATAAGGACAAAAGCTCCGGGACAATAACAATCACCATCAATTACCTGTACCCGAAAGACAAGATAATTCAGATGAAGAATGAGCTGAACAGCAAGGTTGATAGTATCATCAACAAAGAAGTACAGATGGATATGAGCAGCAGTACAAAAGAGCTGATGCTGCATGATTATCTGGTGATGAACACTATATACACATATGAAGATTTATCCGAAGACAGCGATTTGACAGAGCTGATGAACAGATTGAAGAATATGGAGTCAGCATTGGGGGATAACACAGGTAATGGTGTTGGCAGTGTGCTTGATGAGCTTTCTACATCCTATTCGGTGTTGGTAAAAGGTATTGGAAGCAGTAGGGGCTATGCGATGGCGATGAAGCTGCTGTTAAACAAAGCAGGCATAGAGTGCCTGGTTGTGGAGGGCACGGACTATACTTGGAACATAGTAAAAATCGAAGGGGATTATTATCATTTAGACGCAAGTGCTGATAAATTGAATAATAAAGAAGGAAAAGAAGTACTCACTCATGATTATTTCAATATGTCCGACTTGGAAATGTCAAAGTACTATGAGTGGGATAAGAGCAAATATCCGGCATGCACCAGCAATAAGTGCAATTATTTTTACAAGAACAATACTATAGTGAGCACTGTTGAAGAATTTGAAGCCCAGATCAAGAATGCTATTGCGGAGGTAAAGGACAGCATAAGCATAAGAGTGACTAAATTTGACAAGACGGTTTATAGTATATCCGATACTATAATTTCAGTAATAAACAAGAATCCGATATTGGATGATATAGCCGAATGGTATTGGGTTGAGAACGACAGTTTAGGAACTGTAAATGCTATATTCAGGTATGATTTTACAAAGAGCGAAGTACTTTCAAAAAGACAGGAAACTGAAAAAAAGGCTGATGAGATCATTAAGGCCATTATAAAGACCGGTATGGGGGATTATATTAAAGTTCTGACTGTGCACGACTATATAATCAGGAATGCCAGCTATGACAGAGAAAACACAGAGAAAAACACTGTTCCTCCCGAGGAGCATGATGCATACGGGGTATTAGTAAAAGGAATCGGAGTGTGCGACAGTTATGCGGAAGCCATGAAGCTCCTTTTGGATAAAGCCGGTGTTGAATGTATTATTGTTGAAGGGGATGAAGCGGAGGCTTATGCAGAAGAAGCGAATGACATAGGCCACGCATGGAACATCGTAAAGGTTGATGGTAATTATTATCATATAGATGCAACCTGGGATGATGAAAACATAGACGGTAAAGAAAGGGTCGTATATTATTTTTTCAATATTAATGATGAAGAAATGAAAAGAACTCATGAATGGGACCAGGAAAAATACCCACAGTGCACAAGCACTAAACATAATTATTTTTACATGAATAAGCTGGTTGCATATAGCTATAACGATGCCTCTACAAGGATAAAGAATGCACTTAAAGGAAAACGCACAAAGCTCGTTATGAAAATAACCGATTATGATAACAAAGAGTATAATATTGAGGATATGATAAAGAAAGCATTCTATAAATCCGGTTTAAGGGTCCTGGAAGGTGCAAGTTGGATTGTTTATGAAGAAATGTGCATAATAGATATAGAGTTTGAATATTGACACATATGAAATTATATTGTATATTTTTGACATGAACTTTAAATCATAAAGGTAATGATGGGAAGAGTAAGTTGGCATACATGTCAAAGAGAGCCGGGAAGGGTGTGAACCGGTACATAAAACCAACCCAACATGGCCCCTGAACTGTACAGGTGAGGCAGCCGCTAAGCTTGTGCCGGTAAGCTGACGTTATACAGCACAGTGATAAAGCTTTTTGGCGAGTCACTTGGTAAGTTCTCTGCCGCGAGGCAGGGAAGAATTAGGGTGGTAACACGAACAGCTTTCGTCCCTTCATGGGGCGGGAGCTTTTTCCATTTTTGAAATGTCCCCTCCAGGCACAGCCTGTCAGCGACGAAGCAAGCTTCATCAACTGGGACAGATTAAGGATGTTTTAAAATTTAAAACTAGGAGGAATTAAAATGAGTGGCAAAAAGTTTTATATGACGACAGCAATAGCGTATACCTCGAGAGTACCTCATATAGGGAATACCTATGAGGCGGTTCTGGCCGATGCGATAGCAAGGTTTAAGAGACTGACAGGGCATGATGTGTATTTCCTGACCGGAACAGATGAGCACGGCCAGAAGATTCAGGAGCAGGCTGAGAATGAAGGTCTGAAGCCTCAGGAGCATGTTGATAAGATAGCTGCAGAAATAAGAAGGATCTGGGACTTTATGAACGTAAGCTATGATCAATTCATAAGAACAACAGACAAACAGCATGAAGAGACAGTGCAGAAGATATTCAAGAAGCTTTATGAGAAGGGGGATATATATAAGAGTTCTTATGAAGGACTGTACTGCACTCCTTGTGAATCCTTCTACACCGAATCACAGCTGGTTGAGGGAAAATGCCCTGACTGCGGAAGGGAAGTTGCTCATGCCAGTGAGGAGGCATATTTCTTCAAGCTGTCCAAGTACCAAGGCAGACTGATGAAGCACATCGAAGATAACCCTGAATTCATATGGCCTGAATCCAGAAAAAACGAGATGATTAACAACTTCCTGAAGCCTGGTCTCCAGGACCTGTGCGTATCCAGAACCTCCTTCGATTGGGGGGTGCCTGTAAGCTTTGATGATAAGCATGTTGTATATGTATGGATAGATGCTTTGTCGAACTATATTACAGCTATGGGCTATAATCCCGAAGGTGAAAGCGGAGAGCTTTTCAACAAATACTGGCCTGCTGATCTGCACTTGATAGGCAAGGATATAGTCAGATTCCATACCATATATTGGCCGATAATACTTATGGCTCTTGGCGTGGAGCTGCCAAAGCAGGTTTATGGCCATCCGTGGCTTTTGATGGGCAAAGACAAGATGTCAAAATCAAAGGGTAACGTAATATACGCAGAAGAGCTTGTAAAGCTCTTTGGAGTGGATGCAGTAAGGTATTACCTTTTGAAGGAAATGCCCTTTGGACAGGATGGAAATATCACTTATGAGCACATGATTGCCAGAATTAACACTGATTTGGCAAATACCCTGGGCAACCTTGTAAACCGTACTGTTACAATGGTAAGCAAGTATTTTGAAGGCAAGATAGCTGAACCCTCCTGTAAGGAAAAAATAGATGGCGAGCTTATAAGCCTCGCCCTTGAGACTCCGGGCAAAGTTGAAGAGAGAATGAATGAATACAGGACAGCTGATGCACTTGATGAGATTATGACTTTGCTTAAGAGAAGCAATAAATATATAGATGAGACTCAGCCTTGGGTGCTTGCAAAGGAAGAAAGCAAAAAAGAGAGACTTGCGACTGTATTGTATAATTTGCTTGAGAGCATCAGAATAGCTTCTGTGCTGCTGTACCCGTTCATTCCCGATACTGCACTGGAGATTCAAAAGCAGATAAATGCACAGAGAACCGATTGGGCGACCTTAAATACCTTTGATGGAACTATTATCGGAACTGCTGTGAATGAAGCAAAACCTCTATTTGCAAGAATAGATGAAGAAAAGAAGCTGGCAGAGATTAGTGCATTAAAGGAAGGGTCAGTGCAGGAGGCAGAGTCGGTTAATGAAGAAAAGAAAGAGGCGGCTCCAGAGGCGACCCAAGAGGATAAGTATATAACTATAGATGACTTTGCAAAAATAGACCTAAGGGTTGCTAAGGTGCTGGAGTGCGAGAAGGTCGAAGGCTCCGACAAGCTCTTGAAGCTGCAGCTTGAGGTAGGCAGTGAAAAGCGCCAGGTGGTATCCGGAATTGCAAAGCATTATACCCCTGAAGCTTTGGTTGGCAAGTATGTGGTCTTGGTGGCAAACCTCAAACCTGTGAAGCTCCGTGGAGTGGAATCCAATGGAATGATACTGGCGGCATCTAATGATGAGACTCTTACAGTTCTCACTCCTCTTGCAGAGATAAAATCAGGCTCACAAGTAAGCTAGTGCGACACGGGGGGCGGGGGGTACGGGTAACACGGTTTTCCTGCGGAAAAACACTGGAATCCACTAAATACACGGCAGGGGAAATATTCTAAAATATAAATAATAATCGATAATGTAGTAAGTATCGATATGCACTAATGTAGCTATACAGTATATAACAACTATCCGTGAAATTCCGTAGGAATTCCGTGGGAAATCCGTGTGTTCCGTGTTACCCGTTCCCCGTTGCTTAAGACGCATTTTTTATAATATAAACAGGAAGAAGTGATATAGCGAATGCTTTTTGATACACATGCTCATCTGGACGACGACAGGTTTGATGAGGACAGGGATGAGGTTGTCAGGCAGTGCACTGAAGCTGGCGTGGACTTGATTCTGAATGCCGGGAGTAATATCCAGACCTCCGTCAAGTCCATAGCCCTGGCTGAGAAGTATAAATTCATTTATGCAGCTGTAGGGGTTCACCCCCATGATGCATCGGATATGGATGAGGAAACTTCAGGAGTTCTGGCTGCCCTTGCAGAGAACAAGAAAGTCAGGGCCATCGGGGAAATTGGTCTGGACTATCATTACGACCTATCACCCCGGGATGTGCAGCAGCGGAGGTTTGTAGAGCAGATAGACCTGGCAAGGCAGCTTAAGCTTCCAGTGATAGTGCATGACAGGGAAGCCCACGGGGATGTAATGAATATATTTAAAAAGACCCGCATCAAAGAGGTTGGAGGAGTACTGCACAGCTTTTCAGGAAGTGCTGAGATGGCTTTGGAGTGTCTTAAACTGGGACTATATATATCTATAAGCGGACCTGTGACCTTCAGCAATGCAAAAAAAACCATAGAAGCAGTGAAGGAAGTACCTCTAGACATGCTGTTGATTGAGACGGATAGTCCATATCTGACGCCAGTTCCCTATAGGGGAAAGAGAAATTATCCCGGCTATGTAAGGCTTGTAGCGGAAAAGATAGCAGAGATAAAGGGTATAACCTTTGAGGAAGTGGCGCAGAAGACCAGGTCGAATGGGAAGCGCCTATTCGGAATAGAATAGTTGCGTGTAACACTGAAAACACTGAAATCCGCTGAAGGCACGGTTGAGAAAGGAAAACTATATCGTGTTCTTTAGTGAAGTATCAGTGTTTTTCGTATATATGTAACCTTTCGCAGGCCCGTACACTTAACAAGCATTATCGAATGATACTAGATTGACGTTATATGATATGATAGAAAAGCTCGTCGGATATATGATATATAAAAATTGGCCGTGTTTTCAGTGTTACCCGTTCCCCATCTTGTAAAACCCCTCCTCATATAGTAAAATTATCATATATAATACATTAAGAAGCCTTTCTATAGAAATATTTGTAATATTTTACGCATGTCCGTAATATACTTTTCATTGTGGCTGTTTTCCAAAATACAAAAGAATTTTTATGAGGGGGTAATGCTATGATTACTTATGAAATCAAGGATGCCCTATATATAAATCTGACCAACAGGTGTGCAAACAACTGCTCTTTTTGTGTCAGAAATCATCCTGAGAGCATGGGCTTTGATCTTTGGCTTCACAAGGAGCCGAGCCTTGAGGAGATTTTGGGGGATATAAAAAACCCGGAAAAATATAATGAAGTTGTTTTTTGCGGTTATGGAGAGCCTCTTGAGCGACTTATGGAAGTAATTGAGATATGTAGATATCTCAAGAAAAAGGGAGCCAGGATAAGGATTAATACTAACGGCCAAGCAAATCTGATATGGAAGAGAAATATTGTGCCCGAGCTTAAGGGTCTTGTGGATTCCATATCCATAAGCTTAAATGCAGCGAACGCAGAGGAGTATGTGAGGCTTTGCAGGCCCGAAAATGGTGAGGAAGCGTATAATGCAGTATTGGAGTTCTCAAAAGAATGCTTAAAATACATACCTGAGGTTTGCCTCACTGTCGTTGATGTGATTTCCGCTCATGACATAGAATTATGCAGGAGCATAGTATGTAATATGGGAGCGCAGTTTAAGGTGAGACACTACTGCTAAAAATTTCATAGCTATATAGGTTGCATTTAAGCTGGTTCAAGGAAGAATTAGGCAATCTATGAAATCAAGGAATATGATTTTGCAATATTGAAATCGTAATATAAAATGTTTATTGCAAAACATATGGTCCATGCAAAAAGAATAAAATACTTTAATGTGGCAAAGATATAAATATGAAAGCTAATATTCCCCGATTTGTCAAAGGTTTAAAGAAAATGCAAATGTTCTTTGCAAACCAAAAATTTGACAAGAAAAGCAAATAACGATAAAATTAACCTACCTATATGTTTGGTTTAATGTTATATAATACCATTAAAACTAGACAGGATGGGCTTGTGAGCTGGACGTATCAATGCGAATTAGCGCTAAGTGCGTCTGGTAAAGGTAAAAAAAGGAGGTTGAACGATGAAAATAAACTTGAAGAATTTCAAGAGTTTATTTTCGGTCAGGCTTATTGCTGTCGCTGCAGTATGCTTGATACTCGCTACATCTTATGCCTACAGTGCGATGAAGAAAGATATTACCATTGAAGATATTGACGGAGTAAAAACAGTAAGTACCTTTAAGAATACTGTTGAAGATGTACTAGAGGAAAACAGTGTAGGAATCAAACACCAGGATAAGATAAGCCTGGAAATGACGGAAAAGCTTAAGGATGGAATGAGTATAAAAATATCCCGAGCCAGAGAGATTACCATTAATTCGGATGGGAAGGACATAGTTCTAGTAACTACTGCTCCTGACGTAAAGAGCGCTCTTGGGGAAGCCCAGGTCCAGCTTGGAGAAAAAGACAGGGTGTCACCTGCTCTGGATACGGTAATCAAAGGAAATACAAGAATTGGTGTAATAAGGGTTGAAGAAAAAGTTGTAAAACAGGAAATGAAAATGGATTTTACCAATCAAGTAAATAAAAGCGACAAACTTGACAAGGGCTTAGTGAAAGTAGTTAAAAAAGGAAGCACTGGCCTGAAGGAACTGGCAATAAAGGTTATTTTTGAAAATGGCAAGGAAGTAAAAAGAGAAATCGCTGATGAGAAAATAATCAAGGAGCCTATAAACGGCATCATCGAGGAAGGGACTAGAACTACCTTTGTATCTTCGAGAGGTCAGGTCACCAGATTTGTGAGAGCACTAAAAATGACTGCAACAGCTTATGATGCGACATTTGAGAGCTGTGGCAAGCATCCTGAAGACCCGAACTATGGCATAACCTATTCGGGGTTGAGGGTAAAGCCTGGTATAGTTGCAGTGGATCCCAAGATTATACCGCTTGGAACATATCTTTATGTCGAGGGGTATGGGGAAGCCCTGGCAGCGGATATAGGCGGAGCAATAAAAGGCAATAGGATTGACTTATACTATGAATCGCCAAAAGATGTAGATAGATATGGCAAGAGAGCTGTCAAGGTATACATACTTGATAAGCCCAGATACAGATTCTAAAGTTTATCCACAGGGAGACCCCCTGTGGATATATTTTATTATATAGGATAGTCTGTGAGGGAGATATATGTTAAAGGAAACAATTGTGGTAGAAGGCAAGAATGATGCTGCAGCGGTGAGACGGGCAGTGGAAGCGGATATAATAATAACAAGCGGCTTTGGAATAAACAAGGGTATTTTGGATAGGATAAAGACTGCCCAAGAGAAGAACGGTGTGATTGTGCTGACAGATCCTGACTTTATGGGAGAAAAGATACGAAAAATCATTTCTGACAGGGTCAAGGGAGTCAGGCATGCCTTCATAACCAAAGAAGAGGCTCGGGCAGAAGGAGACATCGGGGTGGAGAATGCAGCACCGGAAAGCATACTAAGGGCGCTGTCCATGGCAAAATGCGAGCTGGAGGAGGTTCGAATCATCTTCTCGGGGGTGGATCTGATATACTACGGTCTTTCAGGCAATGACAACGCTGCGAGTCTTAGGAGCAGACTGGGTTCTGCCTTGGGTATAGGCTATGCAAACTCAAAGCAGTTTATTAACCGCTTGAACAAATATGGCATAAGCAGGGATGAACTTGAGACGGCACTGGGAAAAATAATGGATGGCATAGATAATAATAAGTAGCATAAGAAGGGTGATGGACATGAAGGGAACCTCAATTACAACATCTACACGGGACCTGATAAAAAAGTACGATTTTAAGATAGCCAAGAAATTCGGACAGAACTTTCTGGTGGATGAAAGCATTTTAAAAGCAATTATTGACTGCTCTGAGCTTTCCAAGGATGACTGCGTTCTCGAAATAGGCCCGGGACTGGGAGTCATGACGCAAGTGCTGTGTGAGAAAGCCGGTAAAGTATTGGCTGTAGAAATAGATAGAAAGCTGATACCGATACTTAAGGTTTCATTGCTTGGGATTGATAACGTAAATGTAATCAATGAGGATATACTGAAGCTGGATTTAAAGGCTGTACTGGAGGAAAACTTCGGGGATTCTCCAGTCAAAGTAGTGGCAAATCTACCGTACTACATTACAACTCCAATAATTATGAGGCTGCTTGAGGATAAAATTAACTTCAAGAGCATCACCATAATGGTCCAGAAAGAGGTGGGAGAACGGCTTGCGGCTGACCCGGGCGGCAAGGATTATGGTGCTCTTACCGTTGCAGTGCAGTATCGCTGTATACCCAACAAAATACTGGTGGTTCCGCCAGAGTCATTTATGCCGCAGCCCGAGGTTGACTCTATGGTTGTGCGGCTGGATTCCAGGGATAAGCCTCCGGTAGATTTGAAAGATGAGAAAATGTATTTCAGAGTAGTGAGGGCATCCTTCGGACAAAGGAGAAAAACCCTTTTGAATGCTTTGTCTGCAGGTAACCTGGGAAAGTCCAAGGAAGAGCTGAGAGAAGTGCTCAGCAGAAACAACATTGATGAGAAAAGGCGTGGAGAGACACTCTCTCTTGAGGAATTTGCGAGAATTGCCAATGATATAATATAAGCCTAAAACAGTTGAAAAAAATATGTTCACATTTGCCCCCTTGATACATATATTAGTAATGACTATGTATCAAAGGGGGTTATTCTGTGGCATCAAATAATGAGTATAAAAGATACTTTATAATACTTCAGGAAGATGACAAAGGATATGAAATGTCACCTGGAAAGATACCGACCGGTTATGTGAAAATTGAAGTAAAAAACAGCAAAGTGAGACTCAATGCATTTATTCAAAATGTAAAAATCGAAGACAGGATCGAGTATAGGCTGATTTTGGTATCATCGAGCAAAAAACTGGCAGTAGATGTAGGAAAGATCATAATAGACAGCAGTGGAAGAGGGGAACTTTCCTATGAACTTGAATCGGACAATGTTTTAAAAAGTGGCCTTGGCATTGGAGAATTCACAGTAGCAGCTGTGACTGCAGGGGCGGCTTTGCCGCTTTCGGGCTATACCGGAAGGGATAAAATGGAATGGAAGGGCAAATATGAGGTGGTAAACAGGCAGAAGGCTCAAGAGGCTCCAAGGATAGACAAAAAAATAAAGATTGAAGAAATTGTGCCGGAAGTACTAGAACCAGCCATCCCGAAACATCCAATATTGGAGCCAGAGATGCCAGTAATTGAAAAGCCTGTCGCACCGCAGCCTGTCGTTCCTCCGCAAAAACCGGTGGAGATGCCAACGGTTATGGAAAGCGAACCAATACTCAAACCGAATGTAATGGCTCAGCAGCCAGCTGCTATGGCAATGCCGATGCCTGAACCGAATGTTATGGCTCAGCAGCCAGCTGCTATGGCAATGCCGATGCCTGAACCGAATGTAATGGCTCAGCAGCCAGCTGCTATGACAATGCCGATGCCTGAACCGAATGTAATGGCTCAGCAGCCGGCTACCATGGCCATGCCGATGCCTGAACCGAATGTCATGGCTCAGCAGCCAGCTACTATGGCCATGCCGATGCTTGAAGCGAATGTTATGGCTGAGCCGCCTAAGATGGAGCACATGCATGTGCATGAAACCAAGGTAGAGGTAGAAGTTATATTGCCCAAATGTCCACCGATGGCTCCGATGGAAGAACCTTACGAATTTGAAGAAGTGCCTTGTGAAGTTGAAGAAGAAAAAATTGAATGTGAAGATATCCGCCAATATTACTATGATGAAGATGATAGTGACGATAAGAGACCCAAACACCACCATGAAGAATATCATCATAAGCAGGCTGTATCTCCTTATTTCAGCGGAGGCATGTACACCAGATTGAAGAAGGTTATCAGAAGACTCAGAAAGTATGAGCCCTTTGAAGAGGAGAGAGGCTTTGACTGGTTCAAGGTTGGGGATGACATATACGAGATAAACAGCGTTGCAATCCCATATATGGGTTACATGGTACCCATGGGATATCCATTCATGGGCGAAGGCTGCAGTATGATGATGGATAGAAAAGACTATATACTTGGTGTGAAATATGACGATAGAGAAGAGGATGATGATGACAGGAGGCGTATAAGATACCTGTTATTTGGAGTGCCGGCGATATATAGCAAGAAGAATGAGCAGTACTACAAATCCAGAGGATTTATGGAGTTCAAACGGCATAAGTCAAAGAGTCATGGATACTTTATAATGTGTTTGGATCTTAGAAGCGGCATGATGTGCCATATTGACTAGGTGCCTCTTAATAGATAGTATTCCTTATCCTGCAGAGGTACAACATCAATATTGAACGCATGAAAGTATTCACATTGGGTAAAGTGCGAATTCAATAACAGCCAAGGAAACATTTAGCGAATTTGAATTAAGAATATAAATGTATTTTGCGAAATGTATTGGAAGTGCATTTTCAACACTTGAATACCTAGAAATTTGTTGTGTTAAAAAGCACCTATTAATCCGTATAAGAAGGGCTGTTTTAGGTTAATCAAGTTAGCTTAAAACAGCCTTTTATATTGTAGCAAAATTTTCTGTAAAAAAATCTTTGATTATATGTTAAAATTAAGATAACATAAAATATATGTTGCAAAAAAGATTTATAATTTACAAAAGCAGTAGAAGCATCTGCTTTTGTACTTTCGGTAATGTATTTTTTACAGCATATGAATTAAGGAAAATGTTTTGCGCATTCTGAATTCAATTTAAAATGAGTAGTGCAAAACATATAGATAAAACGGAAGAGGATTGATTTTGTGAAAATAGATAATCTATTGGACAGGAAGCTGCTTAAGAATATAGATATAGGAATAATCGTATCCACAATGCTGCTTATAATATATGGCATGATCGCAATTTCCAGCGCTATTCATATAACCAGCGGAGGGTCGGTTGGAACTCTTAAGATACAAATAATCGCTTTTATTCTAGGTATAATAGGAATACTTGTGATTTTGCTCATAGATTACAAAAGTTTTGGAGATAACTATATACTTATATATGGAACTAATATATTTCTTCTGGTGCTGGTATTGATTATTGGATTCTCCACCAAGGGCACCAAAGGCTGGATTGATTTTGGTCCGGTGAATCTGCAGCCTTCGGAAATAGTTAAGCTTGGATATATTCTGACCTTTGCCAAATACTTGGAAAAAAAGAAGGACAATTTAGACAGAATAGTTGATGTGCTGCCGGCGGTGATGCACTTAGGACTGATAATAGGTTTGATACTTCTGCAGCCTGACTTTGGATCGGCGCTGGTATTCATTTTTATATCGATATTCATGTTGTATGCAGCGGGTATTAACCATAAGATAGTTGCCGGAGCCTTCGGGGCTTTCTTAATAAGCCTTCCTGTAATGTGGAAGTTTCTGAAACCGTACCAGAAGGACAGGATTCTTGTGTTTTTCAACCCTGAATTGGATCCAATGGGTGCAGGCTATCAAGTAATACAATCAGAAACTGCCATAGGCTCCGGACAATTCCTGGGAAAGGGACTTTTTCAGGGTACTCAGAACAATCTTGGCTTCATACCTGAGAGGCATACGGATTTTATTTTCTCGGTTATAGGAGAGGAACTTGGACTGATTGGTGCTTTAGCCGTATTGCTGCTCTTTGCATGGCTGCTGCTAAGGTGCATACACATAGCCAAGGTATCCAAGGATGATTATGGTATGCTCATTTGTGTAGGTATTACAGCAATGTTCCTCTTTCATATACTTGAAAATATTGGAATGACCATAGGACTTATGCCGGTAACCGGTATTCCTTTGCCCTTCATAAGCTATGGGGGCAGCTCGCTGCTGACGAATATGGCTGCGGTGGGCCTGGTGCTTAATGTGGGTATGAGAAGGCAGGTAATAAGATTCTAAAATAATGTATAAATAGAGGTTTGGAAGACTCTGGAATGTATATTCTGGAGTCTTTTTATGCATAATAATGCATGGTCACAACACCAATTGTACTTGGATAACCATGCAAATCAATGAATGACGTAATGTGCAATGCATAAAAATTAAAAAATATTTATTAAATTGCAAATAGTACTTGCATAAATATACAAATGTTATTATAATTATTATAAATTACTTTACTGGAGGTTATTAATATGGAATCAAATAAGAAAAAAGTTGTTCTTGCATATTCAGGGGGGCTGGATACTTCGATAATCATTCCTTGGCTGAAGGAGAACTATGATATGGAGGTTATAGCCTGCTGTGTTGACGTGGGTCAGGGGGATGAGCTGGGCCCGGTAAGGAATAAGGCTATGAGTACCGGAGCTTCAAAGGTTTATGTGATTGATGCAAGAAAGGAATTTGCTGAGGATTATATTATGCCCACTATAAAAGCGGGAGCAGTATATGAAGGGAAATATCTTTTGGGAACAGCGATGGCAAGACCGCTTATTGCTAAAAAGCTGGTGGAGGTTGCTGAGAAGGAAGGGGCAAAATACATTTGTCATGGATGCACCGGCAAGGGAAATGACCAGGTTCGTTTTGAACTGACTATTAAGGCATTGAATCCGGATATTAAGGTTATTGCACCTTGGCGTGAATGGAACATCAAATCAAGAGAAGAAGCGATAGATTATGCTGCAGCAAGAGGAATACCTGTACCTGTCTCCAAGGAGCGCCCCTACAGCATGGATAGGAATCTGTGGCATCTTAGTCATGAGGGTGCAGATCTGGAAGATACCTGGAACCCTCATCCTACTGATATTTACATGCTTACTACAGCACCGGAGAATGCCCCTGACAAACCTGAGCTTGTTGAAATAGAATTTGAAAAGGGTGTTCCTGTAAAGTTAAATGGAAGCGCTTATGACAATATGACATTACTTGAGAAGCTGAATGAAATAGGTGGCAGAAACGGCGTTGGTCTGATTGATCTGGTTGAAAACAGACTTGTGGGAATGAAGTCAAGAGGTGTGTATGAAACACCGGGAGGAACCATACTTAATACTGCCCATAAAGAGCTTGAGTATATAACTCTCGACAAACAGACCATGCGATTCAAACAAATGGTCTCTGACAAATATGCAGATCTTGTATATGATGGATTATGGCATACGCCTTTAAAAGAAGCACTGGATGCCTTTGTTGAGTCTACTCAGCAGAATGTCAGCGGTACAGTGGTATTGAAGCTATATAAGGGCTCCTGCACAATTTGCGGAATGGAATCAATATACTCTCTATATAATAAGGGTTTTGCATCCTTTGGAGAAAATGTAGACTCTATTTACAATCAAAAGGATGCTGAAGGCTTCATAAACTTGTTCGGCCTGCCTATTGAGGTAATGGCGCTGATGAAAAGGAAGCTGGCCAAGCAGCAGGAGGAAAAGGAGATTGTTTGATGAAGCTGTGGGGAGGAAGATTCAATAAAGACACTGCGAAAATGACCGAGGACTTCAATGCCTCGATTTCGGTTGATTCGAGGCTGTATCTGCAAGACATTGAGGGAAGCAAAGCTCATGCCCTTATGCTTGGAAAGTGTGGAGTCATTAGTGCTGATGAGGCCTCGGAGATAATAAATGCCCTGGAGGAGATAAGACTGGAGCTTGAATCAAGCAGCAGCTCACTTACTACTGATGCAGAAGATATACATATGAACATAGAAAAGCTTCTTATCGAAAAAATAGGTGAGACGGGAAAAAAGCTTCATACTGCCAGAAGCAGGAATGATCAGGTGGCTCTGGACCTGAGAATGTATCTTAAGGAAGAGACCCGGATAATATTGGATTTGCTGTTGGAGCTTGAGTCTTTGCTGCTTAATAAAGCTGAGGAAAATATAAATATAATAATGCCTGGCTATACTCACATGCAGAAGGCGCAGCCTATAACCCTGGGACATCACTTCATGGCCTACTTCGAAATGTTCATGCGTGATATGGATAGGTTCGCTGACTGCATGAAGAGGATGGATGTAATGCCTTTGGGAAGCTGTGCCCTTGCGGGGACTACATACCCCATAGACAGGGAAATGGTAGCAACAATTCTGAAGTTCTCGGATATATCGCACAACTCCATAGATGCAGTATCTGACAGGGATTTTGTCATAGAATTTATCAGCTGCTGCACATTTTCGATGATGCACCTTAGCCGATTTTGTGAGGAGCTGGTAATATGGAGCACCGGAGAGTTCGGATATATTGAGATGGATGATGGTTACAGTACCGGCAGCAGTATTATGCCGCAGAAGAAGAACCCGGATATTGCGGAGCTTATTAGGGGAAAAACAGGCAGGGTATACGGGAATCTTATATGTATGCTGACTGTGATGAAGGGGCTTCCGCTAGCTTACAACAAGGATATGCAGGAGGATAAGGAAGCGGTATTTGATGCTGGGGATACTCTGAAGTCCTGTATTTCTGTATTTGTTCCCATGCTTGATACTATGGCTGTAAACAAAGATAGAATTAAGAGCAATCTTAAAGGGGGATTCCTGAATGCTACCGACCTGGCTGACTATCTGGTGCATAAAGGATTGCCCTTCAGAAGTGCGCATGAGATAACAGGCAGAATAGTAAGCTTCTGCATTGCACGAAATAAAGAGCTTGAAGAGCTTTCTTTAGAGGAATTCAAAAGCTTTGCTCCTTGCATAGAAGGTGATATATACAAGTTTATTGAGTTGGACGCTTGTCTCTCAAGAAGGAATACCGAAGGAGGGCCTTCTGCACAGCAGGTCAAGAGGGCTATAGAACAAGGCAGGAATATTATTAAGGACTTTACAGGAATTGTTAACAAAAAAATATTCTGAATAAAAATGCATTGCTTTACTAAAATAATCGCGTAATTCATTAGAGGGATATTGTTATATGGACACGCCGCGCATAGATAAACCTATGCAGGTCAAAATTTTTCGAACAGTACTTGCATAAATATACTCATAATATTATAATTATAATTATTAGAATAATAGATAGAAAACTATATTATGTGTTATATGACGGTGTTTTGGAAAAAGATGTCTGATTTCAAACTCACCTATAGAAGGAGAGATATTTATGATTTGGGTTGGAATTGTTGGAGCAAAGGGGTATTTTGGAGACGTTCTCGCAAGACTTGTCGCAGGGCACCGGTCAGCTCAGGTAAGTACTGTGATGGACCTGCAGGAGTTTGGTGACGGCGGTACGTATATGTGCGGCAGCACGGAAGCAAGGCCGGGATACTGGAGCATTGTGAATGCAGTTAAAAAATCTGACATCATATTTAATGGATTAACAGGCAATGTTGCTGAGGAGGTATACTCTAAAGCGCTGTCCTATGGAAAGAAAATAATTGACATTAATGATAAGCACTATATGGGAGGCTACCTGGAAGGAAGCAGCAGTGCGCATCCGGGCTCGGTTTACGGACTCTCAGAGCTTTACAAGGATAAAATGAAGGGTGCCTCCATAGTAGCCAATCCAAGCAGCTATTGCACCGGTGCCATTTTAGGGCTTGCACCTCTTGCAGCTAATAATATGCTTGATATGAATACGACAGCTATTGAATCAAAATCAGGAATTGCAAGCCTTAGAAGAAGTGATAAGCTTACTGAGACAGGTAAGAATATTAACGGTGGAGTAAAAACTTACAAAATGGAGTGCAAGGACTATGCAGAAGAAGTGAATGAACAAATGCTGACTTTGTTTGGAAAAAGAACTTCTGCCGCATATACATCATATATAATTCCGGGAATCAAAGGGATTACTACTACTATAAATGTCAACCCTCAGGCAGGCATATATGGCAGTGATATTATAGATATATTCAAGGAGTTCTATAAAGCTAATCCTTTTGTAGAGGTATGCAATAAAGGTATGATGCTGGAAACGAAGAAAGGCTTAGATAAATACTTCTGCAAAATAGGAGCCGCTGTAGATGCTGACTCCGGCAAAATAACAGTAACAACTGTGCTTGATGATGCCTTAAGAGGAGTAGCCAGCCAGGCGATTCAGTCAATGAACCTTATGTGTGGCATTGATGGGAAAACCGGGTTATAGCAGCAATTAAAAAGTCACGTTCTACGTGACTTTTTTTATGCTGCTATTCTTCTTTCTTTTCCAGCTTTTCGCCGCAGTTCGGACAATAGTTCACTTCCAGATCAACTACTGAATTGCAGGTTTTACATGCCTTGTTGCCTTTCAATTGAAGTATCCGTTCTTTAATAGCTTTAATATTTTCCTCTATTTGCTTAACTTCGTTGCATTTGCTGTCATAAAAATCCCCTATGGTTTTTCCGTTTGTAAAGCTTCTATATAACTCACTGCCTATTTCAAAGAACATTCTTTTGATTTTGTCTTCTTCGCTGCCTATAGCCAGGTTGAGCTTTGTTATCTCAACTATATCCTCGGATTTTCTCGTTACTGTCTTTGCTGTCTCGGTTATTCTCTTGCCTATATCATTTAATAAATCCATATTATTGCCTCCTATACTTTTACTTTATTATACTATAGTAATAGCTTACATAATACATTGATAAATTTTATTTTATTATGGTTGATGTATGGTACATAAACAGATATACTTAATAATGGAATATTATTTGCGTACAAATTATTGGGGGTGTTTTTTTGGCTTTGCATATGATTGTGGCACTGCTTGCCGGACTTGGATTATTTTTATACGGTATGAAGGTAATGTCTGATGCCTTGCAAAAGACTGCCGGGGACAGACTTAAGAAGCTTCTTGAGATATTGACAACGAATAAGCTGTTAGGAGTAGCCGTTGGTGCTGTAATAACAGGCATCATACAGAGCAGCAGTGCGACAACGGTAATGGTAATAGGTCTGGTTAATGCAGGCATAATGAACCTTTCGCAGGCCGTAGGGGTTATTATGGGTGCAAACATAGGAACTACGATGACAGCACAGATTATAGCATTCAAGTTCAATAGTATAATTCCTTATACAATAATTATTGGGTCCTTGCTCATTCTATTCCCTAACAAAAAGTCCTACAAGCAGCTAGGGGAGTTCTTTCTAGGCTTTGGAATACTTTTCATGGGTATGTATATGATGAGTGATGCAATGAAACCATTGAAGGATATTCCGGCTTTTACCGATTTTATGGTAAAGTTGCAGCATAATCCTCTGCTTGGAGTATTTGCAGGAATTGCTCTTACTTCGATAGTACAGAGCAGCAGCGCCACAATAGGAATACTGCAGGCCTTGGCTATACAGGGACTGGTCCCGATTGAGGCAGCATTGCCAATACTTTTTGGAGATAATATAGGGACATGCGTTACTGCCCTAATAGCTGGTATAGGAACAAGCATTACAGCAAGGAGAGCTGCTTTGATTCACTTGACCTTCAATATTATTGGCACTATAATATTTATAATTATACTAAAACCAGTGATAATGTTGGTAGGAATTACTGCTGTAGAGCCAGCTAGACAGATAGCTAATGCCCATACCATCTTCAACCTTACCAATACTTTTATACAACTGCCTTTTGCAGCAATGCTTATTGCTTTTGTCACCAAAGTCATACCCGGAGAGGACGCACGTGATAAATTCGCATTAAAATTCCTTGACAAAAGAATACTTGAGACTCCTTCGATAGCTGTTGGGCAGATTTTCAAAGAAATTGTGAGGATGGGTGATATTGCAAGGTGTAATGTTCAGAAGAGCATAGAGGCTATAATCCATGGAGATGAGAAGCTGATAGATGAAATATATAATAATGAAAAAGTTATTAATGAATTAGAAAAGCGGATAGGTGAATACCTACAGGCAGTTTCCAATTCTGCTATAGGAGGAGAGCAGCAGAAGAAGGTAGGTATGCTCTTCAATACTATACATGATGTTGAGAGAATAGGGGATCACGCAGAGAACCTGGCAGAAATAGCAGAGTACAAGCTGGAAAACAGGGTTTCTTTTTCACCTCATGCAGTGGAAGAATTGAAGCTGGTCTATGAAAATGTTGACCAAGCAATAGAAAATGCATTCTTGGCATTAAGCACTGAAGACACTGTTTATGTCGACTTGGTGGATACATATGAGAGAAAGGTTGACGACCTTAGGGATATATTTAAGGACAGCCACATAAAGAGGCTCAATAAGGGTGAATGCAATATTAATGCAGGAGTGCTGTTCTTGGATATTTTGACTAACCTTGAAAGGGTCAGCGACCATTGTGTAAATGTTGCAGATGTTGTAAGGGTTGTTGGTAAAGCCAGCTTAAAGCTTGATAGGAAGATTGATATAGCACCGGAAAAGTGTTAGTGCTTATTAACATAACAGATTTATAGTCAATCAAAATGTTAATAATGCACATCCTTGATGTTGTGTCCTACTGCTATCAACGAATTCTGTTACAGGGCACATGCGAAACATACATATGCTTGTTTATGAGACTGCCTGAATAGGCAGTCTTTTTGATGCTTAGAGGTTTTGTTGTAATAATTCTAAATTGTGGATATAATTTGAATAGCACAGAGTTTGCAAGGATTTAAGGATTTTATATAGATGTGCAGAAACGAGGGGTTATAATTGTTTAGAAAATATTTCATTCCGGTTCTTAAAGTATTTGGTTTTGTTGTGGTGTATATGGTTGCCCTTAGTATAGTACTGGGCTTGTTTTTTTTCTCCGCTGCCCAGCTTGCAAGGCAGGAGCTGTCAGAGCTTTTTGTGGGAGCGTTAAGCCTTTCTATGGCTTTACTTGTTACATACCTATACCTGAAGCTGGATAAGAAAAGCTTTAGGGATATTGGAGCCTGGTTCCATAACGATTGGTATAAGAAGCTTGTAAGAGGCAGCATTTTAGGTATAGCCGCAATAATAATAATTTTTGCAGCTATGCTGATTTCGGGGTTGGCAGCAATAAGAGGTTTAACTGAGACCAATCCCTCAGTGATAATTATTAAGCTGGCTGCAGGTATGTTATTGTACCTTTCAGCAGTGGCGTATGCTGAGGAGCTATTGACAAGGGGATATATTTATCACTTCCTGAAGACAAGGTTTACAACAGCAGGTGCTGTGCTGATAACATCCTTGGTTTTTTCGCTTATGCACATATTCAATCCAAATGTTACTCCCCTTGCATTGTTCAATATATTCCTTGCGGGTATAGTGCTTAACCTTCTGGTAATAAGAGACGGGGATATATGGTCGGCAGTCGGGTTTCACTTTGGCTGGAATTACACCATGGGCATAATATTTGCCTCTCCGGTCAGCGGGGGCAGAGAAGAGGGAATTATAAAGCTTTCCTTCAAGGGGTATGAGCTTCTGACCGGCGGAGCCTTTGGAGCAGAGGGCGGTGTTATATGCACAGTTGTATTGGCACTGCTGTCCGCTTATCTACTATACCGGAATGAGAGGAAAGAGAACTTGCTGCAGGGCCTTAAGCTTTGGAAAAATAGCAGCTTCATAGGGTTGATGGTAATAGGAGCCTTGGTTTACATCACTTTTGATATTCTGCTGTGGATGCCAAAGCCACTGCCTTCAGACAGTATAGAGATTAATAATATCCCCCGTTATTCCAATGCTCATGATTATACAATGAAGCTGGAGCTTGATACATTGGACAAAACAGTAACAGGGCAGCAGGCTGTCAGCTTTATAAATAACGAGAATGCTCCTATTGGCGAAGCCTATTTTCACATATATCCCAATGCATTTAAAAGCAGTGGCGGCTCTATAGTTATAAAAGCAGTAAAAATAAACGGAAGTGATTCACAGTATAAAATAGAAGGGCAGGATTCTACACTTCTTTATGTTCCATTCCTGGTAGCCCTTGAGCCTGGTAAAAGAAATCAGATATTCATGGAATATGAAATCAGTATTCCAAAAGAGGGAGGGAACGGCTTTGGAGACAGATTCGGATATGGCAGCAATACTTACAATTTAGGCAATTTCTTCCCGATAGCAGCTGTGTATGAAAACGGCAGCTGGGATAAGCATCCTTATGATGAAAAAGGAGATGCCTTCTACAGTGAAACAAGTAACTTCGACGTGGAAATAACAGCTCCCAGGGAGCAAGTGATTGCCACCAGCGGTTATATTGAGAAGTACCAGGCCTCAGGCAGCAGCCAGGTGCTTAATATAAAAGCCTACTCAGTAAGGGACTTTGCTTTTGTGTCCAGTGATATGTTTAAGGTGGAGGAAGCCATGGTAAATGGTACTCTTATAAAATCCTACAGCTCAAGCAGCAAAAAGGCGAAAAAGGTTTTGGAATTCAGCTCCGAAGCTATTAGGGTTTTCAATAGGAAATACGGCAAGTATCCGTATCCTACCTGCAGCGTTGTACAGTCGGACATCGGGGGAGGTATGGAGTATCCCAACCTGGTGATGATAGAATCCAACGAGTATGGGAATGTTACTTTCGACAATCTGTTTGCCGCATATTATTTTGGAAGGCCCAAGGGTTCCCTGGAGTTTGTAGTTGTACATGAGTTGGCTCACCAATGGTGGTATGGAATAGTGGGAAATGATGAATACAGAGAAGCATGGATAGATGAACCCCTTACTCAATATGCAACTCTGGAATACTATAGGCAAAGATATGGGCAGGAAGAATTCAACAGGCTGTATGATAGACACATAAAGCTTGGAGTTAATATGTTCCTGCTGTCGGGTGCCGGGGTCGAAAAACCGCTTAACCGGTCACTTGATCAGTTTCCTCACGATGACTACTACGTCCTTATATACAATAAGGGTACTATGATGTATAAGGATCTGCATGATCAGCTGGGAGATGAGAAGTTTGACAAGCTGCTCAGAACACTTTTTGAAAGATTCAAGTTCAAAGTGGTGTCAGGGGAGGAACTCATAGAGCTTACCTCGGAAATCGCAGGTAAGGATATGAGCGAATTCTACAGGAATTGGCTGGAGACCAATTATATAGGTGATGAGCTATAATTCGGCAAGCATGTCACAATATGGAAGAAATAGTAAAACGAAATAATATATGTAAAAGTTGACACTATATGGAAACACTACTATCATAGAATTAGATGCTTAAGCATTTAATTTATTATAGGGGGTATATAGTGTTGAAAAAGGCAAGGAAAATATTATGTGCGGTACTGGTATTATGCATGATACTGAGCATGTTTATAGGAGTATCAGCAGAGCCTGGGAAAACATCCAAAGCAAAGAACGTAATTCTCTTTATTGCTGATGGCACCAGCATCACTCATGTTACTGCAGCAAGATGGTATCAGGGAGGCCAAGCCCTTGCACTGGATGAAACATTGTGCGGTCTTGTCAGGACATATGGATCTGATTCATTGATTACTGACTCTGCACCGGCAGCAACTGCCATGGCGACGGGGTTTAAATCCCATACAGGCTTCATATCTGTATTACCCGATGTCGCCGATATGCCTCTTCTTGATCCAATCGCACCGGAGGATGTAAGAAAGCCCGTAGCAACGGTGCTTGAAGGTGCAAGGCTGGAAGGAAAAACAACTGGCCTTGTTACAACTTGTGAGATAATGCATGCCACACCCGCTGCTTTTTCTGCTCATGATGAAAGCAGGGCGGACTACGATGATATTGGCGAACAGCAGGTGTATCAGGAGATGGAAGTAGTATTGAGCGGCGGCAGAAAGTTCATGACAGCTGAGGTCAGGAAGGACAAGGAAGATATGGTTGCCGCACTTAAAGGCCTGGGATACAGCTACATAACAACAAAAGATGAAATGGAAGCTCAGAAATCCGGCAAGGTATGGGGACTTTTTGCAGAGGCGGATATAGCATATGATTTTGACAGGGATGCTTCGAAGGTTCCGAGCCTTTCGGAAATGACAGGAAAGGCTATAGAGCTGCTTTCAGAGGATAAGGACGGATTTTTCCTGATGGTAGAAGGAAGCAAGATTGATTGGGCATCCCACGCCAACGAGCCTGTGGGTGTCATAAGTGAAGTGCTCGCATTTGATAGGGCTGTTAAAGTAGCTCTTGATTATGCAAAAGAAGACAAAGATACACTTGTCATAATAACAGCAGACCATGGCAATGGTGGAATGAGCATTGGAAGTTCAGCAACCAACAAGGGCTATGATAAAACACCGTATGATGCAGTGTTTGCTCTTCTCAAGAAAGCAACGCTGACAGAAGTCGGGGCAGGAACGATGCTTGATGCAGAAAGAACCAATATAGTGAAAGTTGCGCAGGAATATTTGGGGATAGATGACCTGACCGAGGAAGAAATAGCAGCTATAAAGGCAGCTAAAGTTCCGGCTGAAGCCTTCGGATTTGCTATAAGCAAGCGTTCCAAAATAGGCTGGACTACCACGGGTCATGAGGGTGAGGATGTAATACTTGGTATTTACAGCCCTGACAAAAAAGATAGACTTACAGGCTTAGTACAGAATACTGACCTGGCCTACTATATGGCAGCGTCTATGGGATTCGACATGGAGGAACTGAATAAGACTCTTATTGTAAACGCAGCAAAGGCTTTTGAAGCTAAGGGAGCCCAGGTCATACTCAATAAGGATTTGGCACCGAATCTGGAGCTGGCAGTTACAAAGGGTGATGATAAGCTGATATTCTATGTAAACAAGAATATTGTAATGCACAATGGTGTTGTGAAGAAGATGCCGGGAGTCGCAATATATAATGGGATTGACTTCTATGTTCCGCAATATGGTATAGACCTTATAAAATAATCCAGGGTTATAGACATAAAGCCGACCTTGCTGAATGTGGGGTCGGCTTTAATTTTTGCGTGTATATGTGAAACTTTAAGCAAAGAATTTTCGTCTAAAGTACAGGAAGATAATGGGGATAGTGGAATATCTGTAAAGTCTAAGGATATTATTTACTGATTTTAAACAAACTGTAATATTACATATCGGTTACTTTGCTGAAAGTGAAAGCATAGTTTGGTAAAATAGACATATATATGTTTCACCAGTATGGGGCGTTTTTAAAATTCGCCTCTGGGGAGGTTGGGAATGGATAAGTATGACTACCTGAGACAAATCAGCATATTCGCTGAGCTTAAGGATGAGTTCCTTGAAAAGATTCATCACATATCATTACCCCGTAAATATGGTAAGGGCAGAATGATAATCATGGAGGGAGAACCGGGAGAGGCCTTCTTCTATGTAAAGTCCGGTCTCATTAAGATATCGAAGCTTTCAAGTGATGGACGCGAGCATATACTTCACATACTTAATGAAGGCCATATTTTTGCAGAGGTGACACTCTTCAACAAAACAGTATATCCTGCTACGGCAGAGGTCCTTGAAGAAGCAGAGATAGGCATGATTAAGAACGAAGAGCTGGAAAAGCTCATAATGCAAAACCCCGAGCTGTCCTTACAGCTAATAAAGTATCTCAATAAAAGATTGGTAGAGGCCCATATGAAGATTAGAAACCTGGCGCTCTATGATACATATGGAAGGACAGCCCAAGCGCTGGTGAAGCTTGCCGAGGATTACGGCAAAAAAAGCAGCAAAGGCATTGAGCTAGACCTTAACATATCAAGGCAGGAGCTGGCCAATATTGTAGGCACTACAAGGGAGACGGTTATAAGGGCACTCACCACTTTCAAAAAAGAGCATTCGATAGATATTGACAAGAACACTATTACAATAATTGATTTGGAAAAGGTCAGGGAATGGTTTAAATAATATAAAATTAGAAAGGAGAGCTGGTAAAATAAACTGTTATGCTAGACTTAATATTGCATGGCAATATCAGCACGAAACCACGAATTTCTATATAAACGGGTTTCAATCAATATTGAACGCACAAGGGTATTCCTATCGGGTACAATGCGAATTCAATAACAATCAAGGAAATATTTACGCGAAATTTGAATAAAAATCTAAGATGTTTTTCGCGAAATATCTTACCAGTGAATGAGGTAGTAATAATGAGAAAAATGAATGGGTTTAAAAGATTTTGTACAAAGGTTTTGACATTACTTATTATAGCTTCAATGACATTCCCGGGAGCGGTTTACTCACAAAGTGCAGTCAAGCTGATAGAAAATGGGCAGCACATAGGACCGGGTACATATTACAGAAACATGAATTATATCACACCTAACGGCAACTTTATGGTCAACATGGTAGAGTGCAGATTTGATGCAGAATATCTCAAGATAGAGACCTCAGACGGGTGGGGAGACACCATAGTCAACAAGCCCGTGACATATCAGGCTTTGCAGAAGTCTGACAAGGATAGGAGAGTCATAGGTGCTGTTAATGGCGACTTCTTTGACATGACAACAATAAAAGGCCTTACTTACGGCACCAGTATAATAAACGGCGAAATCAAGACAGCGGTTAAGACTTCAACAGTTCTGGGAATTACTGATAATGGGGACTGCTTCATAGACACCCTGAACATGGAGGGTGCTGTTGCATATAAGAATGTACAGGTTCCGATACATGCAGTGAATAGGCTGAGATGGGTGGATCAGGCCATGCTTTACACTCCATCCTTTGGCAAGACGACGCTGAATACAACAACCGGAACCGATATTATAGTAAGGGGTGTAGAACTGCCTCTGAAAGCCAACAAGGTTTACACAGGAGTAATAGATAAGATAGTGCCAGACACCAAGATTACTGAGATACCTGCAGACGGAGTTGTTATTTCACTTCAGGGCAAAGCTCTTGAACAGCTTGTGGGAGCGGCTGTTGGGGAAGGAATAAACTTCTATATCAATCTGGACAAACAGAATTTGGATTTTACCGTATCAGGGGCTCCAAGGATTCTTGAGGATGGACTTCCATCCGCGGAATTAGCAGCAAGGAAGGATGCCAGAGAAAGGAATCCACGAACTGCAGTAGGAATAAAGGATAATAAGCTTTATATGGTAACTGTTGACGGAAGGCAGCCGGGATACAGTGACGGTATGAATCTGTATGAAATGGCGGAATTTCTTCTAGGACAGGGTGTAAAGGATGCAATAAACCTTGACGGCGGCGGATCAACAACCATGGCCGTCAGAAAACAAGGGGATGCTGCGGTAAAACTGGTAAACTCCCCTTCTGACGGAAGGGAAAGATATGTAGGGAATTCCATACAGCTTGTATCGGAAGCACCAATATCCCAGCCTTCAGTGATAAAGTTCACTGATACCAGCGTTAAGATATTCAAGAACAGCTCCTTTAAACCAAACTTCTATGCAATGGATAAGTATTACAACCTGTTGACTCCAGACCTTAGCAAGGTAAAGTACGGAGCTGATGGAAAGACAGCAAAGATTGCAAAGGACGGTACTTATACCTCCGGAAGCAAGGCAGCCAAAAGCTACGTAGATGTGGTATATGGAAATGCAAAGGGTAGGATGCCCGTTGAGATTGTAGATAAAGTAAGCTCTCTTGTTGTGACAAATGAATTTGTTCATCTTGATCCGGGAGAAAAGGTGCAGATGCAAATCAAAGCCTTAGATGAAAACGGTGCAAGTATAATAATAAGTCCATCGGCTGTCAAATGGGCTGTTGCCGGTGGCATAGGAACAGTGGACGCCAAAGGTGTATACACAGCCGGCAAGAAGAATGGACCAGGAAAAATAAGTGCAGTAATAGGAACTGCTACAGCAGAAGTAGGGGCAAAAACAGGTAAGACTCCTGTCATTGTAGCTGACTTCGGTACTTTGAACAATGTAGAGGCAAAATTCATAAGAAGTACTGCAGCAGTTAGGCATAACCAGAAGGATGAGCCGGTGAAGTCAGGAAAGATATCCTTGAAACTCGACTATAACTTTGAGAATACTATAGGTACTTCTGCTGCGTATGTTTCCTTTAAGGCGCCGGTAAAAATCATAGGCAAGCCTATAGAGCTTGGGGCTTGGGTATATGGCGATGGAGCCAAGCATTGGCTTAGAGCAAGCTATACAAACGCTGCCGGAGAGAAAAAGGTTCTTAACTTCACTGAATCCGGAGGGCTGGATTGGCAAGGCTGGAAGTATGTATATGCTGATGTCCCGAAGGATGAGAAGTATCCGATAGCGCTTGAACAGCTGTATCTGGCAGAGACTGAGCAGACTAGGAAGAATGTCGGCAGCATATATTTTGATGATGTTATGGCTATTTATAAGCCTGACAAAGACTATTATGATCCAGTGATTGTATCGATACTGCCTGAAAGCACTGAAGGACTTGAGGTGCCAACCCGGGAGATAGGTGTGATTGCAGCTGACAGAGGAATAGGCATCGACCCTGCTACTATAAAGCTTTATATAAATGATACTGCAGTAAAAGCAAAGTTCGATCCTGTTACCGGAAAGATAAGCTACATTCCCAGCCAAGCACTTCCAAGCGGGGAATACAAGGTGAGAATCACATTGAAGGATAAAGTAGGACATCAACTGAATCCGGAGTACAGCTACACCTTCAAAGTGGAATAGGACGTATGTAGGGGGCGGTCTCTGTGCCGCCCCTTTTGTTTTGCTAAATATCTATGCTATTAAGGTGCAGTAACGGGCAGGCAGGTCGACCTGTCCCTACCTTTTTACAGCCTCTAATCTATTTATCTTAATTCCCTTCTTGATGAACTTCTCCTCGTATTCCGTTGTGATATTCTCGGGATAATTTCCATTGTGCAGGTCATAGGTCAGGTCAAGGATTTCATAGCCGGATTCCTTGAATTCATTTACAGAGAAATCAAAAAGCTCCCTGCTGTCAGTCTTGAACTCTATTCTACCGACCTCCTTAAGAAAGGCCTTGTACTTTTCAAGAAGAAGCCTGTGAGTAAGCCTCCTCTTAGAATGCCGTACCTTTGGCCAAGGGTCACAGAAGTTTATATAGAAGGTATCCACCTCTCCTGTCTCGAAAGCATCCTCAAGATTCAATATGTTATAAGGCAGCAGCATCACATTATCCAGCTCATTCTTAAGTACCTTCTCCAAGGCTGAGAGAACTATCTCATGTCTTAGGTCGATACCTATAAAGTCAATATCCTTATGAAGCAGTCCCTGGGTGGATATGAACTTCCCCCTGCCCATTCCCAGCTCCACATGCAATGGCGCATCCGGCTTGTTGCCGCTTTTCTCAACGAAGTATTCCTTCCATTTGCCCTTGTATTCCTGAGGCTTGAAAACAACTATATCTTCATATTGTTTAATTGTATCAAGTGCTTTCGGATTGTTTCTTATTCTCATAAATCATTTCCACCTGCCTGTTGTTATTGTGTTACATTTTGTTTATATAACAATTATTATTCATGATTCGTGCATTGTCAACGGAGTATAGCGGTAAAACGACAGAAATGTATAAAACTATAAAGGAGAAAAAGTTAACATATGTGTAATGACGAGTAAAAAAATGAAATAAATTCAAATAAAGCATGGACAAATAGTAATTTTAATATAATAATTAAAGTATAAATAATTATGGAGGTGTTATAATGAAAAAAATGCAATTATCTACTAAAATCCTGATCGGCTTGGTTGCAGGTATAGTTGCAGGTATTCTGCTCCAAGGTGCCCCTGATGTGGCCAGTACTTGGATTAAACCCTTCGGTACCCTGTTCTTGAACCTCATCAAGATGATAATTGTTCCATTGGTGCTCGCATCCTTGGTAGTCGGAACCTGCGGGCTTGGAGATGCAAAAAAGCTCGGAAGAATCGGCGGGAAGACACTTGCTTATTATCTATTAACAACTGCATTTGCAGTAACCCTCGGACTTATACTTGCTAATGTGTTCAAAGTTGGTGCCGGATTTGTACTCCCTGCAGAGATAAAAGCTGCTGAAGCAAGTCAAATGCCGAAGTTTGTAGATACACTGCTGAATATCATCCCTGCTAACCCAATAAAGGCACTTGCAGATGGCAATATGCTTCAGATAATCGCTTTTGCATTGATATTAGGTGGTGGAATAGTTGTATTGGGGGATAAAGGCAAGCCGCTGTTTAACTTCTTTGATTCACTTGCAGAAGCGACATATAAGATTACAGGCGGAATAATGAATTTTGCTCCATATGCAGTATTTGCACTTATTACTCCTGTGGTTGCAACTAATGGGCCAAAAGTACTGTTGCCTCTTCTCAGCGTAATTATAATCGTCTATGTTGGATGCTTCCTCCATGCAGCGCTGGTTTACTCCAGCACATTGGTCGTGCTTGCAAAATTCAGCCCAATGAAATTTTTCAAAGGAATTTTCCCTGCTCAGGCCATAGCATTTACTACCTGCAGCAGTGCCGCTACACTTCCTATTAACATGAGGTGTACTGAAGAAAACCTTGGTGTTCCGAAAAGTATAAGCAGTTTTGTACTTCCCCTGGGCGCTACGATTAATATGGATGGTACAGCTTTATACCAGGGTGTATGTGCGCTCTTCATAGCCAATGTATTTGGAGTGGAGCTTACAATGTCACAGCAGTTTACGATAGTACTTACTGCCACCCTTGCCTCTATAGGAACAGCAGGAGTACCCGGAGCCGGGCTCATAATGCTCACAATGGTGCTCCAAACTGTTGGGCTGCCCCTTGAAGGCTTGGCTCTAGTTGCCGGCATAGACAGGATACTGGATATGGCAAGAACCACAGTAAACATCACAGGCGACTCAGCTTGTGCAATTGTAATAGCTGCATCTGAAAATGAACTTGACAGAAATTGTGAAATCAAACACACCTTTACAGCATAAAGAAAAAAAGCGGCGCAATGAAGTGCACCCCAAATGTTAGACAAAAAAACTAACATTTGGAGGTGTACTTTTTTATGGCGAAATATA
>FWPV01001823.1_pt1 | contig 55545 bp, 50 predicted proteins | sample 2228371 | NCBI WGS metagenome assembly FWPV01 (sample SAMEA103939776, study PRJEB20133) | metagenome
GCTCCCCCGACCCCGAACAGGCCTTCCGCTGGCTGGCCCTGGCCGCCGAGGCCGGGCAGAGTGCCGCGGGCCCGCTGCGCGACCGGGCCGCGGCGATGCTGGCACCCGAGCGGCTCGCGGCGTTGCGCGCCGAGTTGGGCCTTCCGGCCGAGCCGGCGCCGCCGCCGCGCTGATGCCGCGCCACGTGGACCGGGCGGGCCGGCTGCGATAGATCGCCCCTGCCAGCCCTGCGGAGCGGAGATCCCCCATGGCCGATGCCCTGCGCGCGCCTGCGAGCGACGTCCCCGCCTTCTTTCGAGCCGGGCTCGCCGAGGTCGACCCGGAGGTGGCGGCGGCGATCGAGGGCGAGCTCGCCCGCCAGCGCGACGGTATCGAGCTCATCGCCTCGGAGAACATCGTGAGCCGCGCGGTCCTGGAAGCCCAGGGCTCGGTGCTCACCAACAAATATGCCGAGGGCTATCCCGGGCGGCGCTATTACGGTGGCTGCGCCTTCGTCGACCGCGCCGAGGCGCTGGCGATCGAGCGGGCCAAGCGGCTGTTCGGCTGCGCCTTCGCCAACGTCCAGCCGCATTCGGGGGCACAGGCCAACGCCGCGGTCATGCTGGCGCTGCTCGAGCCCGGCGACACCATCTTGGGCATGGATCTCGCGGCCGGTGGCCACCTCACCCACGGCGCCAAGGTGGCACTCTCGGGCAAATGGTTCCGCGCCGTCCACTACGGCGTCGACGAGCGGGGCTGGATCGACTACGAGGAGGTGGCGCGGCTCGCCCGCGAGCACCGCCCACGGCTGATCATCGCCGGCGCCTCGGCCTATTCGCGGATCCTCGATTTCGCCCGCTTCCGGGCGATCGCCGACGAGGTCGGTGCCTGGTTGATGGTCGACATGGCGCACATCGCCGGGCTCGTGGCCGCGGGCGTCCACCCCTCGCCCTTCCCGCACGCGCACGTCGTGACCTCCACCACCCACAAGACCCTGCGCGGGCCGCGCGGTGGCCTGATCCTCACCGACGACGAGTCGCTCGCGCGCAAGATCAACGCCGCGGTCTTCCCCGGTCTGCAGGGCGGACCGCTCATGCACGTGATCGCCGCCAAGGCGGTGGCCTTCGGCGAGGCGCTGCGACCGGAGTTCAAAATTTACGCGCAGACGGTGGTGGCCACCGCCAAGGCACTCGCCGCGGTGATGGTCGAGCGGGGCGCGGCGATCGTCTCGGGCGGGACCGACAACCATCTCATGCTGGTCGACCTGCGGCCCAAGAAGGTGACCGGCAAGGCCGCTCAGGAAGCCCTCGAGCGGGCCGGCATCACCTGCAACAAGAACGGGGTGCCCAACGATCCCGAGAAGCCGACCGTGACCTCGGGCATCCGGCTCGGCACGCCCGCCGGCTGCACGCGCGGCTTCGGCGTGGCCGAGTTCCAGCGGGTCGGCCATCTCGTGGCCGACGTGCTGGACGCCTTGTCCGCCCGGCCGGAGGGCGATCCCGAGGTCGAGGCACGGGTGCGCGCGCAGGTGCGCGAGCTGTGCGCCCGCTTCCCGATCTATTGAGCCACCGGCGGCGGCCCCTCCACCGCCAACGCGGCCGGCACCAGGCACTCGGGCACCGGCGTCGCACCCGCCACGCAATCTCGTAACGCGATCATCCGGGTGGCGGGAACCAGACGCAGGCCGCGCTCGCGGGCCCGCGGTAGCCAGCTTTCGAGCACCTCCAGGGTCGAGGGATAGGGGTGGCCGATGAGCACCGCCGAGCCGGTACGCCGGGCCAATCGCTCGGCCCGCTCCAGCTGGGCCAGGATCGCGGTCGGCCGTGGATCGTGGTCGAGGAACAGGTCGCGGCCGGTGGCCGGCACCCCGGCCCGCAGCGCCACGGGCAGCGCCACGCTGGCGCTGGTCGTGCGGCTGTCGACGAAGGGCAGCCCGAGCCGGACGAGCTCGTCCATCACCACGGTCATCGCCCGCCGATCGGCGGTGAGCCGGCTGCCCATGTGGTTGTTGACCCCGACCGCCCCCGGCACCCGCTCGACCGCCCAACGCAGCCGGCGACGCAGCTCCTCGGGGGCGAGCCCGGACAACAGCGCCATGGGGCCGGGATCCTCGCCGCCCAGCGGCTCCATCGCCAGGTGCACGAACACCTCGTGGCCGGCCGCGGCGGCCTCGCGGGCGAGCTCCGGCGTGGCCTCGGCATAGGCCAGAAACGCGAGGGTGAGCGGCCCGGGCAGGCGGATCGCCCGGCGGGTCGCGGACCGGTTCGTGCCCAGATCGTCCAGGATCACCGTGAGCGCCGGGGCGGGCCCGCTCGGCCCCCGCAGCCGCGGCACCGCGAGCGCCGCCGGTGCCACCGGCGGCGGGTCGTCGGCCGGCACCGCCCGCTTCGGCTCGACCGGCGGCGAAGCGGGCAGCGGGACGAGTGCGGCGAGCTCGCCCCCACGGGCGCGCGCGAGATCGCCCGCCAATCGCTCCCGTTCGCCCGGGGGTGTCGGCTCGGCCGCGAGATCGCCGAAGGACGGCGACGGCTCGGATGGCCCGTGCGGGGCCTCGAACCCCTCGATCATCGGTTCGCCGATCGGCGGCTGGACCAGCGGGATCGGAAGCTCGATCGCCGGCCCACCACGCGGTTCGAGGGGGGCGAGGGCGACCGTGGCGAGCCCGCTCTCCGCGGCCGGGTGCCGGATGGCCGCCGCCCCCTCGGGCGGGGGCGGCAGCGGTGTGGTCGAGCGGCGCGGGGGCAGCGGTTCGAGGGCCAAGAGCACGAGCAAGAGGCCGAACCCGGCCAGCAGGATCGCCCGGATCCACCGCCGGCCGCGGCGGCGGAACCGGCGCCGGCGGCGCGGTCGGATCGCGAAACGGTCCATCCGGTACGCGGCGCCGGGCTCGATGGTGGGCAAGCTCTCCTCCGCCGGGCCCGACCTTGACGCGGAAACCGGCCTCGGGTTTGCTCCCGCGGCTTCGACGGATCGCGCGCCGGGCCTCGCCCATGCTCTTGCTGGTCGACAACTACGACAGTTTCACCTGGAATCTCTACCACTATCTGGGCGAGCTCGGGGCCACGCTCGACGTGGTCCGCAACGACGCGATCACGGTGCAGGACGCGCTGGCCCGGGCACCCGCGGGCATCGTGATCTCGCCCGGGCCGTGCGATCCCGACCGCGCCGGCATCTCCTTGCCGCTGATCCGTGCCGCCGCCGGTCGCTGCCCGATCCTGGGCGTGTGTCTGGGCCACCAGGCGATCGCCCAGGCGTTCGGGGCCCGGATCGTCCGCGCCCCGGTGCCGATGCACGGCAAGATCGGCCGGATCGAGCACGACGGCACCGGCATCCTCGCGGGCCTGCCTTCACCCTTCGAGGCGACCCGTTACCATTCGCTGTGCGCCGATCCGGCGAGCATCCCGGCCGAGCTCCTGATCAACGCCTGGAGCGAGGACGGGGTGATCATGGGCCTGCGCCACCGCAGCTTGCCGATCCACGGGGTCCAGTTCCACCCCGAGAGCATCGAGACCGCGGTGGGCAAGCGGATCTTGCGCAACTTTCTGGAGCTGTGCCGCGAGAAGGTGCCGGCATGAGCGCCGATCTGCAGCGCTTCAAGGAGATCTTGGCGATCGTGGCCGACGGTCGGCCGCTCTCCTTCGACCAGGCCCGCGAGGCCTTCTCGATCATGATGGCCGGTGACGCCACGCCGGCGCAGATGGCGGGCTTCCTCGTGGCGCTGCGGGTGCGCGGCGAGACCGTCGAGGAGATCGCCGCCGGTGCGTCGGTTTTGCGCGAGCGCATGGTCCGGGTGCGGGCCCCCGAGGGGGCCATCGACACCTGCGGCACGGGCGGTGACGGCGCCGGCACCTACAACATCTCCACCGCCGCGGCGCTGGTCGTGGCCGCTTGCGGCGTGCCGGTGGCCAAGCACGGCAATCGCGGCCTCTCCTCCCGCTCCGGCTCCTCGGACGTGCTCCAGGCCCTGGGGGTCGACATCGAGGCGCCGGTGTCGGTGATCGAGGAGGCGATCGCCACCGTGGGCATCGGGTTCATGATGGCCCCGCGCCATCACGGTGCCATGCGCCACGTGGCCGGACCGCGCCTCGAGCTCGGCACCCGCACGATCTTCAACCTCCTGGGCCCGCTCGCCAACCCGGCGGGCGTGCGACGCCAGCTCGTGGGCGTGTTCGCGGCCCGCTGGGTCGAGCCGCTCGCCCGCGTGCTGGGCCAGCTCGGCGCCGAGCGCGCCTGGGTGGTCCACGGCAGCGACGGGCTCGACGAGCTCACCACCACCGGCCCCTCGCTGGTCGCCGAGTGGGACGGGCGATCGGTGCGCACCTTCGAGGTCACGCCCGAAGACGCCGGTCTGCCGCGCGCCCGCCTCGAGGATCTCCGCGGCGGCGACGCCGCGCACAATGCCGAGGCGATCCGGGCGGTCCTGGCCGGTGTGCGCGGGCCGTTCCGCGATGCCGTGCTGCTGGCCGCCGCCGGGGCGCTCGTGGTGGCCGATCGCGTGGGCGATCTGCGCAGCGGGGTCGAGCTCGCCGCCGAGGCGATCGACAGCGGTGCCGCGGCCGCCACGCTCGAGCGGCTCGTGCGAACCACCCACCAGCGCCCGTGAGCCCGGCCGTGCCCACCGTCCTCGAGCGGATCTGCGCGCGCACCCGAGCCGAGGTCGAGGCGCGCAAGGCGGAGCGGCCGCTTTCCAGCCTCGAGCGCGAGCTCGCGAGGGCGCCGGCGCTGCGCGGCTTCGCCCGGGCGCTCGAGCGCACCGCTGCCGCCGGAGAGCTGGCGCTGATCGCCGAGATCAAGAAGGCCTCGCCCTCGCGCGGTACGATCCGCGCCGACTTCGACCCGCCGGCTCTGGCCCGAGCTTACGCCGATGCCGGGGCCAGCTGCCTTTCGGTGCTCACCGACGGGCCGTTCTTCCAGGGCGCACCCGACCATCTTTCGGCCGCCCGGGCGGCGGTGGGCCTGCCGGTGCTGCGCAAGGACTTCATCGTGGATCCCTGGCAGGTGGTCGAAAGCCGCCTTCTGGGTGCCGATTGCATCCTGTTGATCATGGCCGCGCTCGACGATCGGACCGCCGGCGCGCTGTGCCGCCTCGCCCGCGAGCTCGGCATGGACGTCCTGGTCGAGGTCCACGACGCGGTCGAGCTGGACCGGGCGCTCTCCCTCGACACCCCGCTGCTCGGCATCAACAACCGCGATCTCAAGACCCTGGCCGTCGATCTCGCGACCACCCTCCTGCTGGCCCCGCGGGTGCCGAAGGATCGGCTCGTGGTGGCCGAGAGCGGCCTCGCCACCCACGCCGATCTCGTGCGCGCGCGGGAGGCCGGGGCCCGGGCGTTCCTGGTGGGCGAATCGTTGATGCGCGAGCCCGACCTCGCCGCCGCCACCCGCCGTCTTCTGGGACGATCGCCATGAGCGGCCTCACCCACTTCGATCCGGCCGGCAACGCCGTGATGGTCGACGTGAGCGAGAAGGCCGTCACGGCGCGCACCGCCACCGCCAAGGGTCGGGTGCTCGTGTCGCCCCGGACCGCGCAGCTGATCGCCGAACGCGGGTTCGCCAAGGGCGACGTGCTGGCCGTGGCCCAACTGGCCGGCATCATGGGGGCCAAACGCACCCCCGATCTCGTGCCGCTGTGTCACCCCTTGCCGCTCGAGAAGGTCGAAGTGCGGCTCGAGCTGGTCCGCGAACCGCCCTCGATCGAGATCACCGCCACCTGCAAGCTCACCGGCAAGACCGGGGTGGAGATGGAGGCCTTGACCGCGGTGGCGGTGGCCGCCTTGACCGTCTACGACATGTGCAAGGCGGTCGACCGGACCATGCGGATCACCGACATCCGCCTCGTGCACAAGGCCGGCGGCCGCTCCGGCGAGCTGCGCGCCGAATGATCCCGCTCGAGGAGGCGCGCGCGCGGGTTCTGGCCGCCGCCCGGCCGGTCGGCGTCGAATGGCTGGCGCTGCCCGAAGCGCTCGATCGCGTCCTGGCGCAGGATCTGCTCGCTCGCCACGACCAGCCCCCCGCGGCCGTCTCGGCGATGGACGGCTACGCGGTCCGGGCCGCCGACACCGAGCCGCCCGGCCGCTGGCTGCGGCTCGTGGGCGAGGCGCGGGCGGGCGGTCCGCCGGCCCCGGCCGTAGGCCCCGGCGAGGCGGTGCGCATCTTCACCGGCGCTCCCTTACCCGAAGGTGCCGATGCCGTCGCCATCCAGGAGAACGCCGAGACCGCGGACGGCCGGGTGCGGTTCACCCGGCCCGCTCTGCCGGGCGAGTTCGTCCGTCCCGCCGGCCTCGATTTTCGTGCCGGGACCGTGGGCCTGGCCGCCGGCTGCGTGCTCGATCCGCGCAAGCTCGCGCTGGCCGCGGCCCTCGGCCACGCCTGGCTGCCGGTGCGCCGCAAGCCGCGGGTGGCGATCCTGTCCACCGGCGACGAGCTCGTCTGGCCCGGTGAGCCAGTGACCCCGGGCCGAGTAGCGAGCTCGAACGGGATCGGGCTTCGTGCCCTGGTCCGCCGGCTGGGCGGCGAGCCGCTCGATCTGGGGATCGCCGCGGACACGCCCGAGGGCTTGGCCCGGGCGCTCGACCGACTGGGGGCGATCGATCTGCTCGTGACCTCCGGTGGGGCCTCGGTGGGCGAGTACGATCTCGTGCGCGCGGCGCTGGCCGGCCGCGGTCTCGAGCTCGATTTCTGGACGGTCGCCATGCGGCCGGGCAAGCCCTTGATCTTCGGCCGGTTGGGCGAGGTCCCGGTGCTCGGTGTGCCGGGCAACCCGGTCTCGGCCCTGGTCTGCGGGCTCGTCTTCGTGCGCGCCCTGCTCTTGGCCATGCTCGGCCTTCCGCCCGAGTTACCCGTGCGGCTCCTCCCTTGCGCGCGCGAGCTGCCGGCCAACGACCGCCGCGCCGATCATCTGCGTGCGCGCTTCGTCGAGCGGGACGGCCGGCTCCTGGTCGAACCGGCCGAGCGTCAGGACAGCTCGATGTTGGCCACGCTGGCGGCGGCCGACGCGCTGGTCCTGCGGCCTCCCTTCGCCCCGCCGGCCCCGGCCGGCACCGCGGTGCCCTGCGTGCCGCTCGAGGAGGCGCTGCGGCTTTCCTGACACGGGCCGTGGCCGCCACGCTCGATTGACCCCGCACGAGAACGTCCTTAGAACATCACACGATCTGTTCCGCACCTGGCCGTGAGCGCCGGTGCCGCCGGAGACCGGGCGTGCTCACCCGACGCCAGTTCCAGCTCCTGAGGTTCATCCACCAGTTCGTGCAGGAGCACGGGACCCCGCCGTCCTTCGAAGAGATGCGCGAGGCCCTGGGGCTGCGCTCCAAGTCGGGCATCCACCGCCTGCTCTCGGGCCTCGAGGAGCGCGGCTACATCCGCCGGCTGGCCTACCGCGCCCGGGCGCTCGAGGTGCTCAAGCCACCCGCGGTGCCCGCCCCCGCCACCCGCACCGGCGGCCGGCCGACGGCGCCGCGCCCGCTGCCGACCGCGGCACCGGGCTCGAACGTCGTCCACGCCGACTTCGGTGCGCCGCGCCGCCCCGGCCTGCTGGCGGGGGTCGCCGGCAACGTCGATCTGCCGGTCTACGGGCGGATCGCCGCCGGTACGCCGATCGAGGCACTGTGCGATCACGACACCACCATGGACGTGCCGGCGGTGCTGATCGGCGAGGGCGAGCACTACGTGCTGCAGGTGGTGGGCGACTCGATGATCGAGGCCGGCATCCAGGACGGCGACTGGGTGGTGATCCGCCGCACCGAGACGGCCGAGAGCGGCGACATCGTGGTGGCGCTGATCGACGATCGCGAGGTCACCTTGAAACGGCTGCGCAAGCGCGGGGCCTCGATCGCCCTGGAGGCCGCCAACCCGGCCTACGAGACCCGCATCTTCCACGCCAGCCAGGTCAAGGTGCAGGGCAAACTCGTGGCCCTGCTGCGCCGCTACTGAGCGCACCCGGCCACCCGGCTCCTCGGCCTTCGGGCCCCAGCGGCCGCGTCTCGAACCGAGGGCCGGGCGGCTCGTGTTCCCCTCTCAGCTCCAAGCGTGCGGCAAGGGCGGGGCCACCGCGGCGATCGCCTCGGGTGTGTCGCTGAACACCGCCCGCACGCCGGCCTCGAACAGCCGCCGGGCCTCGGCCGGGTCGTTCACCGTGTAGGCCAACACCGGAACGGCCGCTCGGTAGAGCTCGGCCGCGGTCGACCGGTCGAGATGCTGCGCATCCAGGTGCAACGTCGTGGCCGCGACCCGGGCCATCGCCTCGCGCCAATCCGGCCCGGCCCGCGAACGCAGGAGCCCGCGCGGCAGGTCCGGCGCCTCGCGCCGGCAGGCCAACAGCGCCTCCTCGGCGAAGGAGGAGACCAGGACCGGTGGTCCGTCGCGCTCGCGGACCCGCTCGATCAGCCGCGCGGCCTCGGCCCCGGTGCGCCGCTCCTGGCCCGGATCGGCCTTGAGCTCGACGTTCACCGCCAGACCCAGATCACGCAAGGCGACGAGCGCCTGCTCCAGGGTCGGTACCCGCTCGCCGCGGAACGCCGGCGAGAACCAGGCACCGGCGTCGAGCCGCGCGATCGTCTCGGCGTCGGTCTCCAGGACCCGACCGCGACCGTCGGTGGTCCGTTCGAGCGTCGAATCGTGGATCACGACCAGCACCCCGTCGCGGGTGAGCCGGGCATCGAGTTCGACCATTCGCGCACCGCGCTCGGCCGCTCGGCGGAACGCCGCGAGCGTGTTCTCCGGTGCCTCGGCCGACGCCCCGCGATGCGCGATCACCCGCGGCAGACCCGGCAAGGGGAGCTTCAGCCCCGGCTCCCACGGCTCCCATCCTCGACCTCGCATGGCGTTCTCCTCGAGCTTCGTCGCTCGCTACCACTGCGCTAAGCTCGCCGCGTCAAGCCCGACCTCGCCGCCGCGCGAGCCGAGGCCCGCCAGCGGAGCGCCGATCCTGAGCGCCGTGCCCCGCCCGATCGAGCCCGTCCCCGGGCCCCTCCCCGCCGAGGAGCAGGAGGCCGAGGCTTCGGGCGTGATCGGGCGGGTGATCTACCATCGCCCGGAGACCGGCTACAGCGTGCTGCGGATCGACCGGCCGGGGACCGCCCCGTTCGTGCTCGTGGGCACGCTGCCCGAACCGCGCGAGGGCGAGCGCGTGCGCGCCCGCGGTGTGTGGCGCGAGGATGCGGCGTACGGCCGCAAGCTCGTGGCCACGAGCGTGGAGATCGCCCCACCGGCCTCGCCCGAGGCCCTGGCCGCCTATCTGGCCTCCGGTCTCGTCCGCGGGCTGGGGCCCAAGACCGCCGCCAAGCTCGTGGCCCGGTTCGGCGAACAGCTGCCCGAGGTCCTGGAGCGCGCCCCCGAGCGGCTCGCGGAGGTCCGAGGGCTCAAGAAGGACCTCGCCCGGCGGCTCGTCGAAGCCTGGCGGGCACGGCGTGCCGGGCGCGATCTGCTCCTGTTCCTGCACGCCCACGGGGTGGGCCTGGCCCGCGCCCGGGCGGTCCTGGAGGCGTGGGGCGAGGGTGCCCTGGAGCGGATCACCGCCGATCCTTATGCGCTCGCCCGCGAGGTGCCGGGTGTGGGCTTCCGGACCGCCGACGCGCTCGCCCGCCGGCTCGGCGTGGCGGAGAACGCACCGGTGCGGCTCGTGGGCGCGCTCGAGGAAGCGTTGCGCCGGGCGGCCGAGGAGGGTCACACCGCGCTCGCCCGCGAGGCGCTCCTGGAGTGGGCGCGGGATCTCTTGGGCGGTGCCACGGGCGGCCTCGAGGAGGCGCTCGATCGGACGCTCGCGCAGGGCCTCCTGGTGGCCGTTGCGGTCGACGGGCAAGTGTGGATCCAGTCACCCGAGCTGGCTCGGGCCGAGGAGGCGATCGTGGCCGAGCTCGAGCGGCTCCTCGCCACGCCGCCGGGGTGGCGGATCGCCGATCCGCAGGCAGCGGCGGAGCGGGCGGCCGCCGCCTTGGGCCTGTCGTTGGCGGCGAGCCAGCGTGCTGCGCTCGTGCGCGCGCTTTCGAGCAAGATCCTCATCGTCACGGGGGGACCCGGCACCGGCAAGACCACGCTCGTGCGGGCGATTTTGGCCGGGCTCGAGGAGCCTGGGGTGCGGGTGGCCCTGGCCGCGCCCACCGGCCGGGCGGCCAAGCGGCTGGCCGAGAGCACCGGCCGGGAGGCCAAGACGCTGCACCGGCTGCTGGAGGCCGAGCCCGGCCGCGGCTTTCGCCGCCATCGCGGCCGACCGCTCGAGTGCGACCTGCTCATCGTCGACGAGACCTCGATGGTCGACACGCTCTTGATGCGCGCGACCCTCGAAGCGCTGCCCGACGGGGCGGCGCTCCTGCTCGTGGGCGACGCCGATCAGCTGCCCTCGGTGGGCCCGGGTCAGGTGCTGGCCGATCTGATCGACAGCGGCCGGCTGCCGGTCGTCCGCCTGGTCGAGATCTTCCGCCAGGCGGCACAGAGCGGGATCGTGCGCAACGCGCACCGTATCAACCGCGGGGAGCTGCCCGAGTTCGCCCGCGGCGACAGCGAGAACGGCGATTTCTTCGGGATCAAGGCGCGCTCGCCCGAGGAGGCCGCGGCCCGGGTGGTCGAGCTGGTGGCCGAGCGGATCCCCGAGCGCTTCGGCCTCGATCCCTGGTCGCAGATCCAGGTGCTGAGCCCGGTCAACCGGGGGGCGGCGGGTGTGCGCGAGCTCAACCGGCTGCTCCAGGCCCGCCTCGACCCGCATCCCCCGGCGGCGATCGAGCGCGGCGGACAGCGGCTCGGCGTGGGTGACAAGATCATGCAGCTTGCCAACGACTACGAGCGCGAGGTCTACAACGGCGATCTCGGCCGCGTCACCGCGATCGACCGTACCACCGGCACGCTCGAGGCCTGCTTCGACGGCCGCACGCTCACTTACGGCTTCGACGAGCTCGACGCGCTGGCCCCGGCCTTCGCCGCCACGGTCCACAAGGCCCAGGGCTGCGAGTACCCGGCGGTGGTGCTGGTGCTCTGCCGCGCCCACGGCCGCATGCTCTCGCGCCGGTTGCTCTACACCGCGGTCACCCGGGCACGCCGGCTCGTGGTGCTGGTGGCCGAGCCCGCGGCACTCGCCCGTGCGGTGCGCGATCGCGGCGGTGTGGCGCGCTGCACCCTTCTCCGCCGGCGGCTGGCCGTGCTCCAAGGGCGCGGTGCCGACGGCGGGAGGGGGGCATGACGAGCGGGGCGGAGATCGAGGCACGGCTCGAGGTGGCCCGGGCGGCGGTACGCGAGGCCGGGGCCCTGGCGCTGCGCCGGTTCCGCGCACGCGAGGCGCTCGTGATCGAGGCCAAGGGACATCAGGATCTGGTGAGCGCCGCGGATCGCGAGAGCGAGGCCGTGATCCGCGCCCGGCTCGCCGCGGCGTTCCCCGAGGATGCGATCCTGGGAGAGGAGGGCGGTGGCACCGAGGCGGCCCGCGCCTGGGTGATCGATCCCATCGACGGCACCGCCAACTTCCTCAAGGGTCTGCCCTATTGGTGCGTGGCTTTGGCCTTCGTGGCCGACGGCGCCACCCGCATCGCGCTCGTCTACGATCCGCTCCACGACGAGCTGTTCGAGGCGGTCCGCGGTGGCGGCGCGCGACGCGACGGTCGACCGATCCGGATCGCCGTGCGGCCGGTCGAGCAGGCCTGCATCGGTCTGTCGCACAATTTCAAGGCCCCGCCCGAATTCTATCTGGAGGCGATGCGCGTGCTGCTCGAGGCGGGGCTCGACCATCGCCGGCTGGGCTCGGCCGCCTTGACCCTGGCCCACGTGGCCGACGGGCGGCTCGACGGGGCGCTGGCCTTCCGGACCAACGCCTGGGACGTGCTGGGCGGACTGCTTCTGGTCGAGGAGGCCGGCGGTCGGGTCACGCCGTTCCTCGACGGGGGGCCGTTGTCGCGCCGACGCACCGTGGCGGCGGCGGCACCCGACCAGTTCCGGCTCCTCGAGCGGATCGTCGGCCGTGATCGGCGCGCATCGGATCCGCTGCCGGCCTCGTCGATCGTCCCCGAAGAGTTCGGCACCGATTGACAAACAATCATCGATTGAGCCAACTGCGCATGGCTCGCGCGCGGGACACGCATGGCTCCCCGGGAGCCGATCGGGGGCTGATACGCTGGTCGGCGTCGAGACGGGAAACGATTACCTGGCCTACCTGTACGGCGCGGCCGAGGCGGCGTTGGGCTCGTTGCGGCGCCACGGTGTGGCGCCGAGCGCCCTCAACTACGCGATCTGGTTCGCGCACTACGCCGGGCACAATGCGGCGCTGAGCCGGGCGATCCGCGAGCTCGAGGCGACCGGCGAGCCGCTCGACGAAGCCCGCCATCTGGAACTGGCCGAGCGGTTCTTGAGCCGAGCCACCCAGCTGGAGCGGATCCAGGAGCTGGTCGGCAAGGCCGACGGGACGCTCGCCGCCGTGGTCCGCGAGGTGGGCGGGTTCCGTGACGAGGCGACAACCTACGGTGCGACCCTCGAGGGGGCCGCGCGCACGCTCGAACTCGGCGAGCGCCTCGACGATCTGGCGCGCTTGGTGAGCGCGTTGCGCGAGGCCACGGCCGTCATGCGCGCGCGGGCCGAGGCGCTGGAGCAGGAGCTCGGCCGACGCGACGCCGAGCTCGCCCATTTGCGCCTCGATCTGGCCAAGGCCGAGGAGGCGCTCTCCTGCGATCCCTTGACCGGGATCGGCAACCGTCGGCTGTTCGACCGGGCGCTGCACAAGCTCGTGCGCGAGGCCCGGGAACGCGCCGTGCCGGTCGCGCTGCTCATGATCGACATCGACCACTTCAAGAACTTCAACGACAAGTACGGTCACCAGGTGGGCGATCTGGTCTTGAAGCTCGTGGCCGGCAAACTGGCCGAGAAGGCGGCCCCGCCCGGGGTCGCAGCGCGCTACGGCGGCGAGGAGTTCGCACTGTTGATGCCGTCGACCGATCTCGACGCGGCGGTGCGGCTCGCCGAGACGATCCGCTCGGAGATGGCCCATCGCGAGGTGGTGCTCAAAGCCGACGGCCGGCGGCTCGGGGTGATCACCCTCTCGATCGGCGTGGCCGAACTGCGCCCGGACGAATCGGCCGAGAGCTTCGTGGCCCGCGCCGACGCCGCGCTCTACCGGGCCAAGGCATCGGGCCGCAACCGGGTCGAGCGGGCCACGACCTGACGGATCAGCTGCGCGCGGGCTCGGCCGCGAGCGCTCGGGCGTGCGCCTGGATGCGGGCGATCATGCTGGCCAGGCCGTTCGACCGGCCGGGAGTCAAGAACAGGGTGAGGCCGACCTCGTCCAGCACCTTGGGCGGGTTGGCCAGGATCTCTTCCGGCAGCCGGTCGTCGTAGAGCTGGAGCAGGAGTGCGATCAGGCCCTTGACGATGAAGGCCTCGCTGTCGGCCTGGAAGCGGATGCGGCCGGTGGTCGGGTCGCGCCGGGCGACGAGCCACACCCGGCTCTGGCAACCGGGCACGAGGTTGGCATCCGTCTTGAGTTCCTCGGGAAAAGGCGGCAGCTCGCGCCCGCGCTCCATGATGTATTCGATCTTCTGGGCGTAATCGTCGAAGAGCGCGAAATCCTCCGCGATCGCCTGGGCGGCTTGCGCGATCGTCGCGGTGGCGGGCATGGGCTCCTCCTCTCGCCAGCCAATCTGGGCTCCCGCGTCCACCCGATCAACCGGCCCGCGGCCGCCGGCGGGGCCGCCTTGCGCGCGGCGTACTCGACGGGCGGCCCTCGTACGGCTAGGCATCGTCCATGACGCCGCGTGCCGATCTCGAGGCCGCCCTCGCCCGCCAGCCGCGGGTGTCGCTCGCCTGTCTGCCCACCCCGCTGCACCCGCTGCCCCGTCTGTCGGCGGCCCTGGCCGGCCCCGAGATCTGGGTCAAGCGCGACGATCTCACCGGCCTCGCCTTCGGCGGTAACAAGACCCGCCAGCTCGAGTTCCTGTTCGCCGACATCCTCGCCTCCGGTGCCGACACCGTGGTGGCCGGCGCCTACACGCAATCCAACTGGTGCCGGCAGATGGCGGCCGCGTGCGCGCGGCTCGGCCTGACCATCGCCCTGGTCCTGGTGCGCGGCCGGGAAAGTGCGCTCTTGCAGGGCAACCTCCTGCTCGATCGGCTGTTGGGTGCCGACGTCACGATCGTCGAGCTCGACGGCATGGAACAGCTCCAGCCGCTGATCGATGCCCGCGCCGAGGAGCTGCGACGGACGGGTCGCAAGGTCTACGTGGTCGAGCCCTTGGGCCTGCGCGCCAACGTCCTGGGGGCGCTCGGCTACGTGGCGGCGAGCCTGGAGCTGCAGGAGCAGATGGACGCCACCGGCCACGTCTTCCACGAGCTCTGGCAGTGCGGCGCCAACATGCAGCCCGCCGGGCTGGCCCTGGGGTTGAAGGCCCTCGCCCAGCCGATCCGGCTGCGCACCGTGACCGCGATCCGCTGGTCGAAGCCGCGCGACGTCGACATCGCCGAGATCGCCAACGCCACCGCCGCCCATCTCGGCATCCCCACGCGGGTCGAGCCGGCCGAGGTCGGCGCCACCGACGCCTTCATCGGCCCGGGCTACGGGATCCTCACCGAGGAGGCCCGCGAGGCGCTGGTCCTGTGCGCCCGCACCGAGGGGCTCGTCTTGGACCCGGTCTACACCGCCAAGGCCATGGCCGGCTTGATCGAGGCGATCCGCCGCGGCGAGCTCGGCCGCGACCGACGGGTCCTCTTCCTGCACTCGGGCGGCACACCCGCCCTCTTCGCCTACGCCGATGATCTGGGGCTCGGCTGAATTCCGGCGACTTACCGGCGCAAGGCGGCGAAGGCCTCGAGCGCGCGCGCCCGCGCCCGCTCGTGATCGACGATCGGGAGGGGATAGGTCTCGCCCAACCGCACCCCGGCCGCCTCCAGCACCGCGGGCGGTGCCGCCCAGGGCTCGTGGATCCACGCATCCGGCAGGCGGGCCAGCTCGGGCACCCAGCGCCGCACATAAGCCCCGTCGGGGTCGAACTTCTCGGCCTGGAGCACGGGGTTGAAGATGCGGAAGTAAGGGGCCGCGTCGATCCCGCAGCCCGCGACCCACTGCCAGCCCATGGCGTTGTTGGCGAGATCGGCGTCGACCAGCGTGTCCCAGAACCAACGCTCGCCCTCTTGCCAGGGGATCAACAGATCCTTGGTGAGGAACGAGCCCACGATCATGCGCATCCGATTGTGCAGATAACCCGTGTGCCACAGCTCGCGCATGCCGGCGTCGACGATCGGATAGCCGGTCCGCCCGCGCCGCCAGGCCCGCAAAAGGGCGGCGTCGTCGGCCCAGGGGAAACGGGCGAACTCGGCCCGCAGCGGCCGATCGGGCAGCTCGGGGAAGTGGAACAGGGCGTGATAGGCGAAATCGCGCCAGATCAGCTGGCGCACGAAGGGCCACACCGCCCCCTCGCCGCGGCCGTCGGCGAGCGCCCGGGTGCGCACCGCGGTCAAGATCTGCCGCGGCCCGATCGTGCCCACCGCCAGATGCGGCGACAGCCGGGAGACCCCCGGCCGTCCCGGGAAGTCGCGCTCTCGCCCGTACGCGTAGACCGGCCCGTCGAGGAACCGCCGGAGCAGCCGCTGCGCGCCCGCCTCCGAAGGCTCCCAGCTTTCCCGCAGACCCGCGGCCCAATCGGGCTTCGTGGGCCGCAGCTCCCAATCCTCCAGGCGGTCGGAGGGTAGATCCTCGGGATCGGCGAGGCGCAGCGCCTCGGGCACGGGCCACGGAGGCGGCGGGGGTTCGCGCTGCGTCCAGGCCCGCGAGAACGGGGTGTAGACCTTGTAGGGCCCGCCGTCGGCCTGGCGGATCTCGAAGGGCTCGAAGCCCAGTTGGGCGTTGAAGCTCTCGACCCGCACCCGGCGCGCCCGCAAGCGCTCCTTCAACCGCCGATCGGCCCCCACGGCCCAAGGCTCGTAGCGCCGGTTCCAAAAGACCGCCTCCGCCCCCAGCCGGCGAACGAGCTCCTCGACCACCTCCTCCCCGGCCCCGCGACGCAGGATCAGCCGCCCGCCGCGCTCGGCGATCGCCGCCGCCAAGCTTTCGAGCGCCCCGGCCAGGAACCAGCGCGAGGCCGCTCCCCGCCGCCAGGGTCCCGGGGTGAGATCGTCGAGGACGAAGAGCGCCACGATCGGCCGGCCGGCGGCCACGGCCGCCACCAGCGCCGGATTGTCGGCGAGCCGCAGATCGTTGCGGAACCACAGAACGACCGGTGCGCCCATCGCCCCTCGCCTCGGCTGCCCGCTCCGGATCTACGAGCTGCGCGGTCCCGAGGATCGGTGAGCGCCCTCGAGCCGCGGGCCTCCCGGGAGGATCCGCCCGGGCACCGCGAAGATCCGCCGCTCGCCGGTGAGCCAGGCGGTGAAGCCGGCCGGGAACAACCGACCGATCGCCGGATCGAGCACGTCGAGCCCGCCCGTGAGCGTGCCGAAGGCCGGCATCACGAGCCGGCTGCCGTCGCCAACGAAGCAGGGCCGCGTCAGCCGGCCGTGTCGGGTCGCCAGCCGGGCCTTGGGATGCAGATGGCCGGCGATCTCGGCGGGCGCCCCGGTGGGCTCGTGGCGCAGCACGAGGCCGTCGAGGTCCAGCCGCTGCAAGACCGCACCCCCCAACGCGAGCGGGATCGCAGGGTCGTGGTTGCCGGTGATCCACACCCACTGCGCGGCGCGGGTGAGGGCGGCGAGGCGGTCGAACAGCGGCCCGTCGAGCACCTGCGCGGCGCGCCGGTCGTGGAACCCGTCACCCAAGCTCACCACGGTCCGGGGGGCGAAGGTCGCGATCAGCTGCTCGAGCCGGTCGAGCGTGGCCGCCGTGTCGTGGGGCGGCAGCAGGGCGCGGCCGGCGCGGGCCAGCGCCGCGGCCTTCTCGAGGTGCAGATCGGCCACCATGAGAAGCCGCCGCTCGGGCCACAGGAGCGCGCCCGACGGGTCGAGCCGCAGCACCCGGCCGGCGATCGTGATCAGCACGCCGCCTCGCCCGACGGCGGCTCACCCGCGAGCGCCTCGGCCACGAGTTCGGCCACCGCGGCCTCGAGCGCCTCGTCGAGCCCCTCGCCTGCCACCTGCTCCTTGCCGATGCCGGCGATGATCGCCACGGCGAAGGGCGAGATGCGTGGCAGGCGGAGATGGCGGATGCGGCCCCGTACCGCGTTCAAGAGGTCGCAGAGCCGGCGGATGTCGGTCATGCCGTGGGCCGCCTCGGTGCGCGCCGCCCGCAACAGGACGTGATCCGGCTCGTATTTGCGCAGCACGTCGTAGATCAGGTCGGCGCTCACCGTGACCTGACGGCCGGTCTTGCGATGGCCGGGGTGATTGCGCTCGACCAGCCCCGCCACGACCGCGCACTGGCGGAAGCTGCGCCGGAGCACCGAACTCTCGGCCATCCACTCTTCGAGGTCGAAGCCCATGATATCGGGATCGAACAACAGGTCGGGTCGTTCGACCCGGCGCCGGCTCCACACCGCGAGACAATAATCGGAGGCCACGAAGCCGAGCGGAGCCAGCCCCAGCCGCTCCATGCGCCGGGTCACGAGCATGCCCAGGGTCTGGTGCGCGTTGCGGCCGGCCATGGGGTAGGCCACCAGGAACTCCCGCCCGCGGCGCGGGAAGGTCTCGATCAGGAGCTCGCCGGGCTGGCCCGTAGTCGAGCGACGGGCCTGGGCGTCGAGCCACTCGCGCACCGGCGCGGGCAGCTCGCCCCACCGGCCGCGATCGGCCAGCATCCGCCGCACCCGCTCGGCCAAGGCCGAGGTCAAGGGCAGCTTGCCCCCGGCATAGGCCGGCACCGCCGGATCGCCCCGGCGGCGGGCGACGCGGACGATCGCCTCGTCCTCGCGCAGGCCCACGAACTCCAGGAGCCGCCCGGCGAACAGGAAGGTGTCACCGGGCGAGAGCGTGCTCACGAAATAGTCCTCGACCTCGCCCAGCCGCCGGCCGCGCGGGCCCAGCCGCACCGTCACGAGCGGCGCCTCGACGATCGTGCCCACGTTCATCCGATAATGGCGCACGAGCCGCGGATCGGCCAACCGCCAGAGCCCGTCGGCCCCGCGCACGAGCCGCCGGTAACGCTCGTAACGGGCGAGCGCGTAGCCGCCCGTGGCCACGAAGTCGAGCACCGCGTCGAACGCCGCCCGCTCCAGCGTCGCGAAGGGTGCCGCGCGGCGGACCTCGGCGAACAGGGCGTCGGCGTCGAACGGACCGCTGCAGGCGACACCCAGAAGGTGCTGGGCCAGCACGTCGAGCCCGCCCGGGGCGATGGTCCCGCCGTCGAGGGCACCTTCGAGGACCGCTTCGCGGGCCGCCAGGCACTCCAGCACCTCGAAGCGGTTGGCCGGCACCAGCACGGCCCGCGAGGGCACTTCGAGCCGATGATTGGCCCGGCCGATGCGCTGCAGAAGCCGGCTCACGCTCTTGGGCGCCCCGACCTGGACGACGAGATCGACGTCGCCCCAGTCGATGCCGAGATCGAGCGAGGAGGTGGCCACCACCGCCCGCAGGGCGCCACGGGCCATGGCCGCCTCGACCTTGCGCCGCTGCTGCGCGTCGAGCGAGCCGTGATGCAGCGCGATCGGCAGCCCCTCCTCGTTGAGCCGCCAGAGTAGGCCGAAGAGCACCTCGGCTTGGGCGCGGGTGTTGACGAACACCAGGCTCGTGCGGTGCGCGCGCACCAGATCCAGGATCGCCGGAGCCGCATGGGTGGCATAATGGCCGGCCCAGGGGATACGGGCCTGCGGGATCAGGATCTCGACGATCGGCCGGGCACCGGGCTCGCCGCGGACGAGCTCGACCGCCTCGGGCCGCGAGAAGAGATAGCGGCGCAGCGCCTCGGGATCGGCCACGGTGGCCGAGAGTCCGACCCGACGCGCCCGCGGCGCCAAGGTCTCGAGCCGGGCCAGGCCCAGGGCCAGAAGTGTCCCGCGTTTGCTCTCGGCCAGCGCGTGCAGCTCGTCGAGCACGATCGCCCGCAGGCCCGCGAAGCGCTCGGCGGCATCCGGGTAGGAGAGCAGCAACGCCAAGGACTCGGGCGTGGTCAGGAGGATGTCGGGCGGCATCTTGCGCTGTCGGGCGCGCGCCGCGGCGCTGGTGTCACCCGTGCGCACCGCGACCTCGACGCGCAGCCCGGTCTCCCGGATCGGGGCCTCGAGATTGCGGGCCACGTCGGCCGAGAGCGCCTTCAAGGGCGAGACGTAGAGGGTGTGCAGGCCACCTCCGCCGCCCTCTCGTGCCAGCTCGACCAGGCTCGGCAGGAACCCCGCCAGCGTCTTGCCGCCTCCGGTGGGAGCCACGAGCAGCGCGTGGCGGCCCTGCCGCGCGAGCTCCAAGAGCGCCAGCTGATGAGCCCGCGGCCGCCAGCCCCGCTGGGCCATCCAGGACCCGAAGGGCTCGGGCAGCACAGCCGACTCGGGTCGATCGGTCGAGGCGAGCAGGGTGGTCACGGGTCGAGCGATGCAGCGCGCGCGCCTCGCCCTGTCAACGCCGCGCGGCTCGCGTTCGCGAAGCACCGGGAGCGCTCCGGCCCCGCATCGGATGCCACCCCACTCGGCGCCGGTGCGGCTCGACCGGGCCGCCGGGCCCGCCTAAGCTTTCGCGCAAGGGGAGCGGGAGCCGGGTGGGATGGCGGCGCGGATCTTCATCGACGGCGAGGCGGGGACCACGGGGCTCGGCATCCGCGAGCGCCTGGCGGATCTCGCGGACGTCGAGCTCGTGGCGATCGATCCGGCCCGGCGCAAGGATCCGGCGGCCAAGCGGAAGGTGCTTTCGGCTGTCGATCTCGTGATCCTGTGCCTGCCCGACGAGGCCGCGCGCGAGACGGTGGCACTCCTGGACGAGCTCGGTCCGCGGGCACCCCGGGTGCTCGATGCCAGCACCGCGCACCGCGTGGCCCCGGGCTGGGTGTACGGGCTGCCCGAGCTCGAGCCCGAGCAGCCGGCGCGGATCGCGGCCGCGGCGCGGGTGGCCAATCCGGGGTGCTATCCGACCGGGGCCGTGCTGTTGCTGCGCCCGCTCGTCGACGCGGGGCTCCTGCCGGTCGACTTCCCGGTCACCATCCACGCGGTCTCGGGCTACTCCGGGGGCGGCCGGTCGATGATCGAAGCGTACGAGGCCGGCCTGGCGCCCCCCTTCGAGGTCTACGGCCTCGGGCTCGAACACAAGCACGTCCCCGAGATCCAGCGCTACGCCGGGCTTTTGCGGCGGCCGATCTTCGTGCCCTCGGTGGGGAATTTCCGCCAGGGCATGCTCGTGTGCGTGCCCTTGCACCTCGATGCCCTGCCCGGCCGGCCCCGGGGCGAGGAGCTCGCGGCGGTGCTGGAGGCGCGCTATCGCGGCGCGCGCTTCGTGCGCGTGGTCGCACCGCCTCCCGACGGCCGGCTCGACGCTTCGGCGCTGGCCGGCCGCGACGATCTCGAGCTGTTCGTGTTCGCCAACGAGACCCGCCGTCAGGCCGTGCTCGTGGCCCGGCTCGACAATCTGGGCAAGGGTGCGTCGGGGGCGGCGGTGCAGAACCTGCGCTTGATGTTGGGGTTGGCGACCGCGGGAGAGGGGGGATGATCTACCGGTTGGGCGAGCACGTCCTCGAGACCGAGAGCGAGGCGTTCTGGGTGGCGCCCACCGCGGTGATCATCGGCAAGGTCAAGCTCGGTCACGAGGCCAGCGTGTGGTGGAACTGCGTGCTGCGCGGTGACGGTGAGCCCATCGAGATCGGCGCCCGCACCAACATCCAAGACGGCACGATCGGCCACACCGATCCGGGCTTCCCCTTGATCGTCGGGCCCGACGTGACGGTGGGCCACGCCGCCGTCCTGCACGGCTGCACGATCGGTGCCGGCTCGTTGATCGGGATCGGTGCGATCGTGCTCTCCGGTGCCAAGATCGGCCGCAACTGCCTGATCGCCGCCAAGGCGCTCGTGCCCGAGGGCAAGGAGATCCCCGACAACAGCCTGGTCATGGGGATGCCGGGCAAGGTGGTGGGCGAGGTGCGGCCCGACCAGCTCGAGCGGATGGCCCGCGGCACCCGCACCTACGTGGCCAACTGGAAGCGCTACCGAGCCGAACTCGCCCGCGTCGACTAGGGGCCCGGCGAGCGGGTCTTCGAAGCGCGCAGTCCCCCGGCCGGGCGGGTTCACCGCGAACTCCCGCCGGTCCGCCACTGTGCGCCGGGTCCGGCCGAGCTCACACCCGGCACCCCGCCGACCTCGCCTCGCAACGGTCGGCATCGGCGCAACGCCTCACCGGTGCCGGGTGCGGACCGGCTGCGTGGGCGCGGCCTCGGGCGATCCGCGGCCTCGCGCGGCTCCCGGCGGCACCCGATCGTGGGCGCCGAGGGCCGACCCTCGTCCCCGACGCGCGTCCGCCGGTCGAGGGCCGGCCGCACGACACTGAACCGCGCTCACCGGTGCCCCCGCCCCCCGTGGTCCCATGGTCGAACGGGTCGAGCGGGGCACGCCTCGCGTGCCGTGGTGTCGCCCGCGCAGCCGGAGATCCCGCCGCCTGCGAGGCGCACGACGGGCCACGAGCACTTGCCGCACCGCTGGTCCGCCACGGACCGCGAGCGGCCGGTCGGCGTCGACCTCCCGTCCCGTCGGGCGGCGCCCGGCCGGCCCGGCCGGGTCCGCATGTCGGGCCCCGCCCGGCGTGCGACGCGAAGGCCTCGACCGGCGACGCCGTTCGGCTCACCCGGGCGCACCCGCGGCCGATCGAGGGAGGGTCGCGGCCGGCGCGCAGCCGGGCCCTGACCCGGCGAGCACGAGCGACGATCCGCCGACTGGTCGCGGTCGGCGCGCAGCCGGGCCCTGACCCGGCGAGCACGAGCGACGATCCGCCGACTGGTCGCGGTCGGCGAAGTCGCTATGGTGCGGCCAGCTGCGTTCGAGGAAACCGCCTTGGTCGAGCCCGTTCCCGCCGAACTGTTCGCCCGCTCCCGTGCCTGGCCCGTGGTCGAGGCGCTCAAGGTGGTCGAGCGGGTCCGCAAGCGGCCACCGGCCAAGGGCTACGTGCTGTTCGAGACCGGCTACGGCCCCTCGGGCCTGCCGCACATCGGCACCTTCGGGGAGGTGTTCCGCACCACCCTCGTGCGTCGCGCCTTCGCCCGGCTCTCCGACCTGCCCACCGAGCTCGTCGCCTTCAGCGACGACATGGACGGTCTGCGCAAGGTGCCCGACAACATCCCCAACCGGGAGATGGTCGCCCGACATCTGGGCAAGCCCTTGACCGCGATCCCCGATCCGTTCGGGACGCACGAATCGTTCGGCCACCACATGAACGCCCGGCTCAAGGCGTTCCTCGACGACTTCGGCTTTCCCTACACCTTCAAGAGCGCCACCGAGTGCTACCGTTCGGGTCTGTTCGACGCCACGCTCCGCAAGGTCCTCGAGCGGCACGAGGAGATCCGCGCGGTGATCCTGCCCACGCTCGGACCGGAACGGCGCGCCACCTACTCGCCGATCCTGCCGATCTCGCCCAAGACCGGCCGGGTGCTGCAGGTGCCGATCCTGGAGACCCGGGTCGAGTCCGGAACCGTGGTGTTCCGCGACGAGGACGGCACGCTCACCGAGGTGCCGGTGACCGGCGGCCATTGCAAGATGCAATGGAAATGCGATTGGGCGATGCGCTGGGTGGCGCTCGACGTCGACTACGAGATGTCGGGCAAGGACCTGATCGACTCCGTCAAGCTCGGCGCCAAGATCTGTCGGATCCTCGGCGGCGAACCACCCGAGGGCTTCACCTACGAGCTGTTCCTCGACGAGAACGGCCAGAAGATCAGCAAATCCAAGGGAAACGGTCTGACGATCGAAGAATGGCTCCGTTACGGCACGCGCGAGAGCCTCGCCCTGTTCATGTACAAGGAGCCGAAGGCGGCCAAGCGGCTCTATTTCGACGTCATCCCACGGCACGTCGACGAATACCAGCAACTCCTGGAAGCCTACCCCACCCAGGACCTGGAGCGGAAGATCGCCAACCCGGTCTTCCACATCCACGACGGCGATCCGCCGGCGGACCACGTGCCGATCTCCTATGCGATGCTCTTGAACCTCGCCACCGTGCTCAACGCCCAATCGGCCGATCTGTTGTGGGGCTTCATCACCCGTTACGCCCCCGGCGTCACGCCGACCAGCCATCCCACGCTCGCGCGCCTGGTCGAACACGCCCTCGCCTATTGCCGCGACTTCGTGCTGCCCACCCGGCAGTTGCGGGCACCGGACGCGCGCGAGCGGGCGGCCCTCGGCGAGCTGCGCGCGCGGCTTTCCGCCCTGCCGGCCGGGACCGACGGCGAGACCATCCAGGACCTGCTCTACGAGGTGGGCAAGGCGCACGGGTTCGAACCCCTGCGTGACTGGTTCAAAGCGCTCTACGAGACCCTGCTGGGCCGCTCGGAGGGGCCCCGCTTCGGCACCTTCGTGGCCCTCTACGGGATCGCCGAGACGCTGGCCCTGATCGACCAGGCGCTCGCGCGGGAGGCCGCCGCCGCATGAGGGGCCGCACCGACGAGCCGCCGCGTCGGCGCAAGGGGCCTCCCGAGCCGCCACCGCGCCGGGGGCCCGCGCACGGCGGGCCGCCGGTGCTGGAGGCCCGACGGCCGCCGGTGAGCGCCCGCTCGGTGGCCCTCGACGTGCTGGAAGCCGTTCTGGGCCCCGAGCGCCGGCCACTCGAGGAGGCCTTCGCCACCCATCCCCAGTTGGCCCAGCTCGCCACCCGCGATCGCCAGCTGGCGCGGCTTTTGGTCGCCACGGTCCTGCGCCGCACGGGCGAGCTCGATGCGCTGGCTTCGCCGTTCCTGCGCTTCACCCCCGAGCCGGCACGCCTGCGCCACATCTTGCGGTTGGGTGTGGCCCAGCTCGCCATCCTGGGGACACCCGCTCACGCCGCCGTCCACACCACGGTCGAACTCGCTCGGTCGGGCCACGAGAAGGCGGTGCCGATGATCAACGCGGTGCTGCGGCGCGTGGCCGGACACGCCGCCCAGCGCCTGCCCGAACTCGACGGTCCTCGGCTGAACACGCCCGATTGGCTCTGGCGCAGCTGGGTGCGCGCCTACGGGGAAGCCACCGCCCGGGCGATCGCCGAGGTCCATCTGCGCGAGCCACCGCTCGACCTCGTGGTGCGCGGTGATCCCGCCGAGCTCGCCGCCCCCCTCGGCGCCGAGCCGTTGTGGCGCGACGTGGTCCGCCGGCCGGTCGGCGGGGCGGTCGAGGAGCTGCCGGGCTACGGCGAGGGCGCGTTCTGGGTCCAGGACGTGGCCGCGAGCCTGCCCGCGCGGCTGCTGGGCGAGGTCCGCGACCGCCCGGTCCTCGACTTGTGCGCCGCGCCCGGCGGCAAGACCATGCAGCTCGCCGCGGCCGGCGCTCGGGTGACCGCGGTCGACGTCTCCGGCCCGCGGCTCGCCCGGGTCCGCGACAATCTCGCCCGCACCCGCTTGGAGGCGGAGCTCGTCGAGGCGGACGTCACGACTTGGCGGCCGCCGCGGCCGTTCCCGTTCGTGTTGCTGGATGCGCCGTGCAGCGCCACCGGGACGATCCGCCGCCATCCCGACATCCCGCATCACAAGCGGCCGCGTGACGTCGAGCGGATGGTCGAGCTCCAGGATCGGCTGCTCGATGCGGCCGTCGGCATGCTCGCTCCGGGCGGGCGGCTCCTCTACGCGGTCTGCTCCCTCCAACCCGAGGAGGGCGAGGAGCGGATCACCGCACTGCTCGGGCGCTTCCCTCGGCTGCGCCGCGACCCCGTGCAGGCGCGCGAACTGGAGGGCCTGCCGGTCGGCCCGACGCCCGAAGGTTGTGTGCGGACCTTGCCGTGCCACTGGGCGGAGCGGGGTGGGATGGACGGCTTCTTCATCGCCCGCCTGACACTCGGGTCCTGATCGTTCCTGCCGCGGAGAACCCCCGTGACCGTCCGGCCGATCCGCCGTGCCCTGCTCTCGGTCTTCGACAAGACCGGCCTCGTCGAGCTCGCCCGGGCTCTCGCCGCCCGCGCCGTCGAGTTGGTGTCGACCGGCGGGACGGCGCGCAGCCTGCGCGAGGCGGGCCTGCCGGTCGTCGAGGTGAGCGCGCTCACGGGCTTCCCCGAGATCCTGGACGGTCGGGTGAAGACCCTGCACCCGGTGATCCACGCGGGGCTCCTCGCCGCCGACACGGCCGAACATCGGGCCACCCTCGCGCACCACGGCATCGCCCCCTTCGACCTGCTGGTCGTCAACCTCTATCCCTTCGCCGCCACCCGGGCGCGGGGTGCGTCCTTCGCCGAGTGTGTCGAGCAGATCGACGTGGGGGGGCCGGCGATGCTGCGGGCCGCGGCCAAGAATCACGAGCGCGTTGCGGTGCTCTGCGATCCGGCCGACTACCCCGCTCTCTTGGCCGAACTCGAAGGCCACGGCGGTACCCGCCTCGAGACCCGCCGCGCGCTGGCGGCCAAGGTGTTCGCGCTGACCGCCGCCTACGACGCGCAGATCGCGGCCTTCCTGGAGGAGGGCCGGGGCGAGCTGTTCCCGCCCACCCTCGTGCTCGCGGCCGAGCGGGTGGCGGCCCTGCGCTACGGGGAAAATCCCCATCAACGTGCGGCCGTCTATCGGCTGCCCGAATCGCGGCCCGGTGTGGTCGGGGCCCGGTTCCTCCAGGGCAAGGAGCTCTCCTACAACAATCTGCTCGACGCCGATGCCGCCCTCGAGGCCGTGGCCGAGCACGACGAGCCGGCCTGCGTGATCGTCAAGCACGCCAATTCCTGCGGCGTGGCGGTCGCGGGCTCGCTGCGCGAGGCCTTCGAGAGAGCGCTGGCCTGCGACCCGCTCTCGGCGTTCGGCGGCATCGTGGCGGTGAACCGCCCACTGGACGCCGACACGGCACGGGCCCTGGACCGGTTGTTCCTGGAGGTGATCGTGGCCCCCGCGGTCGAGCCCGAGGCGAGCGAGGTCCTCGCGCGCCGGCCGGCCCTGCGCGTCCTCGTGCCGATGGGCTGGCCCGATCCGGCGGCGCCGGGCCTGGCGGTGCGCTCGCTGGCCGACGGGCTGCTCGTCCAGACCCGCGATCCCGGCGTCGACGAGCGGTCGAGCTGGCGCGTGGTGACCTCCCGGGCCCCGAGCGAAGCCGAATGGGCCGACCTGCGCTTCGCCTGGAAGGTCGTGCGCCATCTGCGCTCCAACGCGATCGTGCTGGCCCGCGGGGGGGCCACGGTGGGCCTGGGCATGGGCGAGCCCAGCCGGGTCGATGCGGTCCGCCACGCGGTCGAGCGGATGGAGCGGGGGCCCGGTCGCGGACCCTGCGTGATCGCCTCCGATGCCTTCTTCCCGTTCGCCGACGGGCTCGAAGCGGCGATCGCCGCGGGTGCCAGCGCCTGCATCCAGCCGGGCGGTTCCAAGCGCGACGGCGAGGTGATCGCGGCGGCCGAGCGCGCCGGCGTGGCCATGGTGTTCACCGGCCGGCGCCATTTCCGGCACTGACACCGAGCCGGCGCGGCCGAGCGGATCCGCGAGCCGGCCGGCTCGGCGGCGCGACAGGGTCGGGTCCACCGGCCGCCGGTGCGGCCCCTCGATCGGCGCGAAGACACGCTGATCGGCCCTCCCTCGCACGGCCAGGGCGAAGGAGACCAGGACGATCAGCAGCAGGAGCAGGAGCGCCATCGTGCGGCCCTTCCTCGGTCACCCCGGAAGATGCCGCGGAAAGGTTTACGAACGGTTGACGCGACCGGGCTCGAAGCGCGGCGATCGGCGACGAATCGATCGGGCCGGTCGGCCGGGTGGCAGCGGCGAGCGGTCCCCACCGGCCCGAGGCCGATCGCTGGCCTCACCCGCGCCGCGCCGTTCGCCACGTCGCAAGGGCGCGGCGACACACTCTTCCCGTCGAACCGTTGCGTCGCGCCGAGTGTTCGATTTCGTGGTGGGCGCACCAGGACTCGAACCTGGGACCCGCTGATTAAGAGTCAGCTGCTCTACCAACTGAGCTATGCGCCCGCGGGATGCGGCCCATGTAAGCGGGCGGCGGGGGAGCGTCAACCCGGCACCGGCCGCCCCCTTCCCTCTGTTGCCAGCTCGGCTGCATTCGCATAAAGGTAGAACGAACGCCTCTACTTATGGTTGCGTACGGTGCACCTCTCCGCACGCGAGCGCGCCGCCACCGTGCTGCACGCCGACCTCGAGAACTACACCGGGCGGATCGCCCGCGATCCGCACGGCACGATCGCCTCGCTCAAGAGCTGCCGCTCGGTCTTCCAAGCCTGCGTCGCCGCCGCCGGTGGCCGGGTCGTCAACCAGGCGGCCGACAGCCTGTTGGCCGAATTCGGCGACCCCAAGAGCGCGGTCTTGTGCGCCCTCACCATCCAGACCCGGCTGGCCGAGCCACCCGCCGAGCGGGCCGACCTCGAGCCGTTGCGCTACCGGGTGGGCCTCGACCACGGCGAGCTCATCGCCGAGGGCGAGGAGATCTACGGCCTCGCGGTCAACCGGGCGGCGCGGCTGCAGGAGCTGGCCGAGCCGGGCGAGGTGCTGGTCACCCAGAGCGTGCGCGAGCGGGTCGGCGCCGCACCCGAGATCGCCTTCGCCGCCGAGGGCGTGGTGCGCCTCAAGAACCTGCCCGAGCCGGTGGCGGTGTTCCGCGCCCGGCGGGCCGACGCCCCGGCCGACGCCGCCGGCCGGCGCCGGGCGCTGCGGGCACTCACCCTCCCCGAGCTGCCCTCGATCGTCGTGCTGCCCTTCCGGCCGCTCGGCAGCGATCCGCGCGCGGCACTGTTGGCCGAGGGTCTGACCGACGAGGTGATCGCCGATCTCTCGCGCTTTCGCGACCTGTTCGTGATCGGCCGGGCGACCGCTTTCACCTATCGCGACCCCGGCCGCTCGCCTATGGCGGTCGGCCACGAGCTCGGCGTGCACTACGCCCTCGACGGCAGCCTGGTGCTGGAATCCGGCCGGCTGCGGTTCACCGCCCATCTGATCGAGACCGCCACCGGCCAGGTCGCCTGGAGCGAGCGCTACGAGCGCAAGCTCGACGATCTGCTGGCCGCCGAAGCCGACCTCGCCCGCCGGCTGGCGGCGGTGCTGGCCGTCCAGGTCGAGGAACAGGAGCAGCGCCGGCTGCGCGAGGGTGGGTCGCGGCGGCTCCGCGCCTACGGCCATCTGCTCACGGGCTTGCGCGAGCTCTACCGCTACACGCGGACGAGCAACGCCGCGGCCCGCGCCGAGTTCGCCCGGGCGGTGGAGATCGATCCGGGCTACGCCCGCGCCTGGGCGATGCTCTCCCGCACCCACAGCTACGATTGGCGCTATCGGTGGAGCGAGGATCCGGCGCGCTCGCTCGAGGAGGCCCGCGCCCTGGCCGAGCGGGCCGTGGCCCTCGACCCCGGCGACGCCCGCGGCCATGCCGAGCTCGCCTGGGTCAAGCTCTACGCCAAGGACGTGGCCGGGGCCCTCGAGGCCTATCTGATCGCCCACCGCCTCAACCCCAACGATCCCGACGTGCTGGCGCTCATGGCCGACGCGCTCGTCTACGCCGGCCGGCCCGCCGAGGCGCTCGGGCTCGTGGCCCGCGCCAAGCGGCTCAACCCGCACTATCCCGACATCTATCTCTGGAGCGAGGCCGACGCCCTGTTCTCCTTGCGCCGCTACGACGAGGTCGTGGCCACGATCGGCCGCATGCGCGACCCCGGCGAGGGCTGCCGGCTGTTGGCCGCTGCCCACGCGCTGGCCGGCCGGCTGGAGGAGGCTCGCCGCTACGCGGCGATGGTGCTGCGCCGCCAACCCGGTTTCACCGTGTCGGATTGGATCGCCACCCAACCCGATACCGACCCCGCGGAGCGCGAACATTTCCGCCGCGGCCTGTTGCTGGCCGGTCTGCCGCCGTGAGCCGGCGAGGTGCGGTGCGGTGAGCGCGGCCGACCGCGACCGCTGGGAGAGGCGCTGGCGCACGGGCGACCACGGCCCGCCGCTCCCCGAGCCGTGGCTCGTGGCCAATGCCCGGCACCTGCCGCGCGGCCCGGTGCTCGACCTCGCCTGTGGTGCCGGCCGCAACGCGCTGTGGCTGGCGGCACACGGCTGGTCCGTGACCGCTCTCGACATCGCACCGTCGGCGATCGCCCGGCTCGAACACGAGGCCCGCAGCCGGGGCCTTCCGATCACCACCCGCTGCGCCGATCTGGACGAGCCCGGAGCGCTCTCGGGCCTCGGCCCGTTCGGCGGCATCGTGGTGATCCGCTTCAAGCCGGCAGCCGCGCTCTGGCCGCGCCTGATCGCCCGCCTCGAGCCGGGCGGGCGGGTGCTGTTGTGTTCGTTCGGCCGCGAGCGGGCCGCAGCCGGCAGCTTCGATCCGGCCTTCTGCCTGGACGAGGCCGAGTTGCGGGGGCAGCTCGAACCGGCGCTGAGCTGCCTTCTCTACGAGCGGCTCGGCCCGGCCGCCGACTGGCTCGAGGGCTCGATCTGGGAGAAGCCGGCGGCGACCGGCGGTTCGAGCCGCGCTCCCGCCGCGCCCGGCAGGTGAACCGGGGCGAGCGCCGCCCGAAGCCGGCCGGTGGGCGCCAGGAGCCCGCGGTCGATCTCGGCGATCCGCGCCCGACCCGAAAGGGCCATCGCCCGGTCGAGCTCGCGGCGGAAGATGTCGAGCACCAGCGCCACACCCGCCCCACCGGCCACCGCCAGACCCCACCAGTGCGGCCGGCCGATCGCCACCGCCCGGGCCCCCAGGGCCAGCGCCCGCAGCACGTCCACCCCCCGCCGCACCCCACCGTCGAGCAGCACCACGAGCCGATCGCCCACCGCCTCGACCACCGCCGGCAGCGCGGCGATCGCCGAGACCGCACCGTCCAGCTGCCGGCCGCCGTGGTTGGAGACGAACACGCCGTCGACCCCGCAGCCGGCCGCCAGCCGGGCGTCTTCGGGATGGAGGATACCTTTGAGCAGGAACGGCCCCGACCACAGCCCGCGCAGCCATTCGACGTCCCGCCAGCACAGCCCCGGATCGAGCATGCGGGCGATGTAGGCGCCGAGCGAGACGATGTCGTCCTCGTGGCCGGCGGCGCCGCGATAATTGGCGAAGCCGATCCCGCGCGCCGCCCGCATGCGCAAAAGCCAGCGCGGGTGGAGCACGAGATCGAGCAGGCCCCGTAGCCCCAGCCGCGGCGGGATCGCGAAGCCGTTGGCCAGATCGCGCTCGCGCTGGCCCAGCACCTGGTTGTCGACGGTGAGCACGAGCGCCTCGCAGCCGGCCGCCTGCGCCCGCTCGACCATCGACCGGGTGAGCCCGCGATCGCGATAGAGGAACACCTGGAACCAGCGCGGCCCCGGCGCGGCCTGCGCCAGCTCCTCGATCGTGCAGGTCGAGCCGTGGCTCTGGCAGTAGATCGTGCCGGCGGCGTGCGCCGCCCGGGCGGCCTCGATCTCGCCCTGCGGCCACAGGATCCCGGAGAGTCCGGTGGGGGCGACGATCACCGGCAGAGCCAGCTTGCGGCCGAACAGCTCGACCGACAGATCGCGCTCGGCCACCCCCGCCACCGTCCGCGGCCACAGCTCGAGCGCATCGAAGTCGGCCTCGTTGCGCCGCAGCGTGACCTCGTCCTCGGCCCCGCCGTCGGCGAAGTCGAAGATCACCTTCGGCAGGACCCGCCGGGCCGCCCGGCGCAGCGTCTCGATGTTGTAATAGCGACGGGCCAAGGCCTCGCGCTGCACCGCTCCCCTCCCCCGGCGCCCCCTCTTCCGCCGCGCCGCCGAGCGTGGCATGGGCACGGCCGCACCACAAGGCGCGGGCCGCGCAAGGGGGCCGAGCGATGACGGGGCGGGCGGTCCTGGGGCTCGTGGGCCTCGGCACGATGGGCCGGAGCCTCGCCCTCAACTTCCGCGACCACGGGATCGCCGTGATCGGCTGCGATCCGGCCGAGCCCGCCCGCCGGGCCGCCGCCGCGGCCGGACTGCCGGTGGTCGAGCACCCGGCCGAGCTCGCCGCCGCGCTCGGCCCACCGCGGTCGATCCTCCTCGTGGTTCCGGCCGGAGCGGCGGTCGACGCGGCACTCGACGCGCTCCTGCCCGGCCTGTCGGCCGGCGATCTCGTGCTCGACGGCGGCAACAGCCATTGGCGCGACAGCGAACGGCGAGCTCGGCGGCTGGCGGCGGCCAACATCGCCTTTCTGGGCGTGGGGATCTCGGGCGGCGAGGAGGGCGCGCGCTTCGGCCCGGCGCTCATGGTGGGTGGCGCTCGCGAAGCCTTCGAAGCGATCCGGCCGATCCTGGAGGCGGTGGCGGCCCGCGCCGGCGACGGCGAGCCGGCTTGCGCCCGCTTCGGCCCGGCCCCCGCCGGCCATTTCGTCAAGATGGTCCACAACGGGATCGAATACGCCATCATGCAGGCCCTGGCCGAGCTGGTCGACCTCGCCCGCCGGGCCCACGGCCTGTCCACCCCGCAGCTGGCCGATCTGTTGGCGAGCTGGAGCGGCAGGGCCTGCGGCGGCTTCCTGCTCGAGACGGCGATCGCCGTGTTGCGCACCCGCGATCGCGAGACCGGCCGGCCGCTGGTCGAACTCGTGCGGGATCGGGCGGAACAGAAGGGCACCGGTACGTGGACGGCGATCGAAGCCCTGGAGCTCGGCGTCGCCGCCCCCTCGCTCCTCGAAGCCGTCCAGGCCCGCGCGCTCTCCGCCACCCCCGAACGCGCCGAGCTCGCCGCGCTCCTGCCGCACCCGGCCGGGCCCGCGCCCACCGGTCGCCCCGAGGATCTCGCGGGTGCCCTGCTCACCGCCTCGCTGTGCGCCTTCGCCCAGGGCTTCGCGCTGTTGGCCGAGGCCCGCCGGCGGCACGGCTGGCCCGAGGATCTCGGCCGCGTGGCGCGGGTCTGGCGGGCGGGATGCATCCTGCGCGGGCCGCTTCTGGAGCCGATCGCCCGGGCCTTCGGGCGCGATCCCGAGCTCCCCTCGCTGCTGCTCGACGACGAGCTTCTGGCTCTCCTGGTCGCGGGCCTCGGCGATCTGCGCACCGCCGTGGGCGACGGGATCCGTGCGGGTGTCCCGTTGCCCGTGCTGGCGGCGAGCCTCGCTTGGCTCGACGGTCTGGGAAGCCCGCGGCTGCCGGCCGACCTCCTCCAGGCCATGCGCGATCGCTTCGGCGCCCACGGCTTCGAGCGGATCGACCGACCGGGTCGGTTCCACGACGGCTGGCTCGGCGCGTGACCACGGCCGCGAGCAGTGGGGCCGACGCCCGAGCCGGTCGGGCGATCGTGCTCATGGGTGTCACCGGTGTCGGCAAGACCACCGTGGGCCGGCTCTTGGCCGAGCGCCTCGGGGCCCGCTTCCTCGAGGGCGACGCCTATCATCCGCCGGCCAACGTCGCGAAGATGCGAAGCGGCATCCCGCTCGGGGACGCCGATCGCTGGCCCTGGCTGGAGGCGATCCGCGCCGATCTCGCCCGGGCGATCGCCGCGGGGGAGACCGTGGTCGTGGCCTGCTCGGCCTTGAAGCGCGCCTATCGCGATCGGCTGCGGGCCGCCGGCCCCGGTGTCCGCTTCGTCCATCTGGAGGGCGATCCGGCACTCATCGCCGCCCGCCTGGCGCGGCGACGGGGCCACTACATGCCTCCCTCGCTGTTGCCTTCGCAGCTCGCCACGCTCGAGGATCCGCGGGGCGAGCCCGACGTGCTGGCCGTATCGATCGAAGGCCCGCCCGAAGCGATCGTCGAGGCGGTCCTCGCGGCCCTGGACGGCGCACCCGAGCCCCGAGGTACCGGGCCTCGGCGCTAGGTGGCGGGTGGGCGCGGATCGATCGGCACGAGCCGGGCGATCCCCAGAAGATCCTCGAGCGCCGCGGCGGCGGCCAACAGCGCCGCTTCGCCGCGCGGGCGGCCCACCATCTGCAGCCCCACCGGCAGCCCGGCCGCGGTGAAGCCGGCGGGCAAGGAGAGCGCCGGCACGCCCGTGAGCGTGATCGCGTAGGTGATCGCCACCCAGTCGATGTAGCTGGGGAAGCGGTGCCCACCCAACTCCTCGACCCAGCGCTGCTCGACCGGGAAGGGTGGGACGATCGCCGCCGGGCTCAACAGCAGATCGAAGCGCTCGAAGAACGAGGCCGCACTCTGCTGCATGCGCGCTCGCGCCCGCTCGGCGCGGCCGATCTCCTCGGCGGTGAGGGCCAAGCCCGTCTCGATGTTCCAGATCACTTCGGGCTTGAGCCGATCGCGGTGCCGCTCGAGCAGTGGCGCCCGAGCGGTCACGAACTGCTCGGCGCGCAGCACGCGGAACACCTCCACGGCATCCGAAAGATCCGGGCAGGCGTCGAGCACGATCTCGGCGCCGAGCTCGCCCAGCCGCTCGGCGGCCGCCCGGCAGATCCGCGCCACTTCCGGATCCACGGGCGTGATGCCGCCGAGATCGGCCGAAAAGGCCACGCGGGAGAGCCGCGGCGGCCGCTCGACCGCCTCTGCGAAGGGGACCGCGGGCGGATCGAAGCTCAACGGATCGCGCGGATCGAAGCCCGCCTGGGCGTCGAGCAGGAGCGCCAGATCGCGTACGTCGCGGGCCATCGGCCCCTCGACCGAGAGGGTCTGGAACGGGCTCGCGACCGGGCCGTGCGGGACTCGACCCGGCGACGGCCTCAGCCCCACGACCGAGCAGAACGCGGCGGGCGTGCGCAAGGAGCCGCCCAGATCCGAGCCGTTGGCGAGCCAGCACTCACCGGCCGCGAGCGCCACCGCCGAGCCGCCCGAGGAGCCCCCACAGGTGAGCGCCGTGTTCCAGGGATTGCGGGTGACGCCGAACACCTCGTTGAAGGTCTGGGCACCGGCGCCGAACTCGGGGGTGTTGGACTTGCCCAGGATCACCGCCCCGTGCGCCTCCAGGCGCTCGACCTCGTAGCCTGAGCGGGTCGGCACGTGATCGGCGAAGATCGGCGACCCGTAGGTGGTCCGCACCCCTTCGACGTCGTTGAGGTCCTTGATCACGATCGGCAGACCGGCGAGCCAGCCCCGGCCGTCGCGGGGTGGGGTGATCTCTCCGGCCTCGATCCGGGCCGCCCGACGCCGGGCCCGCTCCTCGCACAAGGTCGGGATCGCGTTGAGCCGTGGCTCGACCGCCTCGATCCGCGCGAGCGCCACCTCCAGCGCCTCGATCGGGCGCACCTCGCCGGCGCGCAACAGCCGCACCAGCTCGCGCGCGCTCTTCCGCCACAGCTCGCTCATGCCCCCTCCCCTCGCCGTGCCCTCGGGTTAGCGGGTGGTCGGCGGAGCGTCCAGGCGCTAGGGTCGCCCCGCTCACCCGGAGATCCGCATGCCCGCTCCCGCACCACTGCGCGTGGCGATCGCCGGCCTGGGTGCCGTCGGCACGGCGGTGGCCGAGCGGCTCGATCGCGGCATCGAGGGCCTGGTCCTGGCCGCCGTGAGCGCGCGCGATCTGGAGGCCGCCCGGGAACGCCTGGCCCGCCGGCTGCGGCGGCCGGTCCCGGTGGTCCCCGCAGCCGAGCTCGCCGCGCATGCCGAAGTGGTGGTCGAGTGCGCCCCCGCCTCGGTGTTCCGCGAGGTGGTCGAGCCCGCGGTGCGAGCCGGGCGGATCGTGCTGCCGCTCTCGGTGGGTGCGCTAATCGACCATCTCGACCTGATCGAGGTGGCACGGGCCAGCGGCGCCCGCATCCTGCCGCCGACCGGCGCGCTGTTGGGCCTCGATGCGGTCCGCGCCGCAGCCGAAGGCACGATCCGCTCGGTGCGCATGGTGACCCGCAAACCGCCGGCCGGCCTCGCCGGGGCTCCCTATCTGGTCGAGCGCGGCATCGAGCTTCACGACCTGCGCGAGCCGCTCCTGGTCTTCGAAGGCACGGCGCGGGAAGGTGCCCGGGGCTTTCCCGCCAATGTCAACGTCGCGGCCGCCCTCGCCCTGGCCGGTATCGGCCCGGATCGCACGCAGCTGCGGATCTGGGCCGATCCGACGATCGGCCGCAACACCCACACGATCGAGGTCGAGGCCGAAGAGGCCTCCTTCACGATGACCATCGCCAACGTGCCCACGGCCGACAATCCGCGCACCGGCCGGCTCACGGCACTCTCGGTGATCGCCGCGCTTCGCCGCTTGACCGGGCCCTTCCTGGTCGGCACCTGAGCCACGGGTCGGCCACGGCCGAGCCCCTCGCCCCGATCGGAGATCCCCACCATGGCCGGACGCCGCCGCCCACGGATCGTGGCTCGCTTCGCGGCGGTGAGCGCGGTCTTCCTGCAGGCCTGTAGCCGACCGGAACCGGCACCGTCGGCGTCGACACCGCCCGCCGCGCCGGTCGCGGTGGTCGAACCACCTCCCGTCGGGGTCCATCCGGCCCGCACCTGGCAGGAGCAGACGCGCTCGGCGTTCCGGGCGCTGGACCGCAACCGCGACGGCAAGCTCGACCTCGACGAGATCCGCGCGGGCTTCGCCGTGTTCGACGCCGACGGGGACGGGTTCGTCTCTCGCTTCGAGGCCTGGCAGCTGGTCGAGGCCGGCGATCGCGACGGTGACGGTCGACTCTCGCCCGACGAGGTCGCGAGGCTGCGCGGCTTCGCGCCGGAGACCGACCGGGACGGCGACGGCAAGGTGAGCGCGCTCGAGTTCAGCCTCGCGCGCACCGACGAGTTCGTGCGCGCCGATGTGAACCGCGACGGGCGGCTCGATCCCGAGGAGATCGCCCGCACGCCGCGCTTCACCCTCTTTCGGTTCTGACCGGAGCGCGCGCCGGTCCGCGGCCCGCGCGCGCCGTGCCGCTCCGAGGCCCGCGCGCTGCGGCGCCGCGCAAGTTGCTGAGCGCCCGTGGGGCGGGTAGGATCGAGAGGGTTCGGCGGTGTTCCCGCCGGCGCCTCGGTCGGACCGGAGCCCGATGCAGCCCCCCTATCTGCTGTTCCTCGGTGACGTGCCGGACCAGCTCGCCGCCAAGACCGCGCACGGGCTCGTCGATTGGCGTCGCGAGCGCTGCCTGGCGCAGCTGCGCCTGCCCGGCTGCCGGGCCGATTGCGGCCTGCCGGAGATGAGCGTGCGCGAGGCGGCCGCCGCCGGTTGCCGCACGATGATCGTGGCGGTCGCCAATTCCGGCGGCTGGTTGGCCGAGCACTGGGTCCCGGTCATCGTCGAGGCGCTGGAGGCCGGGATGGACGTGGCCTCGGGGCTCCATCAACGGCTCGTGGACGTCCCGGCGGTGGCCGAGGCGGCCGCCCGCACCGGCCGATCGCTGTTCGACGTCCGCCATCCCAAGGAACGGTTCCGCACCGCCACCGGCATCAAGCGGCGCGGCAAGCGGCTGTTGACCGTCGGCACCGATTGCTCGTGCGGCAAGAAGTACACCGCACTCGCCATCGAGCGCGAGCTTCTGGCCCGCGGCCGCAAGGCCACCTTCCGCGGCACCGGGCAGACCGGGATCATGATCGCCGGCGGTGGGGTGGCGATCGACGCGGTGGTGGCGGACTTCGTCGCCGGGGCCGCGGAATGGCTCACCCCCGACAACGAGCCCGATCACTGGGACGTGATCGAGGGCCAGGGCTCGCTGTTCCATCCGGCCTTCGCCGGCGTCACGCTGGGCCTGATCCACGGCAGCCAGCCCGATGCGCTCGTGCTCTGCCACGAGCCGACCCGCACCCACATGCGCGGCCTGCCGCACCAGAAGCTGCCGGGCCTGCGCGAGTGCCTGGAGGCCAATCTGTGGGCGGCGCGGCTCACCAATCCGGCGGTGCGCGCGGTGGGCGTGGCGGTCGACACGCATCTTCTGCCGGCGGCCGAGCGGCCGGGGCTGTTGGCGCGGATCGAGGACGAGCTGGGCCTGCCGACCGTCGATCCGATCGCCATCGGGGTCGGCCGCATCGTGGACGCGCTCTGGTGAGCCGCCGCACGCTCGACGCCCGCCACGAACGGTTCGCGGTCCGCGGCACCTTCACGATCGCCCGCGGCTCGCGGACCCACGCCGACGTGGTGCTGGTCGAGATCCGCGAAGGTGAGGCCCGCGGCCGCGGCGAGGGCGTCCCTTACGGCCGCTACGGCGAGAGCGTGGCCAGCGTGCTGGCCCAGATCGAGAGCTGCCGGGCGCTGATCGAGGGTGGCGGGGGGCGGGCCGAGCTCGCCAAGGCGCTACCACCCGGGGCGGCCCGCAACGCGCTCGACTGCGCGCTGTGGGACCTCGAGGCCAAGCTCGCCAAGAAACCGGTCTGGCGGCTGGCCGGGATCCAGGCACCGCGGCCGGTCCTGACCGCCTTCACGATCTCGCTGGGCACACCCGAGGCCATGGCCGAGGCCGCCCGCCAGGCGGCCGACCGGCCGATCCTCAAGCTCAAACTCGGCGGCGAGGGCGATCCGGCGCGGGTCCGGGCGGTGCGCGCCGCCGCCCCCAAGGCCAAGCTCCTGGTCGACGCCAACGAATCCTGGCACCCCGATCGGGTCGCCTCCTGGCTCGACGTGATGGCCGAGTGCGAAGTCGCGCTCGTCGAGCAGCCGCTGCCCGCGGGCCAGGATTCGATGCTGGCCGACATTCCCCACCCCGTACCGGTCGGGGCCGACGAGAGCGTCCACGCCGCCGACAGCCTCGACCGCCTGGTCGGTCGCTACGAGGTGGTCAACCTCAAGCTCGACAAGACCGGCGGCTTCACCGAGGGTCTGGCCTTCGCCCGCCGCGCCCAGGAGCTGGGCTTCGGCCTCATGGTGGGGTGCATGCTGGGGACCTCGCTGGCCATGGCCCCGGCCGTGCTGTTGGCCCAACGCGCCACCTTCGTCGATCTCGACGGACCGCTGCTGTTGGCCGAGGACCGCAGCCCGGGGCTCGAGTACCGCGGCAGTCTCGTCCAACCGCCCCCGCCCGCGCTGTGGGGCTGAGCGGGCCAGGTGGCGCGCCTTCGGCCCGCCCGCTCGGGTGCACTCAGCCCTCTTCGCCCAACACCTGGACCAGGCGGATCAGCTCGCGGGTGCGGACCACCCGGCCCGACCAGCGCCGCTCGAACGCCGCTGCCAGCGTGTCGAGGGCGGGTGAGCGGAGGATGGCCTCGCCCGCTTCGACGCTGTCGAGCTCGTAGACCGCGTAGTGGACCTCGGGCTCGAGCGCGCTCCACGCCCGCCAGGCCCGCGCCGCGCCGAACGCCGCTGCGGCCTGCGGCAGGTGCTCGTGCGCGTACCAGCGATCGAACGGCTCGCGATCGGCGGGGTCGGGGACCACCGCGCGGACCACGAGCAGCGCGCCCGGGACCTTCATCGCAGCTCGCCGCGAACCAGCGTCGGGCAGCGCACGCCGGTGCCACCCGAGCCGCAATAGCCCCAGGGCCGCTCGTGAAGATATTGCTGGTGGTCCTCCTCGGCGTACCAGAACGGCCCGGCCTGGCGGATCTCGGTGGTGATCGGCCCGTAGTTGGCACGCTCGAGCGCTCGGCCGTAAGCCTCCCGCAGCGCCTCGGCGGTCCGCCGCTGGGCCTCGGTGGTCCAGTAGACGGCACTGCGATACTGGGTGCCGATGTCGTTGCCCTGGCGCATGCCCTGGGTCGGGTCGTGGCCCTCGAAGAAGGTCCGCAACAGCGCCTCCTCGGGGAGCAGCTTCGGGTCGTAGACCACGAGCACGACCTCGGCGTGGCCGGTGCGGCCCGAGCACACCTCCTCGTAGGTGGGGTTGGGCGTGTGACCGCCGGCGTAGCCCACGGCCGTGACCCACACACCGGGCAGCTGCCAGAACAGCCGCTCGGCCCCCCAGAAACAGCCCATACCCAACTGGATTTGCTCCAGGCCCTCGGGGAAGGGCGGGAAGATCGACCGGCCGGTCACGGCGTGTCGGCCGGAGAGCGGGAAGGGCCGCTCGGCGCGACCCGGCAGGGCCTCCTCGGGAGTGGGCAAGGTGAGCGATTTCCACAGCCGCCACATGGCCGATCTCCGTGCTCAGCTGCCGAGCTCGATGCCCAGGTGCCGGGCCAGCAGCGGGGCCAGCTCGTGATGGGCCACGAGGGCGAACCGGTCGAGCCCCGGGCGGACGATGTAGAGCCAGTCACCCTGCGGCCGGCGCGCCCAAAGCTCGGCGGTGTAGACGTCGGGCAGGGCGGGATCGGCCAGGCTCAACCAGCGCATCCAGTGATATTCGATCCGCACCGGCCGATCCGCGGCGTCGTAACCGATCGAGAGTTCCCCCTCGGCACGTCCCAGGCGATGCCAGCGCTGCAGCTCGCTGCGCACCGGGCGGAGCGCTCCCAGGGGCTCGGGCAGGACGATCCGCTCGAAGGACATCGTGAACGCGCCGAAAGGCCTCCCCGGCTGGAGGATATGGAAGCGGTCGGTTCCCGGTCGAGGCCGTCGGCCGCTCCGCCTTAAGCTCACTGGAACAGGCGGGCCAACAGCTCGCTGCCCAGCGAGCCCGCCTGCGGCACGGCGGCCGGCGGCACCCAGTCGGGATCGAACAGCCGGCGCACCGCCTGGACCGCCCGCTCGAGATCGCGCAACGGCTCGACCGGGCCGATCGGCTTCGGGCGCGGCTCGCCCAGCCAGGCGGCCCGGCCGGCCTCGACCTGGCGGCGGTGGATGATGGAGACGTCGCGGGTGAGCCGCTTGGGCCCGAATTTCATACCCAGCCGGTAAGCGATCGGCTGCAAGCGAATGTCGGCCAGCCGCTCGAGAAGCGTGCGGCGGCGGATTCCCGGTGGTACGGGCGGCCGGTGCGAGCCCTTCCCGCGCAACAGATCGAAGATCCACACGGGCTTGCCGGTGGCGATCGCCTCGGCCAGCATCGACATCGAATCACAGGTGACGATCAGCTCGTCGGCCAGCGCCAGGATCCCGAGATAGGGATTGTCGGGATCGTCGCGACGAAAGCGGTAGAGGAAGGCCGGCACGTCGAGCTGCGCCTCGAGCGCCTCGACGGCCGCCGCGGGTGTGCGAGCGCTCGAGGTCACGAGGAGCGAGCCGCCGGCCTCGCGGGCCATCTTGGCGGCGTACCAGCCCAACAGCGCGCCGTTCTCCCGGTCCAAACTGTAAGGTCCGGCATGGCCGCCCAGGATCACGGCGATGCGCGGTCGCGGCAGCTGGCCCAGCCGATCGGCGAAGCGCTCGCGCGCGCGGGCCAGCCGCTCGGGTGTGACCCGGTGCAGCGGTGCCTCGTTGTGCAGGATGTTGGGCTTGTGCGGCAGCCGGTATTGCGGGGTCGTGATGACGAGATCGAAACATTCGTGGCGCGCCCAGGGCCGGCCCACGTGGACCAGGCGGACCTTGCCCGGCCCCCCGGCCTCGCGCTGGATCCAGCGCACCAAGGGCTCGTTGCGCCGACCGGCGGAGATCACGAGCTCGGGCCAGGGCGGCTCGAGCGGGCTCGAGCGTTCCTTGACGAGGCCTTCGAGCGTGGGCCCGGCCAACAGATTGGTGAGCAGCTCGGTCTTCCGATAGACCAGGTGCTTGACCTCGTAGGGCCAGCCCAGCCCCTCGGCTAGGGCCAGGATCTGGCCGTTGTCACCCACCTTGTGACCGAGCATGAGCCAGGTGCGCGGCGGCCGATCGATCCCCGGACGATCGCTCATGCCGCACCGTCCCCCTCTGGCACCGGCGCGACCCCGCGCGGCCAGCGCCGTTTGGCGCACAGCCACTGATCGGGATGCTCGCGGATCCAGTCCTCGAACAGCCGGTTCAACGTCGCCGTGAGCCGCAGCGCCCGCTCGCGCGGGTCGCGGATGCCGGGCTCGGGCTCGAGCGGTGGGGCGACTTCGATCGTGAAGCGGCACCCCGGATGGCGGATCACCCGCGCCGCGACGAAGGGGATGCCCAGCCGCGAGGCGAGGCGCGCAGGGGCCACGGGGGTAGGCGCCGGCCGGCCGAAGAACGGGACCAGCTCGCCACCCTCGAAGCGCTGATCGGGCAACAGCCCCACCGAGCGGCCGGCCTCGAGCTCGCGGATCATGGCCCGCGCCGCCTCGGCCACCTCGAGGCTGCGCCAGGGGAGGTGCGCGCGCAGACGGGCGAGCCGAGCCTCCAACCGGGGGTTGGTCTGGGCCCGGAAGATCACGCTCGTCGGAATCCCGCCCCGCACCGCGGCCACCGGGGTGAGGTTCCAGTTGCCCAGATGCGCGGTCACGAACAGCGCCGGGCGCCCGCGCAGCGCCGCGACCACGCCGGCCGGATCGTGGACGGCGATGCGGCCCTCGCGATCGGCCACCAGCTCGACCAGATGCGGCAGCTCCGCCAGCATGCGAAAAGCGTTCCCCCAACTCGCCGCGGCGAGCTCGGCGCGGGCCCGCGGCGAGAGTTCGGGGAAGGCCACGACGAGGTTGGCGCACACGTGGCGGTGCTTCTTCAAGCGCGGGCCGAGCCGCCGGCCGATCGCCGCACCGAGCTCGGAGGCGCGCTCGACGGGAAGCGCCGCGAACAGCTGCCAGAGCGCGCCCGCGAGCCCGCCCTCCACCGCCTGGAGCAGCCGTTCCGCCGGCCCGCCTTCGGCCAGCCGCTCGCCCAGCCGCGCGAAGAGGAAATGCCGTGCCAAGCCCACCGCCTCCGTTCGACCGGCCGTCTTCTAAGTCGGGCGCAGCGGACGGGTCGAGGGTCGCCCGTGTCGCCCCCGCTTCGGCCCGGGCGACTCGCTCGCCCATCCGTGAGGTCGGAAAGCTCGGCCCCCTCGCGACACCGTCCCGGGACGACCGCCCGTCACTCGTCCGTCGAGCCAGGCCCGTTCGAGTCGTCCGGTCGACCCGCTCGCCGGGCGCGCGGGCCATCCGCGGCGCGGCACCTCGCGCGATCCTCACGGGCCGGTTAGGCTCGCCGTCCAAACGCTCGGGAGGCGCCCATGGCCTTCGATCTCGATCTCAGCGCACTCGCGGACGTACTCTACGCGGCGGTCCTCTCGGATACGCTCGATTCGTTCGGGCTCACGGGCCAGGCGATGCGGCCCTTCATCCGCCCGCTCGACGAGAGCCTCACCCTGTTCGGCCGGGCCCGCACCGGGCTCTACGTGCCGGTTTACGAGGTGGCGCCTGAAAAGAACCCGTATGCCGTCGAGATCGCGCTCGTCGACGATCTGAAGCACGGTGACGTCGTGGTGCTGGCTTGCGGCGGCCCCACCGAGCGGATCGCACCCTGGGGGGAGCTGTTGACGACCGCCGCCAAGCTGCGCGGTGCCAAAGGTTGCGTGACGGACGGCCTGGTCCGCGACGTCCGGCACATCCGCCAGGCGAGCTTCCCGGTCTTCGCCGGCGGCATCGGCCCGCTCGACACCAAGGGCCGCGCCGAGATGGTGGCCCGCGACTGCACCGTCGAGTGTGGCGGTGTGCGGGTGCGGCCCGGTGATCTCGTGTTCGGGGACGTCGACGGCGTGGTCGTGATCCCGGCCGAGCGGGCCACCGACGTCGTCGAGGCTGCGCTCGCCGAGATCCGCGGCGAGAACCACACCCGCGATGCGCTCCTGGCCGGGGCCAGCCCGGCCGAGGTCTACGCCCGATACGGTGTGCTCTGAGCGGCCGCTCGCGCGGCTGCCCGGTGCTCGGCCCCCGACCTTCAGCCGGGCGCCCGTTTGCGGATCGCCGCCTCGTTCACTTCGACCCCCCAGCCGGGTCCCTCGCCCAGGACGAGATGGCCGGCCTCGATCCGCGGCGCTGTCACCACCTCGTCCTTCCACGGCACGTCGTCGACGTCGATCTCCATGATCCGGAAATTGGGGATCGCCGCGCAGAAATGTGCGCTCATGGCGGTCGACAGATTGCCGTAGAAATTGTGCGGCGCACAGTTGACCTCGAAGGTGTCGCACAGGCTCGCGATCTTGACGGCCTCCAGGATCCCGTTCCACGGCACGTCCACGATCGCCACGTCGACCGCTCCGGCCTCGAGGAACGGGCGGAACTGCCGCCGATGATACAACGACTCGCACGAGGCGATCGGCGTGCGCGCCTGTGCTCGCACCCGGGCCAGTGCCACGGGGTCCAACAGATCGATCTCCAGCCACAGGAGATCGAAGGGTTCGACGGCGCGCAGGACCTCCAGATACCCCTCGGTGCGGAAGTTGAAGTTGAGGTCGAGCAACAGATCCACATCCTCCCCGGCACCCTCGCGGAACGCCGCCAGCTGTCGCTCGATCCGCCGCAGGATCGTTCGATCGACGTTGAGCTCCGGCCAGCCCGCCTGGTGGGCGAAGCCCGGCTGCCACATCTCGGGTGGATCGCGGTCGAGCAGGAAGATGTTGGTCTTCATGGCGGTGAAGCCGCGGCTCCTGATCTCCGCGGCGAGCGCCCGGCAGCCCTCGAGGTCGCGCAACGCCGGCGTGCCCAAAAGCGCGTGATGGCGCAGCCGATAGGAGCCGGCGTGGCTCCAGTAGAGCCGTAGCCGGTCGCGGATCGGCCCACCGAGCAGCACCGCCACCGGCACGCCCAGCGCGCGGGCCACGAGATCCACGAGCGCGTTCTCGATCGCCGCGATCGCCATCTGCGCGATCCCGCCGGGATGGGCCCGGGTGATCGCGTGCAGCAAGGCGGTGATCTGTTGCACCGGCCGCGGATCCCGACCGACGAGCTGCTCGGCCAGCCCGCGGATGACGGCGGTGAGGCCGCGGGCACCGTAGCTCTCGTTGTACTCCGACCAGCCGACGAGCCCGTCTTCGGTGGTGATCTTCAAGAACGACCAGACCCGCCAGCCGGCATCGCAGTGCAGGTCCTCGATACGCGCGATCCGCACGGCCGCCTCCCCCCGCTCGCCACGCTCGAAGCCCAGCATCGCTCGCAGCCCCGGGGCCGACCAGTGCCGGCCGTGCAGGACGGCCCGTCGACGGCGGCCGCGGGCTCGGCTAAGCCCGGCCCGCAGCCGGGAGACGAGCGTGGCGAAGCTGGTCCTGTGCCTCGATTGGCACCATGCCGACCCGCCCGAGATCGAACGGGCGGCCCTGGGCCCCGATTACGAGGTGCGCGTCCACCCCTGGGAGGAGCTGGCGCTCGTGCCGGAGGGCGAGCTCGCGGCGGCGGTGGCGCTCCTGTGCAACTATCGGATCCGGGTCGATGACGCGCTGCTGTCGCGGATGCCGCGGCTGCGGGTGGTGACCCGCTGCGGGGTGGGCTTCGACAACATCGACGTCGAGGCCGCGGGTCGTCGCGGTATCGCCGTGCTCAACGTGCCCGACTACGGCACCATGGACGTGGCCGACCACGCGATCGCCCTGGCCCTCTCCTTCCTGCGCGGCATCCCGTTCTACACCTCGACCTTGTACGAAGATCCGGTGGCCCACTGGCGGTTCGCGGCGGTGTCCACCGTGCGGAGGCTTTCGACTGCGACCTTCGGTGTGCTCGGGCTCGGCCGGATCGGCACGGCCACCGCCCTGCGCGCGAAGGCGCTGGGCTTTCGGGTGGTGTTCTTCGATCCCTATCGGCCCACCGGCACCGAGCTCGCCCTCGGCATCGAGCGGGTCGAGAGCCTGGAAGAGCTCGCCCGCCGGGCCGACCTGTTGTCGATCCACGTCCCGCTCACCGCCGAGACCCGGGGGCTGGTCGACGCCCGGATCCTGGGGCTGCTGCCCGAAGGGGCGATCCTGATCAACACCGCCCGCGGGCCGATCGTCGAGCTCGATGCGCTGTTGGCGGCGCTGCGCTCCGGGCGGCTCGGCGGCGCGGCGCTCGACGTGTTGCCGGACGAACCGCCCGCGCCCGACCATCCGCTGATCGCCGCCTGGCGCGAGCCCGGCTCGCCCTTGCGCCACCGGTTGATCCTCACCCCCCACGCCGCATGGTACACCCCCTCGGGCGTGCGCGACGTGCGCCACAAGTCGGCCCTCGCCACCCGCCGGTTCCTGGAGACCGGCCGCTCGCGCGATCTGGTCGACGAAGCCGCCCTCGACCGCACCGCCGCTGCCGCCCGGGCCGCCCTCGGAGACCAGCCGTGAGCCTCGATCCCCTCGCCCTCGACAGCCTCCTGGCCGAGCAGGAGGGCGCCATGCTGGCCCTGCTCGAGCGGCTCGTGAACATCGACAGCGGCTCGCACGACCACGCCGGCGTGACGGCGGTGGCCGAGACGCTGGCCGCCTTCCTGGAGAGCCGGGGCGTGGCCTGTGAATGGCTGCGGCAGGAGCGCTCGGGCGACATCCTGTTGGCCCGGGTCGAAGGTCCCGCCGAGCGGCCGGTGTTGCTGTTGGGCCATTGCGACACGGTGTTCGCGAAGGGCGAGGCGGCCCGGCGGCCGTTCCGCATCGAGGGTGGGCGGGCCTACGGGCCGGGCGTCTCGGACATGAAGGCCGGGCTGGTCATGAACGCCTTCGTGTTGGCCGCGCTACGGGCTTCGGGAGCGCCCTGCCCGGTGGTGGGCCTGTTCACGAGCGACGAGGAGATCGGCAGCCCGGTGAGCCGGCCGATCATCGAGACCACCGCGCGCGGCTGCCGGGCGGTGCTCAACGCCGAACCCGGTCGGCCGTCGGGCAACGTGTGCACGGCCCGCAAGGGCGCCCTGTTCCTGCGCGCCACCGTGTACGGCCGTGCCGCCCATTCGGGCAGCGCCTATCAAGAGGGGCGCAGCGCGATCCTGGCCCTCGCCCACAAGACCGTGGCGCTTTCGGGCCTCACCGACCTCGCGGCCGGGATCACCGTCAACGTCGGCAGAGTGGGGGGCGGACAGTCGATCAACACGATCGCCCCGGAGGCCTGGGCGGAGATCGATCTGCGCTTCGTGAAGGCGGCCGATCGCGACCGGCTGTTGGCGGCGATCGAGACGATCGTGCACACCCCGCACGTGCCCGACACCCGCGCCGAGCTTTCCATCGAGGGCGAGTTCCTGCCGCTCGAGCCCACGCCCGAGAGCCTGGCGCTGTTCGAGACCTATCGCGAGTGCGCGCGGGCCGTGGGTTTTTCGGTCGAGGGCGAGTTCTCGGGCGGCTGCGCCGATTCCGGCTTCACCGCGGCCCTGGGTGTGCCGACCTTGTGCTCGACCGGCCCGGTCGGCGGCAAGGGTCACACGCCCGAGGAATATGTGGAGCTCGCGACCCTCGTGCCGCGGGCCCGGGCGGCCGCCCGCACGGTCCTGGCGCTGGCCGCTCAGTAGAGCCCGCCGAGCCCGCCGGGCCGGCCCGGCAGTGGCGACCAGAGCTGGGCCTGTTCGCCCTCCTCCTCGGGCTCGCTCGCCTCGGGCACGAGGGTGACGAGCGGCCGGGTGATGCGCACCGGGATCCCGCGGCGGGCCACGAGCTCGGCCTCGACCCGGTCCCAATCGACCCGCGCCAGCGCCTCGCCGGCCTTGCGGCGGATGAGTGCCATCGCCGCCTCGTCGATCGCCCCGGGCCGCGGTGTGAAGCTGTACTGCTCTTCGAGCTCCTCCAGCTGCTCGGGCTCCGGATGCGCCTCGAGGTAGAGCTCGCCCTCGTGCCACCCGACTTTGAAGGTCTGATCGACGACCGTGACCCGGGTGCCGATCGGCACCTCCTCGTAGAGCCGCTCGATCGCCGCCGGATACATGCGGATGCAGCCGCGGCTCACCCGCCGGCCGACCCCGTAGGGTTTGTTGGTGCCGTGGATGAGATAGGTCGGCCAAGCGAGATAGAGCGCGTGGCGGCCCAACGGATTGTCCGGCCCCGGCGGGACCACGGCCGGCAACTCGGGCCGCTCGGCCCGGGTGCGCGGCGTCGGGTACCAGGTGGGATCCTTCTGTTTGCGGACGATGCGGGTCTCGCCCACCGGCGTGTCGTAGCCGTCGCGACCGACGCCGATCGCGTGCGCCCGCACCCGCCCGCCGCGCGGGAACCAGAACAGTCGCAGCTCGGCTTTGTTGATGACGATGCCCTCGCGCGGCGCGTCGGGCAGGAGCTGCGCGGTGGGCAGGAGCACCAGCTGATCCGCCCCCGGGATCCAGGGATCGAGCCCGGGATTGGCGGCCGAGATCGCGAGAATGCCGATGTCGTTGGCGACCGCGATGTCGAGGAGCGTGTCCTCGTGGCGGGTGACGTGCCAGCGCAGTGTGCCGATGAGATCACCCGTGGGCAGACCGGCCCGCGCCGGCGCCACCCGGTTCGCCAACACAGACGCTGCCGCCGCCAGAAGCAGGCGACGGCGCGAGAGGCCCCGACCGATCCGGGCACCCCCGCCCGGCGGCCGGGCAGGGGTGCCCGCCCGGCTCACTTGCGCAGGCCGGCGCGGAAGATGCGGTCGGCCTTCTCGCCGGCGATCCGCGCGTCCTCGGCCGCCCGCTGGGCATCGGCCGCCGCCTGCCGCGAGGCCGCCTCGGCCGCCGCGGCCTTCTGCTCGGCGCTCTGGGCGATCGCCCGCACCCCGGCGATCTCCTGGCGCAGGGTCTCGATGTCCCCCTTGGTGGCGCAGCCACCCAACACCAACAGCGGCAGCACCGCCGCACTCGCGAACAGCTTGCGCATCACTTCTCCTCCTCGCTGGCGATCGACGGACCGGGAGCCCCGACCTCCGGGCCCGGTACCCGTCACGGTTTGATCTCGATGGGCGTCCCGGGCGACACGCTCGCCCAGATGATGTCCATCTCCTCGTCGGTGACCGCGATACAGCCCCGCGTCCAATTGAACAACCAGTGATCCGCGCGGAAGCGCCGGGCGATCGCCGGATCGAGCCCGTGCACGAGGATGTTGCCACCGGGCGAGACGCCCAGCGCGCGGGCCCGCGCGCGATCCTCCTCGTTCGGGTAGGAGATGCGGATCGCCCGATAATAATAGCTCTTGGGAAGGAACTCCGTGAGCTCGTAGCGCCCCTCGGGGGTCCGGCCGTCGCCCTCCTTCACCTTGTGCCCCTCCGGCCGCCGGCCGAGTGCTACGCGGAAGCGGTGCAACAGCCGCTCACCGTTCCACAGCTCCATGACCCGCTCGCGCTTCCTGACCTCGACCCGGTCGGCGAGCAGCCCGGCCACGGGCTGCGCGTGCCCCACGCGCCCCAACATCAAGCCGCAGGCGAGCGAAGGCAGAAAGGCCCGACGGGTCGGCATGGGACGAAGCTTCCGCAGACGACAGGAGCCGATCGCGGACAAAGGATAGGAAATCGGCGCGCACCTTCAAGCGTACCGCGACCGAACACGGAAGAGCCGCCGTGCCCCCAGCGGGGGCCGGCCCCCGGCATCTGTTGCGGGCCTGCAACGCAACAGAGGCCGCCCCGCGACATCTGCCCCCGTCCGGCCGCCAACCGGCTCGGCGACCATCGGATCCTCGCCGTCGGATCGCGACCGCGGCCCACCGAGCGGCCCCCCTTCGCCCACCGCCGACCCTCTTCCCGCCGCCCGCGGAGGGCTCTAGGAGCGGCCCATGACCTGCGTGTCCCGCTGGCTCGCGCCGTTCGTCGAGCTGGTCCACCCGACCGGCCGGCCCGAACTCCTCTTGCTCGCCGATCACGCCGGCAACCGGATCCCCACCGAACTCGGCGATCTGGGCCTGCCGCCCGCCGAGCTCTCGCGGCACATCGCCTACGACATCGGCATCGCTGCGCTCACCCGCCGGCTGGCCGTCCTCCTCGATGCGCCGGCGCTGCTCGACCACTGCTCGCGGCTGGTCATCGACCCCAACCGGCGGCCCGGTGAACCCTCCTCGATCCCGGAGATCGCCGACGGCACCCCGGTCCCGGGCAATCTCGGGATCGACGCCGGCGAGCGCCGCCGGCGAGCCCGCGCCTATTTCCTGCCCTATCATCGGGCGGTGGCACGGCGGCTCGCGGCCTGCCGCCGTGCCGGCATCGTGCCCGTGATCCTGGCCCTGCACAGTTTCACCCCGCGCCTCGCCGGCCGTGAGCGGCCCTGGCAGGTGGGTGTGCTGTGGCGCGGCGACGATCGGCTGGCGGCACCGGTGCTGCGCGCCCTACGCCGGTGGGGCGATCTCGTGGTCGGCGACAACCAGCCCTATTCGGGCCTCGACGCGTTCGGCTACACGATCGAATTCCACGCCCAGCGCAGCCGCCTGCCGCACCTCATGTTGGAGCTGCGGCAGGACGAGATCGCCACCGACGCCGCGGCGGGGGCCTGGGCGGTGCGGTTGGCCGAGCTCTCGTGCCCGCTTCTGGCCGAGCCGCACCGGCTGGGCCTCTGGCCGGGCCGGCCCGCACCGCGCGCCTGGCGACGTCCCACCGGCGGCGCGCCCCGCGGTGGACCGGCGACGGAGAACCGGATATCGTGGACACGGTGATGGCGAGCGGTCGCCTCGGGGCGGTGCGGCGGCGGTGGTGAGCCTCGACACCTTGCGGATCGTCAAGCGGCTGAAGGAGGCCGGCCTCGAGGAGCGGCAGGCCGAGGCGATCACCGACGTCTTGCGCGAATCGCGCGAGCTCGATCTTTCGATGTTGGCCACCAAGGCCGATCTACGCGCCCTCGAGAACGAGGTCGACCGTCGCTTCGCCGAGCTGCGGGCCGAGATGGACCGCCGCTTCGTCGAGTTCGAGGCGAAGGTGGATCGGCGCTTCGCCGAACTATCCGGGGAGATGGACCGGCGCTTCGCCGCGCTCGACACCCGCTTCGCCGCGCTCGACGCCAAGATCTCGGTGCTCCAGGCCAAGCTCGGCATGCTGGAGTGGATGATCGGCGGAATCGGCTTCGGCCTGCTTCTGCTCATCGTCCGCACCTTCTGGCCGGGTGCTCCCTGAGGCCTGCCGCGGCTGGTCCGGCCGTTCGGCTGCCCGGGAGCGAGGCGGTCTTGACAGAAATCCTATAACCAGGCAGATTTCCATCGCCACCCCCGGCGACGGAGCCCCGCCCGTGACCGCGACCTCGTGCAACCCGGTGGCCACGCCCACCCGCAAGCGTGGCCCGAAGACTCCCGAAGGCAAGGCCCGCGCCGCGCTCAACGCCTTGAAGCACGGTCTGCGCGCCCGCCGCTTCACTCTCCTGCCGCACGAGGATCCGGCCGAGTTCGAGGCCTTGGCCCGGGCCACGCGCGAGATCTACCGCCCCGCTTGCGCCGTGGAGCGCGAGCTCGTCGAGGCGATCGCCGTGGCCCTGTGGCGGGAGATCCGTGCCGACCGGCTGGAGGCCGAGGTGCTGGCCGACATCCCGCCGGTCGACGGGTCGCGGACCTGCGGCAGCGATCTCCTCGAGGAACGGCATCGGGCGAGCTTCGCCCTCGTGCTGCGCTATCGCGCCCAGGCCGCGGGGGCCGTGCGCCGCGCCCAGGAGGCGTTGGCTCGTCACCGGGCGCTGGTCGCCGAGGCCCGCGCCGAGGCCCGCACGGCCGAGGAGCTCTGCCCGGTGCTGCGCGGCGAAGCGCCGGCCGATCGCACGAACGAATGCTCTGCGGTCGAGGCGGCCCGTGGCTCGGTCGAGCCGGACGAGCCGGTGGCGGCGCCCGGCCGCCCCCTACCCGCAGATCCGCTCCCCGAGGCGGCGGGCCCACCGCCGCGCCTGGCCTTGCGCGACGCGGTCCGCCAGGCGGCCAATCCGCTCGACACACCGCTGTTGCGCGCGCTGGGCCGCGATCCCGATCTGGTCCTGCCGGTACCGGGGTTGCGCCCGGAGGCCTGGCCGATCGCCCAGCACCGCGCCGACCCGTCGGGTGCGCCGGTCGACGGCCGTGGTCCCTATCGGCGCGTGCCCTACCTGCCCTGGAGCGAGTGGTACGCCCACCAACATTGGTTGCCGATCATGGAGCGGGTCGCGGCGGCCTCGGCCGCCGGCTACGCCCCGCCGAACTCGGCTCGAGGGGCCCCGAGCGACGAGCGACCGATGGGCATCTCGGCCGGCCGATCGATACCCGACGCGGCCGCCCGACGCCGTGCGGGTTACGATGGGGCGAGCGATGGGTCTCGAACCCACGACCTCCAGGGCCACAACCTGGCGCTCTGACCAACTGAGCTACGCCCGCCACGAGGCCGGCTCGTGCCATGGCGAGCGGGGGGCGTCAAGCCTGCCGCCGCGTGGCCGCCCCGGCGTCGTGCGCAAATCGTGGGCAGATTGCCTATTTTTCGAGCAGAGGCCTGCCGCCGATCCGGTCTCGCCCGGCTCACGAAGCGCCGCGAGCGGTTTGGCACGGCACCTGCATCGCTCTGGGCAGCGCAGACCGGGGCCCGCGCGGCCCGTCGAGCGGGGATGGGCATGAAGAAGATCGAGGCCGTCATCAAGCCGTTCAAGCTGGACGAGGTGAAGGAGGCCCTCCAAGAGATCGGCCTCAAGGGCATGACGGTGACCGAGGTCAAGGGATTCGGCCGCCAGAAGGGGCACACCGAGCTCTATCGCGGAGCCGAGTACGTGGTCGATTTCCTGCCCAAGGTGAAGATCGAGGTGGTCGTCGAGGACGGGCTCGTGGAGCGCGCGGTCGAGGCGATCCAGCAGGCCGCCCGGACCGATCGGATCGGCGACGGCAAGATCTTCGTCATCCCGGTCGAGGACGCGATCCGCATCCGCACCGGCGAGCGCGGCACCGACGCGCTCTGACCCCCCTTTTCCCTCCAACCGGTGGCGACGACCACCGGCCGGGGCACCGCTCCCGCGTGGAGCTTTCCAACCGAGCAACGAGGAACCGAATCGATGAGCCTGGGTTGCAAGACGTCCGCGGACGTCATCCGTGCCATCAAGGAGCACGGCGTGGAAATGGTGGACATCCGGTTCACCGACATGCCGGGCATGTGGCAGCACACCTCCTATCCGGCCGCGGCGTTCGACCAGGACGCGATCGACGAAGGGCTGGGTTTCGACGGATCGTCGATCCGTGGCTTCAAGGTCATCAACGAGTCGGATATGCTGCTGGTCCCGGATCCGACCACGGCGTTCATCGATCCGTTCTTCCAGCACAAGACGCTGGTGATGATCGCCGACGTCAAGGACCCGGTCACCAAGGAGTTCTACTCGCGTGATCCGCGCGGTGTGGCCAAGAAGGCCGAGGCCTATCTGAAGAGCACGGGGATCGCCGATACCGCCTATTTCGGGCCGGAGGCCGAGTTCTTCGTCTTCGACAACGTCCAGTACGGAACCGGGCAATATTACTCGTCCTATCTGGTGGACTCGGGTGAGGGCCACTGGAACACCAACCGGGCCGAGGGTCCCAATCTCGGCTACAAGGTGCGACCCAAGGAGGGCTACTTCCCCTGCCCGCCAAACGATACCTTGCAGAATCTGCGGGCCGAGATGGCCATGACGATGATGCAGATCGGCCTCGTGGTCGAGTGCCAGCATCACGAAGTCGCGACCGCCGGCCAGTGCGAGATCGACTTGAAGTTCGATACGCTGTTGGCGATGGCCGACCACCAGATGAAGTACAAATACGTGGTCAAGAACGTCGCCCGCAAGCACGGCAAGACCGCCACCTTCATGCCCAAGCCGCTCTACGGCGACAACGGCTCGGGCATGCACTGCCACCAGTCGCTGTGGAAGGACGGCAAGCCGCTGTTCGCCGATCCGGCCGGCTACGCGGGTTTGAGCCAGCTGTGCAAATGGTACATCGGCGGGCTGTTGAAGCACGCGCCGGCGCTCCTGGCCTTCGCCGCGCCGACCACCAACAGCTATCGCCGGTTGGTGCCGGGCTACGAGGCCCCGGTCAATCTCGCCTGGTCGATGCGCAACCGTTCGGCGGCCTGTCGGATCCCGATGTACAGCGACAGCCCGAAGGCCAAGCGGATCGAGTTCCGCTGCCCGGATCCGTCCTGCAACCCGTACCTGGCGTTCGCCGCCATGCTCATGGCCGGGCTCGACGGGATCAAGAACAAGATCGATCCGGGTGATCCGGTCGACAAGAACATCTACGATCTGCCGCCCGAAGAAGCCGCGGCGATCAAGCAGGTGCCGGGTTCGCTCGAGGCGGCGCTGGCTGCGCTCGAGGCCGACCACGAGTTCCTGCTCGAGGGTGGGGTCTTCACCCCTGATTTCATCGCCACCTATATCGATTACAAGAGGAGCACGGAGGTCGACGCGATCCGTTTGCGGCCGCATCCGTACGAGTTCTTCTTGTACTACGATTGCTGACACCGGCTGCCTTTCCCGGTGCGGCGCCACGGGGCCCTCGCAGGGCCCCGTCGGCGTCCGGGGCCGGGCGATCCGGCCCGGGGCGGTTCAATAGCGCAGGATCACGGTGAGCTGGTCGGTGTAAGGTCCTTCGACCGTGCCGCGTTGGCGCGGGATCACGGCGTAGATCGGCAGCCGCACCGGCCGGCGGCCGTCGCTTCGGGCCTCGACGGTGGCACCGCCGCGACCGCCGTCGCCCCAAGGGCGGCGATGGCCGGGATCGGCGAACAGCCGATAGCGCAGCCGCGTCCCGTTCGGGCCCACGAGTTCGCGCTCGGGGCCGCCCGGGATCGCCACCTCGAAGCGGGTCGGCCGCTCGCAGCGCACCACCACCTCCCCCCGCCCGCGGTTCTTGCGGCCGAGATCGATGGTCCCGAACACCACCGGCCGGACCTCGACCCGGCAGTCGGCCACCGCCGGCCGGGTGGCGAGGCCGGCGGCGAGCAGCGCGCAGAAGGCGGCGAGGGACCGGCTCATCGGCAAGGCGGGGTGCCGAGATCGGGCAACAGCTCGTCCACCGCCGCGGGTGGCAGGCTGCAGGTGAAGCGGCGGCCGGCCCGCTCACCGGTCACCTCGACCGGCCGGTCGGTGATACCGGTGATCGAGGCGAAGCCGTCGCGGCCGACCAGCACCTGCACCGTGCCGTCGGTGCTCGCGAGCGTGAGCCCGGCGGGCAACGGCGAACCCGTGGGTCCGCGCAGGATCGCGGTCGCCTGGCGGCGGCGCGCCAGATCGAAGCCGACCACCACCCCGCTGCGCTCGAAGGGGACCGCCTGCGCCTCGGCGCGGTTCGCCTCGGCGTCCAGCGGCAGATCGTCGAGCTCCAGGCGCACCGGGTTGACCTCGTAGGGGCGCAGCGCCGGCAAGAGCAGCCGGCCGCGGGCATCGGTGCGGCCGACCTCGCGATTGTCGAGATAGACCCGCACGTTCGGGAAGCCCGGCAGGTCGACCAGGCCGAATGCCTGGCCCAGCCGCCGCGACGCCTCGAGCCCGCCGTTCATCCACACCAAGCTGCCCTCGACGCCGACCCGCGCCCGGCTGCGCCCGTCCAGCCGCTCGGCCTCCAGATCGACCGCCCCCTTGGCCCCCTGCCAGGACAGCCGGGCATCGATCGCCTCGGCGCCGTCGCCGGCCTCGACCCCCAACCGCCAGTCGAGTCCGAGGTCGGAGGCGCCGCGGGTGCCGCGCGCCTGCAGCCGCGCCGCCTGGCGGTCACCCCGGCTTCGCCCCTCGGCCGAGACCGAGAGCCGCTCGCCGATCGGGAGGGTGTAGACGGCGGTGAGCGCCAGCTCGCGATCGGGCCGCAGGCTCCGGCCGGCCGAGATCGCCAGCGCCCCGGGGCCGAGCGGCAGCGACCAGGAGGCCGCCGCCACGGTCCGATCCGCCTCCCGCTCGCGCTCCTCGTTGACCAGGAACAGGCCGAGCCGGCCGAAGGCCCCCAGATCGAGGCCGAGATCGAGCTGGTCGACCCGCTCGACCGCCCGGCGCCGGCCCAGCTCGCTCCAATCCTCGGAGGTGAGCCGGGTGCGCAGCCCGAAGCCCCAGCCGCGGGCACGGTACTCGTAGCCGAGCTGGCCCATGAAGCCGGCCCCCTCGCCCCGCTCGTAGCTCGCCCCGAACCCGAGCGTGAGCGAGCCCCACAGACCCAGCCGCAAGCTGCCCCCCGCGATCAGGTTCCCGCGGTCGGGCTGCAGCTCGCCGTGCAGCTCGGCGGTCAGATCGTCGCCGACGCCGTAGCGATGGGTCGCCACTGCCAGAGGATCGCCGTAGGCGAAACTCTCGCGACCGTAACGGCGCCGCTCGAAGCCGAGTTCGTAGGAAAACTCGTGCAACCCCTCTTTGAGATTGCGGGCGCTCACGTAATAGGGCTGGGTGACGATCCGCTCGCGGCCCAACAGATCGGTCACCCGCAGCTGGATCTCACCTGCTCCGGTCAGGACCGGCAGGTTGCGGAAGCTGAACGGCCCGGCCGGCACCTCGCCGATGGAACGCTGGAGATTGTCGATGAACAGGTCGACCACCGCCGGCTGCTCGACCAGTCCGCCGATCGCCGGCAACGGAAAAGTCACGAAGCTCGGATCGGTGGCGAAGTTGGTGGCGTATTGCAGCCCGCCGAAGCGCACCGAGGAGGCGAACGAGCCGCCGCCGGTGAAGCTGTCGCCGATCCGAAGGCTCGCCCGCTTCTCGGGCCGATCGCGGGTGAAACGGGTCTCGAGACGCACGATCTGCGGGCTCTCGGCCAGGTCCTCGAGGAGCGCGCTGCTCGTGAGCACCCCCGCCGGGCCGAACAGACCGGCCTCGACCAGCCCGTCGACCCGCTCTTCGACCCCCTGGCCCACGCTGGCGACGAGGTCGTAATCGAGGAACGCCCCGCTCGCCGTGGCGGGCGGCGGCCCCCGCTCCCCCTCCTCCTCGATGGCCCAGGGCTCGAACGCTTCGGCCGCCAGCTCGAGGTCGAGCGTCAAGGCCTCGCGATCGAGCCCGAGCCGGCGCGGCCCCAGCGCGTCGATCGGCACGAAGGGTTCCCCTTGCAGCGTCACCACCCGACCCGGGTCGATGCGCACCCGCCACAGCCGCAGCTGGCTCACCGGCAGCGCCAGCCGGCCGCTCGCCGCCTCCTCGGCGACCAGGCTACCCTTCGAGACCTCCCGGCCGTTCAAGATCACCGCCAGGACCCATTCGCGCCAGCCCGCCTCGCCCACCGGCGGCTCGAGCGGGTCGCGGTGCAGCGCCCGGCGCGGCGGCTCGACCGGGCCGGGGGTGAAGGTCGGCGGCACCACCCGGGTCGGCTCGGCGACCGGTGCCGCCCGGCGGCCCGGCTTGC
>FWPV01001824.1_pt1 | contig 55499 bp, 58 predicted proteins | sample 2228371 | NCBI WGS metagenome assembly FWPV01 (sample SAMEA103939776, study PRJEB20133) | metagenome
AATATCACCACAACCAATCTTTACATTCCTGGGCTTCGAGCCGTTCCTGCTGCCTTTCTGCCCTTTCCTCCTCTCATAATAATCCCTCCCAAGAAATGCCATGATCTCTTCCTCTAATGCTACCTGCAACATCATCCTTGCCCCTACCTTTGTCAGTTCTATTAATGGTTGCCTCTGCTTAAGTTCTTTTAGATGTCCCTCGATGACTTTTTGTGCCTTTTTTGATCAACTTTCTTTCATAGGGTATGTTCCTCCTTTCTTTAGTTTATTTAAACCATTGAGGATTATACCCTATCTGAAATTTACAGAAAATAGGTTACACTATCATCCAAAGTTGAGCATTGTTCTTAAAGAGGCTGATGAATCTTGTTTTTGGCTGGAATTTATTATTGATGGAAACATCATGAAGAAAGAAATGGTTATACCACCTTTAAACGAGGCTAAAGAATTAACAGCAATTATTTATACTTCACGAAAAACAGCAAGAGGGAGGAGATGAGAATTGAATATTGAACATTTGAAAATTGAAAAAAGTACAATATTCAATCGTAAATATTCAATATGAAAATCCTTATCGTTGATGATGATGAGAAAAATAGAAAGCTCCTGAGGGTTATTCTTCAGCACCAAGGATACGAAACAATCGAGGCTAAAAATGGCAGAGAAGCAGTAAATATGGCAATAGAAAATATTCCTGATTTAATCCTGATGGATATCAGGATGCCTGTTATGGACGGTTTAGAGGCTATAAGGTTACTCAGATCCGAAACATCTGTATCAAAAATACCAGTTATTGTTCTTACATCTTCTGTAATACAACAAGAACGAGAGAAAATAATATCAGAAAGCGGCTGTGACGGATACATCACAAAGCCAATAGATATACAAAAATTTATAGAGACAATTAAGAAATATCTTGAGGTGAATTATGAAAAAGATATTAATTGTTGATGACGAAGAGAAAAATCTCAAGCTAATGGCAGTACTACTCGAAAGCTATGGATATGTTTATGAAACAGCAAAAAACGGTCTTGAGGCATTAGAAAAGACAAAGACCTTTTTGCCTGACCTTATATTTCTCGATATAATGATGCCAGAGATGGACGGATATGAGACATGCAGAAGGCTAAAGTCAGACCCAGAAACCCAGAATATCCCTGTTGTTATGGTTACAGCGCTTGCAGAAAGGGAATCAAAGATTAAGGGTCTTGATGTCGGAGCAAACGACTTTCTCACAAAACCTATTGACAAGACTGAGTTACTTATAAGGACAAAAAATCTCTTAATATTTAAGGAATATCAAGACTTTCTTAAAGATCATAATAGGATACTCAGTGAACAGGTCAGGGAAAGGACTGCTCAATTAAAGGATGCATACATAGACACCACCTATAGACTTACGAGGATAGCTGAATACAAAGATGAAGATACGGCATCTCATATAAAGAGGTCAGGTCATTATGCATCCTTGCTCGCAAAGAGCCTTGGATGGGATGAAGGAAAAATGGAAATAATATATTATGCAGCGCCAATGCATGATATCGGAAAGATTGGTATCCCTGCAGAAATACTCCTTAAGACCTCAAGGCTCACTCCTGAAGAATTCTCTCTAATGAAGACTCATACAACTATAGGGGCGAATATATTAAAAAACGGGACATCTGAAATTATTAAAATGGCTGAATTGATTGCGTCAAGCCATCACGAGAGATGGGACGGCACAGGCTATCCAATGGGTCTCAAAGGAGAGGAAATCCCTATAGAGGGTAGAATATACAATATCTGCGACCAGTACGATGCCTTAAGAAGCAGAAGACCTTACAAGCCTCCATTTGACCATGAAAAGGCATTTAAAATAATCACAGAAGGAGATGGAAGGACAATGCCTGAGCACTTCGACCCTGTAGTGCTCGATGCATTTAAGGATATAGCTCCTGAATTTGACAGGATATTTAATGAATTTAAGGATTGATTTTTAATTTACCCTGTTACTTCCTTCAGCCAGTTTATGTAATCCTCAGAGCCTTCAACTACAGGCAATGCTATAATCTCGGGCACTGTATAACTGTGGAGTTGTTTGACCCTGTTTTTCAGAGATTCGAAGAGATGCCTTTGTGTCTTTACGATCATCAGGACCTCGGCATCATCCTCAATCCTTCCCTGCCAGCTATATATAGAGCGAATACCCCTGACAATGTTTACACACCCAGCCAGCCTTTCCTCGACAATAGTCCTTGCAATATTTACAGCCTCATCTTCATTAGGTGATGTGATATAAACTACTATAGCCTCCATAAAAACCTCCTGAATTGTCTAAAATTGTGAAGGCTTTCATCTATTGCTTTAAATCGGTAAGCCTGCCATCTTTTATGAGGTATATATTATTACCATCTTCTGTCTTAAGTATAACAGTGGGTCTGAAAAACACAAAGTCCTGATGAAAAGGCGTCTTTACATTTCCTCCAAATGAACTATTGTCCCCAAAGGCGATATGTATTGTTCCGAGTATCTTCTCTGATTCGAGGATATTATCTGGTCTCTTTGCCCTATCATTAGTTCCTATTCCAACCTCGGCAATGTTTTTGTTTTCGACCCTTTCCTCAAGTTTTTTTTCTAATACCTCTACAAATGGCTCATCTCCCTCAACCTTAATGACCCTTCCGTCTGATACAGAAACTGTAACTGGAGATTTTAATTCCCTTGTATGCGCCCATTCAAGGACAAGCCTTCCGTTTGCCGTATTTTCAACAGGGGCAAAGAATACCTCACCTGCTGGAAGATTACCAAAAGAGCCGGGCTTCGTGAGTATTCCGGTATCTGGTATTGCCCTTCTTCCCCTTTTTGATAAGGTAATATGAGTACCATTCGGTGTAGATATATCCAATGTTACTGCTTTGTTAACTATCTTTGCAATGGTATTAGTCCTTTTTGAAAGGGTATTCCAGTCAACATTCATTGCACCTTCAAGCATGCTGAAGTCAAATAGGGGCATGCTCGCATATCGGCATCCACAGATGCGAGTCAAGAAATCCCTGAATCTTGTGTGGCTTGTCGAAAAGTTTGAAAGCGCGATTATCACATTAAAGGCATGTCTTTTATGTTTATCAATAATAGCCTCCGCCTTTTTTATTTCGTAATCGGTAACCCCTTTTTTTATAAGCTTGGATAAAAGCCGATTTTTTTTTAGCTCCTTAACCACATCTTGTCCAAATGCTATGCTCCATAATTCCTCTGGAGGCTCTACTCCGTGGCCTCCTGTGGCAGCAAATTCATGATAGGCAATCTTTCTGGTGAATGCCTTTCCTATTTCTGCTGTCAATAGGGCGATGTCCCTCAACCTCTCGCGTCTGCACGCATCGTCTTTTGCTAAGACTTCAGATGGTGTAATCCTGTCCGTAAAGACGAGAACCCTCTCATCCCTTTTGACTCCGAGATTAACCTTATATATTGCTTGAATGGTCTTGGTAATCATTTTTATGCGAAGGTGAGCTCCATCTGTTCAAGTCTCTCACCAGGGAACTGTATGGGGTAGTTATTGTCAAAGCATGCAGTGCAGTAATTGTCTGGATCTGGAATAATACCTTTTAAACCATTAAGACTTAGATAAGAAAGGGTGTCTGCTGTTATGTACTTTCTTATCTCTTCTGTCATATGGCTTGATGCAATGAGCTCTTGCCTTGTAGGGGTGTCTATCCCGTAAAAACATGGTCCAACTGTGGGGGGTGAGCATATCCTCATATGAACCTCTTTTGCACCACCTACTTCTCTTATCATCTTAACGATCTTTTTGCTTGTAGTGCCTCTAACAATTGAGTCATCAACAACAACGACCCTTTTGTCTTTCAAGAGGTCCCTTATGGGATTGAGCTTTATCTTTACTCCAAAATGTCTTATGCTCTGCTTGGGTTCTATAAACGTCCTCCCTATATAATGGTTTCTTATCAAACCGAAGTCAAAAGGTAGTCTGCTCTCTTCCGCAAAGCCAATTGCGGCAGGGACACCAGAGTCTGGAACAGGAATGACTATGTCTGCATCTACAAATGACTCTCTGGCAAGTTGCTTACCAAAAGCCTTTCTCATAGTGTTTACACATGTATGATTGAATATGTAGCTATCAGGTCGTGCAAAATATATGAACTCAAACACACAGAATGCCTTTCTAATGCTGTGTAAGACCTTGCGTGATTGAATCCCATTATGATTTATAATAACCATTTCCCCTGGCTCGATATCCCTGATGTATTCAGCACCTATGAGATCAAATGCACATGTTTCTGATGCAACTACATATGCCCCGTCAACCCTTCCTATACAAAGTGGCCTTACACCCATCGGATCTCTTACAGCTATAAGCTCAGATTCCCTGAGGAAAAGGAGGCTGAATGCCCCGAGTACCCTGTTGAGTGCATCTGATATCCTCTCATACGGGCTATTATTCTTTGACCTTGCAATAAGATGGAGAATCACCTCGCTGTCTGATGTTGACTGAAATATTGCACCTCCTGCCTCTAATTCGTTACGTAATTGTTCTGCATTGATGAGATTACCATTGTGGGCTATGGCAATGGTTCCGAGTGCATAGTTTGCAACAAGGGGCTGGACATTCTTCAATCCCCCTCCACCTGCTGTTGAGTACCTATTATGTCCGATTGCAATATGACCAGATAGCCTTTTTATCTTCTTTTCAGAAAATATATCAGCAACCAGACCTAATGACTTTTCTAAATAAATCTGATTCCCGTCAGAGGCACATATGCCAGCACCTTCCTGCCCTCTGTGCTGAAGTGCATAAAGCCCTAAATAGGTAAGATTGGCGGCCTCTGGATGACCATAGACACCAAAGATTCCACACTCTTCATGGATTCTGTGAAAGGATGGCTGTGAACGGATATTTCTATCCAAGGTTTTCCTCTTTTATCTTTTATGTGGAATTATTTTAACATAATATCATGTCTGAATTTAAATTGAAAACACTCCTTACTCCAAAAGGTGATCAGCCAGAGGCAATTGAGCAATTGTCAGAAGGCGTAATAAAAGGACTCAAGCACCAAGTGCTTCTTGGCGTTACAGGTTCAGGAAAGACATTTACAATAGCGAATGTAATTGCTAATGTCAATAAGCCCACTCTTGTCATAGCCCACAATAAAGCCCTTGCCGCACAACTTTATGGGGAATTCAAAGAGTTATTCCCGGACAATGCAGTAGAGTTCTTTGTGAGTTATTATGACTATTATCAGCCAGAGGCTTATATTCCAACTACTGATACTTATATAGAAAAGGATGCATTAATAAATGAAGACATTGATAGACTCAGACACTCTGCGACAATGTCTATTTTGGAGAGGAAGGATGTGATAGTTGTTGCATCGGTTTCCTGTATATACGGTATAGGTGCACCTGAAGATTATCTCGGTATGCATCTCTTTGTTGAAGAAGGGATGAGGACAGAGAGGAACGAATTATTAAAAAGGCTTGTTGAGATGCTATATGTCCGCTCCGATTCTGAATTTAAGAGGGGGAGTTTCAGGGTCAGGGGCGATATCGTTGATATTTATCCAGCATTTTCTCAGGATAAGGCTATAAGGATAGAGTTTTTTGGAGATGATGTTGATACATTATACGAATTTGATCCATTGACAGGAGAGAGGATCAGGAGACTGCAGAAAATTGCGATTTATCCTAACAGCCACTGGATTACCCCGAGACCGAAGCTCGAGAGGGCATTAAAAGAAATAGAGAAAGAACTCAAGGAGAGGATTCGTTATTTTAGAAGTCGCAACGAAATCATTTTTGCTAAAAGAATAGAGCAAAGGACATTATTTGACCTCGAAATGCTTAAGGAATTTGGATATTGCCACGGGATAGAGAATTACTCGAGGCATCTTAGCGGAAGATTGCCTGGAGAGCCGCCATATACATTGATAGATTATCTTATAAGTGGTCCTTCAAAAGGAGATTATCTGATGGTAATAGATGAGTCACATGCAACAGTGCCACAGATTGGTGGAATGTACGAGGGTGATCGCTCAAGAAAGCAGACACTTGTAGACTATGGCTTCAGATTGCCTTCTGCATTGGACAACAGACCCCTTAAGTTTGAAGAGTTTGAGCACAGGATGAATCAGGTCATATATGTATCTGCAACTCCTGCAGAATATGAGATAAAAAAGTCAAAAGGCAGAATAATAGAGCAGGTTATCAGACCCACTGGATTAATGGATCCCAAAATGATTATAAGGCCTGTAAAGGGACAGGTTGAAGACCTGTTGGGGGAGATAAGAAAAAGGGCTGACAAGGGGCAAAGGGTACTGGTTACAACATTAACAAAAAAGATGGCAGAAGACCTTACTGACTATTATACAGAACTCGGTGTAAGGGCAAGGTATCTGCATTCTGATATAGATACACTCGAGAGGGTAGAGATATTGAGGGACCTCAGGCTCGGAAAATTTGATGTACTTATCGGAGTTAATTTGTTGAGAGAGGGTCTTGATCTGCCGGAGGTCTCCCTTGTTGCCATTTTTGATGCTGACAAGGAGGGATTTCTCAGGTCTGAACGTTCTTTGATACAGACAGCAGGAAGGGCAGCAAGGAATGTAGATGGCAAAGTAATACTGTATGCAGATATAATCACTAACTCCATAAAAAAGGCAATTGAAGAGACAGAAAGGAGGAGGAAAATACAGTCTGAATACAATATGAAAATGGGAATAACACCAGAGACGGTCAAGAGCGAGATAAAGGACATATTGAGTTCGATTTATGAGTCTGATTATTTTACCGTTTCAGTGGCAGAGGAGAAGGCTGAATATGAACTAAGTGAAGACACTATTAAGAGGCTCGAGGCAGAGATGAAAGAGGCTGCAAAGAACCTTGATTTTGAAAGGGCGGCACGGATAAGGGATAAGATAAAGGGATTAAAAGAGAAAATGCTCAGGGTTGGTGTAAAGGGTCTGTGAGTAACGGAATTCACGAAAGAACCGTACTGACAGGTATTGCCCATATTTTATCTCCGAGCCTTACAACTTCGGTTCCGTTATGTGCAAGGATTGCTGCAATACACTGTAATGTTGTTGAAAGAAATGACCTAAGTCCTGAAAGGTCTTTATCTGTCCATCTTGCCGCTTCCTTTATCTCAACGGCAATGCATTTATTTCACGCAATACCTCTGTGTAACTGCAATGTCTCTTTCGATGTATGTCATAATATTTCACATTATAGTGTCATAATGACATGTTCAAGAAAAAGCATATGATTTATCAAAAAAAGCTCCAAAAGGAGCCTTTTTCAGCCTTGCAGCAAACTCGTTAGAAGGGACAGTGTTTTTCTAACAGGACAAAGACAGACTGAAGGTTTTAGTTTAGCCCTACTTAATCCTCTTAGAAATTGCCTTGAATTCCTCGGTGCCAGCAACCTTTAACAATTGGAATAAAGCCGTCTCTGTGCATGTTATTACAGCACCTGCATCTCTCATGAATTCTATCCCTGTCTTCCAGTTCTCCTTTGCCCTTGAACAAACAGCATCCCTCACAAGATGGACAAAGAAGCCCTCCTTTAAAAGCCCGATGCATGTCTGAAGAACGCATATATGTGTCTCCATACCTGTGAGAATTAATGTATTCTTATTGAGCTTCCTTATTTCATCCATGAAGTTTTGCTCATAGCAACAGTTAAATGCAATTTTCTCTATTGGCTTATATTCTGTTAACACATCTTTTATTTCAGCAACTGTCTGTCCGAGCCCCTTTGGATATTGCTCTGTGATGACAACAGGAATATTAAACATCTTCGAAAGCTCTATAAGATGGAGACAGTTGTTAATCACATTTCTTCTTACATCCTCTTTCATAGCTACAGCAAGCCTTTCCTGAATATCAACAATAACCATAGCAGTATTTTCTTTGTCAAGCAGAAATTTTTCCATAAGTCACCCCTGTTATCTATTTTTAGTTTCTTCCAAAAATTCTGTGATTATATCCAAAGCCTCTTCAACAGATATCCTGTCTGTCTCTATCGTAATTTCTGGCTTTAGTGGTTCCTCATATGGTGCTTTAATGCCAGGCACAGGCCACCCTGCCCTCGCCTTTTTATATATGCCCTTAGGAGCTCCCCTTGTTTCTTTGCGAATAACCTCTCTTTGTTCACAAATCTGCAAAGGACATTTTAAATAAATCTCTACAAAATTGGATATATTTTCCCTTGCAAGCTGCCTCCATTTCCTCAGGTTACCGGTAGCATCTATTATAACATTGTGTCCATTTTCGAAGAGTATCTTAGCAGTATAGACTATTGTCCTATAGACAATATCCCTTTCCTGTTCAGAATATGTCGGTTTAGGAGTTACTATCCTTCTTAACTCATCCATTCTCAAGATTATAAAGTCTGGGAACCTCGATTTTATCCCATCTGCTATCGTGCTTTTTCCGCTTCCTGGTAGTCCAGTTATCCATAAGACGAGATTTTTCATAAAATGAGAATACCATAATTTGTGACAAAATTGGACCTAATATTTTGTGAGGGTTTTAATTTAAGAATTAAGAAATAGTTAGCAGAAGGCTTTTTGATTTTGCTTGGATATCTTTTATAACGAGCTCAAATATTCATCCCACTCCATTGGCAGCATATATTTTTTCTTTGTGTTACACTGCTTGCAACAAGGGACAATATTATTCTTTGTTGACCTGCCGCCCCTGATAATGGGAACCACATGATCAATTGTAAGTTCATCTGGATGAACCTTTGAGTTGCAGTAATAGCAGATGCCCTTTGAACGTTTTTTAGACCACCAATTGCTCTTGCGGAGTCTGCGAGCAATGTTTCTCTCTCTCTTTATGTCTTCTTCAGTTATATCGGAAGCAAACATTGTTTTATCTCCTGCCTCTTTTTAACTCTTCCTCTTCGAAGAATTTTTTGTAAAGAACATCCCATTCCGGGCTGCCCTCTATCACCTTTTTTGAAAGAGACTGGATCTTTTTTCTTACTGACAGATCTATATCTTCGCCAAGCCTCAGCTCTTTTATAATCGTCCTTTTGATCTCTCTCCTTACCAAACTATCATCTTCCTTTAATTTTATTAGTCCTTTATCAACTAAGCCCTTGAACAAAATATGTGTTAAATGGCTTATCTTTTCGTCAGAAAGTATCATAATATAATATTTCTCTCCTTAACCAGCTTCTGTTTTGTGATCTCAAATAATTTCCTGTAATCGAGCCTGCCTTTCTCTATTTCTGATTCGTACTTTTTTAGTAATTGCCTGACTTCTTCATTGAGCCTATCTTCAACAGTTAACTCTTCTAATATAATCTTCTCTGTTTCTTCTATAAGGGTGTCCGTTGGTACGGTAGATTCAACAAGGTCCTTTTTGAGGATGACATCCACAATATTTTTTGCTATAATCCTGACCCAGCCTTTTGGGATTCGCATTTTATTTTTCTATAAAAGGCAGAAATGCTATATTTCTTGCCCTTTTTATTGCCACTGTTAATTCCCTCTGGTGTGCTGAGCATGTGCCTGTTATTTTCCTCGACAAAATCTTCCCGCGCTCGGTGGTATAGCTTCTGAGGGTTTTTATGTCTTTATAATCTATAAACGGTATCTTGTCAGCACAAAATCTGCAAAATTTCCTTCTCTGAAATCTTTTTTGCTGCATTTTATCTCCCTTCTTTTTGAATATTTTTTATTAAAATTAAAATGGCTCTATATCCGTAATTTCTTCAGGTTGTATATCAGAAATATCGGATGTTTCACCAGTGACTGATTGAGCCTGTTCCCTTTTTTGAATGAATCTTATATTATTCGCTATTACCTCAAATTTGGATTTCTGGATTCCTTCAGATTCCCACCTTCTCTCTCTAAGCCTTCCCTCTACAAGTATAGGACTCCCTTTGCTCAGATACTTTCCGCAGGTCTCAGCCTGTTTCCCAAAGATCACTGTATCAATGAAAAGGGTTTCATCCTTCCACTCCTCACCCTGTTTGGTCCTTGAATTGACTGCGAGCCTTATGGTCGCCACAGGCGTTCCATTAGGTGTATATCTGACATCAGGGTCTTTTGTAAGGTTTCCTATTAAGATTATCCTGTTAAACATTAGCTTACCTTGCTTTTCTCAGGAGTAGATGCGATTTCATTAGATGAAATAGAGGTATTCATTACATCTTTTGAGACCGCTTCTATCTGTTTTTTATTTAACTTTATAATCATAAATTTTATAACAGGATCAAAGACCTTGAAATACTCCTCTATTTTTTTTATTGCTGAGGAGGGAGACTTAAACAGAAACAAGACATATGTCCCCATTTTTTGCTTATTAATCTCATAGGCGAGTTTTCTTTTGCCCCAATTGTCTATCTTGAGGACTTCTCCACCGGAGCCTTTTATAAGGTCTGCTATTTTGTTTATAGATGTCGTTGTTTCTTCTTCACTGAGAGAAGGATGCAGGATAACAAACTCTTCGTAAATATTCATTTTAAATACCTCCACATGGATTTAAGCCCGTTTTCAAAGAAACGAGCATGGAGAAATTTGTTGCCAATGCTACAACAAATATTCAAACTTAGTTTATAACATATTATATATTATAAAATCAAACAAAGTTTTCTGGCTATGTGTCTAAATCAATTTGTATTTTTTTAGTTTTTTATTTAACGTATTCCTGTTTATGCCCAATATTTTAGCAGCCTTTATCTGGTTTCCGTTTGTTTCTTTCATTACTATTCCTAATAGTGCCTTTTCTACCTCTGATATTACTGTATCATACAAATCAGCTCCTTCCATATCTGACATCCTGCCTATGAAGTTATTAAGCTTTGTTTCGAGAAACTCCCTGACAGAACATGAATTATAATCTTCTTTTTTTAATGATTTCTTTGCTGGTGCCATTGTTAACTATATTGTAATTTTTGACTATTAAAATACAGGATACAACCCAATTATTGCAATAAAAAAATTAAAAACAAATCACAGGCGTTGCAATTTATTATTATATGATGCTATCTTATTGCGTTTCGGAGGGTAAATGGAGATTGTCCTTGCTACAAGGAATAAAAAAAAGGTTGAAGAGATCAAAAGGATTCTAAGCGGAATGGATGTAAATGTATTGAGCCTTGAAGATTTTCCATTCTGTCCGGAAGTGCATGAGGATGCAGAGACTTTTGAGGGCAATGCAATTAAGAAGGCATTGTTAATAGCAAGATGCACAGGTAAGATTGCCGTAGCAGACGATTCAGGGCTTGAGGTTTATGCACTAAATGGTGCTCCAGGCGTCAGGTCTGCAAGGTATGCAGGGGAGATTGCAGATGACCTCTCCAATATCAAGAAACTGCTCAAAGAAATGGAAGGTGTTGAAGATGAAAACAGGGGAGCGAGATTTGTCTGTTGTATTGCGATTGCCTTTCCTGATGGATTAATAGAGACCTTTTGGGGTTATGTGCAGGGAAGGATAATTCGTGAGCAAAAGGGGGAAAGGGGTTTCGGTTATGACCCTATCTTTATACCTGAAGGTTATGATGAGACATTTGCAGAGATGTCTCCAGAGTTAAAGGATGCAATTAGTCACAGGGGAAAGGCTTTAAAGGGACTTAAGGAATATTTGGCTAAGCTAAGTATTTGATTAAGATTACTTTTTTAACCTATAAGTAAATTTAATGTGATAATTATAAAATTAAACTTGAATTAAATTAAATCTTTCAGTATGGTATAGTGTTTTTCACAAAAACTTCTATTTGGAGGTTCTTCCATGAGATTAGTTCTTCTTGGCGCTCCAGGGGCTGGAAAGGGCACACAGGCAAAAATACTCGTTGAAAAATATGGTATTCCGCAGATTTCTACGGGTGATCTTTTGAGGGCAGCAGTTGCTGCAGGCACTGCCCTCGGAAAAGAGGCAAAGTCTTATATGGACAGGGGTGAACTTGTTCCTGATGCAGTTGTTCTGGGAATGGTTGAGGAGAGGCTCAAGCAGGATGACTGCAAAAAAGGCTATATCCTTGATGGGTTTCCGAGGAATACAAAGCAGGCAGAGGCACTCGATAATATGCTTGCATCATTGAATATGTCTCTAACCGCTGCCTTAAGTGTTGATGTCCCATTTGAGGACCTTATGAAAAGGCTTACAGGAAGAAGGACGTGTAAGGCCTGTGGACAGATGTATAATGTCTATTTCAATCCTCCCCAGAAAGAAGGCATCTGCGATAAATGCGGAGGAGAGCTCTTTCAGAGAGATGATGATAAGGAGGAGACTATAAAGAAAAGGCTTGAGGTTTATAATGCCCAGACTGCGCCTCTTATTGACTATTACAGAAACAAAGGCATTTTAAAGTCTGTTGCCGGAACCGGGAGTATCGAGGATATATTTAAGAAGGTCTGCGAAGCATTAGGGCTTAAATAAGGTTTAAGCTAATAAATTTAATTTAAAAAGAGGAGGAGTTAAAATGTTAGTACATCCGCACGGAAAAGACAAGAAATTAAAACCACTTTTACTGACGGGTAAGGAGCTCGAAGAGGAGAAGAAAAGGGCAGCTACCCTTAAGAAGATTAAAATATCTTCTCGAGAGACAGGCGATCTAATAATGATGGGCATTGGTGGATTCACGCCTCTTGAGGGTTTCATGACATATCAGGACTGGAAGGGGGTTTGTGATGAATACACAATGGAGGACGGCACATTCTGGCCAATTCCTATTACTGTGTCTACTGATGAGGATGTTAAGGTCGGGGATGAAATAGCCCTATTTTCAGAAGAGTACAATGAAATCATTGCAACAATGAAGGTGACAGAGACCTATAAGATTGATAAGATGCATGAGTGCAAACAGATCTTCCGCACCACTGATATGGAGCATCCAGGGGTTGCAATGGTTATGAAACAGGCAAGCACCAATCTTGCCGGTCCTGTAAAGGTTCTGAGTCAGGGAACCTTTCCACAGGAATATCCGCAGATATATCTTACACCTGCCCAATCAAGGGCGCTTTTCTTAGAAAAGGGTTGGAAGACAGTAGCAGCATTTCAGACAAGAAACCCAATGCACCGCTCCCATGAATATCTTTGTAAAATTGCCATAGAGACATGTGATGGAGTATTTGTTCATATGTTATTAGGAAAACTAAAACCAGGAGATATCCCATCAGATGTAAGGCAGAAGGCAATAGACATATTGATAGAAAAGTACTTTGTTAAAGATACAATAGTTGTGGGTGGTTACCCACTCGATATGAGATATGCAGGACCGAGGGAGGCACTTCTGCATGCATTATTCAGGCAGAACTATGGCTGCAGCCATCTAATTGTGGGAAGGGACCATGCAGGCGTTGGTGAGTACTATGGTCCTTTTGATGCACAGAAGATATTCGATGAGATTCCAAAGGATGCATTAGAAACAAAGCCATTAAAGATAGATTGGACATTCTATTGTTATAAATGCGATGGAATGGCATCAATGAGGACATGCCCTCATGGGAAAGAGGACAGATTGATCCTCAGCGGAACAAAACTCAGAAAGATGCTCTCAGAGGGTGAGGAGGTCCCTGACCACTTCAGCAGACCTGAGGTCCTTGCAATATTGAGAGAATATTATGAAGGATTGACCGAGAAGGTTGAGGTAAAGCTTCATAAATTTGCGGAAGGCGCATAAAGAAGCAGTTCGAACTGTTCGAACCGTTCAAACGGTTCAAAGTGAAAGGGGGTGTTAAGACAGTAAGTTAAAAGGGTTTTTAAGATTTTTTGAGTCCTGAACATTATTATGTCAATTAAGAAGCGCTGGAAGTAGCGCTTAAAGAAAAAGGAGGAGGTTAAATTTATGCCAAGCTATGTGATTACTGAGAAGTGTGACGGTTGTAAGGCACAGGACAAGACTGCTTGCCAGTATATTTGTCCTAATGACCTCATGACCCTTAACAGGGATATCATGAAGGCCTATAATCAGGAGCCTGAACAGTGCTGGGAGTGCTACAACTGCGTGAAGATCTGTCCTCAGCAGGCGATTGAAGTAAGGGGTTATCAGGACTTCAATCCTCTCGGAGGAAACATAATCCCGATGAGGGGTACAGACTCAATTATGTGGACTGTTAAGTTCAGAAATGGAAGTCTCAAGAGATTTAAGTTCCCTATAAGGACAACCCCTGAGGGTTCAATTGATCCATATGCTGGAAAGCCTGAGCCTGATTACTCAAAACTCAAACAACCTGGCTACTTTAACTATGAAGCCAGAAAAGAATAATAGAAGGAGGAGATAAATTATGGAAAAAGAAACCTGTACGTTTTCGTATTGTGTAAGGCCCGAGATAGTAGAGGTAGAGACAGACCTTCTTATTATCGGCGGCGGCATGTCAGCATGCGGTGCAGCATACGAGGCAGCACGTTGGGCAACACCAAAGGGCATAAAGATCACAATGGTCGACAAGGCAGCAACAGACAGAAGTGGTGCAGTTGCAATGGGTCTGTCTGCAATCAATACATACATTGGTGAAAACAAGGTTGAAGACTATGTCAGGTATGTAAGGAATGACCTTATGGGAATCATAAGGGAAGACCTTGTTTATGACCTCGGAAGGCATGTTGATAATTCTGTTCATCTCTTTGAGGAGTGGGGACTGCCGATCTGGAAAAAGGGTGATGATGGATTCTCTCTTGATGGTTTCCAGGCAAGAGATGCAGGAAAACCAATGCTTAAGGATGGTGGTGTTCCTGTAAGATCTGGAAAATGGCAGATAATGATCAATGGTGAGTCTTATAAGGTCATCGTAGCTGAGGCTGCGAAGAAGGCACTTGAATACAACAGACAGGCAACTGGTGTTGCTCAGAACCACTTTGAAAGGGTATTTATTGTCAAGCTTTATAAAGACGCAAATGACCCAAAAAGGGTTGCAGCAGCAGCTGGCTTCAGCGTAAGGGAAAATAAGATATATCTATTCAAGGCAAAGGCAATACTCCTTGGTGCAGGTGGAGCAGTTAATGTATTCAGGCCAAGGTCAACACAGGAAGGACAAGGAAGGGCATGGTATCCTGTATGGAACTCAGGTTCAGGGTATGCATTGGGTATGCAGGCTGGTGCTGAGCTCACAATGATGGAAAACAGGTTTGTCCCTGCAAGATTTAAGGATGGTTATGGACCGGTTGGTGCATGGTTCCTGTTCTTTAAGGCAAAGGCTACAAACAGCCTTGGTGAAGACTATTGTGCAAATCAGGAATACCTTGCTGAGGCAAAGGCCAAATATGGAAAATATGTTGATGCATTGGGAACAGCTATCAGAAACCACCTCATGATGAAGGATATGAAGGCTGGAAAGGGACCAATAATCATGAGGACCCACGAGGCTATGGCTGCAATCTCTAAGGAGTTTAAAGAGAAATTAGGAGAAAAAGAGGGCGCTAAGAAAGTAAAACACCTCGAAGCAGAGGCATGGGAAGACTTTCTTGATATGTGTATTGGTCAGGCAGGATTATGGGCATGTAAGAACATAGAGCCAGATAAGGAGCCATCAGAGATTATGCCTACAGAGCCATATCTACTCGGTTCACATGCAGGGTGTGCAGGATTCTGGTGCAGTGGACCTGGAGACATACCAGGAACCCCCGAGCACTATTCATGGGGCTATAACAGGATGTCAACAGTGCCAGGCCTCTTTATGATGGGTGACATAGTAGGCGCATCCGGTCATAAGTTCTCCTCAGGTTCTCACGCCGAGGGAAGGATCGCAGCAAAGGCAGCTATTGCATTCATACTTGACCATCCAGATTACAAGCCAGCTATTAAGCAGACACCTGATGAGATCGCAGGCGAATTGTACCTGCCATATGAGGTTTACGAAAAATATAAGACATACTCAACTGACCCATTAATCAATCCTTATTACATCAGACCAAAGATGCTTCAGGCAAGGCTTCAGAAGATTGCAGATGAATACTTTGGTGGAATCTCCACATGGTATATGACTTCAAAGACAATGCTTGAAGAGGGATTGAAGCAACTCGAAATGCTCAAGGAAGATGCCTCAAAAATGGCAGCAAGCAATCTCCATGAGCTTATGAGATGCTGGGAGAACTACCACAGAATTCTCTCTGTCGAGGCTCATGCAAGACATATCCTCTTCAGGGAAGAGTCAAGATATCCTGGATACTACTACAGGGGAGACTTTGACTTAGTTGATGACAACAACTGGAAGTGTTTTGTCAATTCAAGGTATGATGCCGAGACAAACACATGGGAACTCAAAAAGGTTCCTTATGTCCAGATGATTTCTTAATCGAGTCTTTTTAGGGGGGAGATATCAACTCCCCCCTAAACCTGTTATGCGTAATGCGTAATGCGCAATGGGATTTGTTAACTCATCGCTCATTACTGATTGCGCATCACAATATAAAAGGAGGAAAGGCATGCGTGATGGAAAACGAGTATTGGTAATCGGCGGGGGCTTCAGCGGACTAACGACTGCTGTTGATGCAGCAGAGACGGGCGCTGAGGTGATAATAATAGAAAAAAATCCTTATCTGGGAGGTAGGGTTGCTCAACTAAATAAATATTTTCCGAAGCTTTGCCCTCCGATATGCGGTCTTGAGATTAACTTCAGAAGGATCAAGACCAATCCCAACATCACTTTTTATACGATGTCTGAGGTCGAAAATATAAGCGGAAGCCCGGGCAATTATAATGTGACGGTAAGGGTCAATCCAAGATACATAAATGATAACTGCGTTGCATGTGATGCATGTGCTCAGGCATGTCCTGCTGAAAGAGAGAACGAATTCAATTTCAAGATGGACAAGACAAAGGCTGCTTATCTTCCTTTTAATCAGGCATTCCCTCAGAAATATGTGATTGATTCAGCATATTGCAAAGGAGATTGCGGAAAGGCATGCAAGGATGCATGTAAATATGATGCTATTGACCTTGATATGAAGGCAGAGACACTTAATTTCAATGTAGACTCCATAGTTGTAGCTACTGGTTGGAATCCTTATGATGCAAACAAGCTTGATATACTCGGTTTTGGTAAGGTCAAAAATGTAATTACAAACATGATGATGGAAAGGCTTGCCTCTCCATCAGGACCGACGGCGGGTAAAATACTCAGACCATCCGATGGAAAACCTGCACAAAACATAGCATTTGTCCAATGCGCTGGCAGCAGGGATGAGAACCACCTGCCATTTTGTTCATATATATGCTGTCTTGCATCATTAAAGCAGACAACATATATTAGAGAGCAAAACCCTGATTCAAAGGCAACGATATTTTATATAGACATAAGGACACCCGGCAGATACGAGAAGTTTTACTGGAAAGTGAAAGAAGATAAAAATGTTTCCTTTATTAAAGGAAAGGTCGCAAATATAGAGCAGGATAGCACCTCTGATGATGTGATAGTAACTGCAGAAGACATGCTCTCGGGTAATAAGGTCAGGATGAAATTTGATATGGTTGTCCTTGCGACAGGTATGGAGCCGACAGGGGCAAGTAAAAGGATATCAGGCGTTAATTACAATGAAAATGGCTTTGCACTTATCGGAGATGGTATTTATCCTGCTGGATGCACTAAGAATCCGATGGATGTTGCCAGGTCAGCACAGGACGCCACAGGAGCTGTAATGAAGGCAATCTCTGTAGGAGAGGGGAGGTAATCTGAAATGGAAAAAAAGATAGGATTATACATATGCACTGGATGCTCAATAGGAGAATCTGTCAATACAGAAAAGTTAATAAATATAGCCAAAAATGCCCTTAAGATTCCGGTGGTAAAATCACATTTTGCCCTGTGTGGAAAGGATGGCATAGAGTTAATAAAAGGTGATATATCCGGTGAAGGTGTAAATACAATAATAGTTGCAGCCTGCTCTCCAAGGGTGAAGTATGAGGAGTTTGATTTCCCTGGTTGTATTGTTGAGAGGGCACCTTTAAGAGAGCTTGCTGTATGGACATTAGAAGATGCATCAGAAAGACAGCTTGCTGCAGAAGATTATGTAAAGATGTTCGTTATAAAGGCTCAAAAAGGAGACCTTCCCGAACCTTATCTGATGGATACCGTCAAGTCCATTCTTGTTATCGGAGGTGGTATAGCAGGAATGACGGCAGCACTTCAGGCTGCAAGGGCTGGATATGAGGTCCATCTCGTGGAAAAGGAGCAGGAACTTGGTGGCTTTGCCAATAAGCTGTATAAAGTTATTCCAACAACAACTGGTGAATATAAAGAGCCCCTTATTATTGATTCAGATATTGCAAACACAATTAAGGCTGTTGAAAGTAATCCAAATATAAAGGTTTATAAATCATCAAAGGTTGAAAAGACAGAAGGTCAGCCAGGTGCATATGATGTGACAATTTCTACGAATGGCAACTCACAGGTCGTAAAGATCGGAACCATTATACTGGCAGCTGGCTGGAGGCCTTATGATGCGACAAAGCTTGAGCATCTCGGGTATGGTGTTTCAAAGGATGTTGTAACAAATATAGAGCTTGAAGAAATAGCCAGAAAGAACAATGGTAAGATCATTAGACCATCAGATGGAAGAGAGGCTAAAAAGGTAGCCTTCATACAGTGTGCTGGTCAGAGGGATCCAAATCATCTTCCATATTGCTCTGCAATGTGCTGTACAACATCATTAAAGCAGGCTAAATATGTAACCCAGAATTCAGATGCAGTAGCAATGATACTTTATAAAGATATAAGGACACCCGGAAGGCTTGAATATTATTATAAGGCTGCACAAAATGACCCGGGTATTATGATGACTAAGGGTGAGGTAACTGGTGTCACAGATGCAGGGAATGGAAATCTTTATGTTGAGATGCAGGATAGCCTGCTTGGTCAAAAGGTAAAGATAGAGGCAGACCTCGTTGTATTAGCAACAGGTGTAGTGCCAGCTACAGTGGATGACCCTATCCTTAATCTCCAGTACAGACAGGGACCGGGGCTTCCAGACCTTGAGCTCTTTGATGGATTTGCGGATTCTAATTTTATATGCTTCCAGTACGAGACAAGGAGGACAGGCATTTACGCAGCAGGCTGTGTCAGACAGCCTATGAATATGTCAGAGGCACAGGAAGATGCTGCTGGGGCGGCACTCAAGGCAATTCAGGCTGCAGAGCATGTTGCAAAAGGCATAGCTGTCCATCCGAGGGCATGGGACATGACATATCCAGACCCTTATATGCAAAGATGCACAGCATGTAAGAGGTGTACTGAAGAATGTCCATTTGGGGCTATTGATGAGGATGAAAAGGGCACCCCATTTTATAAACCCGGCAGATGCCGTAGATGTGCAACATGTATGGGTGCATGCCCGGAAAGGATTGTCTCATTTAAGGACTACCATGTTGATATGATAGGCACAATGATGAAAAATCTATCCATACCTGATGATGAGGATATGCCGAGGATAATAGCAGTATGTTGTGAGAATGACGCATATCCAGCGATTGATACTGCCGCACTTCAAAAGATAAAAATAGACCCTTCAGTTAGGTTTATACAATTAAGGTGCCTCGGGTCGATGAACCTTGTCTGGATAGCTGATGCATTTTCAAGGGGTGTTGACGGTATGCTTCTCCTTGGCTGCAAATTTGGTGAGAATTATCAGTGCCACTTTGCAAAGGGGAGCGAGCTTGCTAACTACAGGCTCGGCAAGGTTCAGGAAACCCTTGACAGGCTTCAGCTCGAGTCAGACAGGGTACAGATGGTGCAGATTGCCATTGACGAGTATGAAAAGATACCGGATATAATTTCAGAATTTGTAGAAAAGGTCAAGGAAATAGGACCTAACCCATTTAAGGGAATGTAGGAGGTATATAGATGGCTGAACAAGTAATAAGTCCTGACTTGAAATTTGTTAAAGATATTATCTCTTCTGGTGGAGAAGACCTCAAGAAGTGCTATCAGTGCTCAACATGCACAGTTGTTTGCAATATGACACCTGATAGCAAACCCTTTCCGAGGAAGGAGATGATGTATGCCCAGTGGGGCTTAAAGGATAAGCTGATAAGCAATCCAGATATATGGCTCTGTCACCAGTGCAGTGATTGCACAGCATATTGTCCGAGGGGTGCAAAACCCGGTGAGGTCATAGGTGCTGTAAGAAAGCTTGCAATACAGCATTATTCACCAACACCGCTTGCCAGAATGGTAGGAGATCCAAAGTATCTCCTTATACTCTTTGCCATACCTGTTTTATTATTTCTCCTTTACATAGTTCCAAAAGGATACCTTGACTTTTCATCTATTCCGAGGGGTGAAGATGGCGGCATAGTTTACTCTAAATTTATGCCAGTATTTCCTCAGATAGATGTGACATTTGGCGCTGCTGCATTTTTCGCCCTTGTGTGTTTTATCTTAGGTGTGAAGAGATATTGGAATGATCTGAGTGCAGGGACGAATGTGCAGGGAAATCTTGTGCAGAGTATAAAGTCTGTGATAACAGAAATACTTGCCCATAAGAGATTCGAAAAGTGTAATGTTACAAAAGACAGGAAGACATCACATCTTTTAGTCTTCTATTCATTTGTAGGGCTTGCAATAACAACAACATTGGCAATTGTTTATCTTTATGGATTCCATTATGAATCTCCTTACCCGTTGTATGACCCGCTTAAGATAATCGGAAATATAAGTGCACTCGCCCTTCTATATGGAATAACCCTTGTTACCGCCAACAGGCTAAAAAATGCTGAAAAGGCAGGGAAGGGAAGCTATTTTGACTGGCTATTTATAACAGTTGTATATGGTATAGTATTGACAGGGATAGGGGCTCAACTCTTCAGGCTTGCAGACATAGCTATTCTTGCGTATCCGACTTATTTTGTACATCTTGTCTTTGTGTTCTTTCTCTTTGCATATGCGCCATTTTCGAAGATGGCTCATATGGTTTACAGGACAACCGCTATGGTCTTTGCCAAACTCTCAGGTAGAGACATCCCATAGCGTTTAAATAAGTTTTCATCTTGCAAAGGAGGTGAATAGCATAGGTCAAAACATTATATTTTGATAACAATAAATCATCAAAAAAATAAAAAAAGGAGGAAGGTATAAAAATGAGTTCAATTATCTTATTTGCTCTGGCTTGTGGAATTGCAGGCGTCCTATACGCATTGTACATCGCAGCATGGGTAAACAAACAGGATCCCGGAACAGAGCGTATGCAACAAATCTCAAACGCAGTTAAAGAAGGGGCATATGCATTTCTTGCTCGTGAGTACAAGACAGTAGCTGGAGTTGCAGTAGTTTTAGTTATTCTTTTGGCTATATTCCTGGGTATCTGGACAGCAGTAGGATTTATTATAGGAACAGTCGGCTCAGCACTTGCAGGATTTATAGGAATGTGGGTTACGGTTCGTGCAAATGTTCGCACAACACAGGCTGCATCAAAGGGCTTGCAACATGCCTTAACATTAGCATTCAGGGGGGGCTCGGTCACTGGTCTCATGGTTGTGGGACTGGGGATTCTGGGAATAGCAGGATACTATTTCATAGCAAAACAGGCAGCAGGTGAAGAGGCGTTTCATGCCCTCGTGGGTCTTGGATTTGGTTGCTCTTTGATGTCAGTCTTTGCCCGTATTGCTGGAGGAATATATACAAAGGCTGCTGATGTGGGTGCAGACCTCGTTGGAAAGGTCGAGGCAGGGATACCTGAGGATGACCCGAGAAATCCTGCTGTTATAGCAGACAATGTTGGTGACAATGTTGGTGACTGTGCAGGAATGGCTGCGGACCTCTACGAAACATACACTGTTACCCTTGTTGCTGCTATGCTCTTAGCAAAGTCCATATTCGGTTCCGAAAGCCCATGGGTTGAATTTCCCCTTCTCTTAGGTGGTGTTTCTATATTAGCTTCGATCATTGGTACATTCTTTGTGAAACTCGGCGCAAAACAATATATAATGGGTGCGCTTTATAAGGGTCTTGCTGTTTCCGGTGTTTTAGCAGCAATAGCCTTTTATTTAGTCACTCAGTGGTTTATGGGGCAGCTTGCTGGAGATACAGGCGGGTTTACACCATTAAGTATATTCGGTGCAGCGATTATCGGTCTTGTATTAACAGGACTCATCGTATGGATTACTGAGTATTATACTGCAAAAGAGTACAGGCCTGTTAAGACGATTGCAAAGGCAAGTCTTACGGGTCATGGTACCAATGTCATAGCTGGACTTGCAATGAGCATGGAAGCTACAGCACTGCCAGCTATAGTTATTGTTGGTGCTATTCTTGGTGCTTATGGTCTTGGAGGTGGCTTTGAAGGAAATGTAGGTGGCGGTCTTTTTGCAATAGCCCTTTCAGCAGTTACAATGCTCTCTATGACAGGCATTGTTGTCGCAATAGACTCCTATGGACCAATTACAGACAATGCAGGTGGTATAGCTGAAATGGCAGAACTTCCTTCTTCTGTAAGAGATGTGACCGATCCGCTTGACGCAGTTGGAAACACAACAAAGGCAGTTACCAAGGGATATGCAATAGGCTCTGCTGGTTTGGCAGCCCTCGTCTTGTTTGCCGAATATTCAAGAGAGCTTGCAAAAAGGATGGAGGGAGTGAGTTTCGACCTATCAGACCCTTATATAATTGCTGGTCTCTTTATCGGCGGACTTATCCCTTACTTTTTCGGTGGCAGGCTCATGCTGGCTGTTGGTAAGGCAGCAGGAGGCGTTGTTGTAGAGGTCAGGAGGCAGTTTAGGGAAATAAAGGGAATTATGGAGGGAACGGGAAAACCAGAATATGGTAAGTGTGTTGATATTGTTACAAAGTCAGCAATCAAGGAGATGATGGTTCCCGCACTTATACCTGTTATAGCTCCGATTATTGTAGGATTTACCCTTGGACCAAAGGCCGTCGGTGGGCTTCTGATTGGTAGTATAGTGACAGGACTTTTCCAGGCTATTGCAATGACAAGCGGTGGTGGAGCATGGGACAACGCAAAGAAGTCCTTTGAAGACGGTGTTATAGATGACAAAGGAGTGCTTCACAAAAAGGGAAGTGATGGTCATAAGGCATCTGTAACTGGTGATACAGTTGGGGACCCTTACAAGGATACAGCAGGTCCTGCAATCAACCCCATGATAAAGGTTATCAATATTGTTGCTCTCCTCATAGTGCCACTTCTTTAATCTAAACTTTATCTTTAAGGCTGGGAACGATTATTCCCAGCCTTTTTTGTTTGTGTTGGCTCCATAAAGAAAAAAATCTAAAAAAGCATAAAAATGAGATATATTATTTAATATAAGCTCATGCCTCAAACAGATCCAAATGATGTTTTTTTTAGGGTAGTTGTTATACAATTAAGATAGAAAATGTGTTTACTGTGGTTATTGTGTTGAGGTATGCCCGGTATGTGCCCTCGTGCTTACAGAGGTATATGAATATTCTGCTTACTCGCGCGAAGACATATTTTTTGACAGGGAAAGACTGCTAAAAAACTGGGATGACTTTACTTCTAATCTAAAGACAGAAACATATTGGAACAAATTCTGGAGACCGGAAGGCATTCAAATAAGAAGGATGCCTGTTGGTAAGAGACTCCAGAAGCCCTTGCCAGTCAAACCTGCAATCCATAAATAAACATACAAGGAAGCATCCCTAATTTCGTGATGGAAAAATAACATAGGCTCACCTTATACTTAATTTTTTAGCAAAAACAAAAATATAGGAGGTGAGCCTATGAAGGAGATAAAGATATCCTTCACAATAAGTATACCATTAAAGCAGGTAGATATTCACTGGGTAGAGGATGAGTTATTAAAGAAAAGGGAAGAGGTATTTATAGAAGTAATGAAGTGATATGCCCCCATTTTTTGGAACGGTATAAATACGAACATTTGGCTTATTGAAACTTATGCACCCAAACTTTGGAACAAAATACTTACGAACCATGCCTAAAGACCTCAGAGGGCGTTTTGTTGTTGAGGCTGCTGTGAGGTCTCTCGGTATTATAGAAGATTCTGTAGTTATTTATCACCTCCTTTGTCTGCACAGGGTTCTCAAAGAGATTTCTGTTCAGACATTCATCCCTGAACTTGCCGTTGAAGCTCTCAAGACCGCCGTTTTGCCAAGGACTGCTCTTTTCGGTGAACTCATGGCGTATGCCGTGCTTTTGCAGAAACTTCTGGAAAGTCAGGCTTCTGAACTCAGGCCCCTGATCGGTGCGGATGATTCTGGGAGTACTATAGAGACGGATGCAACCTTCGAGCACCTCTACGACCCCTGTAGCAGGGATACTGAACCGGCTGTCGATGCCAACAGAGAATCTGCTGAAGAGATCCTCAACAGTCATGAACTTGATACGCCTACCGTCAGTAAAGACATCAAAAAGGAAATCTACAGCCCAGACATGGTTGCAAAACAAAGGCTCAGTCAGAGGCAATTGTACGGCCACAGCCAGCTTCTTCTTTTTGCGGGGTTTCAGCCTTTGCAGGTTGAGGCTCCTGTAAATACGGTAGACTTTCTTGTGATTCGCAGGACTCCCCGCTCTGTTGAGAGTAGCATGGATTCTTCTGTAGCCGTAGAATGTGTACTTGAAGGCTATCTCCCTAATCATGGACGCAAGGGAGCTGTCCTGTTCGGCCTTGCCGGATTTGTAGTACAGAGTGCTGACTGGGATTTCAAGAATATCTCCGGCTCGCCTGGCTGTTATGCCCGCTTGAGTCATCTGTTGTGCGATCACTCTCCTTTCGTGGATGGTCAGAAATTTTTTTTGACGATGTCTCTGAGCACCTGTATTTCGAGTTCTTTTTCGGCCAGAATCCTTTTAAGCCTGCCGTTTTCGTCTTCGAGGACTTTAAGGCGTTTTGCCTCGTTGGAGGACATACCCTTGAATTTTTGTTTCCACTTGTCAAAAGCGCTTCTGGAAACAGAATATTTGCGACAGACCTCGGCTATGGAATGGCCTGGAAGTTCTGCTTCCGAGAGAATCTGGATGATTCTTTCAACCGGATATTTCGTCTGTTTCATAAGACACCCCTTTCTTGGATTATACATTCATACTTTCGTTGTTCCAAAAAATGGGGAGCAGGTCATGGGATACATACTGGCAAGAACGTCGAAAAGAACTTACACAATATGCAGCCTGAATTTCATCACGGAAAAAAAGATGCTTACAACATACAATTTATGCTTGACAGCAAAATTCAGGATACCTTAAATTACAAGAGGTTTGGGCGATTAGCTCAGTGGGAGAGCGCTTCCTTCACACGGAAGAGGTCGCAGGTTCAATCCCTGCATCGCCTACCATTAAAATCAAATCCACATGCATCATTTTATCCTCTCACCAGAATGCATGATTGTATGATTGATAGGATGACCTGTATACATATCATAAGAGCTATTTTATTGCTTTTTAAAAGTGTTTTAAATACAATAGATATGATAAATTCGGTGATTAACAAAAAAAGATATTCTGTTATCTCACTGCTTCTCTGCCTCTTATTATTCCTCACACCTAATGCAGTTGCCAACACAAAGGACGAGATAAGGGTAGTTGCTGCTCTTTATGAACCCTTTGTCTATTATGAAGATGGCAAGCTCGTGGGTTTTGATATCGATCTCCTCGATATAATATGTCATTCAAATAAGCTCTCCTATTCCATAAAGGTCGTCTCCTTCCAAGAGGCACTCACCATGCTTAATGAGGGAAATGCTGATGTAGGAATAGGTGCAATCTATGTTACGGATGAAAGAAGGAGATTTATCAATTTTACTGAACCTTATCTTAAGACAGGTTTAGTATATGTAATCAGGACTGTGTCTGACATGGACGGAGACCTCTCGAATAAAAAAATAGGTGTTAAGAGACTTGCTACAGGTGAAAAGGTCGCAATGAGGCTTGCAGAGAGATTTCAAAATCTAAGTGTGATACCCTTTGATTCAACAGAACAGAGCATTGATGCCCTCATAGATGGAAGGGTTGATGTGGTAATAAATGATTATCTAAATACTGAGTCACTTATGTATGAAAGATACAGGGGAAAGATAAAGATCAAAAAAGGTCTTGCTGGTTTGCCTGAACTGCTGACCCGTGATGAGATAGCTATAGCCATCAGCAAGCAAAGGCCTGACATTCTCAGACAATTTGATGCCACACTCAAAAATCTCAAAAAAAGTGGCATGATAGAATCTCTATTAGAACACTGGCCATCAATTCATCTCCTTCCTGATGTTAGAAGGTATCTAATTTACATAATCGCAGGCATTACTGTCATCACTTTATTGACCTTATTGATGTTCAGGTCGTTAAGGAAAAGACAGGTAATACAGCTATTAAGGGAAAGCGAAGAGAGATACAGGGCTATCACAGAAAACAGCCCTGATGCAATCATCACTGCTGATTCACAGGGGATCATAATACTTGCTAACAACTCAACCCTTCGTCTCTTTGGTTATAACAGGGATGAATTGATAGGTAATGCCCTGACGATTCTTATGCCAGAGCAATGCAGAGATGAGCATATCACTGGTTTTGAAAGATTCAGGAAGACAGGAAATGCACGACTGATTGGTAAGACCTATGAAACCATGGGAAAGAGAAAAGATGGAATAGAATTTCCTGTTGAACTCTCACTTTCATCATGGCAGGTAAGGGGGCAAACTTTCTTCACAGGCATATTGAGGGATCTGACAGAAAGGAAGAAGGTGGAAGACAGACTTCTGGAGAGCGAAAGGAGATTTCGATCTCTTATTGAAAATGCACCAAATCCTGTTTTTATTAACTCTGAAGATGGAGGCGCCGTTTTTGTGAATAGGCGATTCAGAGAGATAACAGGATATAACCTGACTGATGTTGACACCCTTGAGAGATTTGCTGAAAGGGCATTCCCTGATTCAGGATACAGGATAAGGATGTTAAAACGATTTGAGGAGATACTTAAATCAGACTCACCGATTATTGATGGCGAGGATATGAACATAACATGCTCTGATGGCTCTGTAAGGATATGGAATCTCCAGACATCACCAATTGGATTGTGGGGCGATAAGAGGGCAGTCATGTTTGTTGGAAGGGATGTTACAGAGCATAGAAGGCTCGAGGAACAGTTGAGGCAGGCACAGAAGATGGAATTAATAGGTAGATTTACCGGTGGCATTGCCCATGACTTTAATAATTATCTTACAGCCATCACAGGATTCTCACAGATTGCCCTTTTGCAGTCAGGCGAACACCCTGCTGTGAGCAGAAGCATTGAGAATGTATTGAAGGCTGCTCAGAAGGCATCAGATCTCGTCTCTAAATTGCTTGCCTTCAGCAGAACCCAGATGCTGAAGCCAGAGGTCGTCTGTCTTAATGATATAATCACTGATATAACAAAGATGATAAAAAGGATTATTGGCGAGGATATAGAACTAAGGCTATTACTTGACCCTCAGCTATGGAGCACGAGGGTGGATGTAGGACAGATAGAACAGGTCATAATGAACCTCGTCTCTAATGCCAGAGATGCAATGCCTAATGGTGGTGTCCTTACTATACAGACCTCAAATGTCATCCTTGATGATGAGCATGCATCAAGGCATGTTTCGGTCATCCCAGGTGAATATGTTTTGATGGCTATTGAGGATACAGGTGTGGGTATGACAGAGGAGGTGAAGAACCGAATCTTTGAGCCATTTTTCACAACAAAGGAACATGGCAAGGGGACAGGTCTTGGACTTGCTACTGTTTATGGTATTGTCAAGCAAAGTGGTGGAAATATATGGGTCTATAGTGAATTAGGAGAGGGAACAACCTTCAAGATATATCTACCAATGGTAATGCAGGAGAAGAAGACCCAGCTGAGTAAAGAATGTGTAAGGGATTTACCAAAGGGTAACGAAAATATCCTTGTTGTTGAGGATAATAAAGAGGTCAGGGATTTTTTAAAACGGTTTTTAAGTGAGTTAGGCTATAATATTTGTGAGGCTGCAGACGGTATCGAGGCACTTGAGGTCTTGAAGGATAAGGGCAAGACAATAGCCCTCGTCCTGACAGATGTGATTATGCCGAGTATGAGGGGCGATAAACTTGCAGAGAGGATTAAAGAGGAGTATCCTGAGTGCAAGGTTCTTTTTATGTCAGGATATGCAGACAATGTTATTACAGAGAATGGGATTCTTAAGGAAGGGATAAATTATCTCCAGAAACCTATCGCACCTGTAACACTTGCACAGTTAGTTAGAAAAGTGCTTGATTCATGAACAAAGTAAAATAAATAAAAAATTAGTGACAGTAATAGCTTAAACTCTTTCTCTTACTATTCGATTTAACAATGTTTCATACCTAAAATATTCGACCGTACTTGACAATTTTTTTTATTATTCTGTTACCATAACAAAGTGTTAATGATTAACATGTGTGAATGCTGTGCATTTCATGGTAAAATCACTTTTCTTTATTTCTTTAATAATTGTACAAAGGAGGATTTTGACAGATTAATGTCAGATTATTAGGAATGAGGTTTTGAGATATTCAATGACCTCATCCTTTAACTTCTGACTTCTGTCATCTAAAATTTATGCATATTGCTGTAATCGGCACAGGCTATGTTGGACTTGTTACAGGCGCTTGTTTTTCTGAATTTGGGATATTCGTCACATGTGTTGACAAGGACGAAGATAAGATAGAGAAGTTAAAAAATGGCATTATTCCTTTTTATGAGCCAGGGCTCGAAGATGTTGTTAAAAGGAATTTTAAACAAGACAGGCTGAAGTTTACTACTGATATCGGAGAGGCTGTTGAGGAGTCGCTTGTCATTTTTATAGCTGTTGGTACGCCACCGAGAGGAGATGGTTCTGCAGATTTGAGTTATGTAGATGAAGTAGCAAGACAGATAGCACAACATATTAAAAGCTACAAGGTTATAGTAACAAAGAGTACAGTGCCTGTTGGGACAGGTGAAAGGATAAAAAGGATAATATCTGAAGAACTTATTAAATCAGGTCAATCAAATATTGAGGATTTATTTGACATAGTCTCTAATCCCGAGTTTTTAAGGGAAGGGGCTGCGATAGAGGACTTCATGAGACCCAACAGGGTTGTTATTGGTGCTGTAAGCCAGCAGGCAATAGCGATAATGAAGGACCTTTACAGACCTTTGTATCTGATAGAAACCCCCTTTGTCATAACTAATATAGAGACAGCAGAGCTTATAAAGTATGCATCAAATTCATTTCTTGCAACAAAAATATCTTTTATAAATGAGATAGCTAATTTATGCGAGAGGGTCGGAGCTGATGTCAATGTCGTTGCAAAGGGCATGGGTCTTGATGGAAGAATAGGTCCTAAATTTTTGCATGCAGGTCCGGGTTTTGGCGGCTCATGTTTTCCTAAGGATACGAGGGCATTATTAAAACTTGCTTCAGAATATGGTGTTGAGCTTGGTATTGTTGATGCAGCGATTAAGGCAAATCAAAGGCAGTTGTCAATATCCACAGAAAAGATCAAGAATGCCCTTCTGGAACACAGGAATACAAAGAACCTTAAGGGCTTAACTATAGCTATACTCGGTCTCTCTTTTAAGCCAAATACAGACGATATAAGGGAGGCACCTGCTATTTACATTATTCACGAACTCCTTTCTGATATGGCTAATATAAAGGCTTATGACCCAGCTGCAATGGAGAATGCAAGGACTGTTTTTCCAGATATACAATACTGTAGTGATGCTTATGACGCATGCAACGGTGCGGATGCATTAGTCATAGTCACTGAATGGAACCAGTTCAGGAATCTTGAGCTCGAAAGGGTAAAATCTCTTCTCAGGCAGCCATACTTTTTTGATTTAAGGAATATATACGACCCTCAGAAGATGAAGACCATGGGCTTTAAATATTACTCCACTGGTAGATGAGGGATTTTGTAATATTATTATTATTTAATATTTATGCCTATCAAAGAGTTTATTCTGGACATTTATGATTTTTGGTTTTATTTTTATCTGATTTTATCTTACAAGGTCTTATGAATTTTCTATGCCTACTTTTGGATTTATACAAAGTGTTGATAAATGTTGTAATGTTCTGATAAGGTATTTAAAATACTTTAGGGGCAGCTATGGATGAAAAAACTGTTTTTACAACAAAAGAGGCTGCTAAATACCTTGGTATAAGTACGTCAACTATTTATCGCATAGAAAAGCAGGGATTAATATCATCAATTAAAACCCATAAGGGGCAGAGACGTTTTAGCAAAGAAAATATAGAAAGATATTTGCAGGAAAGCCAGAGTTTTGAAGTTCCTCAGAATAAGAGTAGATATAAACATCAGAAAGCAGACTTTAAGGTCAAGGAATCCAAAGCTTGTTATGGGGTAGAGAATAAAGAAGTAAAACAGAACGAGATATTTTTTCATACAGATTCCATATGGATTTATAACACTGATATTTTAAAGACAGAAAGCATCGCAGATAATTCTATAGATTTAATTGTTACCTCCCCGCCTTATAATGTGGATATAAAATACAACTCACATGATGACACTATGACTTATGAAGATTATCTTTCGTTCACAAGAGAATGGCTTACACGGTGTTATAAATTCATAAAAAATGATGGAAGATTTTGTCTGAATATACCATTAGACAAAAATAAGGGTGGCCAACAGAGTATGTGTGCAGATATAACAACCATTGCAAAACAAATTGGCTTTAAATATCATTCAACAATAATCTGGAATGAACAGAATATTTCAAGAAGAACGGCATGGGGATCATGGCTTTCTGCTACTGCACCTTATGTTATAGCTCCAGTTGAGGTTATTGTTGTTCTTTATAAAAAGGAATGGAAAAAGACAAGTGGCAGCAAAAAGTCAGATATAACAAAAAAAGAATTTATGGAATGGACAAACGGTGTGTGGAATTTTAGTGGAGAAAGTAAAAAAAGAGTAGGGCATCCTGCTCCATTTCCAGTTGAGTTACCAAGAAGGTGTATAAAACTTTTTAGCTTTGTAGGAGATACAATTCTTGATCCCTTTCTTGGTAGCGGTTCAACATTGCTTGCCTGTTTAGAAACTGGGCGAAGAGGGATTGGTGTTGAAATTGATAAAAAATATTGTGAGTTAGCAAAAAATAGAATTCTAACAGAAGGGCAGATTAATCAACTAAGATTTGATGTTGCAGTTAGAGGCAAGTAATGGCAAAAAGTATTAGCGACTTAATTATGGAATACTTTCAGAAGCATCCTAAAAGAGACTTACAACACGGCCCCGTTGTAGATTGGGTTGAAGAACAATACTTAAAATTATATGGGAAAAAGCCGAGAGACACATGGAGACAGATTAGAAGATTTCATCAGGAAGGAAAACTAATTAAAGTTAAAAAAGGCATCTATCGATATGACCCCGACTATGTTAAAGAATTTGAGCTATTTGATTTTACTCCAGAAGTTAAAGAGGCAATCTTTAAAAGAGATGATTATAAATGTGTTGTATGCGGGCGAGGACAAAAAGATGGGGTTGAAATATGTGCAGACCATATTAAACCAAAGGATAAAGGCGGTAATAATTCTGTTGATAACGGGCAGACTTTATGCATGGAACACAATCTCATAAAAAAGAATTACTCACAGACAGAGGCTGGGAAGAGGTATTTTATTAAATTGTATAAGCAAGCTGTAAAAGTAAATGATACAAGAATGATTGATTTTTGTGAATGTATTTTTGACTGTTATGATGTTCATAAAATGAATGGTCATATTTCAAGACCAAATAGAAAGAAAAAATTATAAGGAGTGATGTCAAAGTATAGGTGTAAAAATTGTGGATATGATGATGAAGAGCTAATATTTCAGTTCACTGATTACACATATTGTGTAGCATCTAACGATGATGACCCTGAATATATTGATGTATGCCCTGACTGGGTTACACCAGGTGATGCGGAAATTGGTGAACCTATTGGATGCCCATGATGTCATGCATGGGGTGTTGGTAATTTTGACTATGATTAATCTTGGCACACATCTATAACCACATTCGTTAATAACGCACGAAAGATCCAACCTACAAGGTTGGATTTTGCATGATAAAGCCTTGTTATGTATTTCCAACTTTGGTAAACTTTAGTATGCTAAAATGGTTTTTCAATAAGATGCCATTTCAAAGATTAGCGATTGTTCCATTTTCAGGAGCAATATCAAAGAGGGTTGTTGATGAATATGCCGTGATTTTTAAATTTCTTGAGGAAGCAAAAAATATTAAAGGTGTATTGATAGAGATTGAATGCCCTGGTGGTTCTGCTACTGCCTCTGAAATCCTTTTTGAACGATTGAAAAGGCTGAATGACAGAAAGCCACTTTATTGTTATGCAGTAATGGCAGCATCAGGAGGATACATGACAGCCACTGGCGCAAGAAGGATATTTGCTCCTTCTACTGCCCTTATCGGAAGTATAGGTGTCCTTTCTATAAAGCCTGTTTTAAAGGGCTTTATGGAAATGCTCGGAATAAGGCTTGAGGTAATGAAAAAGGGTTCTATGAAGGATATGAGTCTTTTCCACAGGGAATCTACTGAAGAGGAAAAAAGGAGTTGGGATGCTATAAACGAGGATATATACGAGAGATTTATAGAAATCGTATCAGAAAGGCGGAGGATTCAAAAGGAGAAGGTGAAAGAGATTGCGACTGGAGAATTGTTCACTGCCAAAAGGGCAAAGGAAATCGGACTTATTGATGGCATATCAGATTTTGACTCCTTTCTTGAAGAGTTATCAAAAGAAACAGGCGTAAAAAAAGAAAAAAGTATTATAATAAAACCAAAGAAACCATTTCTTAAAAGAATAGCATATGAGACAGCAGTAACCTTTTATGACGAGCTCTGGAGGCAGATGTATTAAGACTAAAAAGGAGGATTAGATAATGAAAATTAAGCTTATATTTTTAATAACACTTTTCTTATCTATTTCGTATGCTTCGGCTCAGGGATTTAAAAATCTTAGCGCAGAAGAGCTAAAGGGCTTGATTGACAAAAAGGCAAAGATGGTTATAGCCGATGTCAGGACAGAAAGAGAGTATAAGGAAGGTCATGTGCCTACAGCTATTAATATACCACCTGATAAATACGGCATTATCTCATCATTTTTACCAAAAAACAAAGACACACTTATAATTATATATTGCAGGGGATATGGCTGAGGACTTACAATAGAGGCTGCAGTGGCAGCCCAAAAGGCTGGATATAGGAATGTAGTTACTTTTCAGGGTGGTTTTCCTGAATGGCTCATGAAGGGGTATAGAATTGAAAGAAAAATGCCCTGAGGTTTTGACAAAAATCAATTTTTCATTATATGATATTACAGAGTAAAGGGGAGTAGCTTAGGCAGTGAGTATCGTCAGCACGTCAAGTTGCTGGTATGGCTGCAACTGACCGGTACCACTGGTTAGCTTGAAACTAACAAGCGAGACCTTTACCGCATTGAGTATTTTATTAATATAATAAATTATTCATTGCGGTAAAGGTCTTTTTTTAATGGCACAAACTGTTTGAACATTTGAAGGAGGTTTAAGATGAACGGTTTAAAGACAATGCTTTTAATGGTTACATTGACCTTAATGCTTGTAGCAATAGGGGGTATTCTGGGTGGAAAGTCAGGCATGACTTTCGCTTTGATTATGGCATTTGGAATGAATTTCATTACATACTGGTTCAGTGACAAGATAGTACTCAGGATGTATGGCGCCAGACCAGTGACAGAGGCAGAGGCTCCTGAGCTTTATGGTATTGTGAGAAGGCTTGCAAATAAGGCAGGTCTACCTATGCCAAAGGTTTATATAATGGAGCAAGACCAGCCTAATGCATTTGCAACTGGGAGAAATCCAGAACATGGTGTGGTCGCTGTTACAACTGGTATAATGAGAATCCTTTCGAGGGAGGAACTCGAAGGGGTTATAGCCCATGAGCTGGCTCACATCAAACACAGGGATATTCTCGTAAGCACAGTTGCTGCAACAATCGCTGGAGCTATAAGCTATCTTGCACAGATGGCTCAGTGGGCAATGATATTTGGAGGAAGACATGATGATGAAGAGGGCGGAGGTAATCCGATAGCAGCTATCGTAATGATGATAGTGGGTCCCATAGCAGCAATGCTCGTTCAGATGGCTATATCACGCTCAAGGGAGTATGGTGCTGATGAGGGCGGTGCAAGGATTGCGGGTAATCCAGTGTATCTTGCAAATGCCCTTAAAAAACTTCATATGGCATCCCAGAGGATTCCGATGGATGCAAATCCAGCAACATCGCATATGTTTATTGTGAATCCACTTTCAGGAGGCGGACTTTTAAGGCTCTTTAGCACTCATCCGCCTATTGAAGAAAGGATAGCAAGGCTTGAAGCCATGGCATACAGGAGGTAGAAATGAATAGACCATTGGTCCTTATTCTTATGGGTAGCGACAGTGATCTGCCTGTTATGGAAAAGGCAGCAGAGGTCTTAAAGGATATGGGAGTGCCTTATGAAATGGATATTAGTTCTGCCCACAGGCTTCCAGAAAAGACATCAGAACTGGCAAAAAATGCAAGACAAAATGGAATAGAGGTAATAATAGCAGGAGCTGGAATGGCAGCCCATCTTGCCGGCGTGATAGCGGCTAATACGACACTTCCTGTCATAGGGGTACCTCTTAAATCTGGTGCACTCAATGGAATTGATGCATTGTATTCCACAGTACAGATGCCCCCAGGGGTACCGGTTGCAACAGTAGCCATCGATGGTGCAAAAAACGCAGCCTATCTTGCATGCTCCATCCTTTCAATTAAATATCCCGAGATTGCCGAAAAAATAGAGGCATTCAGGGAACAGACAAGGATGTCTTTACTTGAAAAGTCGAAGAGCATAAAAAGGTAATGATAAGCGGTTATTTTGGTTTTTGTAATTTTTTGTTATAATATCGCCTAATGCCCTCCTGCTACCGGTTCAGGTGGGAGAGTTTCTAAATGACTTAAAATAATAAGAGATTGTTGAGGGATTTTCGGTGAAGACAAGGGAAATAAAAAAGGTATTAATAGCAAACAGGGGTGTCCCTGCTGTCAGGATTATGCATACATGCAGGGATAGAAAGATTCCTACAACTGCTGTTTATAGCACCCCTGATCGTCTTGCTCATCATGTGTTTATGGCAGATACTGCTGTACACATTGGAGAGGCACCCCCGATTGAGTCGTACCTGAATATGGAAAAGATGATAGTTGCAGCCTTAAAGAGTGGTTCTGATGCAATACATCCAGGATGGGGATTCCTTGCAGAAAATGAAAGGTTTGCACAGATGGTTATAGATGCTGGATTAACATGGATTGGCCCCTCTCCAAAGGTTATAAAAATGATGGGAGACAAGGTAGAGGCTAAGCTTATTGCGCAGAAGGCAAATGTGCCAACTATTCCCGGATTGAATGATGTTACTGATATTAATCAGGTCAGAAAATGGATGAAGCAGGAAAAGGTCTCATTCCCTATCATGATAAAGGCTTCTGCTGGAGGCGGAGGCAAGGGGATGGTGAAGGTAGAGAACGATGAGCAGTTGCCTCAGGCTTTTGCACAGGCACGTTCAGAGGCAAAGAAGGCATTTGGAGACGAAAAGATACTCGTTGAGAAATATATCGAGAGGGGAAGACATATCGAGGTGCAGATAGTTGCAGATGAACATGGCAATGTGGTTCATCTATTTGAGAGGGAATGTACACTACAGAGACGCAACCAGAAGATTATTGAAGAGGCCCCGTCTCCATCAATTGATGATGACCTCCGTCAGGAAATATGCTTTACAGCTGTGAGACTCATGAGAGAAATAGGCTACACTACTGCTGGCACGGTGGAGTTTATATTTGACTCAAATACAAGAAAGTTTTATTTTCTTGAGGTCAATACAAGGCTTCAGGTAGAACATGGGATAACTGAACTTATAACAGGTCTGGATATAGTTGGTATCATGCTTGATGTGGTTATGGGTAAAAGGCTTCCATTTAGACAGTCAGATATACATCCAAATAGATGGGCGCTTGAAGTGCGTCTGAATGCCGAAGATCCAAAGACCTTCAGTCCCTCTTTTGGCACTATTACAAGGCTGGAGATACCACATGGTCCTGCAGTAAGGATAGCTACCGGAGTATATGAAGGTGCCGATATCCCTCCATATTATGACTCTCTTTTTATGCTTCTAATGACAGCTGGCTCTGACAGGGAGGATGCTATACGGGTAATGGACAGGGCATTAAGCCGAAATCTCAGGGTTGAAGGAATAAAGACACTCGCACCCCTTTTGTTAAGTATAATCAGGCATCCAGCATTTATTGCTGGAGAGTTTTCGACAAGGTTTATAGAAGAGCATATGGATGAACTCATATCAATGTTTAAAGAAACAAGCAGTGAAGATGAGGCATTGAAGGTTGCAAGATATGTTGCAGAGATATCTGCACTCGGTCCACAAAAATGGATGTAAGGAAATAACAGATGGAAAAAGATAAAGTAAAGAAAAAGTCAGAATCTAAAAAAGGTGTAACTAAAAGGCTTTATGACAGAGGATGTTCTACATCTTATGTCTTTGTAAAACCGGGAATGTCTTCTAAGGAGATTGTAAATGCCTTAAGAAGGCTTAAAGGGGTCTGCTTTACCTCTGTTGGTATGAGGGATGCCGGACAGTCTGATTTTAAAAACCGCCATCGCATATACGACCTGAAGACACTTGCCCCTTATTACAATAACATGGGATTATTCAGCGCAGAATGTCATGGTGGTGCGAGATGGCATGTCGGTATTATGAACAGAAGGGAAAGCCCTTTTGAGGAGATAAATATTCTCAGACAACTCATGCCTGATGTGCTCTTGCAAACTCTCATTAGGGAGACCAATCTCTGGGGCTACAGGCCATATCCGAGAAATGTTATCGAGTATGTTGTTTCAAGGGTTGATATAGATGTCTGGAGGTGTTTCTCTTTTCTCAATGATGTAAGGAACATGCGTGCAGTTGCCGAGGTTGTAATGAAAAAGGGAAGAATTTTTGAGCCAACCATATCTTTTACATCCGCAGACTGGACAACAAATGACTATTATCTGGGTGTTGTAAAAGATATTGTTGACCTGTGTGGTGGCACAGATGAGATAGTCCTTTGCATTAAGGACATGGCTGGTGTTGGAGATGTCAACAGGATAGGTAATCTTGTGGATGCAATAAAGCAGAAATATCCCGAAATGGTTATTAATTATCACAGGCATATTACCGATGGACTTGCCATACCTGCGCTTTTATCTGCTGCAAAGGCTGGTGCAAAGATATTTGATGTGCAGGAGGATTCTCTTGTTAGATTTTACGGACATTCTCCAATACTTTCTGTACATGCAATCTTTGAAGAGTCAGGCATCCGTGTACATCTTAACAGGACTGAGGCTGAAAATGCAGTTCAGAAGGTCAGGGAATGGATTGGGCATTATGAATGGGCAGAGTCTCCATTCAAGGGACTTGACCATACTGTAACTCGCCATAAGATGCCAGGAGGTGCATTTCCGAGCTCTTTTGAGCAGGCTCAAAGGTCTGAATTTTTACATCTCATGCCAGCAATATTAAAGACTATGTCCCTTTATAACAGGATTGTGAAGTATTTTGATGTGACTCCTGGTTCTCAAATAACATGGGTTACGTGTAGCGGCATAATAAATAGATACGCAAAAGAGCGCGGAGATGCAGGCGTTAAGCATATAATAAAGCTATTAACAAAGTTTGTTGAAGAAAAGGATCAGAATTTTAGTGCAATGGAGAAAGAAGAACAGGAGGAGTTGCTTACCTTATTCAGGAATGCGCCTGGTGACTTTAAAAATTTACTCTTAGGCAATTATGGTAAACTCCCTGTCGGCTGGCCTGCAAAATGGGTATACAAAAGCACATTCGGAGATGAATGGGAGAATAAAATTAAGGAAAGAAAAGAGCTTTCTCCTCTCGATTCATTGCCTGATGATGACCTTGAAAAGATTAGAAAGGAACTATCAGAAAATATTGGCAGGTCAGTAACAGAGGAGGAGTTTATATTGTATCTGATGCATCCAAAGGATGCATTGGAGTTTATTGAATTCAGGGAAAAATATGGAGAGTCACCATTAGTGCTTCCAACAGATGTCTGGCGGGAAGGGTTAAAAAAACCCGGTGACAAAGTCGACTTTGAACTCCGGGGCAAACCTTATACCATAGAGCTTGTATCAGTAGGGTCTGAACACGAGGGAATAATACATGTTGTGATGAGGGTAAATAATAAGACAAGGGTTTATAAGGTAGAGACCCCAAGGGCAAAGAAGGCGGAGATAAGGATGGCTAAGGGTCCCAATGATATAGGTGCACCCATAAACGGAAATATATGGAGAATTGGCAATCCTGAAAGGGGTGTTATCAAGGTCGGAGATATAGTTCACAGGGGCGAGGAAATAGCAAACCTTGAGGCAATGAAGATGGAAAACGCCATAATTGCACCGTTTGACGGACAGATTATCGAGGTATGCGTCAGGCTTAATGATACTGTGCAGGAAGGTCAGCTACTATTTGTTATTGAAAAGATACAAAAAAAGGAACATGAACCAGTAGGGAGGATAGATTAGTTATTTATTCGAGATATTGGCATTCGATCAGGCTATTGAGGCAGTAAGGGGGAGTAGCTAAGGCGGCGGCTATCGTCAGCACGGCAAAAAGCCCGGTACCGCTGACCAATATCGATGTTGAATAAACTGGCAGGCAAGACCTTTACCACTTAAAACACAGCGATGTGTAACGGATAACGAGCTAAAGGCTGTAGAATAGATTTATTGTTACCCATTGCAGTTTTTAATAAGTGGTAAAGGTCTTTTCGTTGGGGTGAATTTGATGGAAAAACTTTATAAAGGCATTCATAAATTTCGGGAGTCATATTTCAAGAAAGAGGAGGATTTCTTTAAGAGGATTTCCAGAGGGCAGATGCCCGAAGTGCTTTTTATAACCTGTTCTGATTCAAGGATCGATCCAAATCTTGTCACACAGAGTAAACCCGGTGAACTTTTTATCGTAAGGAATGTCGGTAATATCATTCCTCCTTATGATGCGATAAAGGATAAAAACAGTGTTGCAGCAGCAATAGAGTTTGCGGTATTGGTGCTTAAGGTAAAGGATATTATTGTCTGCGGACACTCAGATTGTGGTGCGATGCAGGCTGTTTTCAAAGATGACAGTGAATTTGACAATATGCCACATCTCAGGGATTGGCTGCGGTTAGCAATGCCTGTGAAGAAGATAGTACAAAAGTATTGTCCCTGCACCAGTGACGAGTCTCGACAGAGAATCACAGAAGAAGAAAATATTCTTGCTCAATTACAGAATATTCAGACCTATCCTTTTGTGGCAAAGGCATTAGAAAGAGGAGAAGTCCATTTGCACGGATGGTATTACAATATCAAAACCGGCAGGATATTCGCCTACAATCCAGAGAAGGATAAGTTTGAGGAGATTGTTTGATGGAAAAGATTCTTGAAAAAAGTAAAAAAATTATTTTGATTGCTGTTGTCTCTTCATTAGCGGCATCAATTGCAGCCTTTCTATGGGGTGCAGCAAAAACCGTTATTACCATTGTAAATCTTGTAGCCAGTCATGGCAAAGACCCATTGGCTGCAATTTCTCTTATTGAGCTTATGGATACATTTCTCATTGCTACAGCCCTTTTTATCTTTGCAGTCGGCATGTATGAGCTTTTTATAAAGGACATAGAACTGCCTGAATGGCTTGTTATACATAACCTGCATGACCTCAAGGCTAAGCTCGGCAGTGTTATTATTCTTGTTATGGCAGTTACATTTTTAAAGCATCTGGTAGAATGGAATGACCCGCAGGGAATGCTCTTTTATGGTGTCGCTGTTGCTGTAGTTTCTGCATCTCTTATAGCATTCAGCCACTTTGGTGGGAAAGACTAAAAAATACATGGGGGTTATATGGTTTGTCCGAGATGTAATAGTGAATTAATCGAGACAGTAAAGCATGGGGTCGTCATTGACCACTGCACCGGCTGCGGTGGTATATGGCTTGACAAAGGAGAAATGGCCAAAATTATAAGCCAGATAAAACAGGCTGAGAATTCACTGGATGAAGAATTCAGGCCTCTCTGGAAAGATAGACATGAATATTACGATAAATATAGGTATAAAAAGAAGTCAAAGTTCGAAAAGATATTTGATATATTCGACTGATGAAATATGAAGTCAGTGGTATCTAAGACAATTGGTCAGGTAAAAAGGCTGACAATAGCGGTAATTGGTTTTACTGTCCTGTTTATTGGGCTTGTGATGATAGTACTGCCAGGACCAGCTTTTATTGTAATACCGCTTGGATTGGGAATCCTTGCCACAGAATTTGTCTGGGCAAGGAGTTTATTAAAAAGGGTAAAAATTAAATTACAAAAAACAGGAGGAGGTATTTATGGTAAGGAAACCGAGTGAACTGGAGGAAGAGTACATAGCAAGGATGGAGTATGAGAAAAAGAAGAAGATCGAGGAAGAAAAACACAAGAGGCTTGCTGATGAAGAAAAGAAGAGATTAAAAGAACTCCACTACATGAGATGCCCAAAATGCGGAATGGAGTTGATAGAGATCGACTACAAGGGGATAAAGGTTGATAAATGCTCTGAATGCGAAGGCATATGGCTTGATGCAGGAGAGCTTGAGGCTGTATCAAAGCTTGAGAAAACAGGGCTTGATAAATTGTTCAGTGTATTCAAAAAATAATTAATTAATCTGAGCACAAGTGTTCAAAATAGCTTTTTAACAATGCATAAAGGGACTTTGCCCCTTAGGCAAAAGGCAAAAGATAGGCAAAAGGCTATAGGATATAGGATAATATCTATCGCCTCTCGCCTATCGCCTATTTATCGCCTATAGCCTACGAAGCTATGGCTGACTGGAAGGAGTGTTATGCGCTGGCACCAAAAAGAGAGCGATGAAATAATTAATGAGCTTGGTTCATCACTGCAAGGGTTGTCTTCAGAAGATGCCCGGAAGCGTCTTATAGAGTATGGTCCGAATGAATTAAAGGAGAAAAAGAAAAAGACCCCTTTTATGATGTTCCTTGATCAGTTCAAGGACTTCATGATACTCGTCCTTATTGCTGCTGCAATTGTATCAGGAATTATTGGCGAGTTATCGGATACCATAGCGATTATTGTGATAGTTATTCTCAATGCCATTATAGGGTTTGTTCAGGAGTATAGGGCAGAAAAGGCCATGGCAGCCCTTAAAAAGATGGCAGCACCAAGTGCACTGGTCATGAGAAATTCTGTATCAACCAACATCCCAGCATCTGAACTCGTTCCAGGTGATATTGTGATTTTAGAGGCGGGCAAGGTTGTGCCTGCTGATATGAGGCTTATCGAAACCGCACAGTTAAGGGTTGAAGAGGCAGCCCTTACAGGCGAATCTGTTCCTGTGGAGAAGCACACAAAGGCATTGCACGATGAACATCTACCACTCGGTGACAGGAGAAATATGGCATACAAAGGCACATTTGCAACATATGGACGTGGTGTAGGAATTGTTACAGATACAGGCATGGATACAGAGATCGGAAAGATTGCCACAATGCTTCAGGAAGAGGAAGAGGTAAAGACTCCACTCCAGAAAAGGCTTGCAACCTTCGGGCAGAAACTCGCAATTGCTGTCCTTGTAATATGCGCTATTGTTTTTGGTATAGGAATTATGAGGGGTGAAGAGCCCCTTCTGATGTTGCTTACCGCCATATCACTCGCCGTAGCAGCAATACCAGAGGCACTTCCTGCTGTAGTAACAATATCCCTCGCTCTTGGTGCAAAAAAGATGGTGAGACAGAATGCCCTTATAAGGAAACTCCCTGCTGTCGAAACACTCGGCTCTGTAACATATATTTGCTCTGATAAGACAGGTACCCTTACATTAAATAAAATGACAGTTGAGGAGCTATGGGTGGATGGAAAAATAATCCATACTGCAGAAGTGCAGAAGCTCGGAAGCTCTGAAGTGACTTCCGAACTTTTAGCCTTCCAAACTCTGATGACCGCGCTTGCTTTAAGCAATGATGCACAACCTGGTGCTGATGGAAATATTATCGGAGACCCAACAGAGATAGCCCTTTATAAAATTGCGAGTGACAAAGGCTTTGACAAGAAGGAGCTGGAAAAGGACTTCCCAAGAATTGCTGAGATACCATTTGATTCTGACAGGAAGTTGATGACCACGATACATAACTTTCGCCCTGATATCGTTTCCTTTACAAAGGGTGCGATTGAGGTATTGCTGGACAGGACTGATAATGTGCTTACCTCTGATGGTCAAAAGCCAGTTAATAAAGCAGAGATCCTTAAGGTAAGTGAAAGGATGGCTGCTGATGGCTTGAGGGTACTTGGCATTGCAATGAGGAGATGGGATAAATTGCCTGATGATATGTCTTCAGAGAATGTTGAGTCTAAATTGACATTGCTCGGTCTTGCTGGAATGATGGATCCTCCGAGGGAAGAGGCAAAAGAGGCTGTTTCGCTTTGTAAGACAGCAGGCATTAAGCCTGTAATGATAACAGGTGATCATCCACTTACAGCAAGGGCAATAGCTAAAAGAATAGGCATTCTTGATGATGATTCTAAATCTATTATTACAGGTAGAGAACTCGAGAGATTGCCAATGGATGAATTCGAAAAAAGGGTGGAGGATATAAGGGTCTATGCGAGGGTTGCGCCAGAGCAGAAATTAAAGATTGTCAAGGCACTTCAGGACAAGGGTCAGTTTGTCGCAATGACAGGAGATGGTGTAAATGATGCACCTGCCCTTAAAAGGGCTGATATAGGGGTTGCCATGGGAATAACAGGAACCGATGTATCAAAAGAGGCAGCCCACATGATACTCCTTGATGACAATTTTGCCACTATCATAAAGGCAGTTAAGGAGGGCAGGAGAATATTTGATAATATACGCAAGTTTATTAAATATACCATGACGAGTAATTCAGGCGAGATATGGACAATATTTCTTGCACCATTTTTAGGACTCCCGATTCCATTATTGCCAATACACATCCTGTGGATCAACCTCGTTACAGATGGTTTGCCTGGTCTTGCCCTTGCAGCAGAGCCTGCTGAAAAGGGGGTTATGCAGAGACCACCAAGACATCCGAAGGAGAGTATCTTTGCTCATGGGCTCGGAGCCCATATAATCTGGGTAGGACTTCTTATGGGGTTTGTGTCAATCTTTACTCAGGCATGGTCAATAAAGACAGGTCATGCACACTGGCAGACGATGGTATTTACAGTGTTGTGTCTGAGCCAGATGGGGCATGTCCTTGCAATAAGGTCAGAGACAGAATCACTTTTCAGCCAGGGGTTTTTGTCAAATAAGCCACTCGTTGGCGCATTCCTGCTGACCTTTGTTCTACAAATGGCAACCATATATGTGCCATTCTTAAACCCCATATTCAAGACAGAGCCACTGACCCTAAATGAATTGGCACTTACACTCGCATTATCATCTGTGGTATTTTTTGCAGTGGAGATAGAAAAGCTGATAAGGAGGAGAAGAAATGTCTGATATAGTGATGAAAACAGATTTTAGTGATGTAAAACTCTTAAGGCGTGGGAAGGTGAGGGATGTCTATGAAATTGATGATTACCTTTTGATTATTGTTACTGACAGGGTTTCTGCATTTGATGTTGTTCTGCCAAATGGCATTCCAGATAAGGGTAAGGTCTTAACTCAGATATCTATTTACTGGTTTAATCAGATGAGGGATATAATCGAAAATCACATTGTTGCAACTGATGTGAAGGATTATCCTCAAGTGCTCCATAAATATAAAGAGATACTTGAAGGCAGGAGCATGCTCGTAAAAAAGGCAAGGCCTTTGCCTGTGGAGTGCATTGTGAGGGGCTATCTCTCAGGTTCTGGCTGGAAGGAGTATAAGAAATCAGGAACGGTCTGCGGCATAAAACTCCCTGAGGGTCTCGTTGAATCTTCAAGGCTCGAAGAACCGATATTTACTCCGAGCACAAAGGCAGAAGAAGGGCATGATATAAATATAAGTTTTGAAGAGATGAAAAAGATTGTAGGAGAGGAACTGGCAGAGAGATTGAAAGAAGTGAGCCTCAGGATTTATAAAAAAGGGAGGGAAATGGCAGAAAAGAGGGGCATAATCATTGCAGATACGAAAATGGAATTCGGGATATATGAAGATAGATTGATTTTGATTGATGAGTTGCTTACGCCTGATTCATCAAGGTTCTGGTCAATAAAGGATTACCAGCCAGGAAAGAGTCAGGAAAGCTTTGACAAGCAGATTGTGAGGGATTATCTTTTGACATTGGACTGGGATAAGACTTATCCAGGACCTGAACTTCCAGATGAGATTGTCTTAAAGACATCCAATAGATATAAAGAGATACTCAATATCTTAACCGGTATGCAGGTATAAATCTTAAGTGGAGACAGCTACAATCTTTTTTATTGCGATTGGACTTGCAATGGATGCCTTTGCCGTTGCTGTTGCGAGTGGTTTTTCGGTCAGGAGATTAAGGTTAAACTATGCCTTAAAGATCGCATTTTTCTTTGGATTCTTTCAATCTGCAATGCCTGTCATAGGATGGATGGTTGGCTATGGATTCAGAGACTTTATATCAAAGATTGACCACTGGATAGCCTTTCTGCTCCTGACCTTCATAGGCATAAAAATGATATATGAGGCAAAGGTATTAAAAGAGGAGGAGAGGGAATTAGTCTCGATGAACACTTATTCCCTCTTCCTCTTATCTGTAGCAACAAGCATAGATGCATTTGCAGTTGGTTTTAGCCTTTCAGCTCTCAATGTATCGATTATTAATCCTGCATTAGTAATAGGAGGTGTTACATTCCTCTTAAGCCTTTCTGGGGTCTATGCAGGCAATAGATTTGGTCATTTATTTGAAAGCAAGATAGAGACACTGGGCGGAATAATCCTCATATGTATAGGGCTGAAGATACTGCTTGAACACCTTGGGGTTTTTGGACATTGATCTATCTATAATCCCTGTAATATATCTGGTTTATCTGTTGCTATTCCATCTACACCTTTTGCTTTATACTCTTTTGCCTCATGCTCTGTGTTAATTGTCCATACAATTAACTTGAGATTTTTCTTATGGGCATTTTCGATATTTTTTGAGTGGATGAATCTATACAAAGGCACAAGATATTGTGCTTTTAAGTTTATTGCTGTATCTATTGGATTTTTGTGTCTTGCATATATAAGTCCTGTCTCTATTTCCTTATCCAGTGCTCTGACATTTAAAATGGCCTGCTCATGAAATGAAACAATAATCACCCGCTCTCTTAATTTTTCTTTCTTAATAGCATTGATGACCTCTTTTTCGTATCCTGTCTCTTTTAATTCAATTAGTATTTTCTCTACACCATGATCTATGAATCTCAAAGCCTCTCGAAGGGTCAGTAATTTATTTTCTGTTAACTGTTTCAGTTCCTTTAGTGTCTTTTGATTAACAAAGACATCCTTACCAAATACCCTTTTTAAATTATCGTCATGGATAATTACGAGTTCTCTGTCTCGGGATATCCTGACATCCATCTCTATAGCATTTGCACCTAATTCAATAGCCTTCTTGAAGCTGTCAAGGGTGTTTTCGATTTCGTATGCCCTTGCCCCACGATGTCCAACTTTTAGAAACATTATTTACCTTAATAAATTAAATTGTTATACCAATCTATACCAGATGATTTGAATGGTGTCAAGCATTTAGTTTATAGTTATGGAATGGATGAGTTTCAGAAGCTACTGGACATCATGTCTTTACTTCGTTCTGATAAGGGCTGCCCGTGGGACAGGGAGCAGACCAGGGAATCTTTAAAGCCCTTTCTAATCGAGGAGACATACGAATTAATAGAGGCAATAGACGAAGGAGACCCTGCTAAGATTAAAGAAGAACTTGGCGATCTGCTTTTTCAGATAATATTTCATTGCCAGATAGCGAAGGAGCAGGGGGAATTTGATATAAGCGATGTGATAAAGGTCATCAGTGATAAGATGACAAAAAGGCATCCACATGTATTTGGTGCAGAAAGGTTTGAGACACCAGAAGAGGTAATGAGGCAGTGGGAAGAGAGGAAAAAAGAAGAGGGCAAATTTAAAGAATCTATCCTTGAGGGCATTCCAAAGACCCTTCCTTCACTGCTCAGGGCACAAAAGTTACAGGCAAAGGCAGCAAAGGTAGGATTTGACTGGCGGAAAGTCGAAGATGTGCTGGACAAGCTCGATGAAGAGTTGAGTGAATTTAGAGAAGCCTTGAGCAATAAGAAACAACAGGAGATAGAAGATGAGCTTGGAGATATATTTTTTGTGCTTGTAAATATTTCGAGGTTTGTCGGTGTGAATCCTGAAGATGCATTGAGAAAAACGATTAGCAAGTTTATATCAAGATTTCGATATTTAGAGATGAAGGCAGCAGATGCTGGTAGAGACCTGTTGGATATGACACTCGAAGAGATGGATGCATTGTGGGAAGAGTCAAAAAAAATTGAATGCAGCACAAATAAAAGACTTTGACATTTTGGGTTACATCATGTTATAAAAGTGGCATCTTGATGCTTTGTGTCAGGAGTTAGTAATCCGAACTTGTTTCGGAAAAGAAGGAGGTTTTTGTAGTATGGCTTTTGAAGGAAGGGTTAAGTGGTTCAATGAATCCAAGGGTTTTGGCTTTATCCAGCAGGATAACGGACCTGATGTCTTTGTCCATTTCTCATCGATTCAGGACAATGGCTTCAAGACATTGTCTGAGGGACAGAGAGTCCAGTTCGATATCGTTGAAGGAGAAAAAGGACCGAAGGCTGCAAATGTAGTAAAACTCTAAAAAATCAAGGGCCCTTTTATGGGCCCTTTACAATACCCCTCTAATATCTAATCAAAAAGAAATAATCCAAATACATAGATAAATGATGTCATTCAGGACTTACCTTCCCAAAAATTTTGGTAGAGTTATGAGGAATTGATTGTTCAGCAAGCCTTCTAAAGAAAATTTCAGCTCAATTCATACTTTTTGATGTTATAATTTTAAAAATATATCTTGCGGCATTTGTTCAGGAGGAGGCTATGGATGAGGTACTAAAAACAATTATGCAAAGACGGAGTGTAAGGAGTTTCCAGAAAAAGGAGATACCTGATGAGATAATTAAAAAGCTAATTGATGCAATTATCTGGTCACCGAGTGCAGGAAACCTCCAGTCAAGAAAGTTCTATTTTATTAAAGACGAAGCGATAAAAAGGAAACTTGCTGTTGCTGCCCTTAACCAGAGTTTTATTGCAGAGGCTCCTATTGTTGTTATTGGATGCACAGACCGTAGGATTGAAAATAGATACGGAGATAGGGGTGTTAATCTTTACTCGATTCAGGATGTTGCATGCAGTATTATGAATTTGATGCTCACTGCATGGGAAAATGGGCTTGGAAGCGTATGGGTTGGTGCATTCAGGGAGAGTGATGTGTTTGAGATACTCGACATGCCGAGGAATCTAAGGCCTGTTGCAATTGTTCCGGTAGGCTATCCTTCAAGGATACCATCTGCGCCTCCGAGGGTCTCTGCAAAAGAGGCAGTGGAGTTCAGGTAGTGATATAATTACTGTAGCAGTCTGATGGAGGGAAAGCTATGAAGTTTACACGTATTACTATAGACCCTGAAAAAATGGGTGGTGTCCCTTGCATAAGAGGATTACGTATTCCTGTTGCCACAATTGTTGGTATGGTAGCTAATGGTATGACTGAAAGGGAAATACTCGATGCCTATCCTGACCTTGAACCAGAGGATATTAAGGAAGCACTGCTATACGCTGCAGAAGCTGTTAAAGAACGGCAAATCCCGCTTGTCACTGCATGAAATTTCTGATAGACAATGCCCTTTCTCCTATTATCGCGCAAGGACTCCAGAAAGCAGGCTTTGAAGCTGTCCACGTAAGAGACATTGGATTGCACTCTGCTTCTGATTCGGTAATTTTTGAGCACGCCTTTAAGAATGACCAGATAATAGTATCTGCTGACACCGATTTTGGAACATTGCTTGCCATGTGGCAGTCCAGTAAACCGTCTGTAATACTTTTTAGATGCACCGATAAACGGCCTCAATCGCAACTTTCTTTGCTGCTCTCTCATCTTTCCGAAATAAAAGATGCTTTAGCAGACGGAAGTGTTGTGGTTTTCGAAGATAACAGGATCAGGATAAGGGCATTGCCGATGGGGTGAGCTTTTTGATGCACTCCTTCATATCCTCAGGCATGGGGCTCGAAAACTCAAGATATTCCTTGGTTACAGGATGTATAAATCCGAGTGTCTCTGCATGTAGCATCTGACGGGGAAAGACGACCTTTTCTCTCTTGCCATCAACCCTGATCTCGATTTCTACCTTTTTGCCGTATGTTTTATCGCCAAGCACAGGATGCCCTATTGCGGAGAAATGAACCCTTATTTGATGAGTCCTACCTGTGCCGAGCTTAGCCTCAATAAGGGTTGCGCTTCCGAATCTTTTGATTACCTTCCATTTTGTAAAAGCCTCTTTTCCCCTTTTTGTCCGTGTTGACATCTTTTTTCTGTCAGAAGTGGAGCGACCTATTTGCATTGCAATTTCCCCTGATTCCTCCTTAATATTGCCATAAACGAGAGTTATATATTTTCTATTGATTGCCCTTTTTTTGAATTGTTCAGCAAGGTAATAATATGCACTGTCATCAAGTGCTACAACCATTACCCCAGAAGTATCTTTATCAAGTCTGTGAACCACACCAGGACGCAATGGTCCTCCAATGGCTGCAAGTTTTTTGCAGTGGTATGCAATGGCATTCATCATTGTGCCTTTCTTATGTCCAGCAGAAGGATATACAACCATCCCTGCAGGTTTATCCACCACAACGAGATGCCTGTCCATGTATAGTATTTTAAGTGGAATTGCTTCTGGTATCAGTATTTCTTTTTCCTCTTCAGGCTTATGAACTGTGATGACATCATTTGTTTTGACTTTATAGTTCTGATTTTCTTTTTTGTTATTTACAAGGACATGACCTTCTTTTATGAGCCTTTGAACCTGAGAACGCGTAATGCCTGTCTTTTCGGATACAAAGATATCCAACCTCTTTGACATGTCTGATTGTAAGACAGCAACGGAGATTGTCTGTGTTCTGTGTTCTGTCTTCTGTCTTCTATCTGTCATTGTCTTGAAAATATTATATCAGAGTATGATAGAATTACGAAGCAGTGGTACCGGAGGAGACAACTTGAGGCTTAATGAACTAACCATTTCTGAATTAAGAAGGCTTCTTGACAACAGAGAGATTAGACCTCATGAGGTTATTGATGATGTCTATGGTCGTATTAATAATGTAGAAGATAAGGTAAGGGCTTATATTACAATAACAGAAGATGCTGCCAGAGAGATGGCGGAGAGTGCAGAACAGGCAATCCTTGACAATAGGGCATCCATTCTGACAGGAATCCCTGTTGCTGTAAAAGACAATATATGCACAAAGGATATATTGACCACATGTGCATCAAAGATGCTTTATAATTTTAAGCCTCCCTATGAAAGCACTGTGACATCAAGATTAAAATGGGAGAGATATATCCTTGCGGGTAAAACCAATCTTGATGAATTCGCAATGGGTTCTTCTACTGAAAATTCTGGCTTTTATACAACAAGGAATCCTTGGGATTTAGATAGGGTGCCCGGAGGAAGCAGCGGAGGCTCTGCTGCAGCAGTTGCTGCTGATGAATGTATAGCTGCATTAGGCTCTGATACAGGTGGTTCTATAAGACAGCCTGCTGCGCTCTGCGGTGTTGTTGGTTTAAAGCCAACTTACGGAAGGGTTTCCAGATACGGGCTTGTTGCGTTCGCCTCTTCACTTGATCAAATAGGACCCATTACAAAGGATGTCACTGATGCCGCAATAATGCTTAATGTCATAGCAGGTCATGACCCAAGGGATTCGACATCTGTGCCAATTGATGTCCCGGATTTTGCAGAAGTGCTTGGTCAGGAGATAAAGGGATTAAAAATAGGAATTCCGATAGAATACTTTATTGGGGGTATGGACAGAGATGTTGAGGAATCTGTTCGCACGGCAATAAAAAAGCTCGAATCACTTGGTGCAATTCCTGTTGAGATATCATTGCCTCATACTGAATATGCAGTAGCTACCTATTACATACTTGCTACTTCTGAGGCGTCTTCAAACCTTGCAAGATATGATGGTGTCAAATATGGGTTCAGGGTAAATGGAAAAGATCTGATAGATATGTATATGAATACGAGGGCTCAGGGTTTTGGTGCAGAGGTAAAAAGGAGGATAATGCTCGGCACATATGCCCTCTCTGCAGGATATTATGATGCTTACTACAAGAAAGGTCAGCAGGTAAGGACATTGATAAAGCAGGACTTTGAAAATGCATTCAAAGAAGTTGATGTAATTGTTACTCCAACATCTCCAACTGCTGCATTCAGGATTGGTGAGAAGGCAGCGAATCCACTTCAAATGTATCTATCAGATATTTTTACTATTTCGGTTAACCTTGCAGGAATACCTGCTATATCAATTCCTTGTGGTTTTACGAAAGATAATCTACCAATTGGATTGCAAATTATGGGAAGACATTTTGATGAAGAATCTATATTAAAGATTGCCTATGCATATGAGCAGAGTACAGATTGGCATTTGAGGAAACCAGAATTATAGAGCAAAGGTTAAATAGCTATGATTTATGAGACTGCATATGGAAAATATGAAGCGATTATAGGGCTTGAAGTCCATGCACAGATGCTTACAGAAACGAAGATATTTTGCGGCTGCTCCACTAAATTTGGCTCAGAGCCAAATACGCAGACATGCCCTGTATGTATAGGTATGCCAGGGGTGCTTCCTGTTCTTAATAAAAAGGCGGTTGAGTTTGCAATAAAAACAGGTCTTGCGATGAATTGCAGGATTTCTCCTTATAGCAGGTTTGCAAGAAAGAATTACTTTTATCCCGATCTGCCAAAGGGATATCAGATAAGCCAGTACGAACTTCCTATATGTGAAGGAGGATATATAGAGATTGTAGTTGATGGCAGAGTAAAGAGAGTTGGTATCACAAGGATTCACATGGAAGAAGATGCAGGCAAGAATATACATGAAGGAACAGGTCCTTACAGTTTTGTGGATTTAAATCGAGCTGGTGTCCCTCTGATGGAAATAGTCTCTGAGCCTGACATAAGGAGCCCCAGGGAAGCTGCTGAATATATGAAGAAACTGAGAACCATTCTGAGATACCTTAAGGTATGCGATGGCAACATGGAGCAGGGTTCTCTGAGATGTGATGCCAATGTCTCGATAAGGCCGGTGGGGCAAAAAGGGTATGGAACGAGGACAGAGGTAAAAAATATCAATTCATTTAAATATGTCGAAAAGGCTCTTGAGTATGAGATAAAAAGGCAGATAATGGTTGTTGAAGAAGGCGGAAGGGTAATTCAGGAGACGAGGCTCTGGGATTCAAATAAGGGTATCACAGAGTCTATGCGTGGAAAGGAAGAGGCACATGACTATCGTTATTTCCCTGAGCCAGACCTCGTGCCTATAACTGTGAGTCAGGAATGGATTGATGAAATCAGGAATAAACTCCCGGAACTTCCAGATTCAAAAAGGGAGAGGTTTGTTTCTGAATACGGAATACCTGAATACGATGCCGAATTTCTTACCTCAGAAAAATCTGTTGCTGACTGGTATGAAGGTGCGGTAAAGGCAGGTGGTAAGCCTAAGTCGGTCTCTAACTGGATGATGGGAGACTTGATGAGATTGCTTAACGAAGATAATAAATCTATAGATGAGTGTCCATTGAAACCAGAACAGCTTGCGGGAATGCTTAAACTGATTGACAATGGAACTATAAGCGGAAAGATAGCAAAGACTGTATTCGAAGAAATGTACAGGACAGGGAAAGATGCAGATATAATTGTTAAAGAAAAAGGGCTTGTTCAAATAAGTGATGCAGGAGAGATAGAGAGGGCAATAGACGAAATACTCTTAAAAAGTCAGAAAGAGGTTGAGCGATACAGGGCAGGAGACGAAAAGCTGATGGGATTTTTTGTTGGTCAGGTCATGAAGGCTACAAAAGGGAAGGCTAATCCCCAGGTCGTGAATGACTTATTAAGAAAAAAATTACGATAAATGCTTGATTTTTTCACAGCCGCTGTATAATATTATTAAAAGTTCTTAAATGGGAAGGACAATCCTCAAAAGAGAAAAATTTGTTTGTTAATTTAAAAGATATCCAATCTTAACATACTTGGTATGTTAATTGCTGAATTTAAAAAAAGAAAGGGGGTGAGTATATGAAGATTATTTCAGTTGTCTTGAGTGTGCTTTTATTAGTTGCATTTGCCGGCACTGTAATGGCAGTTGCTCCTGGAAAGACAGTTGAGTATGAAGGAGGAGGGGCAGGAAAGGTTGTATTCAGTGGAGATGTTCATAAGGTAAATAAGTGTAATGACTGCCACACAAAGATCTTCCAGATGAAGAAGGGCTCTACTAAGATAACAATGGCAGATATGAATGCAGGAAAGAACTGCGGCGAATGTCATAACGGCACAAAGGCATTTAAGTCAAGCGACGCAGCAAACTGTGGTAAGTGTCATAAGAAATAATTTAAGAATGGAGTAAATAAAAAAGGGCGGTTAAATCGCCCTTTTTTATTATTTTATATATGTAAGCCATGAGTTGTATTTCTTGTTTTTGCCTTTGACTATATCGAAGAAAGCTGACTGTAATTTTTTCGTGATCCTGCCCCTCTTTCCGTCTCCAATTGTTCTGCCGTCCAGTTCCCTGATAGGTGTAACCTCTGCAGCCGTTCCAGTAAAGAATGCCTCATCTGCTATATAGACCTCATCCCTTGTGAATTTTTCTTCTCTAACCTCTATTTTGAAGTCCTTTGCTATTGTTATAATGCTATCCCTTGTAATCCCTTCCAGGATTGAGGTCAGAGGAGTCGTCTTTAAGATTCCATTTCTCACAATAAAGATATTTTCACCGCTACCTTCTGAGACATATCCTTCTGTATCGAGCAAAAGAGCTTCATCATATCCACAGGATATCGCCTCTTTCTTTGCAATCTGTGAATTGACATAGTAACCACAAACCTTTCCCCTCGACATATTTGAGTTAACATGGTTCCTTATGAATGATGATACCTTGACCCTTATTCCCTTCTCGAGACCCTCTTCTCCCAAATATGCACCCCATGGCCATGCAGAAATTGCAACATTTACAGGATTGCCTTTTGGATAAAGACCCATCGCTCCGTACCCGATATACACAAGTGGTCTTATATAACACTCTTTTAGTTTATTTATTTTGATTGTATCGATGATTGCCTTTTTTATCTCATCTTCAGTAAATGGAATATCTATGAGAAATATGTGAGCTGTATTAAATAGCCTTTTAACATGCTCATCAAGTCTGAATATTGCAGGACCTCTCGGAGTATAATAGCATCGTATGCCCTCAAATGCGCCGAGTCCGTAATGTAGTGTGTGGGTCATTATATGGATCTTTGCATCATCCCAGTTGACGAACCTTCCGTCCATCCATATCTTTTCTGTTTTATTGATCATAGGTTATTATTTATAACAGTAGCATGATGACTGTGTCAATCTAAATTTGGGTATATTAAAAACATTTATATGGAAGAGGAAGCATCCTTAATTTCATGATACAAAAATAAATTAGGCTTACCTTATACTTATTTTTTTACCAAGAACAAAAATAAAGAAGGTGAGCCTATGAAGGAGATAAAAGTATCCTTCACAATTAAGTATTACCATTAAAGCAGATAGACGTTCACTGGGCATCTGAGTGTGGGTTAGCATTAGTAAAAAAGGTAGCTGAGTTTTTAAAGAAATTCACGCATTAGAGGTTTCACGCAATAAAATACACAAGATGTCTCTGGAGGAAGGTAAAAAGACAGAGGCATGGTCTTACGAGATTTCTAATATTCATAAGCCTTAATTGACTATGTTTGCTAAAATAGTGTCTACAATCTGAGTCGTAAATCTTTCTATAGCATCATCTGTTGTCTCCGCAAAGACTGTGCCTCCTGAGGAGATACTTTCTAAATAAAACTTACCAATGATCTCTCCACTAATAGGATTCTCTATAAATACATTGCCTGCAATTTTTGCCCTTCCAGCCATAGCTCCATATAAAAACCTGTCTGAAGAGCTTACTCTGACAACTTCTGTAATAATCACTTTTATTAAAAAATCAGAATTTTTCTTGTCTTTTCTAATGTCACTGAAAACATTAGTACTTTTAAGCTTTTCCAAAAGAAGAACCTCAATTTTTTGAGCTTCCTTTATGTATTCTAAATTTTTACTTTCAACAGCCACAGTAATAGCTTTTTCAGGTCTGAGAGTGAAAGAGGACTCCATCTGCACCCTTGTTTGAGGAGCACAACCAGAAATTATAAGCAAAAACAAAAAAGGAATACTAAAGCTCTTTTTCAAGCATAACCCTCCATTTAAAAATTTGATCTTTTATAGTCTGAGTATTTGGTGCATTTGGATAAATTTGCAGATATATTTCCATGTTTTCAATTGCCTTTGAAAGCTCTCCCATTTTTTCATATATAACTGCTTTATTAAAATAAATCTGTGGATTAAAGGGTTGTAACTGTCTTGCGCTGTCAAGCTCTTCAATTGCTTCTTCAAGTTTGTTATTAGTATATAAAACTTCTGCCTTGAGAAAATGATTTCTTGCCTCTCCTGTAAACTCTAACAGAGATGGATTAGATGAAATAATTCTTGAAACTCTGCTTCTTATCCATTGAGCTTTCTCCGCATTTGATATTTCTGTAAGTCTTGCATACTCCTGTAAAGCCTGAGATATTTTGCCAGTCTTTTCCAGTTCAATAGCTTTGTTTTCTAATTTTTCTATGTATGGAGTTAAGGCTGAGAAAAGGAGTTTTTTGCCGTTTTCAGTTATTAAAAAGCTATTTGAATTGATGATTTTTTTGTAGGAGCTTAGACTTTCATCAAATTTGCCTATTTTTAAATAGGCCAGTGAAATAAGAAATAGGGCAAAATCATTGTCTTTAAGGGTTTGAGCCTCACTGATGGATTTTTGGTACTCATTCTGCATCAACAGGTAATAGGATTTCGCAAGCCTGAAATTGTCATTTTCTGAGTCTATCTTTTCAGCCTCATCCAAGTATTGTTTTGCGTCTTCTATCTGACCTTTTTCCAACATTGCAATTGCTATAAGACTAAGGCAAGACTTTGCTGTGTCCTTGTCTGTAAAGAATTTTTCCCTAACTAATGTCTTTGCAGTAGTCTCATCAGTTTCAGGTTTTTTTAATGTAATTGTAACAGAGGAGCCTTCTACTCCTCTAAGCAGTTGAACAACTTCATTAAGTTTCAACTGGGATGTTGACTTTCCGTTAACCTCAGTAATCTGATAATTCTTCTGAATTCCTGCTCTACTTGCTGGGCTATTAGGTTCAACAGATTCCACCTGAACAAAATCATCCTCAGGTTTGTTAATTCTTATTCCAACTGCTGAAAA
>FWPV01001825.1_pt1 | contig 55483 bp, 32 predicted proteins | sample 2228371 | NCBI WGS metagenome assembly FWPV01 (sample SAMEA103939776, study PRJEB20133) | metagenome
CACCACTTTGGTGCGCTCTGTTACTTTGAGGGTAATTAGGGTATACTAACCTCGATTATGGAAAAGGAACGCATTCGTAACTTTTGCATCATTGCTCATATTGATCACGGAAAATCTACGCTGGCGGATCGAATGTTGCAACTGACCGGTACCATCTCAGACCGTGAGATGATGGAGCAAGTGCTCGATTCGATGGAACTAGAACGAGAAAAGGGGGTTACCATCAAAGCCTCGGCTGTTCGGATGATCTATCAGGCTCCAAATGGCGAGTCTTATGAATTGAATCTGATTGATACACCGGGGCATGTGGATTTCAGTTATGAAGTCAGCCGCGCTTTGATGGCGTGTGAAGGCGCCTTGTTGGTGGTGGATGCGACACAAGGAATAGAAGCGCAGACACTGGCAAATTTGTACCTTGCCTTGGATGCAGATCTGGTGATTGTGCCGGTGATTAACAAAATTGATTTACCTTCTGCACGGGTGGATGAGGTAGCCGAAGATATTCACAATTTGCTGGGAATTGAACCGGAGAAAATTTTGCGCATTTCTGCCAAAGAGGGCATCAATGTCGAACAAGTGCTCGAAACAGTGGTTAATGAGATTCCTCCCCCAAAGGGAGAGTTGGAAGCTCCACTGCAGGCCTTAATTTTCGACTCGCACTATGACTCTTACAAAGGGGTAGTGGCGTACGTGCGAGTCATGCATGGAAAAATCAATTCCAATGACATGCTGCGGATGATGTCCACCAATGTGGATATCCGCCCGGTCGAGATCGGGGTGTTCTCGCCGGACATGAAGCCGGTAAAAGAGTTGCAAGCGGGTGACGTCGGTTATATTGCCACTGGCTTAAAAACGGTATCCGAGTGCCGGGTAGGTGATACCATCACCAGCGCTGTACGGCCGGCCGAAAAACCACTGCCCGGATTTCGTCATCCCAAACCAATGGTCTTCGCAGGTATTTATCCAGTGGAAGGTGAAGATTACGAGGACCTCAAAGAAGCCCTTGAAAAACTGCAATTGAATGATGCCTCCTTAGTTTTTGAGCCGGAAAAATCTCAAGCGTTGAATTTTGGTTTTCGCTGCGGTTTTCTCGGTTTATTTCACATGGAGATCATTCAGGAACGTCTGGAACGCGAGTATGATTTGGATATTGTGGTTACTGCGCCATCCGTTGAGTACGAAATTGTACTGAACAATGGTGAAATTATCCGAATAGATTCTCCCGCGCAACTGCCGGATGAATCTCAGATTGCTGAAATTCGCGAACCGTGGATGATTTTACAGATTATCACCCCGGTGGACTATTATGGCACGGTCATGGAGTTGGTCAAGAAGAGGCGTGGAATTTTCAAAGAACAGGAGTATCCTGCTCCCACGCGGGTGCAACTCACGTTTGAGATACCTCTTTCGGAATTGATTGTAGATTTCTTTGATGAGCTCAAATCACGAACGCGAGGTTATGCCTCTATGGACTACCACTTTGCCGATTACCGGCCAGGAAACCTGACGAAATTAGAAGTGCTGGTGGGGGGCGAACCGGTTGATGCACTAGCTACCATTGTCCATCGTGATAATGCTTATCACAAAGGTCAGGCATTGGTCAGTAAATTGAAAGAGTTAATCCCCCGCCAATTATTCGATGTTGCCATCCAGGCAGCTGCAAACGGGCGGATCATTTCACGTGCTAATGTTAAAGCCCTGCGCAAAGATGTGCTGGCAAAATGCTATGGTGGCGATATTACCCGCAAAAAGAAGTTGTTAGAAAAACAAAAACGCGGAAAACGGCGCATGAAAATGGTGGGGAATGTGGAAATCCCCCAGGAAGCCTTCATGGCTATTCTTCGGTTGGAGGAAGATTGAATATTCAGTCGAAAAATGGTACAAAAAATATCGGTCGCTGGCTACCCGGTGTGCTGATTAGTTTGATAGCTTTGTTTGTGGTTTTCCGATTGGCTCAGTGGGATGAATTAGGGCCAGCGATTGCCAGAATACCCATACCCTATATTCTGGCTGCAATATTCCTAACCGTTCTGTTTTTGATTGTTCGTGCAGTGGCCTGGCGGGTTATTCTTGGTAATCATGCTTCAATGTCCCAGACGTTTTGGGCTATCAACCAGGGTTATCTTTTGAATAACCTCTTCCCATTTCGGGCTGGTGAGTTCGGTAGAGCGCTATTGTTGGGGCAGGCAGCCCGCTTGTCTCCGGCGCGGGTGCTTTCCAGTATCGTAATCGAGAGGGCTTTCGATCTGGCGATCGCGGCGGGTTTATTATTGGCCACCCTGCCGCTGGCTTTGGGTATGGCTTGGGCGCGTTCGGTCGCCCTGCTGACATTGGGATTGGTGATTGGCGGTTTAGTGATATTGTTTCTCATGTCCCGCAATCAGCAATGGGTGATTAGTTTGGTGGAAAAAATTGGCGCAAAGTGGGGTTTTATCCGCAGAGTAGTGGTTCCCCAATTGAATGCCCTCTTGCAGGGGCTATCTACCTTGTCTGATCCTCGTCAGTTTCTGCTTAGCCTGTTTTGGGTGGGAGTTTCCTGGTGCGTAGCCGTTACCACCTATTATATTTTTCTGCTACCAATTAATCCTCAAGCACCGTTTTGGTGGGGAATGTTCACGGATGCAGTGTTGGCTATGGGGATTGCCATTCCTTCTGCACCGGCAGCGTTAGGGACTTTCGAGGCTTCAATTGTTGGCGCCTTATCTATTCTTGGAATTGATCAAACGGCTGCCCTGGCGTATGCCATAACCCTTCACTTTATTCAATTCATTGTAACGGGTGTTTTTGGCTTGAGCGCGCTAATTCGACAAGGAAAATCGGTGGGAACTTTCTTGAGGGATATCCAAGCCAAGGTCATCAATCCAACATCATCCTGATTTTGGGGAGGAAACTTTATGCCGAAGAATTATTTAATCACCGGCGGAGCAGGTTTTATCGGTTCAAATTATGCGGCTCGGCTTCTTCAAAGAGGCGAGCAAGTGATTATTTATGACAATCTGTCCCGGTCAGGCGCTGTCCGTAATCTGGACTGGTTGAGAAAGACCTATGGTGAAAATTCCTTTCGGCTTGTTCAAGCGGACGTGCGCGATTCTGGATCCATTCAGGAAGCGGCCAAGGAAGCGGATGTGATTGTGCACCTGGCTGGCCAGGTCGACGTGACCACTTCGGTTGTTGACCCGCGCAATGACTTTGAAATCAATGCGCTGGGTACTTTCAATGTGTTAGAAGCGGCACGGCTTTCTGAACGCGATCCAATTGTGATTTATGCTTCCACCAATAAAGTCTATGGTGGTATGGAAGAGGTTCGCGTCAAAGAGTTGGAAAGTCGCTATGCGTATGTGGATTATCCTTTTGGCATACCGGAAACGTTTGGCCTTGATTTTCATTCTCCGTATGGTTGCTCGAAGGGATGCGGTGATCAATATACGCGAGACTATTCGCGAATTTATGGCTTGAGGACGGTAGTCATGCGCCAATCCTGCATTTACGGCACGCGGCAGTTTGGCATTGAAGATCAGGGTTGGGTGGCATGGTTTGTGATTGCCGCGGTCAAGCGACTTCCCATCACGATCTACGGAGATGGCAAGCAGGTTCGGGACGTTCTTTTTATCGAAGACTTATGCGATGTATATGATCTTGCGATTGAGCGAATCGATCTGGCCGCTGGTCAGGTATTTAATATCGGCGGTGGGGCTGATTTTACAATTTCCGTATGGGAAGAATTTGGTCCTTTGCTTGAAAAATTGCTCGGTGAAGCCATACCGGTAAAGAGGGGAGATTGGCGACCAGGTGATCAGCGAGTATTCATATCGGACATTCGCAAAGCACAGCAAACCCTGGGTTGGAAGCCCAAAATTGGAGTCGAAGAGGGTATCCAACGACTATACGAGTGGGTAAAAATCCATCAAGACTTGTTTTAAGACGTATGCGTATTCTGATCATCCTGACTTATTACCGCCCTCACACCTCTGGGTTGACCATTTACGCAGAAAGATTAGCACAGGCTTTTGCCCGACGTGGTCATGCTGTGACGGTGATGACCTCGCAGTTTGATAAATCTCTGCCACTTGAAGAAATGGCAGGTGGCATAAGAGTTGTGCGCGTACCGGTTTTGATGCGGGTCAGTAAGGGAGTGATCATGCCTTCCTTTGGCGTGACTGCGAATCGGCTAGTGAAGGAGCATGATGTCATTCAATTGCACTTACCACAGTTTGATGCTGCTGGGGTGGCTTTACGAGGTCGGTTGTTCAAGAAACCCACTGTGATAACCTACCACTGTGATTTGCGAATGCCGCCGGGCATGCTTAGCTGGGCTGCCAATCAGGCGGTGCTGCTCATGAATGAATTGGCGGCCAAATTCACCCATCGGATTGTAACTTACACCCAGGATTACGCGGAGAACTCTCCTTATCTACGGCGTTACCTGCATAAGCTAAAAGTCATTCCTCCCCCCGTAGAACTGCCGCAAGTATCTTCGCAAGCAATTCAAGAATTCCGGCAGCGTATCAATCCGCAAAATCGTAAGCCAGTGATTGGGATGGCGGCACGGCTGGCGACCGAAAAAGGCGTGGAGGTGCTGGTTGAAGCGCTGCCCAAAGTTCTGGAGGTTTATCCTGAGGCTCAGGTGCAATTTGCCGGCACATATCAAAATATTGTCGGAGAAGAGGCTTATTACGCAAAATTGATGCCTCGTATTGCTCGCTATCAGCAAAGCGGTGCATGGCAATTTCTCGGCAACCTGTCTCCTGAACAAATGGCCTGTTTTTATCCTAATCTGGATGTGCTGGTATTGCCGTCATTGAACTCAACCGAGGCGTTTGGGCTTGTTCAAATTGAAGCGATGATCAGCGGAACCCCTTCCATTGCTTCCAATTTGCCGGGAGTGCGGCAACCGATCAAGATCCACGAAATGGGAAAAGTGGTAGAAATCGGCGACTCCAATGGTTTGGCAGAGGCGCTGCTGGAAGTGCTGGGAAACCGGACGGCCTATCTTCGAGATCCTCATCCGATTCGGCAGCGCTATCTACCAGATACAATTGCAGAAGAGTATGAAAAACTTTTCTTTGAAATTCAACGCGAGCTAGGTAGATCCTGAGTTTTGAGGTTGAGTAGCATTGGGGCAGAGCTCATCGTCAGAAAAAGATTTTTTATGGCTAAACATCCGCGAATTGCCTTATTTTCGAGGTGTACTCCGTGCGGTTGAAGCCCGTTTCTACCAATCCATTGAACTGAGCGAGCCGGTGCTGGATTTAGGTTGCGGGGATGGTCATTTTGCCTCGATCGCGTTCGAAAAACCCTTAATGGCTGGCCTGGATCCATGGTGGAAACCAGTGCGAGAGGCCGCAGAAAGGGGTGTTTACCGTCTTACCTTACGGGGCAGTGGTTCCAGGATGCCTTTTGAGGATGAGACTTTTGCCAGTGTGATCAGCAATTCGGTTTTAGAGCATATTCCTGACTTAATGCCTGTTTTGGAGGAAACCGCGCGGGTTCTCAAAAGGGGAGGGTGGTTTGTCTTCTGTGTGCCCAATCACCGTTTTCTGGCGAGCCTTTCGATTGCTCGATTTTTTCATCGGTTAGGTTTGAGGTTTCTGGCAAACTATTATCGAAAATTTTTCAACCGAATTTCGCGCCATTACCATTGTGATGATTTTCCTACTTGGAAGGAACGCCTAACCAGCACAGGGTTTGAGGTGATTCGTCATTGGGATTATTTTTCACCACGCGCCTTGGCTGTTTTGGAGTGGGGGCATTACTTCGGATTGCCTTCACTGGTGAGCCGCTGGTTGTTCAAACGCTGGATTCTTGTTAATCAGCCGTGGAATTTGGCTATACCTCGAAAGATTTGCGAATCGGTTTATCGAGAGTCTCCTGAACAAGAAAGCGGTGTCTATTCATTCTATATTGCCAGAAAAATGTTCTAGACGAAACGCCTGATACCTGAAGCGCTTGTCAGTAATCGGAGCCTGATGTAAGATATACCATCGTAGTGATCCATTAATTCTCGCTCTTGACCATGGACGAATCGAAAGAACCCACTGTTCTGGATTATGTAAAAGCTTTATTGATGCCGTGGAAAGGTAAACCACCGGCGCTTTCGACTCAGGAACCGAACCCTGATCAACCCGTTCTCGAACAGAAGGAAAACCTCAGCCTTTCTTCTGATGCCAGATTCATGGAAACCGTGGTGAAGGAGAAGGTCGAACCGATTGTATTTTCTTCCCCTCCTGTTGAACAGACTAAAGCGCCATTGGGCTGGCGGACTCTTCTGGCGTTTATTCTTGCGGTAATAGGGCAGTCTTTCCTGGAACCTCCCCGCCAACAAGTGAGTGTGGCGTTGATTTTTTACGGATTGGCATTAGCCGCGCTGATTTTTGGGCTGTTTTCGAAGGAATGGTTGTTGCCGGAGTATGCGGAACAGCCGTCTGCCCCGATGGCGGTTAACGTCAACCGAAATCCGCTTTTGTTGTCTATTCCTTTATTGCTGTTGGCATTCATCTTCTTTAGTGGAAATCGTTTTACATCGCTCAACCTGTCCCTGTGGCTGGCTGGCACAGCAGCGCTTGTGGCTGCCTTTTACCTCCCTTCCAGAACACGTGTTAGCCTGAAAGACAGAATCCGCTCGTTTATCCGATTTCCACAGGTGATTATGCGGATCACGCCGTGGAGTGTTCTGGTTCTCCTTGCAATTGGATTGGTGGTGCTTTTCCGTTTTTACCGGTTGAGTGAAGTGCCGGGAGAAATGTTTAGTGACCATGCCGAAAAATTGATGGATGTAGCGGACGTGCTGCAAGGGCAGACGGCTATCTTTTTCCCGCGCAATACCGGGCGCGAAGCAATTCAAATGTATCTTACAGCGCTGATTGCTATAATGGCCGGCACAAAACTTTCTTTTATGAGCCTGAAAATTGGGACAGCGCTGGCCGGTGTCTTAACGTTGCCATTCATTTACCTGTTAGGAAAGGAAATCGGCGGGAAACGGGTCGCTTTGTTGGCGTTTGTGCTGGCAGGGGTTGCCTATTGGGCAAACGTGATTGCTCGGATCGGTTTACGATTTCCGCTGTATCCGTTGTTTGCCGCGCCAACGCTTTATTTTCTGGTGAAGGGATTGAAATACCGCACAAGAAATGACTTAATCTGGGCGGGGATTTTTCTTGGTTTGGGATTGCACGGTTACAGTCCGGCGCGCCTCGTACCTTTGGTTGTGGTTTCGGCTGTTCTGATTTACCTGCTTCATCGGCAATCGGATGGCAACCGCCGCCAAACTGTTATTGGTCTCGTACTTTTGGCGGTCATGTCGCTGGCGGTGTTTTTACCGTTGTTGCGCTATGCGCTCAGCGATCCAGAAATGTTTGCTTATCGGGCTTTAACCCGCTTGGGAGAGACCGAAACAGCCTATCCTGCGCCGGTTTGGATTGTTTTTCTGAATAACCTTTGGAAGTCCCTCGTCATGTTCTTCTACAAAAACGGGAATATCTGGGTTCATTCCATTCCTAACCGGCCGGCGTTGGATGTAACCAGTGCAGCATTGTTTTTCCTTGGTAGTGTGCTGGTAATCTTTCGTTACATTCGTCAACGCCATTGGCTTGATTTATTCTTGTTGTTGTCTATCCCGTTGCTGATGATGCCTTCGATTCTCTCATTGGCATTTCCAGAAGAAAATCCTTCGTTGAACCGCAGCGGCGGGGCAATCATCCCGGTATTCATCATCGCTGCAGTGGGATTGGATGCTGTGATTCGAGCCGTCGAACGGCGTTATCCGACCGGCTACAGACGGATTATTCCAATCGTATTCGCTGCAATTCTGCTATTTTTCATCTGTTCTGCCAATTATGATCTGGTCTTTCGTCAGTTCGACCGGCAGTTCATGGCAGGGGCATGGAATACGTCCCAGATAGGGGCTGTCATTCGCGGATTCAGCGAATCACAAGGCAACCCGGATACGGCTTATGTGGTACCCTACCCACACTGGGTAGATACCCGCTTGGTTGGCATCAACGCCGGTTATCCTTTGAAAGATTATGCGCTCTGGCCGGATCAGTTTGAAACCACTTTGAGCGAAAAGCGGGCAAAATTGTTTGTCATAAATCCTCGTGATGAAGATGCTGTCCATAAATTACAGGAGCTGTACCCGAATGGCTGGTTGTATTTTTATGATGTAGAGTTGGAAGGAAAAGATTTTCTGCTTTACTTTGTACCCCCTTCCTGGACGATAGATGAAACAGTGCAGCCATGAGCGAGGGCGTTTCCATTTCGAAGAAAGTACAAAGCCAGTCTTTCCTTGAATCGGTGGCTCTGACTTGGCTTATGGATGCAGCGTTGCTTGGAGTCCTACTGGTTGGATTATTCCTCAGGTTCAATGGTTTGGACTGGGGACAGGGACAATATCTTCATCCCGATGAAAGGTTTCTGGTATGGGTTACAGCGGATTTGAAACCGGTTGAAAGTCTTGGCGCATATTTCGATACGGCTCAATCAACCTTGAACCCACATAATGTAGGCCATCACTTCTTTGTTTATGGCACCTTCCCTATTTTCTTGACTCGCTATCTGGCCGAATGGCTCTTTTCCAGCGTTGGTTGGGAGCAAGTTATTGTTGTTGGCAGAAATCTGAGTGCGTTGTTTGATTTATTAACAGTTTTGTTGGTTTTTTTGATTGGGGAACGCTTATGGGGTAAACTCACTGGAGTTCTGGGAGCGGCATTTTCCGCACTGGCGGTTTTACAAATTCAACAGGCTCATTTTTATACAACCGATTCATTTGCAACTTTTTTCTCAACGTTGGCAATCTATTTTGGTGTCCGGCTGGCGACCGTGCAGGAACAACCCATTCACCAGCCATTACTCCGCTACTCGTGGTTAAAATTTGATGCGAGAGTATTGTGGACGTGTGCAGCCTTTGGGGTAGCAACGGGCTTGGCGGCTGCTTCCAAAATTCATGTCGGGACTGTTGCCGTATTACTGCCGGGCGTTCTGGTTTGGAAATTTCTTCGAACCCGGCGAGAAAATAAGCCATTTTCGCTGGCGCTTGTGCTGGTAGGAGCGCTGGCGGGAGGATTGTGTGCGTTAGTTGTCTTCCGTCTTTTTCAACCGTATGCATTTCAAGGTCCGCAGGTCTGGAATATTCTGCCCAATCCGCTGTGGGTGGAAAACTTAAAAAGTTTGCTGGCTCAGACGGCAGGAAATGTAGATTTTCCACCCGCTTTGCAGTGGGCACGTCGTCCCAACACATTTTCCTTTCAAAATATGGTGTTATGGGGTATGGGGCTGCCAATGGGGGTGTTGTCTTGGACGGGGATGCTCTGGTTAGGGTGGAATTTGTTTAAGAACCGTTTTGTGCATCCTTTTGCGCCGGTTTGGGGATGGGCGATCCTGTTCTTTATTTGGCAGTCTTTGCAGGGTAATCCTACGATGCGCTATCAACTGCCTATTTATCCGATCTTGGCGATTGTTGCTGGCTGGACGCTGACCCATCTGTGGGTAAAGGTTAGTCAGAATAACAGGAACATCGTGCTGATAAGCCGTGTCAGCCGAAGGGGGATAATCGGCTTGAGCGTGGTTGTTTTGGGATTGACCGCTGGTTGGGCAGTTTCTTTTGATGGAATTTACACGCGACCCGTGACGCGGGTTGAGGCTTCGCGCTGGATTTATCAAAACGTACCGGGTGCAGTGAATTTGTCTATCCAATCAGGAGACGAGAAATATCATCAACCTTTGGCGTTTACCTCTTTTGTGGTTTTACAACGGGACGAACCATTGCACGCCAGTTTTCGCGCGGCTCAAAGTGGGACGATTACGGAGGTCTATTTTGACTCGATCCGCGACTTAACCCTCAATGAAAAGCCGAAGACGGTGATGGTCACTATTCAGGAAGCCGGTGGTCTTTATGCAGCCAAAGGTTTCGGAAGCTTGATGCAAACCTTTGAGGAAAATCAACCCCGACCGCATCGGCTTGTATTGGAGTTTCCGCTTACGGTAGAAGCAGGAAAACTGTACACGGTTACAGTTAGTTTTTGGGGGGCGGAAACGGCTCTCTCTTTGGAAGGGGGGAGCGCTGTACTCATCAATAGTGACAGGGGGGCGGTACGGCAACCGCTGGCGGATTGGACGGAAGCCGTCCGTGTAAACCACTTACTGGAGATTAATTTTCAGCCGTTTCGCTCCGGATATCTGAATGAGATTAATTTCTATCGGCTGGTGGATCGAACATCAAATCCTGGAAAGAAAACTTTGCAAATTGAGGTGTATGACCGCAACATCAGTGGCAAACCGCTCAGCAGCGCAGTGATTACCGATGATTTTGTGGTCAATGGACTGGATGCACGGGGCGAAAGCGTGAGTTTGCCATTGAATCCGCCCCTGTCAGTGGAGCGGGGAAAGACCTATACATTGCAAATCGAGTTGGTGGAGGGCGAGGGGGAGATCGCAGTTTTCCCAGCGGCTGGTTTGAATGAAACGGTATGGGATGATGGGTTGCCTTTACGATTGGAAGGTTACGACCCTTATGGCGGGATTTACCCGCGTGATCTGACACTTGACCTGTATGCCGATGATACAGTGGAAAAACGCGAGCGGATGATTGACCTGCTCAGTCGAGCGGATTATATCTATATTTCATCCAACCGTCAGTGGGGTACAACGACCCGCTTACCCGAACGTTACCCGCTGACGATTGCCTACTACCGCTATCTGCTGGGCTGTCCTGAGGAGAAAGATATTTTGTGGTGCTACCGGGTGGCGCAACCGGGCATGTTCGATGGTCAGTTGGGGTTTGAATTGGCGGCTGTATTTCAGTCGAATCCCAAATTGGGCGGGATTGAAATCAATACCCAATTTGCGGAAGAGGCCTTTACGGTGTATGACCATCCCAAGGTGTTGATTTTCAAAAAGAACGAGGAATATGACCCATCCAAGACCGCCCGGCTTCTGAGAAGTGTAGATTTATCGGCTGTGATGCATATTCTGCCTGACAGCGCTCCTTCTTACCCCGCAAATTTGATGCTACCAGATCATATGTTGGCTCAACAACGCAATGGAGGGACGTGGTCAGAGCTATTTGATAGGAATGGTTTGTTGAACCATTTCCCGTTTTTGGGTTGGCTGGTGTGGTATCTGGTCATCAGTATGCTAGGATGGATCGTCTATCCAATTTTGCGCATAGCCATGAGCGGACTTCCGGATCGGGGATATCCATTGGCTAAGATCGCCGGGATGCTGTTGTTGTCATGGGGGGTTTGGTTGGTCGCTTCGCTGGGGGGAGTGTTTGAACGCAGCACCATTACTCTTGTATTCGGGGTTCTTGTTATTTGCAGTGCGTTAGCAGCCTTTTGGCAGCGTAATAATTTTCTAAAAGAAATTAGGGAACGCAAATCGTACTTCCTGCGAGTTGAAGGAATTGGTCTAGTATTTTTTATCTTTTTCACTTTGATTCGGATTGGCAACCCTGATTTGTGGCATCCAGCCTTCGGCGGGGAAAAACCGATGGATTTTGCATACTTCAACGCTGTGCTGAAAAGTACCATTTTCCCACCCTATAATCCATGGTTCAGCGGCGGATATATCAATTATTATTATTACGGATTTGTGCTTGTAGGTGTGCCAACCAAGTGGTTAGGAATTGTCCCTTCCATTGCCTATAATTTGATTCTTCCGACCATGTTTGCTGCATTTGCTCTTGGCGCATTCAGCGCGGGTTGGAACATTGCCGCTTATTTTCGAAAAGAAAGTACCTCTGACAATGAGAAAGAAGCAGCAAATTCGATACCTTTTGGAAAACCAATGTGGGTGGGTTTGGGTTCGGCTGTCGCAGCATTGATCTTAGGCAATCTGGGTACGGCGCGGATGATCTGGCATGGATTGATGCGCCTCGCTATGAGCGGTTCTTCACTGGAAGAGGCAAACTTTTTCTTGAAACTTTCGTGGACAGTACAGGGACTGTCCCGCTTTTTAGCCGGGACGCGGTTACCGTATAGTACCGGCGACTGGTACTGGATACCCAGCCGTGCCTTACCGGGGGAAGCTATCACCGAATTTCCTTTTTTTACATTCTTATATGCCGATCCTCACGCTCACCTGTTTGCGCTACCTTTGACAATGCTGGCATTGGGGTGGTGCCTTTCGATTGTTTTTAGTAAGTGGCGTTGGGGCACAACGAACAGTCACAATTCGATTGCAGTTTTTTTGGTCACGATGGGATTGGGAGGACTTGCCATTGGGGTGTTGAGACCAACCAATACCTGGGATATGCCCACCTATTTGGGACTGGGTATTTCTGCGCTGTTTTACTCAGCAATTCGCTATGGCAACGGTGAAAACATACACTTTGCGGGTGTGCCAGCTTGGATCAAACGGTTGATGATCGCGGTTATATCCAGCCTCTTGCTGGTCGGTTTGTCGTTTCTGTTCTTTGCTCCGTATTCACAATGGTATGCGCAGGGCTATGGCAGTGTGCAACTCTGGGAAGGCGGCCGCTCGCCGGTGGCCTCGTATCTAACCCATTGGGGATTGTTTTACTTTGTAATTGCGTCGTGGTTGGTTTACGAAACAATCCATTGGATGGCGAACACTCCCCTCTCTGCCTTACAAAAATTACACCCCTGGAGGTTTTGGATTTTCAGCGGCTTAGGGCTCTATTTACTGGCAGTTGTTTTGCTGAACGCTTCGTTGAAGGTTGAAATTGCCTTTTACCCGCTCACCTTGGCGGTGTGGTGTCTGATTTTGTTGTTGAGACCGAATCAACCGGATGCCAAAAGAGTGGTTCTGTTTCTGATTGGAACGGGGGTCACGCTCACACTAATGGTTGAAGTGATCGTTTTGGTTGGGGATATTGGCCGGATGAATACGGTGTTCAAGTTCTACTTACAGGCATGGAATTTACTGGCTATCGGGGCGGTTGCTGCCGCTGGTTGGCTGCTACCTGCCATAGAACGGGAATGGAAATCCGGTTGGAAGCCGGTTTGGCAGTTTGCAATGAGTGCGCTCCTGATCGCTGCCTTGTTATACCCGCTCATGGCTGGCATGGCAAAAATACGCGATCGGATGAGTAGCGTTGCTCCGCATGGTTTGGATGGAATGGCTTTTATGCGCACAGCAGAGTACTCCGATCAGGGGCGGATGATGGATCTGAGTCAGGATTACCGCGCAATTCGCTGGATGCAGGAAAATGTGAAAGGCTCACCGGTGATCGTAGAAGCCAATACACCGTTGTATCGGTGGGGATCTCGTTATTCGATTTATACCGGATTGCCAACCATCATTGGCTGGGACTGGCATCAACGCCAACAGCGTGCAGCGGTGCAAAATGATTTCAGCGTGCAAAACAGGATTTTTGATGTGGCTGAAATTTATAATAGTCCGTCAAAAGAAAGGGTCAGAGAACTGTTAGACCGCTACGCTGTAAAATATATAATTGTGGGACAACTCGAGCAGGCTTATTATGAAACCGCTGGTTTGTCCAAATTCCCTCAATGGGACGGCGATCTTTGGAAGGAAGTTTACCGGGATATGGATACTGTGATCTATGAGGTGATCCCTTGAAAAGTGACCAATCTTCCGAATTGATCTATCACATTGCGGAACACAAAGAATGGCTGGAGGGGATCGAGTCGGGTTCATATCGAGCCGGTTCTTTGAACAGCGAGGGTTTCATCCATTGTTCAACACCGGAACAAATCATGGAAGTGGCGGAACGATTGTTTTCCAAACGGACGGACGTTGTAGTTCTGGAAATTGATCATCGCTCCTTACCGGTGGAGGTAAGATACGAAATTGCTCCAAATGGAAAATCATACCCTCATGTTTATGGGGAAATCCCCATTGAAGCCGTCCGGCGGGTTCTGGTTCTTGATTGGATGAATCGCACTTTGGAAGATTTATCTGTCTGAGCGGATTGGAATATTGGGATGAGTCAAATTCTGATGACTTTTTCGTGGTATTTGATCGTTACCGTTGCCGGAACCTTAACCCTGCCTTTGGCTTATCGTTATCTCAAGTTCTTGCCAGATCGTGGATTTACTTTCAGCCGTCCGCTGGGGTTGCTTTTGTGGGGATACTTCTTTTGGCTGTTAACCACATTCCGCGTACTGCAAAATAACGCGGGAGGTGTTTTATTTGCGCTGATCTTGCTGGCTGGGGTTAGCATTTATGCAATTCGCGGAAGATGGGGGGAATTTTGGGGGTGGTTAAGAACGCAAGTAAGGTTGATTGTGACGGCTGAAATTCTGTTCTTAGCCGCGTATTTTCTGTGGACGGTTGTACGCGCTGCGAACCCGGAAATTATTTACACCGAAAAGCCAATGGAATTGGCCTTTATCAATGCAATCCTGCGTTCACCGACTTTTCCGCCCTTTGACCCATGGCTGGCAGGATATGCTATCTCCTATTATTACTTCGGTTATGTAATCGTTGCTATGCTCATTCACCTGAGCGGGGTGCCCAGTTCGATTGGGTTTAATTTGGGGATTGCCATGTGGTTTGGGTTGACCGCTGTTGGCGCTTATGGCGTTTTGTTCAATTTACTAAACGGTTTCCTATCCACAGGTAAGCAGGCAGGGTCGAATCGAAAAGCAGTGGGCTGGGCTTTATTGGCGCCGTTATTTATTTTGATCGTCAGTAATCTTTCCGGTTTGCTGGATGTTCTTCATGCGCGAGGAATCTTCTGGCAACGAAATCAGGAAGGTGTACTGGAATCCACTTTTTGGGAGTGGCTCGGTATTCAGGAATTTGATCAACCGCCGCCAGAGCCCCTGTCTTGGACGCCCAAACGTACCTATTGGCTATGGTGGCGCGGTTCGCGTGTATTACAGGACTTTAATTTGGTCAATCAGCGTGAAGAAGTGATTGACGAATTTCCTTTCTTCTCCTATCTGCTGGCGGATATGCACCCGCACGTTTTGGGGATGCCGTTTGTGTTGCTGGCGGTTGGACTGGCGCTGAATTTTTATTTTTTACTCAAAAAACAACCTGTCCCTGAACCTTCCGTGCGGATGTGGCTCAAAGATGCACGAATTTGGATGAGTGGGTTAATTTTTGGGGGCTTATCTTTCTTGAATACCTGGGATTTTCCTATCTATCTGGCTTTGTTTGCCAGTGTATATGTTTTGCATCGTTACTTCCTGGAAGGATGGGGCTGGCGGCGGATCGGTGATTTTGTGTTTGTTGCGATTACGGTTGGTATTCTGGGTGTTTTGTTGTACCTTCCTTTTTACTTGGGCTTTTCTTCACAGGCAGGCGGTTTTTTGCCCAGTCTGATCTTCCATACACGCGGGATACATTTCTGGGTCATGTTTGCGCCTTTGGTAGCGCCCATTCTGATCTGGTTGCTCGGTCAACGCGGGATTCAACTGCGGACTGGGCTGCGCTGGGGTGCGCTGATTGGATGTGGAATTGTGGCGGGAGGGTGGATCTTAATGCTGATAGCCAGCAAGGTCATTGAACTGGCCGGCTTGTTAGGGCAAGGCTGGATGGCTTCTGTTGACAGCAATATGGCAAGAATGGGACAATCCCTTTCCAGCCTCAGCGGATTGTTTTTCATCAAACAGGGCGGTTCTGGCGCGGAATTGTTTCAGGCTGCTTTCCTGCGGCGGATTACCAGCCCTGGCACTTGGCTGACTTTGTTGGTCATCCTCGTTTTGGTATTTGCGATGATGATCGCCTTGCGGCGGTTGTACAGTTCTCCGTCGGTTGTAGAGAACGATCCGGCGCAAACTTCAACGGAAATTGATCAAAACCGGGGCTTTGTTTTGTTGTTGATTTTGCTTGGAGCAGGTTTAACGCTAGTGCCGGAGTTTTTCTACTTGCAGGATGGTTTTGGCACCCGCATGAACACCATCTTCAAATTCTATTTTCAGGCATGGATATTATGGGGTATTGCCGCATCCTACTGCAGCGTAATTCTTATGAACCGTTCAAGCGGTGGGTTAGGATGGCTGGTAAAAACGGGCTTGGCGCTCTTGTTGATGTGTTCTTTGATCTACCCGGCCGTGATGCTGCCTGCTAAAACGGGATTGCTGCGTGGACAACCGGTTCAATTGACGCTGGACGGAAAAGCCTATTTGCAGCGTGATGAACCAGATGAATGGCAAGCATTCCAGTTTTTGTGGAAGATGCCTTTAGGCTTTGTTGTTGAGGCAGTTGGACCGCAATACAATCCCCAGTATGCTCGAGTTGCAACTCACGCTGGACAACCTGGTTTGTTGGGGTGGGAAGGGCATGAAATTCAATGGCGGGGAAGCGCCAGAGAAATGGGCTCTCGGAGGGTGGATATTGAAACCCTTTACCAAACCAGTGATTGGATCAGGGCCAAAGAGATTATCCAGCAATATGGTATTCGCTATATTTATATCGGAGCAGTGGAGAGAAATACTTACCGTGTTTCTGAAAACAAATTTTCTGCCAATTTGGGATTGCTTTTTGCAAATGCGAATGTCCGAATTTATGAAGTGCCTCATACACTGGTGGAAAGAACACCCTGAACGATGGTTATGATGAAAAAAAATACATTTTCTTTTCGTGTTGAACTGGTTTTGTATGCTGTAATTTTCCTTATGGGGCTTGTTTTGCGATTGTCGCATTTGGGAAAGTTACCGCTTAGCGATGCAGAGGCCCGACTGGCATTACAAGCTTTGTCTCTGGCGCGAGGGGAAGACTCTCCTTTTTTCAATTCGGATGGGGGATATCTGGTCATAACTGCTGCTTTATTCTACGCGTTCTCGGCCAGCAACTTTCTGGCACGTTTGTTGCCAGCGATACTTGGTTCGATCATTTGTGTATCGCCCTTTGCCTTTCGAGAGTGGTTGGGGAGGAAAACTGCTCTCGTTGTGGCAATTGCTCTGGCGTTTGATGGGGGGTGGCTGGCGGCAGCACGAGAAGCGGGCAGTACTACATGGTCGGTATTGTTCTTTTTGTCCATCATTTGGGCATTGTCCTGTCGGCGTTGGAAAACGGCGGGTATCTTCAGCGGGTTATTAATTCTGGGAGGGGTGGAAGTTTGGAAAGGATTAATCCCATTTGGAATTGCTGTTTGGGGGTATCGTCTCTGGTTCGACCGTGATGTTTTTCAAAAAAGTGAGATTTGGCGTTCGATTAAGCCTAATTTGAAGGAAATCATGTTGTGGGCGGGCGGGGCTGTTCTGGTTTTTGGGAGTATGTTCTTGATCTTGCCGGCGGGACTGAGCGCGGCGGGTGGTGGTTTGATCGCTTATTTACGCGGTTGGAACAGTCCTTCGGGAGTATCGGTGGGGTTGATCTTGGCAGCCATGCTGGTGTACCAGCCGATCAGCACGCTGTTGGGGTTGGCAGGTTCGATTCGCCAAATCAAACAGCCAGCGAGTCTGGAACGCTTTTTTGTGATCTGGTGGCTCTTTGCCCTGTTACATACCCTAATCTATCCTGCCCGGCAGGCGCTGGATATAGTGTGGATTTCGATTCCTCTGATAGGACTTGCGGCTGGGCTGTTATCATCTCTCCTGCGGTTTGATTTTGATCAGCGAATACCAGCGCTGGTGTATGGGGGGGTGATTTTTGTATTTTTGCTCTTTACAGCACAGAATCTGATGGCCTTGTTCAGCCCGGGGCGTGTGGCGGTGAATACCCAGCCTCAAATCATAGCCATATTAGCCGCTGTTTTCTTTGTGATTATTTCGATTATCCTGATTGGTTGGGGGTGGTCTAGGCGTGTTGCAGGATACGGCGCTGTTTGGGGGCTGGTAACGGTTCTAACCCTTTTCTGGTTGTCAGGAAGTTTTCATGCAGCTGGGTTGGGTGAAAATCCGGAAACGAATCCATTTCTTCGTGGAGGAGTGTTCAGCGAGGCCGATTTACTGAGAGATTCGATTGAAAATTTAGCCGAATTCAATGTTCGTTCAAGAACAGGAATGGATGTGCTTGCTGTTGGATTGGATCGTCCGGCGATGCGCTGGTTTGCCAGACAGTATCCGAATCTCATGTTCGAAAACGTTTTTCAGCCTCAGGTACAAAGTTCAATGGTATTAACTGCAACAACGGAAGGAGTCGTCTTCGGCGATAATTACCGCGGTCAGGACTTTCATTGGGAGGTGCAACCGATTTGGAACTTGATGACCCCACAAGAATGGATGGAATGGGCAATTTTCAAAGTAGCTCCGCTTGAGAACAAAATCATTGTATTATGGGCGAGGGAAACCCTTTTTCCCGGCAGCGAAAATCTTTCTGAGGTGCAACCTTGACCATACCCAACAGCATTGCAATAGACGGGCCGGCATCATCCGGAAAATCAACGATAGGGGTGAGGCTTGCTGAACGACTAGGATACTTATTTTTCGATACGGGAATTATGTATCGAGCGGTAACTTTGGCGGTAATTCGCGCTGGTATCACCGCAGATGACGAGGAAAGGGTTACCCAACTTGCTCAGCGAGTTCACATTGACGTGCGCTCTCCCAGCGTTCCAGATGGACGAAAAGAGGATGTTCTCATGGATGGCGAGGATGTCACTTGGGCAATTCGAGACCCAGAAGTGGAAAAATGGGTTTCTAAGGTTTCAGCCTTTGCTGGAGTGCGTAAGGCAATGACCGAACTGCAACGGCAAATCGGAAAACGGGGCAAGGTGGTTATGGTGGGCAGGGATATTGGGACGGTGGTGATGCCGGATGCCGACTTGAAGATTTTTTTGGATGCTTCCATAGAAGAACGCGCCAAACGGCGTTATCTGGAACTCTTTCAGCGAGGTGAGACAATTCAATTTGAAGATGTGCTTTCCAGTTTGAAACAACGGGATCGGATTGACACTTCCCGAGAAATTGCCCCCTTAAAACCAGCGGAAGATGCCATTATTATCAATACGGATGGATTAAGTATCGAAGAGGTTTTGAAAAGGGTCTTTGAATTATGCGGGGATTGTGAGGATGAATGAAAATCATCAGGTAGAACAGGAACTACGGGATACGCGCCACATTCTCAACCGCCTTCTGGCGGTTAGCCCTGCTGTCATCTATTCCACAACACCTTTTCCTCCTTACCAAGTCCGATACATCAGCGAAAATGTAGCCATTGTGACTGGCTATTCACCGGCTCAATTCATTGAGGATGCCAATTTTTGGAAATCAATGGTTCACCCTGATGACCGCTTAATGGTATTGGAGCAGTTAAGCAAAATGCAACTGCTTGATTACATTGAAATGGAATACCGCTTTCTTTGTGCGGATGAACAATACCACTTTCTTCATGAAGAAATAAAAGTATTGCGCGATTCTGAAGGAAACCCAAAAGAAGGAATCGGATATTTTATTGATATTACCCGACAACGAAACTACGAAGAGGCAATCCGACAAAGTGAAAATCTTTACAGAACCTTAGCGGAAGCATCGCGAGATTTGATCGTTCTTATTTCCAGTGATAAGACCATAGAATACTTAAACAGTTATGCGCGCCAGGCCTTAGGGTGGGGAGAAGTTCAAACTAAGTTACCAACTTATGCTCAAATCCTGAAATTAATTCCTGAAAGTTCTATTCAACAAGTCTTTCAATCCCAGCAGGCCGTATATACCGAAAATTCGGCGATTGTTGCAAAGCGAAAAATTTGGCTGGGTACATGGTTGGTGCCCATTTTTTCGTCTCAAAACGAGGTGGAGTTTGTTATGGCTGTTGCCAGAGATATTACTCACCAAAGAGAAACGGAAGAAGAATTGCAGCGGGCGCTCAAGGCAGAACAGGAATTAAATTCATTGCGTTATCGTTTTTTGACGATGACAACCCATGAATTTAAGACGCCAATCAGCACAATTCTCTCATCCATTGAACTTTTAGAAACTTACGGTGAGCGTTGGAGTCCAGAAAAAAGGAATGATCACGTCACCCGCATAAAAACTGCGGCTCAACGTTTGAATCAAATGTTGAGCGATGTGTTAGAAGTAAACCGGGTTGAGAGCAGGACTGCATTGGAGGTCAGTGAGGGAGTAGACCTGATCCAATTGTGCCACGAGGTAATTACCGAGATTCAACAAGCAGACCAGAATCAACATCCCGTGGTTTTTGTCCATACTGGTGAGTTGCGCCGGGTGAAAACTGATGCGCGCTCCTTACGCAACATCCTTTCAAATCTACTCTCAAATGCCGTTAAGTACTCCTTTCCCGGCGATGAAGTGATGTTGGAATTAATCACCACACCGGATCACTTTTGGGTCAGAGTCCACGACCGTGGAATTGGGGTTCCTGAAAAAGATCGAGACAATCTTTTTGAACCGTTTTATCGGGGGGAAAATGTTAATTCGATTCCCGGTACAGGTCTGGGCTTGACGATTGTAAAGCGCTCGGTGGAAGCATTGGGTGGTCAAATTCACTTTGAGGGTAAGGAAGGCGGAGGTTCTATTTTCAGTGTCCGAGTGCCAGTGAGAACTTAGACCGGGGAGAACGAGGCAGGATGAAAAAAATTCTTGTCATTGAGGACGAACAGGATATACGGGAAAACATCATTGATTTACTCAATGAAGAGGGGTATCTGGCTATCGGCGCTCGGGATGGAGAAGAGGGGATTCATAAAATCTGGCAGGAATTTCCCGATTTGGTATTATGCGACATCTTAATGCCAAAGGTGGATGGCTATGGGGTTTTGACAGTCGTCAGTAAAAGTCCGGTCACATCCACCATTCCCTTTATCTTTTTGACAGCCAAAACCCAGCGCGAAGATTTGAGAAAAGGGATGGTATTAGGAGCGGACGATTACATCACTAAACCTTTTACGAGGTTGGAATTGCTTCAAGCCATTGAAACCCGTCTCCTGAAGCACGAGCAGCTCCGCCTGCAAGCGCAACAGAAATTAATGGAACTACGCTCCAACATCAGTCTTTCTCTTCCGCATGAATTGTTAACCCCTTTAAGTGTCATTTTAGGATTTTCCGAATTCTTGATCAATAATTTATCCACGGAGCCGGGCAATTTGCAGACACTGGAAATTGTCAGTGACATCCACAATGCTGCCAACCGATTGCTGCGTTCCCTGCAAAAGTATTTGTTTTATGCAGAAGTGGAATTTATTCTTTCGGATGCGGAGAAAATTTCCAAATCAAGGCACTCTCGCTTTTTGATTACCCCCCAAGAGATTCGGTCCGTAGTTGCAGCGATTCCAGAAAGTGATGAACGTCAAGAGGACATTCGTATAGAGGTCGGTCAAGCGTTGGTATGCATCTCTGAAAACTATTTTCATAAGCTCATTGAGGAGATACTGGAAAATGCAATCAGGTTTTCACCGGCCGGCAGTTTGATTAGTATACAGGGAGAAGCCATCCGCGAGAAAGATCTTTATAAAATTCAAATCACCGACCATGGCAAAGGGATGACTCCTGAGCAAATCGCCGGATTGGGTGGATTTATTCACAAGGAGAGAAAATTGTATCCCTCTCGACAAACCGGTTTGGGGCTTGAAATTGTAAATAGAATTTTGGACATTTTCCAAGGATCCATGAGCATTCAAAGTGAGCCGGGTAACTGGACAAAAGTGGAGATCTTTTTACGGTTGGGATGAAAGAAGGGAGGGTGCAATCATGTGCGATACTATGGTGGCTTTGGGTAATGTAACTGCAGATGGTTCGGTACTTTTTGCTAAAAATTCCGACCGAGAGCCAAATGAAGCCCATGAGGTCATCATCGTTCCGGCAACCGATCATCCGTCAGGTTCGAGCGTAAAGTGCACCTATATTGAAATTCCACAAGTGAGTCACACATACACGGTGTTGTTAGCCAAACCTTTTTGGATTTGGGGAGCCGAAATGGGGGCAAACGAGCATGGTGTGGTGATCGGTAATGAAGCTGTTTTTACCCGAGTTCCTTATGAAAAAGAGCCTGGGTTGATCGGGATGGATTTTATCCGTTTGGCATTAGAACGCAGCCGCACTGCGGAGGAAGCGTTGTGGTGTATCATCAATCTGTTGGAGGAATATGGTCAGGGTGGAAACTGCGGCTTCCGACATCGGATGTATTATCATAACAGTTTTATTCTGGCGGATAGTAAAGATGCGTGGGTGTTAGAAACAGCCGGCAAGTTTTGGGCAGCCGAAAAAGTCAGAGATATCCGCTCTATATCGAATGCGCTTACGATTGGCGAGTCGTGGGATATGGCTTCAACCGGTTTGGTGGACTATGCGATTAAGCGTGGATGGTGCCGGTCTCGTACGGACTTTAATTTTGCACGCTGCTATTCCGATGTGGCGTACACCCACTTTAGTGATGCAAGACGGCGCCAAAGATGCAGCACTCAATTGTTATCCGTCCATCGTGGAAAAATCACCGAGAGAACCATGTTTACCGTACTTCGGTCCCACGCCGGTCTTGACGAAACAGAACGATCAATTGACCGAGGTTTGATTGGTTCGGAAGTGTGTATGCATGCAGGTTTTGGACCGGTAAGGGGCAGTCAGTCGGTTGGATCAATGGTTAGTCGTCTAACGCCGGATGGAGCCACTCATTGGGTAACGGGCAGTCAGTCGGTTGGATCAATGGTTAGTCGTCTAACGCCGGATGGAGCCACTCATTGGGTAACGGGCACATCCGCACCTTGCCTGAGCGTTTTTAAGCCGGTTTGGATGGATAGCGGCATTCCTCAAGAATTAATCGGTCACCCTCAGGGAATGTTTGATGACCACACCCTCTTTTGGAAGCATGAAATCCTTCACCGCGAAGTACTGAAAAATTACAACGGGAGAAGTCGTTTGTTCCTTGGGGAACGGGATGAGTTGGAGGAGGAATTTCTCTTGAAAGAAATAGAGAAACGATCTCTCAGCGTGAGTGAAAGAAGATCTTTTACAGAGGAATGTTTTCAACGATCGCAAACAGCCGAGGAAATTTGGTTGAAAAATGTGCTGAAAGTTCCAGAAAGAAGATTGAATTTCTTATACAATCTGGCATGGAAGCAATTCAACCGAGAAGCAGGTCTAAGTTCTCTCATCCACTAAAACGAAAACACCATCTGCGGAGCAATGCTATAATCTTAACCGTTGGTTGAGATGAATTTATTCAATCTTCAACTTTTTCAGAATCCTTTCTTTTACCTGCCATTTCACTCTTCTGGATGGGTGGGGTGGCTGGTCATGGTGCTATTTCTGATATTCAGCGGGATCAGGATTTGGCGTACTTCCGATTTTCATCGGCCATTCAATTGGAAGGTTTTCTTGTGGGCATCACTGTTGGTGCCATTGGCGATCCTTCTGATTGAATTCCGATTTACTATTTTTCAGAGCGCTGCTGTACCCAACTTGCCGCTGGAAATGAACCAGACCGGTGTGCTGGTCTTTTTAGCGTTTCCTGTTTTTTTGACGGCAGGTTTAGCTGGTTTACTTCCATCCTTGTTTTGTGGCATACTAACAGGCTTGTTCCTGGGTCTTTTTGTAACCCATGACCTTTTTTCCATTGTCGAATGGGGTTTTTTAGGTTTATTAATTGGTATCGCGCTTTCACAACATTACCGTACCCCTTTTTATCAATTATTACGGCATCCTCTGGGTGGTGCGGTTGGAGTATGGATTGCCTATCTACCAATATTTCTGTTGATTTCCTTTTTAGCGATTCCCGGTAGTCTGGCTGAAAGGTTGGATTTTGCTCTGGCCCAAAACTGGCAAGATTATCTCATTCTAGGGATTGAGTTGGGGCTGGCTGGTTTGTTTTTTGAGGTGGTTTCTCTCGTCCTTCCGGCATTTTGGCAAAAAACCGGGCAATTAGTGGCTTCCCCCAGCGAAGTAAGCCTGCAGAACCGATTTTTATTCTTGACAGTGCCTCTTGCCTTGCTGCTGTTTGTGATTTTGATTCTGGCGGACTGGTGGGTTGCTGGCAGGGCAGCACGGCAGATGATGGAGGCGCGTTTGCAGGGTTTGACGACGGTTGCTTCACAATCTCTCCCGTACTTTCTAGAAAGCGGCCAGAGTTTGATCATTAATTTTGCAAAGCCAGAATTAATCCAAGCATCATCTGCCGAAGCGCAATTCACGTTAATGAAGAATATCCGTTCTGTACCCTATTTTCGGCAGTTGGTGATATTCGACAAAGATGGTCAACGGCTGACTGCTTATCCATTAGAAAGCGGTGAGGATTTCAAGCTTTCACCTGATGAAGAATTGGGAATTAGCCTGGCTTTGAATGGGGTTGTCGTTCAGGTGTACTCCATTTCCCCCTATCCCGGCGAAAAATCAGCCCAAGTTGCTTTTATCGCTGCCATCAAGGATGAAATGGGTCAGGTTCAAGGTGCGATTCTCGGGAGGACCGATTTTGAGACCAATCCCTTCACTCAACCTGCGCTCAGCGCTTTGGAGGGAGTTTTAGAGAATGGCGGTGAGGGTTTTATTCTGGATGAGCAAGGAAACATTCTTTACCAAACTTCGGTTGCTACGCCCTTGACAGCTTCTGATCAGTTCATCGGTAGATTGGAAGCGGGTACAGGATTGTACGAGGATACTTCTCCAACAGGTACACGACTTTTAGTACTGGCGGAGCAGGTAACCGGCCGCCCATGGCAAGTAGTGGCTCGGGTGCCAGCCAGTGTTGCCCAGCAGATTGCCCTAAACATTGCCGTACCAACTTTGCTCATTTTGTTGATCTTGTTTGGGGCTGGCTCGGCGCTGATGTTTGGGATTGTGCGCGTTGTAACCCGCAATTTAGTCAAACTGACCGATCAGGCTGTTCGTATTTCTCATGGACAGTTGGATCACCCGATTGAAAGCAGAGGGGATGATGAAATTGGGCGGTTGGCGAAAGCCTTTGAGAGCATGCGAATCGCTCTCAAAAAGAGGCTTGAAGAATTGAATCAACTCCTGTTTGTTAGTCAGGGGGTGGCGGCCAATCTGGAAATTTCGGAAGCCATTCAGCCGATTCTCAAAGCCGCACTGGATGGCGAATGTGTTTCTGCACGGGTTGTGCTCATACAAGAAGTGCAAATGGACTTAGATGGGGATCAATTGGTCAGTTGGGGGGCGGGAAAACAACCTGATCTATACCAACATCTGGATGGCCAAATTTTTGAACAGATGCGTTCGCATCATCTGCTGTCTATCCCAAACACCGGCCGGGTTCGCAGGATCAGCCCACTCGATGGTAAGCCGCATCCTGCAGCCTTGATTGCCATCGGCTTGTTTTTCGAAACCACTTATTATGGGGCTTTGTGGCTGGCATACGATAAACCTAAAAACTTTACAGAAGATGAAGTGCGTTTTTTGAATACACTGGCCAGTGAAGCGGCGTTGGCGGCAGCCAACAGTCGATTGTATGCTTCGGCGGAGATTGGCAGACGACGATTGGAGGCGGTTCTGGCATCTGTACCGGAGCCTGTCTTGGTGTTCGATGAGAAAGATCGCTTATTACTGCTCAATCCGGCTGCTATCCACATCCCTGCCTTAATCTCTGCGGCTTTACCGGGACGTCCACTTCAGGAAGTAGTAACTTCAGAAAACTTGATCAAATTAATCAGCGGTTCGCTGGAAGATCGGATTGCTTCGCGTGAGATTCAATTAGCAAATGGCAAAGTGTTTTACGCCAGTGTTGCTCCGGTACTGGGGGAAGATTATCAGCTGGGTAAGGTATGTGTGCTGCGAGATATTACGCATTATAAAGAGCTGGATGCCCTCAAATCGGAGATTGTGGCAACCGTGAGCCACGATTTACGCACTCCTTTGACCTTGTTGCGTGGTTACAGCACTATGCTGAACATGATTGGTGAACTGAACGAACAGCAGCAAATTTACATCAACAAGATTGTTTCAACCGTGGAGGATATGACTCATCTGGTAAATAATTTATTGGACCTGAGCCGGATTGAATCGGGAATACCGCTTAAATTGGAAGAGGTAGATCCCATGATTGTTGTGGAAAAAATTGTTCGTCAATATCAACCACATGCTTCCCAAAAGAATATTCAGTTGACTTTTGAAGGACCATCCGATGGAAAACGCTTAATGATGAAAGCAGATCTGGCGCTATTGCAACAGGCCTTGATTAATTTGATAGATAATGCTATAAAGTACACGCGTAATGATGGACGGGTGATCGTGCGAGTTCGTGCTGGGAATGAACGGTTAACATTTGAAGTTCACGATAATGGAATTGGAATTGCTCCGTTAGATTTACCCCGATTGTTCGAGAAGTTTTACCGAAGTGGCAGGCGTGAAGCCTATGAAAAGCGGGGGTCGGGGTTGGGGCTGGCGATCGTAAAATCCATCGCCGAAAGGCATCACGGTCGGGTTTGGGTGGACAGTCAGTTAGGTAAAGGAAGTACTTTTTACATGGAGCTGCCGGTTGATCAAACGCTCATATCGGGGGGCGAAGAGATTCGAGAAGGGGGCGTTCCAAACCTTAAAAAATGAAGATGATTTGCATTTAATTTCTTGTATATTGACAAATTATGCTATAATTATCATTTGCATGCATGCGTTTTATTGGATGATTTCATAAGTTCAACGCAAGGGAAGGTCCCTCGTGCGTTTCTATTTGTTTAAGTTGTCTGGTTTGTAATAAAAGAGGAGGCACGTTCGTGGAAACGAAAAGCTTAGTTGCATTACGCATCAGCCTTGCGTCCCCAGATACTATTCGCAGTTGGTCTTATGGGGAAGTACTAAAACCTGAAACCATTAACTACCGCCGTTTGCGGCCCGAAAAAGATGGTCTTTTCTGTGAAGCCATTTTTGGTCCCACCCGGGATTACCAATGTTACTGTGGAAAATACAAAAATCCACGCTACAAAGGAATTGTGTGTGATAAATGCGGGGTGGAAGTCACACGTGCCTCCGTTCGGCGCGAGCGGATGGGGCACATTGAACTTGCAACCCCCGTAGCGCATATCTGGTACACCCGCAGAGTGCCTTCTTACCTAGGTCTGTTGCTGGATATTTCACGGCGTAACCTTGACCGGGTGTTGTATTTTGCTCAGTACATTGTGACCTACGTAGACGAAGATGCTCGTAACAAGGCTCTCAAACGGTTGGAAGATGAGATCAGCGTTTCGGAACGGGAGCAGGCAGCAGAAATCAACGCGCGTATATTGGAAGTCAAGCAGGCGCGTGATCGCAAAATTGCTGAATTGAATCAGCGCCGGCAGGACATGGAAGCTCGCCGGGATGAATTGATTGCCCAGCGGTTGGAACCCGTTATTCAAGAAGGGCAATCGCTCGAACGACAATTGCAGGACAAGATCGGCAGCGTTACTCGCACTGCGGTCGTATTTTCGGCAACCAATACCGAAATCGTCGGAGCAGGTGAAACTGTATCCGCTCAGCATATTGGTCGGGTGCAGCGAGTCGTCAAGGAACGCCTGGATGAACTGGAAAATGAGTTTAGGGATCAGTTCCAACGTGATCTGGAACAGATTAAGATGCAGATCGAGGAAGTTCGCGCTCAGGCTGAAATGGAGATGGAAGCCTTGCGCAATCAACTCGAGGATCAATCCAACGTTTCTCAAAATGCCAATTCCCGCCTGCGGGATGAATTGCAGGAGCTGCGTCCTTTCACTTTCCTGACCGAAAACCGTTACCGGGAATTGAAATCTCGCTGGGGTCAGGTCTTTCGTGCGGATATGGGCGCCGAAGCCTTTTATGATGTGCTTCGCCGACTGGATCTGGACAAACTTTCCGAAGAATTGTGGCACGAAGTACGCACCTCGAAAAGCAAGCAAAAACGCAAAAAAGCAACCACCCGTCTCAAGGTGGTAGAAGCATTTCGCCGTTCCCAGAATCGCCCCGAATGGATGATCCTCACAGTTTTACCAGTTATTCCGCCCGACCTGCGCCCAATGGTACAGTTGGATGGCGGGCGGTTTGCAACCTCGGATTTGAATGACCTTTACCGGCGGGTGATCAACCGCAACAATCGTCTGAAGAGGCTGCTGGAACTGGGTGCGCCGGATGTAATTGTGCGCAACGAAAAGCGTATGCTTCAGGAAGCGGTGGACTCGTTGATTGATAACTCTCAGCGCGGGAAAGCGCTTTCTCGCCGAGGCCGCCGTGAATTGAAATCTCTGAGCGATATGCTCAAAGGAAAGAAAGGTCGCTTCCGCCGCAACTTGCTGGGTAAACGGGTGGACTACTCCGGTCGTTCGGTGATTGTGGTTGGCCCAACCCTCAAACTGTATCAATGCGGCTTGCCGAAGACAATGGCATTGGAATTATTCCGTCCCTTTGTGATTGCACGACTGGTAGCCCATGGATATGCAGCCAATGTGAAGGGAGCGCGTCGTTTTATTGAACGCAACCGCCCTGAGGTTTGGGAAGTGCTGGAAGAGGTCATTAAGGATCGGCCGGTATTATTGAACCGCGCTCCAACTCTTCACCGTTTGGGTATTCAGGCCTTTGAACCGATTTTGATCGAAGGGAGCGCCATTCAGTTACACCCGCTGGTCACAACTGCCTTTAACGCTGACTTTGATGGCGATCAAATGGCAGTTCATGTGCCGCTTTCCGAAAAAGCGGTGCGTGAGGCTCGCGACTTGATGCTTTCTTCCCGCAATCTGCTCAAACCGGCGGATGGTGAGCCGATTATCAGTCCATCCAAAGATATGGTTCTGGGCGTGTACTATCTTACGATGACTGATGATAAAGAACATCCGGGCAACGGTCGCTACTTTGCCAGCTTGGACGAGGTTGAACTGGCATACCATCTGGAGCAGGTGGACGTCCACACCCGGATTAAGCTGGTTGTGGATACCTGGTATGACGATCAAAATAATCGTTTGCCGGAACCTCACCGTGCCATGATCGAAACCACGGTGGGACGGGCTTTATTCAACCGCATTCTGCCGGAAAAAGTTCAATTTGTTAACGAAACATTGGACAAAGGCGGCGTTAAAGACCTGATTGCCGATGTTTATGAGTTCTGTGGTGAGGAAATTACTACCGAAGTTGCGGACTTGATTAAAGACATTGGGTTTGAATATGCGATGCGGTCCGGTGCAACCATTTCGGTGGATGACATTACCATGCCGGCCGATAAAAGAGAGATTTTGGAGCGCGCTCAGCAAAAAATTGAAAATGTTCAGCGATCATACCGGCGTGGTTTGTTGACCGAGCAGGAGCGTAATGAACGCGAAATTGAAATCTGGCAGCAGACCACCAAAGAGGTTGCCGATGCGGTGCGGCGTGCGATGAATCCCACCGGCAATTTGGCCACAATGGCAAATTCTGGTGCAACAAAAGGTGGTTTTGGCCCCATTTCGCAGCTGGCAGGGATGCGCGGTTTAATGGCAGACCCGGCTGGCCGCATCATCCGGCTGCCGATCCAATCCAACTTCCGCGAAGGCCTGACGGCATTGGAGTATTTTATTTCGACGCACGGCGCGAGAAAAGGTTTGGCCGATACCGCCTTGCGAACCGCCGATGCGGGTTACCTGACCCGCCGTTTGGTGGATGTGGCGCAGGACATGATTGTCAACGAGGTGGATTGCGGTACGCAGGAAGGCATCTGGATCCGCAAATCGGATGATGTGGCTGGTCAGCCGATGAGCGCCCGCCTGTACGGAAGAACGGTCGCGCAACGGGTGATAGATCCACTAACCGGTGAGGTGCTTGCTGAACGGGATGATTTGCTTGACCATGACCGCATCCGCCGCCTGCTGCAAGCCGGTATTGATGAGATCAAAGTACGCTCACCACTTACCTGCGAGTTGATTCACGGGGTGTGTGCGAAGTGTTATGGTATGGATCTCGGACGAGGTAAGATGGTTGAACTGGGCGCTGCGGTAGGTATCGTTGCAGCCCAGTCCATCGGTGAACCGGGTACTCAGTTGACCTTGCGTACTTTCCACACGGGTGGTGTGGCGGCGGGCGGCGACATCACCACAGGTTTGCCGCGTGTGGAAGAGTTGTTTGAGGCAAGACGCACCCCCAAGGGCGAAGCCGTGATTACCCGCATATCTGGTGTGGCAAAGATCATCCAGTCCGACCGTTATAGCGATCAACGGGTAGTCCGAGTGGAGCATAGTGAGCTGGTCAGTGATGAATATGAAATCCCTGACGGCTGGGATATTGTGGTCAAGGACGAAGGCACGGTGTCGTTGAGCGATCCAATTGCGGTGCAGGGAGAAGCCTCCATCACCGCCCAACACACTGGACGGGTGCGGATTGAAGGCCGCAAGGTCATTGTATCTTATGAACAGCGCGAATCAGAGGAATACGAAATTCCATCCACTTCGCGCATCCTGATCAAGGATGGCGAACACGTAGAAGCCGGTCAGCCCTTGACCGAAGGTTCGCTCAACCCGCACACCATCCTGAAGATTAAAGGGCGTGATGCCTGTCAGTTATACCTGCTGAGCGAAATTCAGAAAGTGTATCGCGCTCAGGGTCAAAACATCAATGATAAGCACTTTGAAGTGATTATCCGTAAGATGATGGGGCGAGTTCAGGTTATCCGACCGGGAGACACGCATTACCTTCCCATGGATATCGTTGATCGGCTTGAGTTACGCCGCGTAAATGAACAGATGATCCGGGAAGGGAAACAACCGGCCCGTTTTGCAGAAATTTTGCTGGGCGTGACCAAGGCCTCCTTAAGCACCGATTCATTCCTTTCTGCTTCATCTTTCCAGCATACCATCAAGGTGTTGGCAGGAGCGGCCATTGCTGGAGCTGAAGACCCCTTGTACGGTTTGAAGGAGAATGTGATCATTGGTAAACTCATCCCGGCTGGGACGGGTTTTCAGTATGGGCGCTTCAAAGCATTGCAGGAAAATAAAGACAACGATCAGGGAGTTCACCGCATTTCGGTGGCAAATATCACCAGTTCGGATTGATGCAGTCGGAGATTGAACCTACAGCGAGGGCAAGCCTGCCCTCGCTGTTTTTTTTTAACTCTTCCAGCCTTTCCATGATAAACTGAATTCAATATTATTTCTAAAGCAATCCAGTGAGGAGCGGTTTTGATGGAGATTGGCCTCGTTCGTAAAGTTGATATTGATCTCGAAATGCAACAATCCTATCTGGATTATGCGATGAGTGTGATTGTTGCCCGCGCGCTTCCTGATGCTCGTGATGGTCTAAAACCAGTCCAGCGGCGAATCTTATACGGTATGTATGATATGGGGCTGAGAGCCGATTCAGCCTACAAAAAATCTGCCAGAATTGTTGGGGAAGTGCTGGGTAAATATCACCCTCATGGAGATCAGGCTGTTTATGAAGCCATGGCGCGTATGGCGCAGGATTTTACCATGCGCTACCCGCTGGTGGACGGACAGGGAAATTTTGGTTCAATTGATGGTGATCCACCAGCTGCTATGCGATATACAGAGGCTCGTCTAACGCCTTTGGCATTGGACTTGCTTCTCCAGTTAGACCGCGATACAGTCGATTTTGAAAGAAATTTCGACGACTCTTTGAATGAACCGGTTGTGCTTCCGGCAGCCTTACCCAACCTGTTAACAAATGGAGCGTCGGGGATTGCCGTTGGGATGGCCACCAGTATTCCTCCACACAACCTGGGTGAGGTGATTGACGCGCTGATTTACATGCTGGAACGATGGGAGCGACTGGAAGATATTGGCGTGGATGACCTGATGAAATTTGTTCGCGGCCCTGACTTTCCCACAGGCGGAATCATTCTTCAGGAGGATGGAGGGGAGGATTTGCTATCTGCTTATGCGACTGGTCGGGGAAAGGTCACGCTGCGTGGAAAAGTTCAACTGGAAGAAATGGGCAGGGGCAAGAGCCGCATCATCATTACTGAGTTGCCTTACCAGATTAATAAAGCCTCACTCATCGAACGGATTGCTGAACTTGCCCGTGAAAATGAATTGGAAGGGATCAGCGATTTGCGAGATGAGTCTGACCGGCAGGGGATGCGAATCGTCATCGAATTGAACAAAGTTGCCGAAGAACAAAATGTACTGCGCGAACTTTACCGGCGCACACCTCTGCAATCGACTTTCCGAATTTCATTGTTAGCGCTTGTGGATGGCGAACCCCGTCTCCTTTCTTTGAAGCAGGCTTTACGGGTCTATCTGGATCATCGAATCACAGTGGTACGGCGGCGCAGCGAACATGACCTCGAAAAAGCTCGCCAGCGTGCTCATATACTAGAGGGGCTGCGGATTGCCCTGGCAAATCTGGATGAATTGATCACTCTGATTCGCAAGGCGCAAGATGTAGATGATGCCCGCACAAAGTTAATGAAACGCTACAAATTGAGTGAAATTCAGGCGAATGCCATTCTCGAGATGCAATTAAGGCGTTTGGCTGCTTTGGAGCGGAAAAAAATAGAATTGGAATATCAGGAAACGCTCAAACTAATCAAAACGCTGACCGAATTACTCCGGTCTCCTAAAAAATTAAGAGAAGCGGTGGCTGAAGAACTGCTCAGCATAAAGCAGAAATATGTTGACCGGCGCAGGACTCAGATTGTTTCCCTCAAGCAAGGTGCAGCAGCCAAGGATATTCTGACTACCAGTGAATTGATTCCCGAAGAAAAAGTCTGGGTGGGAGTGACCCGTGAGGGCTTGATTGGAAGAGTTTCTGCCGAAAAATTACCCCGAGTTAGCGCAAGAGATGTGCCGGATTTACTGCTTCTAACCAGCTCGAACCATACTCTTTATCTGGTTGCTCCAGATGGGCGCTGTGCAGCGATCGCAGTTCAATCACTAGCAGATGTGGACAGTTTTTCTGATGGAATTCCTCTTATCAAAGCCTGTCCATTGACCAGTGATAGCTTCCCAGTTGCGTTGTTCTCGGCTCCGCTAAAGATTCCGCAAGACAAAGATTACTTTATCTTAACTATTACTCGGAAAGGTTTGATTAAAAAGACGGATATTCGAGAATTGCCCGGCCCTTCTGCTCAGAGTTTTACGCTGGTCAAGGTCAACAGCGGCGATGAACTTCTGAACGCGTTAATCACTGAAGGAAGTGACGAAATTGTTCTGGTGAGCAGGAACGGGATGATGATTCGTTTCGCAGAAAGCGAAGTCCGACCGATGGGTCTGGTTGCTGCCGGTGTGAACGGTATCAAGTTGAACAATGGTGATGAAGTGATTGGGGGGATGTTGTATAACAAAAATGAGGATATTCTGTTGATTACTGAGGACGGGAAGGGGTGGCGTATTCCCGCTTCTCAAACAGTGCTGCAGGGCCGATATGGGCAAGGAATCATTGCTGCAAGGCTTGCTAAGGGCAGGCGGCTGGCAGGCGCTATTAGCGGCCCCAGCGATTGCAACATGGCGGTTTATTTTAATCGTTTGTCAGTGAAAGTAATTCGCATGGATACTGTAGTAGTGGTGAAGCGAGCGAGTAGCGGAAAACCTATCTTTGAGCTGAAAACGGGCGATAAAGTGACCGGCCTAAGGCCTATTCTCAATCATCTGGGAAAGTGGGAACCGTCTGGCCCGGAAAAACCAGCCAAACGAAGCCGGCGGGCATCTGATCAGTCATCACCTTCAACAACCCCTGCCGTCAAGACCTCCAAAAAAACCTCTCAAGCTAGCGGAAAGGCTGCTCAACCAAAGCAAGCCGAGCTGCCTTTGGGCAGTCCAGACGACTTGTCCAAACCGGCCAAGAGTAGAGCTCGTAAAACAACCTCAACTGATTCGGAGAAAAGACAGGCTTCTAAAACTTCAACTCAGAAAAGTACTCCAAAAAAGGCTCCTCCACAAACAAAAGTGCCCCAAACCGCTCCTAAGAAGCGCGGGAGAAAACCAGCGGAGAAGAAATCCTAAGTTGAAATGGTGAAATTGCTGTAATGGTAAGCGATTTTCCCATCCATTATGCCAATCGTATCGTTGCCATTTTTCACCGTATTGCCGGGAGATTGGGCAGTCCAGTTGAAGTGTCGGGTGTTGCCGCTTTGGGTTGTGTGAGTGAGGGTAAAAATGGCTTGCGGTAAAAGCTCATTGAGTAGGGTGGTATACCAGGCATGGATTGCCCGACTACCCTGAATGACCCGCGCTGGTGTGATATGGACTGCATCAGGGTGATACAGGTGAAGAATGAGCGATGGATCGTGCAGGTTGAGCGCCTGGAAGTATAGGTCCACAATGTCGGGAGGAGGGGGTTGGGGTGCCCAGGAAAAGTGGGCTATCACGTCCCAAAGCGAAGGGGTTTGTCGGCGACATTCATCCCATGAAAAGAAGTTGACTGCGTTCAGTCCTAAGGTTTGCGCTGTTCTCAAGAATTCGAGGATGTCCTGATCGGTGGGCGCCCATCCGCCAGTTTTATAGGTCGGGCCAGTGGGGATCACCGGTCGAAATGGTGTCAATGCTGAAAATTCCCGAACACTGCGCCTGAGTTGAGCTTCAGGATTGTGAGCTTTTTCCCAGTAGACCTGGGGCATGTTGTAATTCACATGTTCCAAAAAGATTTTCCAAGGAAGTTGGGGGTGATAAGAGGGAAAGCGGTACGAGGATAGCGCCATTGGTAAATCGGGAAGAGTTTCGCGGAGTTTTCCCATAAACCGGCGGGCAGCGCGCTCCTTGCCGGGTTGTTTATATTCGATCTCTGCATCGATCACATAACCGTCCAATTGAAATTGTTGAAGACGACGAACGGCCACATTGGCTTCTGCGAGTGGATCGTTTCCGTAAACATAATGCCAGCCCCAAACTTGAATGCCTTTTTCCCGGATGGTCTGTACCACTGGTGGGAGGAGGTCTGTATTGGTTTTGCGATCAATATTGACCGGCCAACCGCCATCAGCGATTTTAATCAGAACGTGGGTGAAACCAGCATGCTGAGCAGCATCCGCAATGGCTTGAGGTTTTCCTCCTTCACAATCCTGAATTTTCCAGATAAAGAAGCCTTTCCCCACTAAACCATTCATGTCATCCTCCCTGAGGATCAAGATAAGATTATTCCGGTTTGAGATTGCCTTCAAGGCCTAACTGCGGGGCAATTGATCGCATAGCCAAAATCACATTGTCCACATGTTGCCACAGGTCAATTCCAAATTCTTCGGCGCCGCGCGCAATTTCTTCGCGGTTTGCACCAGCAGCAAACGCACGATCTTTCCATTTTTTCTTTATTGAAGATGAAGTGAGATCATAGAGTGAACGAGAAGGCCGTACCAGCGCCACTGCGGTTATCAAGCCGGTAACTTCATCGCAAGCATAAAGGGCTTTTTCCATCAAGGTTTGGCGCGGCACACCCGTGTGGTCTGCATGGCTGAGGATGGCGCGAATGATTTCCTCTGGAACTCCGTGCTCCTTAAGTATTGGCACACCTGCCTGAGGATGTTCTTCCAGCGTTGGATGAATTTCCCAATCAAAATCGTGTAAAAGGCCGGTAACTCGCCAAAGTTCCACATCTTGCCCTAATTTCTCAGCATAAAACTGCATCGCAGCCTCAACTGCCAGCATGTGATTGATCAGATTTTGGTTCTTTACGTATTTTTTGACGATTTGAAGAGCCTCTTCGCGATTCATGGGTGTGCCTGCTCCTGTGAGGAAGATTCATCGGTTAGACCAAAAATAGGTTGCGGGGTTCCCAAAACCGGCAATGGACGGGTAATAAACACATCCACAAAAGCCATGGCTGTGGCAGGAATTTCCCTGATGCGCCAGAATCGGTGAGCATACCGGCTGTAAGGTCGTTGATCGGCAATTACGCCGACAGCCTCAACACCAAGGCTATTGCAGGTAAAAATGGCACGCGGCAGGTGAAAACGTTGGGTGACCAGAAGCGCCTGACGAACACCAAAAATGTGACGGGCACGGTAGCAGGTATCATAGGTCCGCCGCCCGGCATAATCCAATACAATGTCTTCTTCCGGTACACCCAAAGAGATGGCATATCGCTGCATTGCCCCGGGTTCATTGTACTCAACAAAGCGGTTATCCCCGCTCATCAGGATTTTTTGGACTTTTCCTTCAAAATACAATTGGACAGCAGTGGCTACCCGGTCACGCAGCACCGGAGAAGGTTGTCCATCGCGGGTCAGTCCTGCTCCAAAAACAATTGCAACCGGCGCCGAGGGTGACTGTTCGACCTGATACTGGCGCGAACGGGCATACCATTCCGCAACCAAATTGGGAATACCTAAACCAAGAATAACGACAATGCTGCTGAGAAGCAATAAACGAAAGATGAACATCACAATCTTCTTGATCATGGGGCGATTTTACCATGCCCTACCCGAACTTCCACTAGTCGGATAGTACAAGGTTCGTGCCAGTGACGATGCGGCTGAAATGGAATTGTTCAACGGCCAATCCAGTCGGATAAATCAATTCCAGACCAGCGCACTGCTGAACGCAAAGGATCATAGACTGAGTCATCTACGACTTGAAGATCCTGAACATCGTAGCCGTTCAGAGCCTGAGTAATGCGGCGCTTGCCGTCGGTGGTTTTTACCAATTCAAGCAAGGCAGCGTTGATTTGCTTGATGGCCGAGTCGCTTACTGAGACAGCGTAAGAGAGGTTCAGGTTTGGAATATCCGGGTTGGTTTGCCAAAGGATGATAACCCTTTGGGGAGCATCCGTTAAGTCGTTTATCACCTGACTGGACGTGCGAGGATCACCAGAAATTGAAAATGTGACTCCGAAATCACAAATTCCTTTGATGTAAAGAGATCGAACAACAGCAGGGTGGGTTTGGACAAACGCTCCGCTTTGGGTTGGAATCCCCAGCTGTTCCAGAATCCCAAAGGGAAGAATGTAGCCGGAGATCGAACCGGGTTCAACCCAACAAGGCCGGCTACCAGTCAACTGAGAAAGAGCGGTTTGAGCATCGGCTGTGCTGAGGTTGGCCAACGGATCAAAATAGGAAACATATCCGCTTTCGACATTGGCCAGGAACTGACTGCCATAATAAAACGTTCCAAAATGATTGGTGAGCAAACCGGTCTTTACTAATCCCTGATTGCGGGCGTGCAGATATGTCAGTGGATGCAGCCAAGTAAGGTGGACTTTCTGATCTTTGAGGGCGTTAAGAATTTCAATTGGATTTTCAAAAATAACGAGTTCAAATTCATAACCGGTGGTTTCTCTGAGATAGTCGCGAATTTCTTCTCGAGAGATTTCAATCCGGCGGTTGATTTGACCTTCTTGAAGGAATGCTATCCGGTAGGGATTTTGACTGCTGCCGAGCGGTGCGGGGGTAGGGGTGGAAGGACTGGCCTCCAGAGGGGTTACAGTGATTGTAGGAGTTGGCGTGCTGGCTGGTTGGGCGTTGCAGGCTGCCAGCAACGCAATGAAGATAAATCCGCTGAGGACGGATACAAGAACTACAAGTTTAGGTGTGCCGAAGGGGTTAATCACAAAGATTTTTCTCCGGAATGAATGTATAGTGATTATAATCTGATAAAGGTTCGTTCGAATGACAGGAAAATGGGATTGGTGATGAAATGAATTTTCGTTCAATTTTAAAGACAGTTTTGTTGATTGTTTTGTCATTCGCCTTAGTTTTTGCGCTGGGAATCATTGTGCTGGTATCTGTGGTTCGGAATACAACCCAACAGGCTTTGCAGCCAGTGGAGCAGGTGCGGGATGCCATTGCAACTCAATCAGCCTTATTGTTCAATCCAACGCCGACCATTTTGCCTGATCCTGTCACCATTATCTATGAAATTCGCTCGCTGGCCCGTTTGGAAACCGCGCAATATTCCATGGAAAAAATTATTACGGCCGAAACAGGACAGAGTGAGCTGAGTTTCTTATTCGGCGATAAATTACTGTTTGTTGCCCATGGAAAAGTGATCGCTGGGGTGGATTTGGAAAAATTAAGACCTGAAGATCTGTGGGTTCAAAATGGTATTTTGTATATCCGTCTGCCAGAGGCCGAAGTTTTTGTAACCACGTTGGATAATGATCTTTCGTATGTCTATGATCGGGATACAGGAATATTACGACGAGGAGAGGTTCATTTAGAAACAATGGCGCGTCAGGCAGCGGTTCGCGAGATCGAAAAAAGCGCGCTGGCTGATGGCATTTTGGATTGGGCGCAATTCAATGCCGAGTCGTATCTCAGCAGATTATTGCGTAGTTTGGGGTATGCGGATGTGATCTTCGTAAAATAAAGGAGATATGTTAGATTCGCTCTGTCCATGAAGGGTGAGCGTATTTCTGAATGAATAGATCCTCTGCGCATCTTGTTTCTTCCGGTTCAGGTTCAGTTTCCACAAATTCGATATTGAGAACCTGTTCGAAGGCAGTTTTGAATGCGCTTGCAGCCGTCTCCCAGTCCAAAACTTTGCCTAGGACCATTTCCACAGTTGTTGCGTGATGCAATAAACGGTTAGCCGCTTGCTGCCGTTCGGCTTCGGTATCAAAACGCAAGGCTTGCGTGATGCGGGTCAGGTCACCAAACAGGGGCAATGAACCGTGCTGAAGTACTCCTTTATAGCGGCGTGCCTGAGCGCTGCCGATTAGTTTTTTCCCGTTGACGGTTATTTCGTAATTAGATGGCACTTCAAAACACACGGCTGCATTGGGCTGACTACCATCCGGAAGTGGATATTCTTTATCAGCGGTTGCGGGAAGACCGAGGAGATGCAAAGCCTCCACCAACGCCATGGATAAGCGGCGGTAGCTTTCCAGAATCGAACCGGCTACCCGGGGTTCAGTTTGTGGAGCAATCACAGCATAGGTGAGTTCGTCGGTGTGTAAAATTGCTCTTCCGCCGGTCGGGCGGCGTACCAGTTCCCAGCCGTGTTCGACCAGATTTTGAAAATCCACATCTTTGACAGGCTGCGCATAACCGAGGGATAAGCATGCGGGTTGCCAGGCGTATAAACGTAATACAGGCAAAGTTTTTCCCTCGGCAACAAATTGGAGAATGGCTTCATCCAATGCCATGTTCCAGGCGCCGGGAGCAGGTGAGGTTTTGATTAGCCGCCAGACTGTTTTCGGGAGCATGACCAACATTATACCCGAAAGGATTTAGTAAGGAATATGATCTTGTATATACATTTGTTTTTTTCGTGCCTTTCTGATTTGTGTTAAGTTACTTGACAAACTTTTGGGTTCGGTTATAATAATTGAAAGATAAAGGGAGAGATGCGCTCTTTGGACACCACTGTTTGGCAAGTCCCAAAGGTAAGTGTTAAAAATCTTAACAAACACGCCGCCTTGGATTTAATCCGTTTCAGTCCGAGCGGTATTTCTCGAATTGAACTTTCGCGTGAGCTTGGATTAACCCGTGCGGCTGTAACCGCCATCGTGGGGGACTTAATCAAGGCCGGTTTGGTGCGTGAAACGAATGGTCAATCTTCTCGGGGGCGGCGTGCGATTGCCCTTGAGATCAACCCGCAAGGCGGCTTGGTGGTTGGGATAGATATTGGAGCAACCCACGTCACCTTTGTGCTGACGGATTATCTTGCTCATGTAATCGATGAGATCGAAGCCTCTTTGGATATTTTCGAGGGCCCTCAGGTTTGCCTGCCATTTGTGGATCAAATGCTCCGTTCCTGGTTGGAGCAACTCGGAGTAAAATTAAGTCAAATCACGGCAATTGGGGTGGGAGTACCTGGTCCCATTGTAACCGATGCCGGTATGGTCAGCGGTCCCCCGATTATGCCCGGCTGGGATCTTTTCCCAATTCGCGAGTGGTTAGAAAAGGCTTGGAGCTGTCCGGTGACCCTGGGTAATGATGCTGAATTTGGCGCGTTGGGAGAATGGGCTTTTGGTGCCGGACGGGGTGTGGACAATCTGGTTTACATCAAGGTAGGAACCGGTATTGGAGCGGGCTTGTTGATTGACGGGCAAATCTACCGCGGGACGACCGGTTGCGCTGGTGAAATTGGGCATGTTACGATCGAGGAAAACGGGCCTTTGTGCACCTGTGGAAACCGCGGGTGTTTGGAGGCTTTGGCGGGTGGCCGAGCAATCTCCCAGAAGGCCATTCAAGCTATCAAAGCCGGGGTTCGTACCACATTGAGTGAGCGCCCGTCCATCGAAACCATTAACGCAATGGATGTGATTGCTGCAGCCCGTAAAGGGGATCATCTTTCCCAAAAGTTGGTTCAGGAAGCGGGTTATTATCTTGGAACTGCTTTGGCAAATTTAATCAATCTTTTCAATCCCACTAAAATTGTGATTGGCGGGGGAGTTGCTCAAGTTGGTGATTTACTGCTTGAACCAGTTCGAAAAGTAGCTAAACAACGCAGCCTTAAAGTGGCTTCCCAAGCAGTTACAATTACTTCTGCCGTGCTTGGCAGGCGCTCTTCTGCAATGGGCGCTGTGGCTCAGGCAATTTCATTGAGTTTACATCAATTGGCTGAAGCAAGTTAATTTTTTTGAGAGGAGGTGATGTGCAGAAGTTTAAAGTGCGATGTTCTGTTATGTTCATCCCAGAAGAGAATGCCCTTTCTGAAAGGGTTACCCTCCTGTGGAGGGACTCGTAATTCCAAAAATTTCTAAGGAGGAAAAAGATGTTGAAGAAAGTAATGCCCTTGATCGGCCTTTTGCTGATCGCCTCGTTTGTTTTAGCAGCCTGCCAGCCGGCTGCAACACCAACCCCTGCTCCGGCCCAGCCGACCACTGCGCCGGAGGAACCGACCACTGTGCCGGAGGAACCGACCACGGCGCCGGAGGAACCGACCACACCTCCCACCACAGAGCAGGTGACCATCACCATTTGGCATCAGTGGGATGGTAAATATCTGGAAGCCATTACCCAAGCGTTCAAAGATTACGAAGCCTCCCACCCGAACGTCAAGATCGACCTTTCCAAACCTGAGGATGTGGCCAATGCGTTGAATGTGGCTATCCCGGCGGGAGAAGGCCCCGACATCATTGGTTGGGCGAACGACAAAATCGGTGAACAAGCTCTGCAGGGCAACATTGTTGCGCTAAATGACTTTGGCATTGACAAAGCCTTCCTTGAGAGCGTTTATACCGAATCGGGAATCAATGGTGTGACCTGGATGGATACCATTTGGGCGCTTCCGGAAACCATGGAGGGTATTGCGCTGGTTGCTAACAAAGCTTTGGTTACCGAGGAATATCTGCCTGCCGATCCGTTTGACTGGGATGGCCTTCTGGCGAATGCCGAAAAATTCTTTGCCGATAAGGGTATCCCTCTCATTTGTAATCAGGGTTTTGGCGCAGAAGATGCCTATCACCTGTCTCCGATTTACTTTGGTTTTGGTGTGCCGGCATACGTTGATGAGGACGGCAATGCCTACATGGATACTCCCGAAGCTCTGGCAGCGGCAGAATGGCTGGTCAAACTCAAAGCCGTTTCGCTGGCTGAAAACAGCTATGATATCTGCAATGCCGCTCTGCAGGAAGGCAAGGTAGGTATGTGGTGGACCGGCCCGTGGGCTATTGCCGGTATCGAAGATGCGGGCATTGATTACACCATTGTTTCGATGGGTAAGCCTTTCGTGGGTATCAAGACCCTCATGCTGAGCAAGAATGCAGTTGATCGCGGCAAAGCTGAAGTGGCTCTGGATGTGATGAAGTACTTCACCAGCGCCGAGGTCCAGAAGAAACTGGCTCTGGTCAACAAGACCATTCCTGCCCAGAAGGCTGCCATCGAGGATCCCGAAGTGGCTCAACTGCCAGCGGTGGCTGGCTACGGTAAAGCACTGGCTATTGGTGTACCGATGTCACCTTCTCCGTTTTCCTCTGCCCAGTGGGGTCCGGTTGGCCGCGCTTCTGCTGCCATTTGGACCGGCGCTCAGGATCCGCAGACTGCGTTGAAGGAAGCTCAGGCTGCAATTCTGGAAGCCGTTGAGGGAATGAAGTAAATCTGTAACCAACGAGGGAGAGCCTGAGGATGAAGGCTCTCCCTCTTCTTATCCTTCTATCCTTCCCGGTTTGTTGAAAACAAGAGAGAGGAGGCCGTTATGGTTACTTGGAAGGGAACACGCAAGAGCCTGACGATTTTTTTGTTTCTTTTTCCAACGATGTTGGGGATTCTGGTATTCAATGTGTACCCCATTGTTTTGAATACCTATATTTCGTTCACCAATCGCAATAAATTTCGTCCCAAACCGGATTGCGAAGTGTTCTTGACCGGTCTCCTCGATCCACTCTGCTGGCCTCAATTCCGTCAAAATGCTCAAGGGGGACTGGGATCACCTTACCGTTTGGCTGAACCGCTGTTTGCAAATTATCAGGCTCTGCTGGGGAAATTATTCTCGCCAGAGGCTTTGATGGCTTTTGGCAGGATTTTGCTGGTTTTTGTTCCCTTAGTTGGGGCTGTTTATGTCAACCGGAGGTTTGACCGCGAAATTGAGAGGCCAATTTCCAGCGGGATGGTGTGGCTGATTGCCATCCTGCTGGTGGCCGGGTTGGCCTATGTGCTTTCGATTCGGGCTGCCTTCAATCAATTAATGTCCACCGGCCCATTCATTGTGGTGGTATTGCGTACCATTTTATTTGTTGCCATTCGGGTGCCTCTGACCTTCATTTTTGGGCTTGCCCTGGCATTGATATTGAATGACACTCGGCTGAAAGGAAAAACTTTCTTTAGAGTGGCTATGTTTGTACCATGGGGGGCATCCTCTGTAGCGATCTTGATGGCTCTGGTGTGGCAATTTTTCTTCCGCCAACAGGGCACCATTAATCAACTGCTGTCGCAATTTGGTATTCAGGGACCAATCTGGCTGCAAAATCCGGTCAGCGCATTTGGGGTGGTCGTGCTGGCTGACTTGTGGTTTTCTTATCCTTTCTTCATGGTGGCTATCCTTGGTGCCCTTCAATCGATTCCGGTTGAATTATATGAAGCCGCTGAGGTGGATGGGGCAAACTGGTGGGTTCAGTTGCAGCGGATCACCCTGCCTTTGATTCGTCCAGCAGTGCTACCGGCAACTGTACTCACTTCCATAACGGCATTTCAAATGTTTGGAACAGCGTATGCGATTACTGCAGGAGGGCCGCTGGCGGGAGCTGACACCCCCGGAGCAACCGAATTCGTGATGGTATATGCTTACCGTCAGATTTATCAGCTGCAAAATTATGGGCGGGCTACCGCATTTGCCGTGTTGATTTTCATCATGCTCTTCCTGGCAACCCTGTATAGCCTGAGAATTACCCGCATTACGAAAGGAGCGTATGAGTCATGATCAGGAAAACTCCTGTCGGCGTCCGAATTTTGCAATATACTTTTCTGGTTATTGCAGTCATCTTTGCGCTGTATCCGGTATGGTTTGCCATTCTGGCTTCAGGGCGTTCAGGGGGGCGCTTATATACCCTTAGCCTGCCTGGTATGTTCTTCCCGGTTGAGTGGAGTTTTGAAAATTACCGCTTTATGCTGTTTGAGCGGCCTTATTTGACATGGCTAACCAATAGTTTCAAGGTTGCCAGCATTACCACCATTGCCAGCCTCGTGGTGTGTACTTCCGCTGCGTTTGCGCTGTCGCGTTTCCGCTTCAAGGGTCGAGAGTTTTTCCTGATTTTCCTGCTCGCCATCTCTACTTTCCCAGGTATTCTTTCGTTGGTGGCTATTGCGCAGGTGCTGACCGCAATCGGGTTGTTTGGAAAGCACCTCGGGCTGATTCTCGCCTTCACCTCTGCCACCCTTGTCTTTTGTACCTGGAATTTGAAAGGGTACTTTGACACCATACCCATTGACCTGGAGGAGGCTGCCCAAATTGACGGCACCACGCCTGTGCAAGCCTTCTTCCTGATAGCATTACCGCTGGCACGTCCAGCGCTTGCGGTTACAGCCATTCTGGCTTTTATGACTGGGTGGGGAGACTTTATTTTCTCCTCAGTACTGGTTCCGGCGCCTGACTCAGTCAAACTGGCTGTCCCGGCTCTTTATTCACTTGCCAATAGTGTATCCGTGCCGTGGGGACAATTTGCGGCAGGCGCTGTGATAGTTGTGATTCCGACTGTGTTGGTCTACCTTGCTTTGAATCGGTATTTCGAAGCCGGGTTGACGGTTGGCGGCGTGAAGGGATAATCCCAGATCGAAAAAGGGATTTTGGTGGACGATTTCATCTTTGGAACTTTAGCAACCGACCAATTAAAACTGGAGCGGGTATATGGTCAACGAGCGGGAATCAGCCATGCATTTCGGAGGGTTCCACTCGATCCATTGCCCGCTCAAGCCGTTAAACTGATCATTTCAGCCGGTCCGGATCTCCCTGTGCGACGGGGCTGGGTTTATTGGACCGTTGATGGCAGCGAGCCTCATGGCAGCTTGGGAAAGGCCCTGAACGGTTTTGCCACCCCTCTGCTCTTCACTCACACGGAATGGGACAACGTGCTGTGGGGATATCTCAGTTATTATGAGGCTGTCTTACCGGGCTTTCCAGCCGGCACGGTGGTGCGGTACTCCTTTGGCTTCGAGGTGAGCGGGAAAGGCGAGGTCTTTTCTGATAAAGGGCAGGTGTTTGCCTATTACGTGGACGATGATCCTGTGCCTGAGTGGACGAGAGACGCCATTGTATATGAGGTCTTTGTAGACCGCTTCTCACCCGGTAAGGGTAATTCATGGAAAAATCCAAAAAATCCCGGAGGATTTTTTGGCGGTACGATCAGGGGCATCACAGAGCAGTTGGACTTTATTGCCGATTTAGGGATTACCGCGCTGTGGCTTACACCGATCTTTCCCAGTCCCAGCCATCACGGATATGATGCAACCGATTTCTTTGATGTCGAACCGCGGCTTGGCAGCAAAGATGATTTAAGTGATCTTCTTGCGGAGGCGCATCGTTTGGGAATGAGGGTATTGCTGGACTTCGTTCCGAACCATGTGTCTAATTTGCACCCTTATTTTCAATCTGCCATTACAGATCCACGAAGCCCATACCGCGAATGGTTCACGTTTTATCAATATCCGCATGAATATGAGACCTTTTTTGGGGTAAAGAGCCTTCCTCAGTTGAATCTCCGCCATCTGCCTGCCCGTGAGTATGTACTCAATGCAGCACGATATTGGCTGGAATTTGGCGTGGATGGCTTTCGAGTGGATTATGCGATTGGCCCAGCGCCTGATTTTTGGGCCGATTTTCGCAGGGTAACTCGGAAAGCAAAACCGGATTGCTGGACGTTTGGTGAGATTGTTGATCCATCCGATGTTCAAATGACTTTTGCAGGTATGCTGGATGGCGCTCTGGATTTTATCCTGCTGGAGGGACTGCGTCAGTCCATGGCATTTGGACGTTGGAACGGCTATAAACTGGCTTCTTTTCTGGAAAGGCATCAGGCATATTTCCCCGAAGATTTTTCCCGACCCTCATTTCTGGATAACCATGACATGAACCGCTTCCTATGGGCAGCCGGCAATGATCCGCGTCGTCTTAAAGCAGCGGCGGTGTTGCAGTTCAGCTTGGCCGGTCCGCCGGTGATTTATTATGGCACAGAGGTCGGCTTATCCCAGCAGCGGGATGTTCGACAAGATGGAAGGGGAGTGCCGGAGGAGTCGCGGCTGCCGATGCTTTGGGGAGAGGAACAGGATCAGCACCTGCTGAGGTTTTACCGTCAATTAATTCGCATCAGAAAACAGTTCAAAGCCTTGTCAAGAGGGACATTTCGAATTTTTGATTGCAATGAAAATATGGTTGTCATAGAAAGACAACTCAAGCAGGAAATGATCATTGTAGCGATCAATCTTTCCCCGGATACGCAAACGTATACTTTGCCGGGTCAGTGGGCGAGTTTGATTCAAACGGATGGAAATGGTGTCCTAGATGTTCAAAGTTCATTCAGTACAATTACACTGCCTGGTTTGAGTGGAGTTATTCTTACAACAACTTTATGATGACGAACCGATTAAAGAAACTTGTTTTTGTTTTCCTTATACTATCGCTGATAACCTCTTGTTCTGATCTGCAGAGACTGTCGGGCAATGGTACACAAGAGCAGATTGCGCCAAGTCCGTTCATCACGAGTGAGGTGAGTAGCGACAGCAGCAACACTCCTGACCCAACCGCGTTTGCAAAAGAGGAGATCACACAGACCCACGCCATCCCTCCAAGCCATAAAGTTGAGCTTGAAGATGCGGAGTGGTGGAAATCAGCGGTATTCTATCAAGTTTTTGTTCGCAGTTTCTTTGACTCGGATGGAGATGGAATTGGTGATTTTCGTGGACTGATCCAAAAACTAGATTACTTGAACGACGGCGATCCGCAAACAAATCATGATTTAGGCGTCAATGCCGTGTGGCTGATGCCAATTCATCCTTCGCCTTCCTATCATGGATATGATGTAACCGATTATTACAATACCAACCCCGATTATGGTACTTTGGAGGAATTTAAGGAGTTCATTCAGGAAGCCCATCAGCGTGGTATAAGGGTCATTATTGATCTGGTCATCAATCATACCTCAACTCAGCATGCCTGGTTTCAACAAGCCTTAGATCCTCAGTCGCCGTATCATGATTATTATATTTGGCAGGATGAAGATCCGGGCTATTCCGGGCCGGAAGGACAAAAAGTCTGGCATCGTGCCAGTAATGGGAAGTACTATTATGCTCTTTTCTGGGATCAGATGCCTGATTTAAATTTACAAAACCCGGCGGTTACCCGGGAAATTTATCAAATTAGCCGTTTCTGGCTGGAAGACGTCGGAGTAGACGGCTTTCGCTTGGATGCCGCCAAACATCTGATCGAAGAGGGTAGCGAGCAGGAAAATACAGACCTAACCCACCAGTGGCTTGCCGACTTTTACCGATATTACAAATCTCTCAATCCGCATGCCATGACAGTAGGTGAAGTCTGGTCTAACAGTTTTGATGCGGTACGGTATGTCCGAAATCAGGAATTGGATGTGGTTTTCAATTTCGACTTGGCGCGTTCCATATTGAGTAATGTCAACAATCGTAACGCTGCATCTCTCAGTAATACTCTGACTTTCGAGCCCCGGTTATTTCCAATGGGCAGTATGGGTATCTTCTTAACCAATCACGATCAAGACCGGGTTATGACTGTTTTGATGGATGACGAAAGTAAAGCCCGTATAGCGGCAGCGGTTTACCTGACCAGCCCGGGTGTGCCTTTTATTTATTACGGTGAGGAGATTGGTTTGACCGGGCAGGGTGACCACCGTAACATTCGTACACCAATGCACTGGTCGGCAGAGCACATGGCCGGATTCACCTCCGGTACAGGATGGTCGCTGCCCAAAATGGATTATCCCAAGAAGAATGTGCAAAATCAGCTGGAAGACCCAAATTCTCTGTTGAGGTTTTATATTAACCTGTTGAAGATCAGAGCCCAATCTGAAGCATTGCGGAGCGGTCTGTTGTACCCGTTGAGCAGCACTTCAACATCGATTCTGGCCTTTGCACGAGTCAGCCAGAATGAACAGGTAATGATGATTATAAACATGAGTCAACAACCACAAGAAAACCTAATCCTTCGCACAGGAGAGGGATTGCATCCTGGCCGCTATCAATTGAAAGCCTGGATGGGAAATCAGGTTGATACGGTTGTGTGGGTAGAGCAAAATGGGTCACTGCGGGATTTTGAATTTCCAGAAATCATACCTGGTGATGGGGTGCTGATTTATCAATTCATTCCACTTATTGAGGATTGACCTGCCTTTGCGATTCAGGGGCAGCACCCGATTATGTTAGCCAAGTTACTCAATTTCCCTCTTCGAGCCTTACCCAAGTGGTGGAATCGCTGGCATTCCATTGCGGTGATTGTTTTTGTTTCAATCTTGATTCATGCCTGGGCGGTTTGGCAGCTGCCATTGGACGCTGATGAGCCGGTGTATATGCGAGCGGGTAGAGAGTATGCCCAATTGATCCGACAGGGAGATTGGAGTGGAATTATCAACTATGATCAAAATAAAGAACATCCGCCGCTGATCAAGTTGATGTACAGTCTCTCATTTTTGGTGAGAGGGGAAAACGTCAATCCGGATTTTGAGTTTTACTTCAATCGCTTGATCAGTGCGTTTTTTGGGGTTTTACAGGTCTTCGTATTAGCGCTTTTTGACCCTCTGGCAGCATTGTTGCTCACGTTCCATTCTTATACGATCAAGTACACCAGTCAAGTCTATCTGGAAGCCTTCCCCTTATTTGCGTCGCTTTTGGCGGTATTGCTGTTTAGACGGTATTTTGATGATTCATCCGAACAGCCCAAAAAAATCTCCCTTTGGGTTTCAGCGGCAGCCATGGGGGCTGCAATCGCTGGAAAATATACCTACGGATTGATGCTTATCCCGATTGTTTTTTTGATCGGTCAATTCCGCCGCAAAGTGGACTGGCGGGATTTGGTCATTTGGAGTGGAATTTCTGCGGTTACATTCTTTGCCTTGAATCCCTTTCTCTGGAATGAACCTTTCAGCAGAATTGTTGAGATCTTCACATTCCACCGGCAATATACCCACGGCGGAGATGTGTTACAGGCCGGTTATCCCTGGTGGCAGCCGATCATTTGGGTGGCCACCGCCTTACAATGGCATCCGCGCGTTTTCTTTTTCCTGACTCTGGATGAATTTATTTTTTGGGCTGGTATGGTTGGACTTTACGTCTACGGCCGAAAAGAGGGATGGATTTCCGGCTGGTTTGTGCTGCAATTTGTAACCTTATTAATATATCCAACCAAATGGCCGCAATATTCTCTGGTTGTCATTCCAGCCCTGTGTTTAAGCGGATCTGGTTTTTTACGGCTCGCCTATGCCTGGATTTTGGAAAAAGAACAGTATTGGGACTATCTGGAAGAGATGTTACCCAAACCACCCAAAATTTTCTGGTGGCTGATTATTGGGTTTACCGGATTGATTGTGATTGGCAAAGTGACCTATGAATATGACCAAGCATTATTGCGCCGCGGCTGGCAGCACTTAATAGCCGAAACTGCACCCTTGCCATCCAATACCATCTATGATTTACATTTACGGTCAAACGGCGACATGATGATTGCCACTGCTCAAGGGGCAGCCTTATGGCATGTCACGGAAGGTTCTCCTTGGGGCCAGGATAGCCGTATCTACAACCGCCAAAATTCAGGAATAACCGATGATCGCGTGAGGGTGGTTTATGAGGATCGGAAAGGTAATTTATGGTTTGGGACGGAGAGCGGTGTGAGTTGCCTGTGCGACAATGAATGGAAACAAATTATGGATGCAGGCGTGTCGGGACAAGAAGGGAAAGTACGATCCCTTGTTGAAGATAGTAAAGGTCACCTGTGGATAGGCACGTTGAATGGACTTTTTGAGTGGGATGGAGATCAATTGAATTCGCATAGTCATGAAACGATCGTTTTGCCTGATCCCTATATTTTCACTGTTGCCCATCAGACCATTCAAGATGAGGAATATCTTTGGCTTGGAACACAGAAGGGAGTTACTCGACTGGGGTTGTCCACTCAAAGGTTGGACAGTTGGGATTTCTCCTCACGGGATTTGGGATGGGGTGGAGTTTCTCATCTAATCATTGATTCCCAAAACCGGGTGTGGATTGCTACAATTGGTGGTGGAATAGCCCGTTGGGATGAATATGATTGGGTTTTTTACCGTTTGGGCACTTCCAATTTACCTACCAGTGTGGTGAATTGTATCATTGAACAACCAAATAGAGGGCTCTGGCTTGGGCATGGCTTCCCAACCGAGCCGGGTGGGTTGATCAGCCGGTTTGATGGAGAAAATCAATGGACGATTTATCGGGAAAATAATTCGGGTTTTAGCGGTGGAGAACCGCTGGCTTTTGCCTTTGACCCAATGGGGAGATTGTGGATTGGTACAGCATTGAGTGGTTTGCAAATCTACGATCCCGCATTAGCAAAAAGATGAATCATTTTGAAGGAGGATGAGAAAGATGAAACTCACATACCGAGTCCTGTTAGTTATTATGGCGCTGGTTCTGACCATATCGGCTTGCCAGAGTCAACCTGTTACTCCGGCAATACCGACGCAGCCGGTCACTGTAAGTACGCCTGAGGTTGAAGAGCCAACTTCCGCGCCGGAAACGGTTACAGAAGAGGACGTACTATACCTCAATTTGATGTGGCATCAACACCAGCCCCTCTACTACAAGGATGAAAATGGGGTGTACACCCGCCCATGGGTTAGGGTTCATGCAACCAAAGATTATTATGATATGGCGTATCTGGTCTCGCAGTACCCCAATGTGCATGTAACGTTCAATCTTACCCCGGTATTGTTGCGCCAGTTGGAGGACTTTGTCAATAACGGCGCCAAAGATCTATACTGGGTGATGACCGAAAAACCCGCCAATCAATTAACGGAGGATGAGAAACGCTTTATATTGCAGCGTTTCTTCGACGCCAATTGGGATAAATTGATTGGGCGTTACCCGCGTTACAAAGAATTGCTGCAAAAGCGTGGCGGAACAGATGCAGATGCAATTCAAAATGCCCTGAGCACTTTTACAGAGCAGGATTTCAGGGATCTGCAGATCTGGTGGAATCTGGTCTGGTTTGATCCGATGTTTCTTAATCAACCGCCGCTGAAAGATTTGGTAGAAAAAGGCCAAAATTTCAGTGAAGAGGATAAGGTGGTCCTCTTTCAGGAAGTACGGCGGGTGATGGCGGAAATTGTCCCTCTGCACCGGAAATTGCAAGAGGCTGGGCAAATTGAAGTCACCACAACCCCCTATGCTCACCCGATTTTACCGTTGTTGATTGATACCAATTTACAAGCAATCGGCAACCCTGGTTCGAATTTGCCCCAAAAATTTTCATACCCCCAAGATGCGCTCACTCATCTGCAGCGCAGTGTGACTTTGTATGAAGAAAACTTTGGTCAACCGCCGCGCGGGTTGTGGCCGGGTGAGGGAGCAGTCGCGCAGATCATGGTGCCGTTTGTGCTGCGAGCCGGATATTCGTGGATGGCAACCGGCGAACCGGTTTTGGCAAAATCATTGGGAAGGGATGCTTTCACCCGCGACAGCAAAGAGACCGTCAATCAGCCGGATGAACTTTACCGTCCCTATTATGTGACCAATCAAGCCGGTGATAAACTGGCGGTCTTTTTCCGGGATGGTGTTCTCTCGGACAAGATTGGATTTACCTATTCGGGCGTTCCGGGAACTGCTGCGGCAAAGGACTTGATGCAGCGTTTGGAGAATATTCGCACAAAGTTAAAAGAACAGAATGCAGAAGGGCCACACATCGTTTCAATCATTCTGGATGGTGAAAATGCCTGGGAGTATTATGATAACGACGGCATCGAATTCCTGAGTACTTTGTACCAGTTGCTTTCCGAAAGCGAAACAATCCGAACCATTACGCCGAGCGAATACATCCAAAAATTCCCTGACCAACGGATGATTGAAGATTTGTTCCCCGGGGCGTGGTTCAGTCCGAATTATGATACCTGGATTGGCGAAGCGGAAGAAAATACGGCTTGGGAATATTTGCGCCAGACGAGAGAGGTACTGGCAAAATATGACATTTCCAAAGTCCGGCAGGCGCCTGCTGAGAAGATCGAAACAGCCCTGGATTATATGCTGCTTGCTGAGGGTTCGGATTGGTTCTGGTGGTATGGAGCTGATCAGGACTCAGGACAGGATGAGTATTTTGACCTTGGCTTCCGCGAATTACTTCGGAAAGTTTTCGAAACGCTTGGCGAACCGGTGCCGACTTTTGTGGATGTGCCGATTATTCAGGCACGCCCGGTGAGCGCCGAAACTCCTTTACAAGGGCTTTCCTCACCCACAGTGGATGGGGCCATCGGAGCAGAGGAATGGGATAAGGCTGCATATTACGCGGCCAGTGAGAACAATTTAGTGTCAGGTTTTGCTTACGCGATGGACGCCAATAACCTCTACCTTCGGGTAGATGCTGCCAGCGGCGGCGCAATGGCGCGGATGCTCGAAACACCGGTTATCATCTATTTACAGGATCGCCGGTTCAAAGCCAGTTATCCTTATACCTTGTCTGATCCCCAAGCGTTGTTAGGCATGGCAGCCAGTTATGCGCTGGTTTGGAAGGGGGGAGCTGACTTAACTTTCTACAACGCCAGTGAGGCTGGATGGATGGAGGGAGCAGCAATTGGCTCGGCGGCTTCGAGCGCTGGTGTGTTGGAACTATCCTTACCACTTTCTTTGCTGGGTGAGTTTGAAACCGGCGATGAATACCGTTTCCTGATTGGGGTTGGCTCCAGTCAGGTTCTCTTTCCGCAAAAGGGGCCGGCGCAGTTCGTGATCCCAGACCTCGGTCTTTCAACGGTGCTGTTTGAGGTCGAGGATCCGGAAGGGGATGATTATGGACCCGGTACCTATACCTATCCAACCGACGCGGTCTTTCAGAACAAAGCATTTGACCTCAAATCATTCCGGGTTTCTTATGATGATAACAATTTGATCTTCCGGGTTGGTTTTTACGGTCCGATTCCAAATCCGTGGGGTTCGCCGAACGGTTTAGCGATACAAACCATTGATATCTACATTGACCAGGATCCCGGCAGGGGAACAGGAGCACGTCTGTTGTTACCCGGTCGCAATGCGGCGCTGACGAGCGGTAATGGTTGGGATTATGCCCTGTGGCTGGAAGGCTGGACACCGCAAGCGCTGATTCCAAAGAGTGATACGCTCGAACCAGTCCAGGCCAGTGAGATCAGCATGAAGATTCTGGTTGATCCTGCAGCGCGGACGGTCACCGTTCGGGTGCCGCGCGCTGCGCTGGGGGGTGGAGATCCTGCCACGTGGGGTTTTGTGGTTGCCGTGCTGGGGCAGGAAGGCTATCCCTCAGCTGGGGTGTGGCGAGTTCGTGATGTTGAGCCGAAATCAGCCCAATGGCGGTTTGGCGGAGGGCCGAGCGATGGCCGGCGCAATCACACCCGCATCATTGATCTGATTTGGCCTGCCGGAGCCTCAATCAGTCAGGAAGATATGCTGAGCAACTATTCGCCCAGTCAGGCTGACCCGGGCACATTGTCCCCTGATGACTTTGCGCAGGTTGAGCTGCTAAAACCGTAAAGTTTTTTGTGTGAAGTCCGTTTGTCATGCAAGGGCTTTGGTTACTCAAAGCCCTTGCAGATTTGTGGGTGGTTTGATGAAAAATGCTCATTCGATCTCTCTATCGGTAGAATCCGAGATGGTATACTGAATTTGTCCCTGAACCCATTTTCCTGGAGTAATCTAACGCAAACATGAGCGATCCAAGAAAATCAAAAATCACATTTATCAAAGCGCGGGACGAGGTTGAAGTTCACCTGCCGGACGGCAGGGTATTGCAAGGTAAAAGGAATACGCCGGTCGGTGAGTTCTTGAAGGCTTTACCGGAATGGGACAATCCGCTGATTGTTGGCGCAATTGTCAACCATGAATTGCGTGAGTTGACTTACCCGATCACAATGGAATCAAAAGTTACCCCGCTGACCATGACCAGTGCGGATGGAGCACGCATTTACAGGCGTTCGCTGACCTTCTTGTTGGAAGCAGCCTTTGAAGAACTATTCCCGGAAGCAATTTTGACAGTGGATCATTCGGTAACGTCCGGCGGGTATTATTGTCAAGTTGGTGGCAGGCAGCCGCTCAGCGAGGAAGAGTTGATCCGTTTAGAATCCCGCATGCGGGAATGGGTGGAAAGGGATTTGCCATTTGAGCGTTTGACGGTGCCATTGAAAGAAGCCATTCAATATTTTGAATCCAAGGGACATCAGGATAAAGTCAGCTTATTAAGATACCGACACCGCGATACATTGGTTCTATATCAATTGGGATTGCATCGAGATTATCATCACGGTTACATGGTGCCTTCAACGGGGTATCTGCGCTGGTTTGGCTTAAAAGCCATGGACGGGGGTTTTATCCTTCAATATCCTCGTCGTCATGCTCCCAAGGAGTTATTACCCTTGCCGGATTTTTCAATTCTGCTCAAGACCTTCAAGCAATATGGGGCGTGGCTGGCACATTTGGGAATTGACTGCGTGGGCGCTTTGAATGATGCGATTTTCGCCAACCGCATCCGAGAAATCATATTGGTTTCTGAAGCCCTGCATGAGCAGAAAATTGCCGAAATTGCGCGGGAAATTGTCCGGCGCGCCAACCAAAGCCGAATCATCCTGATCGCCGGCCCGTCCTCATCCGGAAAGACCACATTTGCCAAACGACTTTCGGTACAATTGCTGGCGTATGGTTTATCCCCCTTTGCTCTTGAGATGGATAATTATTTTGTAGATCGGGAATTTACTCCGAAAGATGAAAACGGAGAATATGATTTTGAAGCGCTGGAAGCGCTGGACATTCGCCGGTTGGAACAGGACTTAACGAAGTTGATTCAAGGAGAAGAAGTCCAATTACCCTGTTTTGATTTCAGGGAGGGTCGAAGTTATCCCGGGGAAATTGTCCGTTTAGAAAAAGATCAGCTGGTAATTTTGGAAGGAATCCACGGTTTGAATCCGCGTTTGTTACCAAATTTACCCACGCAGCAGACTTTTCGAATTTATGTGTCTTGTTTAACCCAATTGAATTTAGATCGTCATAACCGTATTTCCACCACTGATACGCGCTTGCTGCGAAGAATTGTAAGGGATGCCCGCGAACGGGGTTACTCGGCGCTGGAAACCATCGCACGCTGGGAGTCGGTGCGGCGCGGTGAAAAGCATTACATATTCCCGTATCAAGAACACGCCGATGAGATCTTCAATTCTGCTTTGGTCTATGAACTCTCTGCCCTCAAGCCCTTGGTTGAACCATTACTTCGACAAGTGCCATACGGCACACCTGAATATATTGAGGCTAAACGCCTGTTAGCGTTTATCGAATGGTTTTTACCGCTCAATATGGACTTGATCCCAGACAATTCCATTTTGAGAGAATTTATCGGCGGTTCGATATTGCGGGAATTCAAGATCTGGCGGAAGCCTCTTTAAGTCCAGGGGTACCAAAAACGAGCCTATTAACGGCTCGTTTTGTTCATTTGAGTTGTAAGGTAACCTATACGCCTTGATAAATTTTATGATTGGCGCAAATTTCTTCTTTGAGCATTTTGCCCAAGCGAGCAATTCCCTCATGGATCTTATCTGGAGTGGGATAAGAGAAATTCAGGCGCATGGTGTTCTTGCCGCCGCCATTAGGGTGGAAGCTTTCCCCGGGGACGTAAGCCACTTTATTTTTGACAGCTGCGGGAAACAAATCGGTTGCATCGCATTGTTCCGGCAGGCGCAACCAGAGGAATAAACCGCCTTGAGGGTGTGTCCAAGTGACTCCGTCGGGCATATGTTCTTCCAGCGCTTCGAGCATGACATCGCGACGTTCTTTATATACTTGACAGATTTTTTTGACATGCTGATCCAGAAATCCATGGCGCCCGACTTCATAAGCCACTACCTGATTGAAAGTTGCGGTATGCAGATCAGTGCCTTGTTTTGCCAACACCAACTTGCGGATGACCTCCGGCGGGGCGATAATCCACGCCAAGCGGATGCCGGGGGCGAGGATTTTAGAAAATGTGCTCAGATAGATTACATTACCCGTATAGTGGCCATTTTGCACACGAGTGCGGGCATCAATCACTTCCACTGCAGGCAAATGTTTTCCCTCAAACCGCAGCTGACCGTAGGGATCATCTTCAACAATCGGCACACCATAGCGGTCAGCCATCTCTACCAATTGCTCGCGTCTCTCCAACGAGATGGTTACTCCCATTGGATTCTGGAAATTGGGAAGTACATAGATGAATTTAGGGCCGGCTCTCAGAGCGCCTTCGATATCCTCGGTGACCATTCCATCATCGTCGGTTCGGACAGTAACATATTCC